>PDWJ01000024.1_pt1 | contig 187089 bp, 194 predicted proteins | sample 1430881 | NCBI WGS metagenome assembly PDWJ01 (sample SAMN01162460, study PRJNA174530) | Oral metagenome, whole genome shotgun sequencing project. | biome: Marine environment; feature: Marine mammal; material: Swab sample of the gingival sulcus; isolation source: swab sample of gingival sulcus...
CGTGATCGCAGCCGTCAGCGTCGTCTTCCCGTGGTCAACGTGACCAATCGTGCCAATGTTAACGTGCGGTTTCGTACGTTCAAACTTTTCCTTAGCCATTATGGCCTCCTTGCAGTTGCAAGGGGCGGGACCACGCCCGCCCCAGTATTCAATCAGGCGTATTTGGCCTGGATTTCGTCAGAGATGTTCTGCGGAACGGCTTCGTAGTGGTCGAACTGCATCGTGAACTGCGCGCGGCCCGAGGACATGGAGCGCAGGGTGTTGATGTAGCCGAACATGTTGGCCAGCGGCACGAAGGCGTCGATCGCGATCGCGTTGCCGCGGGTGTCCTGACCCTGAACCTGACCACGGCGGGAGGTGAGGTCACCGATGATGCCGCCGGTGTATTCGTCGGGCGTGATGACTTCGACCTTCATGATCGGCTCAAGCAGTTTCGCACCGGCCTTTTTCAGACCTTCGCGCATCGCCATACGGGAAGCGATTTCGAACGCCAGAACCGAGGAGTCCACGTCGTGGAACTTACCGTCGATCAGAGCGACCTTGAAGTCGATCACCGGGAAGCCAGCCAGCGGGCCGCTGTCCATGACGGACTTGATGCCCTTTTCGACGCCGGGGATGTATTCCTTCGGCACCGCACCACCCACGATGCGGGATTCGAAGGAGTAACCTTCGCCCGGCTCGGTCGGGGTGATGATCAGCTTCACTTCAGCGAACTGACCCGAACCACCCGACTGCTTCTTGTGGGTGTAGGTGTGTTCGATCTCGTGGCCGATGGTTTCACGGTAAGCCACCTGCGGCGCACCGATATTGGCTTCCACCTTGAACTCGCGCTTGAGGCGGTCGACGAGAATGTCGAGGTGAAGTTCGCCCATGCCCTTCATGATCGTCTGACCCGATTCCAGATCGGTTTCGACGCGGAAGGACGGGTCTTCGGCGGCCAGACGGGCCAGACCCTGGGACATCTTCTCCTGGTCGTTCTTGGTCTTCGGCTCGACCGCGATCTCGATCACCGGATCGGGGAAGGTCATGGTTTCCAGAACCACCGGATCCTTGACGTCGCAGAGCGTGTCACCCGTGGTGGTGTCTTTCAGACCGGCAAGCGCGATGATGTCGCCGGCGAACGCCTCTTCGATCTCTTCGCGGTTGTTGGAGTGCATCATCATCATACGACCGATGCGCTCTTTCTTGCCCTTGGTGGAGTTCAGAACGGTTTCGCCCTTGCTCAGCACGCCGGAATAGATCCGGGTGAAGGTCAGGGAGCCCACGAAGGGGTCGTTCATGATTTTGAACGCAAGGCCGGAGAACGGCATGTTATCATCCGCGCGGCGGGCGATGTTACGCTCTTCTTCCTCGTCGCCGGGCTCAAAGCCCATGTAATCGACAACGTCCAGCGGGCTGGGCAGGTAGTCGATCACGGCGTTCAGCAGCGGCTGCACACCTTTGTTCTTGAACGCAGAGCCGCCCAGAACCGGAACGAAGTCCAGAGCAAGCGTGCCTTTGCGCAGCAGGCCGCGCAGGGTGTCCACGTCGGGCTCGTTGCCTTCGAGGTATTCCATCATGGCGTCGTCGTCTTGCTCGACGGCGGCTTCGATCATCTTGCCGCGCCATTCGTCAGCCATGTCTTTCAGGCTGTCACGGATCGGGCCACGCTCCCAGGAAGCGCCCAGGTCTTCGCCCTTCCACAGCCACTCTTCCATGGTGACCAGGTCGATTAGACCTTCCAGCTCGTTCTCGGCGCCGATCGGGATACCGACGGGCACGGCACGGGCGCCGGTGCGGTCTTCGATCATGCGCACGCAGTTGAAGAAGTCAGCGCCAATCTTGTCCATCTTGTTGACGAACACGATGCGCGGAACCTTGTAGCGGTCAGCCTGACGCCACACGGTTTCGGTCTGCGGTTCGACACCGGCGTTCGCGTCCAGAACGGCGACAGCGCCGTCAAGCACGGCCAGGGAGCGTTCCACCTCAATGGTGAAGTCCACGTGGCCGGGGGTGTCGATGATGTTCATCCGGTGCTTTTCGGTCTGGGCCGTTTCACCATCTTCGGTGCGTTCCCAGAACGTCGTGGTCGCAGCGGAGGTGATGGTGATGCCGCGTTCCTGCTCCTGCTCCATCCAGTCCATGGTGGCGGCGCCGTCATGCACCTCACCGATGTTGTGGGATTTGCCGGTGTAGAACAGGATCCGCTCGGAGCAGGTGGTCTTGCCTGCGTCGATGTGGGCCATGATCCCGAAGTTACGGTATCGGTCGAGGGGATAGTCGCGTGCCATTGGAATGGTCCTCTAAGGAGCAGATATGGCGAGGCCCATAGGCCTCGCCGCGTGTTTAATCAACCGTGGTGATAGGCGCAGGCGCCGATTACCAACGGTAGTGACCGAATGCCTTGTTGGCGTCGGCCATCTTGTGGGTGTCTTCGCGCTTTTTCACGGCGGCGCCACGACCCTGGACGGCATCGGCCAGCTCACCGGCCAGACGCTCTTCCATGGTGTTTTCGTTGCGCGCACGGGCAGCGGAGATCAGCCAGCGGATGGCCAGGGCCTCACGGCGTTCGGGGCGCACATCGACGGGCACCTGGTAGGTGGCACCACCCACACGGCGCGAGCGCACTTCCATGCTCGGCTTGATGTTGTCGAGCGCCTCGTGGAACACCTCCACGGGGGCCTTCTTCAGGCGGGCCTCAACGCGGTCGAAGGCGTTGTAGACGATCTTTTCGGCAACGGATTTCTTACCATCGATCATGAGATTATTCATGAACTTGGTCAGAACCTTATCGCCGAACTTGGCGTCGGGCAGAACTTCGCGCTTCTCAGCGGCGTGACGACGGGACATGTCTGTATCCTCTTCTTGATCTTACTTCGGACGCTTCGCGCCGTACTTGGAGCGACGCTGCTTCCGGTCTTTCACGCCCTGGGTATCCAGCACGCCGCGGAGGATGTGGTAACGCACACCGGGAAGGTCTTTCACACGGCCGCCACGGATCAGAACCACAGAGTGCTCCTGAAGGTTGTGGCTTTCACCGGGGATGTAGGAGATCACCTCGAAACCGTTAGTCAGGCGCACCTTCGCAACTTTCCGCATAGCGGAGTTCGGCTTCTTCGGGGTGGTGGTGTAGACACGGGTGCAAACGCCGCGCTTCTGCGGGCACTGCTCCATGTGCATGGACTTCGAGCGTTTCACTTTCGGCTGCCGCGGCTTGCGGATCAGCTGTTGGATCGTCGGCATTCAGGTCTCTCTTTTTCCTGTCGCTTCACTTTGCTTCACGCCTCGCACGCGCGAAACGCAGTTTTATCCGCGCTGCCCTTGCCCTACCTGGGAGACAGCACGGTGGTCACGTCAGAGGATCAAGGCAGCAAAATCGCCCGGATCATGGCTGTGGCGGTTCAGATTGTCGGCGGGCAGGCCCGCGTATAAGCGCGCTCACTAGATCACACGCGCCGCAGAGTCAACACTGCTTAGCGCCGCCGCAGCCCGCCCTGCCGCGGCATGGTTCTTTGGTTGCGCAGAAGCGTAAACACCCCCGCCGCGACAATGATCGCCGCCCCCACAAGGCTCAGTGTGTCCGGCCATTCGCCAAACACCTGATAGCCCACCACAAGAGCGGTCAGCAAAGACACGTAGCGAAACGGCGCAACCGTACCCACGTCCCCCACGCGCATCGCAGAGACCGACAGCACATATCCGAAGATAACCATCGTCATAGCCCCCAGCAAAAGCGCACCTTCGCGCAGCCCCAAAGGAGCCCAGGCCACGGTGAGCGATGCCGCCCCAAAGGCCAGCGTCACCCCGAACGCCGCCGCAAGAGCGACAAGCGCGGACGGCACGTCCCGGCTCATCTGCCGCGCCGCCAGATCCCGCCCCACAATGCAGATCACCGCCGCAAGCGCGTAGAGGGAATAGTGATTGAACCCGGCGGTGCCCGGTTTGACGATGAGCAAAACACCAACAAACCCGACGGTGATCGCCGCGATCCTGCGCCAGCCGACAGATTCGCCCAAAAAAAGCGCCGCGCCCAGCGTGACCGCCAGCGGCAACGCCTGAAGGATGGACGTGGCATTGGCGATCGGCATGTTGAACAGCGCCGTCAGGAAGAAATAGGCAGCAAGCACCTCCATCGCGGTGCGGAACCCGATCAGGCGCCAGTCCCGCGCCGAGACCCCGCCGCGCAGCCGCCCCAAATGGCGCAGCACAAGGGCCAGCAGGATCACCGTTCCGATCCCCCTCAGGAACACGGCCTGGAACAGCGGCACCTGCCCAGCCATGGCCTTCATACACGTATCGTTGAGCGTGAACGCCACCATCGAGCCGCTCATCATCAGCGCGCCGCGCAGATTGTCCGACACCATCACACCACTCCCTAGGGATGCGCAAACAGACCACATTCTTCTTATTTGCGGCGAATACCTTGGGGGTGAATGGACCGAAGGTCCAGAGGGGGCAACGCCCCCTACCCGATCAGCCCCACCGCCCGTGCGCCGCTCAACAGGTCGGGCGCAACCAGATGGCCAAGCGCCAGGATCTCCGCATCGGGCGCGATGAGATCGGGCACCTGCACGACCCGCGCGCCGGACGCCACTGCGGAGCGGGTGCCAACCGGGCTGTCCTCGAAGGCCAGCGTGGCCTGAGGCGCGCAGCCGATCCGCTCCATCGCGGTCACGTAAGGCAGTGGGTCGGGCTTGTGGCGCGGCACGTCTTCGGCCCCGATGATAAAGCGCAGCTTCGGCAACAGCTCTGCCCGCTCCAGAAGCCCCACCGCGTCGCGCCGCATGGAAGACGTGACCACGGCCATCGGAACGCTGCGCGCGTCCAGTTGCGCAACCAGCTCGCGCGCACCGGGCTTGAGCGGCACCGGCCCACCCTCGCGGCGCCGCACGCCCGCAACCCATGCGGCGGTAATCTCTGAAGGATCCCCCTCCGGGACCCAGGCGCTGATCCGCTCGAGACACTCGACTTCAGATGCGCCGATCAGGCGGTCATAGAACGCCTCTGCCCCGGGCCATCCCCGCTCATGAGCCAGATCCAGGAATGCGTCACGCCAGAACCGTTCGCTGTCCAGCAAGGTTCCATCCATATCGAACAGCACGGCTTCGAACATATGCGGTCTCCAATGAAAAAGGGGCGCCCGAAGGCGCCCCCTTGATCTTGCTCTGGATCAGTCCCGGCTTTCCGGGGTGTCCACCGGGCCGAAATCGGCTTCGGGCTGATCGTCCTCGACCACCGGAGCGGCGAGCGCCGCAGCGGCCTCTGCCTCTTCGCGGCGAGCTTCGATCACCACATTGTCGCGATCCTGAGCGACGGCGCGGACACGGTGCGTCGCACCGCCGGTACCGGCCGGGATCAGGCGACCCACGATGACGTTCTCTTTCAGACCGACAAGCTTGTCGCGCTTGCCCTGAACAGACGCCTCGGTGAGCACGCGGGTGGTCTCCTGGAAGGAAGCCGCCGAGATGAAGCTGCGGGTCTGCAGCGACGCCTTGGTGATCCCCAGCAGGATCGGCTCGCCGGAGGCGGGCCGCTTGCCGCGCGCCACCGCCTTTTCGTTGGCGGCGTCGAACTCGGCCTTGTCCACGTGTTCGCCCTTGAGCAGCGTGGTGTCGCCGCTGTCGAGGATCTCCCACTTCTGGAGCATCTGGCGCACGATGACTTCGATGTGCTTGTCGTTAATCTTCACACCCTGAAGACGGTAAACGGCCTGCACCTCGTCGATCATGTAGTTGGCCAGAGCCTCGATCCCCATGATCGACAGAATGTCGTGCGGGGCCGGGTTGCCGTCCATGATGTAGTCGCCCGTGTTCACCCAATCCCCTTCCTGAACGGGGATGTGCTTGCCCTTGGGCACCATGTATTCGACCTTCTCGCGCGCCTCGTCGGCGGGCTCGATGGCGATACGGCGCTTGTTCTTGTAGTCCTTGCCAAAGCGGACATAGCCGTCGATTTCGGCAATGATCGCGTGGTCCTTCGGACGACGGGCTTCGAACAGTTCGGCGACGCGGGGCAGACCACCGGTGATGTCCTTGGTTTTGGCGCCTTCACGCGGGATACGCGCGACAACGTCACCAGCCATCACGTCCTGACCGTCTTCGACGGACAGAATGGCATCCACGGACATCGGGTAGGTCACCGGGTTGCCCGCATCGTTGCGCATGGGCTCACCGTCTTCACCCACCACGAAGATCTCGGGCTTCAGATCGTTCCCTTTGGGCGCAGAGCGCCAGTCGGTCACGATCTTCTGGGTCATGCCGGTGGCATCGTCGGTTTCTTCGCGCACGGCAATACCGGCGGTCAGATCGACGAATTTCACCTTACCCGACTTCTCGGCGATGATCGGCAGGGTATAGGGATCCCATTCGAACAGCTTGTCGCCGCGGGCGATGGTGGCACCGTCTTCGACGAACAGCTTGGAGCCGTAGCCGACCTTGTGCTCGGCCCGCTGCTCACCGTGTTCGTCAACGATGGCCAGAACCATGTTCCGGCCCATGACGACCTGCTCACCGGCTTCGTTCTTCAGAAGCTGGGCGTTGCGCAGTTCGATCTTACCGTCGACGGAGGCTTCCATGAAGGACTGCTGGCCACCCTGGGCAACGCCGCCGATGTGGAACGTCCGCATCGTCAGCTGCGTACCGGGTTCACCGATGGACTGAGCAGCGATAATGCCGACGGCCTCACCGATGTTGACCTTGGTCCCGCGGGCCAGATCGCGGCCATAGCAGGCGGCGCAGACGCCGTCTTCGGCCTCACAGGTCAGGGGCGAACGGATGCGCACCTGCTGCAGCTTGGCTTCCTCGATCGCGTCAGCCTTGCGCTCGTCGATCAGATCGCCGCACTTCACCAGAACCTCGTCGGTGCCGGGCAGCATGATGTCCTCGGCCGCAGTCCGGCCCAGCACACGCTCCCCGATCCCGGCGACGATCTCACCGTCATTGACGGCAGGCTCGGCGGTGATCGCGTTGTCGGTGCCGCAATCGGGCACACGCACGATGCAGTCCTGCGCCACGTCCACCAGACGGCGGGTCAGATAACCCGAGTTCGCCGTCTTCAGAGCGGTATCGGACAGACCTTTCCGCGCACCGTGGGTGGAGTTGAAGTACTCCAACACGGTCAGACCTTCTTTAAAGTTCGAGATGATCGGCGTCTCAATGATCTCACCGGACGGCTTGGCCATCAGGCCGCGCATCCCGCCCAGCTGCTTCATCTGCGTGACAGAGCCCCGCGCACCGGAGTGGGCCATCATGTAAACCGAGTTCGGTTCCTGTTCGACGCCATCCACGGTCTTGGAAGCCGAGATGGTGTTCATCATGGCGTCCGTCACGCGATCGTTAGCTTTCGACCAGGCATCGACAACCTTGTTGTACTTTTCGCCCTGAGTGATCAGGCCGTCCATGTACTGCTGTTCGAAGTCCTTCACCTGATCGCGGGTTTCCTCGATCAGCTCCCACTTGTTGTCGGGAATGACCATGTCGTCCTTGCCGAAGGAAATCCCGGCCTTGAACGCTTCCTTGAAGCCCATGGACATGATCTGGTCACAGAAGATGACGGACTCTTTCTGGCCGCAGTAGCGATACACGGTGTCGATGACCCGCTGCACGTCTTTCTTCCGCAGCAGCTGGTTCACCAGGCTGAACGGCGCTTTCGCGTTGAGCGGCAGCAGGTTGCCCAGACGCAGGCGGCCCGGCGTGGTTTCCACACGTTCCCAGACTTCCTGGCCTTCGTCGTCGATCTGTTTGATCCGCGCAGTGATCTTGGCGTGCAGATGCAGCTCGCCGGAGTTCAGCGCGTGCTCGACCTCTTCGATGCCCGAGAAGGACATGCCCTCACCCTTCATGCCTTCACGCATGATGGTGACGTAGTAGAGGCCCAAAATCATATCCTGCGACGGAACGATGATCGGCGCACCGTTGGCGGGCGACAGAACGTTGTTCGTGGACATCATCAGCACACGGGCTTCCAGCTGGGCTTCCAGCGAAAGCGGCACGTGCACAGCCATCTGGTCACCGTCGAAGTCGGCGTTGAACGCCGAGCAGACGAGCGGGTGCAGCTGGATGGCCTTGCCTTCGATCAGCTTCGGCTCGAACGCCTGGATGCCCAGACGGTGCAGCGTCGGCGCGCGGTTCAGCATGACCGGGTGTTCGCGGATGACCTCATCGAGGATATCCCACACTTCGGGACGCTCTTTTTCCACCAGCTTCTTGGCCTGCTTGACCGTGGAGGAATAGCCCTTGGCCTCAAGCCGCGAGTAGATGAACGGCTTGAACAGCTCGAGCGCCATCTTCTTGGGCAGGCCGCACTGGTGCAGCTTCAGCTCGGGGCCGGTCACGATGACCGAACGGCCCGAGAAGTCGACGCGCTTACCAAGAAGGTTCTGACGGAAACGACCCTGCTTACCCTTCAGCATGTCGGACAGCGACTTCAGCGGGCGCTTGTTGGCGCCGGTGATGACGCGGCCACGGCGGCCGTTGTCGAACAGAGCATCGACGGATTCCTGAAGCATCCGCTTCTCGTTCCGCACGATGATGTCGGGCGCGCGCAGCTCGATCAGGCGCTTCAGGCGGTTGTTCCGGTTGATGACCCGGCGATACAGATCGTTCAGGTCGGAGGTCGCGAAGCGGCCGCCATCCAGAGGCACCAGCGGGCGCAGTTCCGGCGGGATCACCGGGATCACGGTCAGGATCATCCATTCCGGGCGGTTGCCGGATTCCAAGAAGCTCTCAACCACCTTGAGGCGCTTGATGATCTTCTTGGGCTTCAGCTCCCCGGTGGCTTCGGCCAGATCGGCGCGCAGCTGCTCGGCTTCGGATTCCAGGTCGATCGCGGACAGCATCTCGCGGATGGCTTCGGCGCCGATATTGGCGGTGAAGGCGTCCATGCCATAGGCATCCTGCGCGTCCAGATACTCTTCTTCGGTCATCAGCTGACCGTAGGAGAGATCCGTCAGACCCGGTTCGATCACGACGTAGTTTTCGAAATACAGGATCCGCTCCAGATCGCGGAGCGTCATGTCCAGCATCAGGCCGATCCGGCTGGGGAGCGACTTGAGGAACCAGATGTGGGCGACCGGCGCGGCCAGCTCGATGTGGCCCATGCGCTCGCGGCGGACCTTTTGCAGGGTCACTTCCACGCCGCATTTCTCGCAGACGACGCCGCGATACTTCATGCGCTTATATTTGCCGCACAGGCATTCGTAGTCTTTGATCGGGCCAAAGATCCGGGCGCAGAAGAGGCCGTCGCGCTCGGGCTTGAAGGTCCGGTAGTTGATGGTCTCGGGCTTTTTGATTTCCCCGAAGGACCACGACAGGATCCGCTCCGGCGAGGCCAGCGACACCTTGATTTCATCAAAGGTCTTGGCCGGGGTCAGCGGGTTGAACGGGTTATTCGTCAGTTCCTGGTTCATCTTCACATCCTATGATTGGAGGGCAAGGGAGCGAGGCCGCGGATTATTCCGCGTCCTCCTCTTCCTCGCTGTCCAGGAGTTCCATGTTCAGGCCGAGGCCGCGGACTTCTTTCACGAGCACGTTAAAGCTCTCCGGCACGCCGGCTTCGAAATTGTCCTCGCCCTTGACGATGCTCTCATAGACCTTGGTCCGGCCAGCCACGTCGTCCGACTTGACGGTGAGCATCTCCTGCAGGGTGTAGGCGGCGCCGTAGGCTTCCAGAGCCCAGACTTCCATTTCCCCGAAACGCTGACCACCGAACTGTGCCTTACCGCCCAGCGGCTGCTGGGTGACGAGGCTGTAGGGCCCGGTCGAACGCGCGTGGATCTTGTCGTCCACCAGGTGATGCAGCTTCAGCAGATACTTCACGCCGACCGTGACCGGGCGCGAGAACTGCTCCCCGGTGCGGCCATCGAACAGGATCGACTGACCCGAGGTGTCAAAGCCCGCGCGGGTGAGCGCATCGTTGACATCGGCTTCCTTGGCACCGTCGAAGACCGGCGTGGCGATCGGCACACCGCGCGTCACGTTGCCTGCGGCTTCGATCAGCATGTCGTCTTCCATGCCCTCGATGCCCTCGTCATAGACGTTGTCACCGTAGGCGATACGCATCGCTTCCTTGACCGGGGTCAGATCGCCGCTGCGGCGGTATTCGCCCAGAGCCTCATCGACCTTGATGCCCAGACCGCGCGCGGCCCAGCCCATGTGGGTCTCAAGGATCTGACCGACGTTCATCCGCGAAGGCACGCCGAGCGGGTTCAGGCAGAAATCGACCGGGGTACCATCGGCGAGGAACGGCATGTCCTCCATCGGCACCACGCGGGAGATAACACCCTTGTTCCCGTGACGACCGGCCATCTTGTCGCCCGGCTGAAGCTTGCGCTTCACAGCCACGAAGACCTTGACCATCTTCATCACGCCCGGGGGCAGATCGTCGCCACGGCGGACTTTCTCGACCTTGTCCTCGAAGCGGGCGTCCAGAGCGCGCTTTTGCGCCTCGAACTGCTCGTTCAGGGCTTCGACGATCTGGGCGTCCTGCTCTTCTTGCAGGGCGAGCTGCCACCACTGGTGACGCGGCACGGTCTCCAGAAGCTCTTCGGTGACTTCGGTCCCGGCTTTGACGCCTTTGGGGCCCTTGGCCACGGTCTTGCCCATGATGACATCGCGCAGACGGGCGTAGATGTTGCGGTCGAGGATGGCATATTCGTCATCCCGGTCACGCGACAGGCGCTCGACTTCCTCGCGCTCAATCTGCACCGCACGTTCGTCTTTTTCGACGCCGTGACGGTTGAACACGCGGACTTCCACGATCGTACCGTAATCCCCCGGCGGCAGGCGCAGGGAGGTGTCACGGACATCGGACGCCTTTTCACCGAAGATCGCGCGGAGCAGCTTTTCTTCGGGGGTCATCGGGCTTTCGCCCTTGGGCGTGATCTTACCGACCAGAATGTCGCCCGGCCCCACTTCGGCACCGATATAGACGATCCCGGCCTCATCGAGGTTGCGCAGAGCTTCCTCACCGACGTTCGGGATGTCGCGGGTGATTTCCTCGGGCCCAAGCTTCGTGTCACGCGCGGCGACTTCGAATTCCTCGATATGGACGGAGGTGAACACGTCATCCTTCACGATCCGCTCGGAGATCAGGATGGAGTCCTCGTAGTTGTAACCGTTCCACGGCATGAACGCGACGATCACGTTCTTACCCAGGGCCAGTTCACCCATGTCGGTCGAAGGACCGTCCGCGATCACTTCACCCTTGGTGACGCGATCACCCACTTTCACCAGCGGACGCTGGTTGATGGTGGTGTTCTGGTTGGACCGCTGGAACTTGCGCAGACGGTAGATGTCCACGCCGGCATCGCCCAGCTCCAGGTCTTCGGTTGCGCGCACAACGATACGGGCAGCGTCCACCTGGTCCACGATCCCGCCGCGCTTCGCCATGATCGACGCGCCCGAGTCGCGGGCAACGACGCCCTCGATCCCGGTGCCGACCAGCGGCGCTTCGGCTTGCAGAAGCGGCACGGCCTGACGTTGCATGTTCGAGCCCATCAGAGCGCGGTTGGCGTCGTCATTTTCCAGGAAGGGAATGAGCGAGGCCGCAACCGACACCAGCTGTTTGGGCGACACGTCGATCAGGTCGACGCTTTCGCGCGAAGCCAGCATGTAGTCGCCCGACTGGCGGGTGGAGACCAGATCGTTGCGGAACTTGCCTTCCTCGTCCAGATCCGCGTTCGCCTGCGCCACGGTGTGACGCATTTCTTCGGTGGCTGACATATAGTGGACTTCGTCGGTCACCTTCGCGTCTTTCACGACGCGGTAGGGGGTCTCAATGAAGCCGTACTTATTCACGCGGGCAAAGGTGGCGAGCGAGTTGATCAGACCGATGTTCGGGCCTTCCGGCGTCTCAATCGGGCACATCCGGCCGTAGTGGGTCGGGTGCACGTCGCGGACCTCAAAGCCTGCACGTTCGCGGGTCAGACCGCCGGGCCCAAGGGCCGACAGACGACGCTTGTGCGTCACTTCGGACAGCGGGTTCGTCTGGTCCATGAACTGCGACAGCTGCGAGGAACCGAAGAATTCGCGGACAGCCGCCGCCGCCGGTTTCGCGTTGATCAGATCCTGCGGCATCACCGTGTCGATCTCGACGGAGGACATGCGCTCTTTGATCGCGCGCTCCATGCGGAGCAGGCCGACGCGATACTGGTTCTCCATCAGCTCACCAACGGAGCGGACGCGGCGGTTGCCGAGGTGGTCGATGTCGTCCACGTCGCCATGGCCGTCGCGCAGCTCGACCAAAGCCTTGATGCAGGAGACGATGTCTTCGCGGCGCAGGGTGCGCAGGGTGTCCGGCGCATCCAGGTCCAAACGCATGTTCATCTTGACCCGGCCCACGGCGGAGAGGTCATAGCGCTCGCTGTCGAAGAACAGGGTGTCAAACAGAGCCGACGCCGCATCGACGGTGGGCGGCTCGCCCGGGCGCATCACGCGGTAGATGTCCATCAGCGCGGTTTCACGGTTCAGGTTCTTATCCTGCACCATGGTGTTGCGCATGTAGGGGCCAACATTGACGTTGTCGATGTCGAGCACCGGAATGGTGGTGATGCCTGCATTGAGCAGATCCATCAGCGTACCGCCAATGATTTCACCGTCCTTGTCGCGCTCCAGCGTCAGCTCATCACCGGCCTCGACATAGATCGCGCCGGTTTCTTCGTTGATGATGTCGCGGGCGACGAACTTGCCGACGATCTGGTCATAGGGGACCATCAGGCGGGTCACTTTGCCCTCGTCGATCAGCTTCTTGACGGTGCGCGGCGTGACCTTGTTGCCAGCTTCCGCGATCACTTCGCCGCTGTCGGCGTCGATCAGATCATAGGTCGGGCGGGTGCCGCGCACACGCTCGGGGAAGAACTTCGTGGCCCAGCCACGGTTCTGCATCAGCTCATAATCGACGGTATCGTAATACGCGTCCATGATCGCTTCCTGATCCAGCCCCAGGGCATAGAGCAGGGTCGTCACCGGCAGCTTCCGACGGCGGTCGATGCGGGCGAACACCAGATCCTTGGCGTCGAATTCGAAATCGAGCCAGGAGCCACGATACGGAATGATCCGGCAGGCAAACAGCAGCTTGCCCGAGCTGTGCGTCTTGCCCTTGTCATGGTCGAAGAACACGCCCGGAGAGCGGTGCATCTGCGACACGATCACACGCTCGGTGCCGTTCACGATGAACGTGCCGTTCGGGGTCATCAGGGGCATATCGCCCATGAAGACGTCCTGTTCCTTGATGTCCTTGACCGATTTGGCCCCGGTGTCTTCATCGACATCGAACACGATCAGGCGCAGGGTGACTTTCAGCGGAGCGCTGTATGTCATGTCGCGCTGCTGGCATTCCTCAACGTCGTATTTCGGCGCTTCCAGCTCGTATTTCACGAATTCCAGGATCGAGGTTTCGTTGAAATCCTTGATCGGGAAGACCGACTGGAAAACCCCCTTGATGCCTTCGCCGTCCATCGGCTCGGGCGCATCGCCAGAGTTGAGGAACAGGTCGTAGGAGGATTTCTGAACCGCGATGAGGTTCGGCATCTCCAGAACTTCGCGGATCTGACCGAAGTATTTCCGAAGCCGTTTCTGGCCGAGGTAGGACTGCGCCATAGGAAGAGTGTCTCCAGTTGTCGCGGGCTTGGCGATCGGCGGGCAACCGATGCAAAGCCCCACTAGAAAGGTCGACGTTTCAATGCGTTAGGAGCGGGCCCATCGCTCCTATCCCGAAACGTAAACTAACCAATGGAAGCCCAGGACACGCCTGAGCTTTCATGGGTCAGCTTGGTGATCTGGTGACAGGCCGGTGAGGGATTCGCGCGGCTGGGGGCCTGTCGAAAGGCCCAATTAGCAATGATCCGCCTAAAGCGCAACCCGGGATGTCAAGTGTTTTTTCACATCTTCGAAATCCCTACGGGAATCGACCCGGTTCGTGTAGGGTGGAGGCATTGAACAAATGCTTTTTTCCGGAGTTGCTTCGTGCCGTTTTACCCGCGCTTGCGCAAACCCAAATCCTCTTCACCAAAACACGAAAGACGGCGGATCCGCACGATCAAAGGGCTCAAGGCCCTGCGCGCCGCCCTGCGCGATCACTTTGGCGCGCCAGCCGACAGGATGGGCACTGTCAGGATCGGAACCTGGAACATCCGCGAATTCGGCAACACGAAATATGGCGGGCGCGATACGTTCGAGCCGCTCTACTACATGGCGGAGATCATCTCGAACTTCGACATTGTCGCGCTGCAAGAGGTGTCAGGCGATCTGGGCGAGTTTCTCGACCTGATGCATCTGCTTGGCCCCGACTGGGACTACATCGCAACCGATGTGACCGATGGCCATGCCGGAAACGGGGAACGCATGGTGTTCCTGTTCAACCGCAATCGCGCCAGCTTTCGCCATATCGCCGGGGAGCTCACCCTGCCCGAGGGCCAGAAGATCCTCGCCAGCTTCGGAGAGAGGATCCGGCTGGAGGGCGGGATCAGCCTGCAGCTGCCCGACGGACGCGACCTTTCCGGGATCTATGACGGTTCCACGAAAAAAACGTCGAGCGGCAAGATCAAGCTTCGCCACGCGCTCGATATCCCGCTGCCGGAGGGGGCGTTTCTCAAACTGCCGGAAGGCACCGCGCTTGCCCTTGCCAAGGGCACCGAAGTCACCCGCCCCGAGGGGACGCGCGGCAAGGCCAAGGTGAGCATCCCCCAAGGCGAAATCGCGGGAAGGGACTACCGCCTGCGCTTTCCGGGCTCCGCGCTTGACGAGAGCTTCAAGCAGTTCGCCCGCACGCCTTTCCTTGTGTCGTTCCAGTCCGGCTGGCTCAAGATCAACCTGACCACGGTCCATATCTATTACGGCGATGCGTCCAATAAGGCCGTTCTGGCCCAACGCCGCCGCGAGATCGCTGAGTTGACCCGCGCCCTGGGCACGCGGGCCGAAAAGGAGATGAAGGCCAACCCCGGCAGCAAGGTGCTGACCGCCGTGCTGGGGGATTTCAACATCCTGAGCAAGGAACACGAAACCATGGAGGCGCTCGAAGCGAACGGCTTCGTCGTGCCCGCGCAGATCCGCGCGATCCCCGGATCGAACGTGCCGCAGGACAAAGCCTATGATCAGATCGCTTTCTGGCAGCCCGAACGGGATCGCGGTTACGTCAACCTGAAGATCGTCGGCTCCGGCGTCTTCGACTTCTTCCAGCATGTCTACCGATCCGATGCCGAAGAGCTCTATGCCGAGGAAACCGGCGGCAAATCGTTCTCTCAGTGGCGCACCTACAAGATGAGCGACCACCTCCCGATGTGGGTGGAGCTGGAGAGCGATTTCTCAGACGCCTATCTGGACGCCTGCGACGACGGCAACGACTGACCGCCCGCAGGCAAAAAAATACCCGCCGGGACGCGCCCGGCGGGTATCATGTTCAAAAAGGTGGCGGGCCTTAGGCCAGCTCGACCTCGGCGCCGGCAGCTTCCAGCTTGCCTTTGATGTCCTCGGCTTCCGCCTTGTCCACGCCTTCTTTGATCTTGCCGCCAGCTTCGACCAGCTCTTTGGCTTCTTTCAGGCCCAGGCCGGTGATGCCGCGAACTTCTTTGATCACGTTGATCTTCTGAGCGCCGGCGTTCTTCAGAACGACGTCAAACTCGGTCTTTTCTTCGGCAGCGCCACCGGCGTCGCCGCCAGCTGCACCGGCAACCATCACAGCGCCGCCAGCGGCGGGCTCGATGCCGTATTCTTCTTTCAGGATGTTTTTCAGTTCCTGGGCTTCGAGAAGGGTCAGACCCACGATCTCTTCAGCAAGTTTCTTCAGATCAGCCATTTTGCTTTTCCATTCTTAACAGGTGTTTTCCAACGTCTGGGCGATGCCCCACGCGGTCATGATAGTTTGCCTTACGCGGCCTTCTCTTCGATGGTCGAGAGGATGGACGCGATGTTGCTGGCAGGTGCGCCAATGGCCCCGGCGATGTTGGAAGCGGGTGCCCCGATGCAGCCGACGATCTGAGCAAGCAGCTCTTCGCGCGACGGCAGTTTCGAGACGGCCACAACACCGGCCTGGTCCAGTGCTTCCCCGGCCATGGCGCCGCCCAGGATCGAGAGCTTCTCGTTCTCCTTGGCGTAGTCCACGGCGACCTTGGCCGCAGCCACAGGGTCTTCCGAATAGGAAAGCACGGTCATGCCCGTCAGGTGCTCCGACATCGATTCGATTTCGGTGCCTTTCAGGGCGATCTTGGCGAGCCGGTTCTTGGCAACACGCACAAAACCACCGGCGTCACGCATGCGCGCCCGGTAGTCCTGCATTTCGGCAACTGTCATGCCCTCGTAGTGCGCAACCACGACGACGCCAGAGCTTTCGAAGATTTGGCCGAGATCCTCGACCACTTTTTCTTTCTGGGCTCTATCCACAGTTCACTCCAAGTTTGGGGGCAAAAGCCCCCGGCTCAAGTTTGCCGGGCGGACCCGGCGCTTTTGTCCGATTTACGGGAAACAAAGCCAAAATCGCCCAAAGGCTGATCCTTTGGAAATTCCGCTCTCCCGTCTCAGGCAGGACTTATGGGAGCCCACCGTCTTGGACGAATCTCCACCCGAAGGCAGAGACGTGCCGCATACGGCATCGCAGGGCGTTTGTGAACCCCTCAAAAGGCAACGAAGACAGGGGCCACGGCTAAAGGCTGGGCCCGGAGGGGGGCGCTAGCTGTCGGACAAGCTGGGGCGGCGGGCACAAAGCTGCGTGATGGCCTCGGCCACGTGCTTGTCTTCGATATGGTGATCCCCGGCCGCCACGCGGACCTTGTGCGCCGCCATCAGCACGTCGGCGTGACTGTGACCCGCTGGCGGCTCGAACCGATAGGAGGCGAGCTCAATCCGCAGCCCCAGCGGGTCGCGAAAATAGATCGAGTTCATGAAGCCACGATCCACCTCGCCCGAGTTGGGAATACCCAGAACCTTCATCCGCGCGACGAGCTGCGAATAGGTCGCCTGGCTGACGTTGAACGCCAGATGGTGCACCGCACCCACCTGATCGGGAACCCGCCCACCGCGCCGGTTCTCATTGGTGAACACCGTGATGAGCCGCCCATCACCCGGATCGAAATACAGGTGACCCTCATCCGGGTCGTCCAGATTGGGCTGTTCGAACACGAAGGGCATGCCCAGCACGCCTTCCCAGAAATCAATCGTGCTCTGCCGGTCTGCCCCGACCAGCGTGATGTGATGAACCCCTTGGGTCTGAAGCGTCGTCATGGCCATACCCTTCCCTGCTTTGCCTCTAGCTAGGAGCGCGGCAGGAGGGCTTCAACTTACCAATCGACACGTCTATACATTCAAATATCACAATTCAAAGGTGCATTCTCATGACACTCAATTGGAAAATCGGCGGAGTCCTTTTGGGCTTTGTCTTCTTCCTGGCGGTTCTGTTGGTCAAACCGATCGGCGTCTCGACGCAGTTCGTGATCCTCGACGGGATCGTGACCGATGCCGTAAACCCCGACTTCATCACCCAGACCGATGAAGGCTACACCTCCACCAACGCCTATATGGCGAAATCCGGCGGCAAATACGCGAAGAACGCGGCCAACCCGCTGAACTACAGCTTCATCTTCGTGATCGCGATGATGATCGGCGCCTTCGCCTCCTCCATGCTGCGCGGCGGCCTGAGCGTCGCTGAAAAGAGCCTTCCGGCCATCTGGTATGAAAGCTTCGGGGAAACCCCGTTCAAACGCTACATCACCGCCTTCATCGGCGGGTTCATCGTGCTCTACGGCGCGCGCCTGGCGGGAGGCTGCACCTCGGGCCACATGATGAGCGGCATGATGCAGACCTCTGTGTCCGGCTACATCTTCGCGGCAGGCGCCTTCGCGGCGGCCGTGCCCGTGTCCATCTTGCTCTACAAATCCAAGGAGGCCTGAGCCATGACGTCCATCATTCTTGCTCTCGTCATCGGCGCGGCGTTCGGCTTCACGCTGGACCGGATCGGCGCCACCAACCCGACCTGGATCGGGCGGATGCTCAACCTCACCAACCTGCACCTGATGAAAACGATCCTGCTGGCGATCGGCGTTGGATCGGTGCTGATGTTCGGCGGGCAGATGGCCGGGCTGGTCGATGTCGGCCACATGTCCGTGAAAGCCGCCTATGTCGGCGTGTTCATTGGCGGGCTGCTGCTGGGCGCGGGCTGGGCGCTTGCGGGCTACTGCCCCGGCACCGGCGTTTGCGCGGCGGCCACCGGGCGGCGCGATGCGTGGTTCTTTATCGCGGGCGGCCTTCTGGGCGCGGCGGCCTATATGGTGACGTACCCCACCTGGAAGGCCAGCGGCCTGCTCGACAATATCGCGGGCGGCAAGGTCACCTTGGGCACGGTCCCGGGATCGGACTATTCCGGGCTGACCGGCATTCAAGGCGATGTGCTGGGCATTGTGCTGGGGCTCGCCTTCGTGGTCGTGGCCTTTGTGCTGCCCGATCACCTGCGGGGGAACACGGCGCTTCCGGTCACCGAAGACTGATCGGACGCCCCCCACCCAGAAGACCCATCGGGCGGCCCATGCGGTCGCCCGTTTTCGTTTGGATGGCGGCACTGTCATCGCCACATTTTGGCCCTTGTTTCCTCGCGTCAAGACGCCCTTCAGCTATGCAGGCGCCCCAATTTTCCCAAATTCTTAAGAAAATATGCTAATATTGACGGTGCGATCAGCTTTGAAGGCTCTCGCGCGCACGTCACGCCTCAAGAACCGCCTGGCCCCTGAGCTGCCTCGGACCCGGATGAATACCGCCACCACGGTTTGCCGTGCCGCCGGCACGGATGGCCTCTGAATAGGACCCGTAACATGCCCGTTCGCGAGCTATTGTTTTACACCGAGTCGCAGATCACCGCGACGGACCCGCTCAACTCAAGCGGGGTGGCGTCGCTTGGTCCGCTGTTCGAAAACACAGACGATGGCAACCAGGACTTTGACGGCGGCCTGAACGGCACACCGGGCACGTTCTCTATCGCCGGGGCTCCGCAGAAGATCGCGATCGACGATGAGGATGAGATTTTCGACGATGATTCGACGATGCTCTTTGATCCGCAGCTTCTGACGGAACCGGTTGCTGGCTACCCTGTGGGTAGTAACGTTGAGATTCTCTACAGTTACACCGTCTCGGGTAGCGACGGCTCCACGCTGACAGTCTATGCAATCGGCGCCGGGGAAAACTACCTCAACGATGATTTCATCGGGCTTGTCACCTCAGCCCCGCTGAAGGAAGGCGTGATATATACGCCAACAGCCTACGATCCGCTGATCGACGTCGCCTATTCCGATCTGGCGCCGTTCTGCTTTGGCAACGGCACCATGATCGACACGGATCAAGGCCCGCGCCCCGTCGAAGACCTGCGCAGCGGAGACTTGGTGCGTACGCGGGATGACGGTTTCCAGCCCATCACCTGGATCGGGCGGCGGAGGCTTCGGGCGGCGGAGCTGGAGCAGCAACCACGCTTTCGGCCGATCCGCATCCGCGCCGGGGCGCTTGGCCCCTCGATTCCGCAGAACGACCTGATCGTTTCTCCCCAGCACCGCGTGCTCGTGCGTTCGCGAATCGCACAGCGGATGTATGGCAAATCCGAAGTCCTGGTGCCCGCCAAGGATCTGCTCGAACTTGACGGGGTGTGCGTCGAGACCGGCGCACGCGGCGTGACCTATCATCACCTGCTGTTCCAGCAGCACGAGATCGTCTTTTCCAACGGAGCGGAAACAGAATCGCTTCTGCCCGGCCCCGAGGCGCTGAAATCCGTGGGCGAAGCAGCTCTGAACGAGATCTTCAGCCTGTTCCCCGATCTAGCGGAGGTGAACCCTGTCCGCGCCACCCCGGCCCGCCCCATCGCACGCGGTCGCCAAGGGCGGCGGATGGTCTGGCGGCACATCAAGAACGGCAAACCTTTGCTGAAAGAAGTGCCTCTCGACATGCGCTACTGAGGGGTTAGGCCCAGGGGTGCAGCAAGACGCTGCCGACCTTCCGGCGCGAGTCGACGCGCTCATGTGCCGCGCGGGCGCGCTCGAGCGGATACACGCTATCGATCCGGGGTCGCCAGACGCCATCATCGACCCAGCCAATGACCTGCGCGACCCGATCCTGATTGGCGTCGGCGCTCCCCGCAACCGCCCGGATCCCCTTGCCCGGACTCATGCTGGCTCGGATCATGTCCCAGGCGGATCGCGCCGACACTAGCAGGAAAGCCCCGCCCGGAGCGACCAAAGGGGTCAGCGCAGCCATCGGATCGGCTCCGACGCAATCGGCCACCAGATCGAATTGGCCTGTCAGGGACGTGGCCGGTGTCTGATGATAATCAATCACCTCCCGAGCCCCCATCTCCTGGACTAACTCTGCATTCGCAGCGCTGCACAGGGCGGTGACGTTCAGCCCCATATGGGTCGCGAGCTGGGTCAGCGCCCCGCCCACCGTGCCCGATGCACCGATCACCAGTATCGACTGCCCGGCCCTCGCGGCCGCCTTCTCCAGGAAGAACAGTGCGGTGGTACCTCCGAAGATGGCCGCAGCCGCCTCATCCATGGAGACCCCATCCGGGATCGGCACCACCGGTGCCTCTTCTGGAACGATCATGAACTGCGCGTGTCCTCCGCGCAGCGCTTCACTGCAAACCGCAACCCGGTCTCCGGGTTTTGAGCGGGTGACGTCTTCTCCGACGGCCTCCACCACACCGGCGGCGTCGCTGCCCAGCACGGGATTACGCAGACGAGACCAGCCCATGAGCATCCTGACGAAGACGCCAAGGCCGCTCGGCACATCCAGCGACCGGATTCGCCAGTCGGAGGCATTCACCGCCGCCGCTTCGACACGGATCAGGATCTGACCTGGCTTGGGCTCGGGCAGAGGCAACGTCTCAACGGCCACTACATCGGGGCCACCATAGCGGCGGGCTGTCACGGCTTTCATATCTTCGCCTCCTGAAGGGTCGTAGTTGACTGATGATATAGGGTCGGAATGGATCAAATGCAGGTCCGTCATTCAGATGTCATCTGCACAGCCAATACCCGATCCCACCCTCGCAGCGTTCAGGGAGCACCCCATGACCCGCAAGATCCTGATCCTCAACGGACACCCAAAGCCGGGTGCGTTCTGCGATGCGCTTGCCAAAGCGGCCGCAGAAGGCGCCACCGGGTCCGATCTCCGGCAGGTCGCGCTCTGCGATCTGCGCTTCGATCCAAACTTGCGGATGGGCTATGACACCGTGCAGGAGCTGGAGCCCGACCTGGAGGCGCTCTGGCGCGATCTGGAATGGTGCGATCACCTGATCCTTGTCCACCCGCTCTGGTGGGGCTCCGCCCCGGCTCTGCTGAAGGGGGCGTTCGACCGCCTGCTGCTGCCCGGCCGCGCCTATCTCTACGAGGACGGCAAGCCATTGCCCAAGAAGCTCCTGGAGGGCCGCACTGCCAATGTGATCCTGACGGCTGACACGCCGGGCTGGTATTTTAGGCTGGTCTATCGTCGGGCTTGGCTGCAGATCCTGCGCAAACAGATCCTCGGCTTTTGCGGGATCCGCATCCGCAACGTGCTCTACCTCGCTTCGATCCGCGGCTCGACAGCTCCGCGGCGCGCCCGGATGCTGGAGAAAGCCCGCGCCCTGGGCCGCCGCGCCGCGCAATAGGCCCCGACCATAGCAAAAGGGCGCCCCGATGGGACGCCCTTTCGAAATCGCACGATGACCGGATCAGTTGCCGGTGGCGTTGTCCACGGACAGCGAAACGCCCGGACCCATGGTCGAAGACAGCGAGATCTTCTTCATGTAGGTGCCCTTGGCGCCCGACGGACGAGCCTTCTGCACGGCCTCGACGAAGGCGCGGACGTTCTCTTCCAGAGCCTTGGCATCAAAGGACGCCTTGCCGACGCCAGCGTGCACGACGCCTTTCTTCTCGGCCTTGAACTGGACCTCACCGCCCTTGGCGGCTTCGACGGCCTCTTTGACGTCCATGGTCACGGTGCCGACCTTGGGGTTCGGCATCAGGTTCCGGGGGCCCAGAACCTTACCCAGACGGCCAACGATCGGCATCATGTCCGGGGTCGCGATGCAGCGATCAAACTCGATGGTGCCGCCCTGGACGGTTTCCATCAGGTCTTCCGCGCCGACGATGTCAGCGCCAGCAGCCTTGGCTTCGTCGGCCTTGTCGCCGCGGGCAAAGACAGCCACACGCACGGTCTTGCCGGTGCCGTTGGGCAGGTTCACCGTGCCGCGGACCATCTGGTCGGCGTGGCGCGGGTCGATGCCCAGATTCATCGCGATCTCGATGGTTTCGTCGAACTTGGCCTTGGCATTGCCTTTGACCAGAGCGACGGCCTCTTCGATCGTCACGTTTTCCTTGCCCTCGAAAGCCTCGCGGGCGGCGCGGGTGCGTTTACCGAGTTTCGCCATCACTTCACCTCAATGCCCATGGATTTCGCGGAGCCGACGATGATCTTCATCGCTTCCTCAACGGAATGCGCGGAGAGATCTTTCATCTTCGCTTCGGCAATCTCGCGCACCTGCTTGGCGGTCACGGTTGCCACGGTCTCACGGCCGGGGTTCTCCGCGCCACGGGGGCGGTTACGCTTGCCGACCGGCTTCAGGCCAGCGGCTTTTTTCAGGTAGAAAGACGCGGGCGGCGTCTTGATGTCCATGGTGAAGGACTTGTCCTGATAGTAGGTGATGATGGTCGGGCACGGAGCACCCTGTTCCATCTCCTGCGTCTTGGCGTTGAACGCCTTGCAGAATTCCATGATGTTGATGCCGCGCTGACCGAGAGCGGGGCCGACCGGCGGGGACGGGTTCGCCTGCCCGGCGGGGATCTGGAGCTTCATCGTTCCAGCAAGTTTCTTGGCCATGAGCCATTCTCCTTTCCAACCGCCCACTGTCGCGACAGGGGCGCTGATGTTGCCGTGGTCCGGCCCGGCGCGCGCGCCGGGAACCTCCCACATGGATGCCCCCCGAGTCGGAGGACAAGACGCGCGGATACACCGGATGGGGGAATGAAGCAAGGGAGAGTGCGTGTGCGGCGAAGGGCGGGTTTGAGCCCATAGTTCCAAATGCTGCAGATGGTGCAAATGTCTGCTTTGGCCTTAACTGAACCGGTTAAGACGAATGCTGCTGATCGTTTCTGAAATCATGGGCATCCCCCTGATTTCTTGCAGAATGCGATCCAGAATCTGGAGCGACGATACTCGCAGTTCTAAAATGAGGTCATATGCTCCGTTGGCGCTGCTTAAGCTTTCCACCTCAGGGATGCGCTTGAGTTGGTCAATAGTTTTACGGCTGTCACCTGACTTCATAGATACCAAAACCAAGGCTTCGACGAACGCCTGTTCAGAATGAATCTCCAACTCCAGCGTAAACCGCTTGATGGTTCCGTTGGCCTTCAATCTGTCAATTCGGTTCTGAACCGTCGCGCGCGATACGCCCAGAACCCGCGCAAGCTCAGCAGCAGAGCGTCGCGAATCCATACTCAAGAGTCTCAGTAGTTCCTTGTCGGTATCGTCCATTGGGCTCCTGACGATTGGTAAGTTTGGCATCAGTAATCGCAAATATTTGAGCATTTAGACAGGGAAAAAGGTCTGTTTCGCCAATCTTGTTTATTCACAATGAGATCGAAACAAAGGAAATCATGGAAATGAAAGTTACTGTTTGTCAGATTGACCCACGCGCCTCTGAGCTCGATACGTTCTTGTCTGGCCTGAAAGAGCACCTCAAAGCGAATGAAAGCGAGTTCCTTCTGCTGCCGGAAATGGGGTTTGCAGACTGGCTGGCAGCGGATGAAATCCCGGATGCGGACCGCTGGGAACAAGCCGTTGCAGCACATGACCATCACATCTCGCAGCTTTCCAGCTTTGGCGTCGGTGGCGTTTTGGGCACACGACCAGTGGTGAACCCTGCGGGGAGTCGCCGTAACCAAGCCTATATCTGGTCGCACAAGACCGATATCGCGACGTCACTCCATGACAAGTACTACCTCCCCGACGAGCCCGGATACTATGAGCACACTTGGTATGATCGCGGAGACAGGCGTTTCGACACCGCAAGGGTGCTTGGCATGCGTCTGGGCGTCCAAATCTGTACCGAAATGTGGTTCTTTGAATGGGCACGGCATTATGCAGCTTCACGGGTCGATCTGTTGTGTGTTCCGCGCGCTACGCCTCATGCTTCAGTGGACAAGTGGTTGGCAGGTGGGCAAGCGGCTGCTGTCTGCTCGGGCGCATATTGCCTGTCATCAAATCTATGGGCGCCTGAAGGCGACGGCCCCGACTTAGGCGGTTTGAGCTGGATCATCGATCCAGAGGGCAACATCTTGGCAACAACTGACGCCGAGACCCCCTATGCTACCGCCGAAATAGATTTAGATTTCGCCAAAGCAAGCAAGGCGACCTACCCTCGGTATGTACCGGAATGAATGCTGACATTGGCGAACGGAACATGATCGGCGGCTCGGTCCCCCATAGCAGACCTCCCTTTGCATCCGGCTCTCAGCGGATCCAAGGCACGGAATAGCACATTCATATGCCTGGTCCTCGCACCCACCCCCAAAGGTTCGTGCATCCGTCACCGTCAGGCAACGCGAGCAAGGCCGAATACAGATTGAACCGCTGAGGCCGTCGGTCCGTCGTTTCCGCGCCACTCATACGGCAGGCACATAGCTCTCATGAGCGTCAAAACCCGGCCGGTGCAAAAGCGCTGCACCCCAAGCATCCGACGCGAAACGAAAAACCGGGCCAGCACGCTCCGCGCCGACCCGGTTTCAGATTTTCCGCCATCCGACTGGTTCGCATCTGCGAACCGTGAGCCGATCACCCTTGCTTGGTGACCTCGGTGAACTCCAGCTCCACCGGGGTGGCGCGGCCAAAGATGGACACGGTGACCTTCAGGCGCTGATTCTCGTCGTCCACTTCCTCGACGGTGCCGTCGAAGTCTTCGAACGGGCCGGTGTTGATCTTCACCTGCTCGCCCACGTCGAAATGGATCAGGGTGCGCGGCGCTTCTTCGCCTTCCTGGACGCGGCCCAGGATCGCCTGCACTTCGGCATCGCGCATCGGCATCGGGCGACCTTGCGGGCCCAGGAAACCGGTGACGCGGTTGATGGAGTTCACCAGATGGTAGCCTTCGTCCGACATCTCCATGTGGACCAGCACGTAGCCGGGCATGAAACGCCGCTCCGTCGTGACCTTCTTGCCGCGGCGGACCTCGATCACCTCTTCGGTGGGGACCAGCACTTCGTCGATCTGGTCCTCAAGACCCTGTTCCTCGACAGAGGTGCGAATCTGCTCCGCGATCTTCTTTTCGAAGTTCGACAGCACGCTGACCGAATACCACCGCTTCGCCATCTTTTCCGCCACCTATTCCAGAGTTGCCAGGTCCCGAAAATAAAACCGGCGCGCGTGACGCGCGCCTGCTTCCGGGGTTCCGGGGGCTCTACAACCGATTGCGCCGGTTTGCAAGGGCGGGAGGACTTAGCTGCCGAACAGGTTCAGGACGGCCTGAAGCCCGGAGCGGATGCCCCAGTCGGTCAGAGAGAAGAACAGCGCGGCGAAACCGGCCAGAAGCAGGACCATGATCGTGGTCAGGAACACCTCACGGCGCGACGGCCAGGCGACCTTGCCGACTTCGGTGCGGACCTGCTGGATGAACTGGGCGGGATTGACGGACGCCATGGGAGCCTCTTTGGAAACGTGATCGCCAGATAAGCGCTGCGGGCGCCACTTGCAAGCCGCGCGGGCGGCTAGTCGCTCAGGTAGGAGAGGTAGGTCACCCCCTCCATGTCGCGAATCTCGCGCAGTTGATTGTGGTAGCGATGCCCAGACGCGACACGCATATCCTCGGGGAAGGGGTCGAAACGGGCGTGATCGGGGCCGGTGGGGAACGCCGTGCGCGCCTTATGGGCCAGATCCCCCTCCTGTCCGGTGTCGTGCCACTCCAGAGCCGCGCGCACCGCATCCTCCGAGAGCCCCCGATGGCTGCGTTCGGCCGGAGGGGTCACCAGGCGCCCCATACGCCACCGCAACATCGCGCGGAACAGGTGCAAGCCATTGCGCGGATAGGATTCGTAGGGCCACACGCCCAGCATCCGCAGCCCCGGCACCGCCCGAATGCGGCGCACCAGATCGACCCAGTCCACATCCCCGGGGCCGTGATCAAGGAAGAACGCCGCCGGGGACACCATGTGCCCACCCAGCAGGAACTGCCCGTAGCAGGAGGTGAGGAACGAAGACGGCTCGCGCACCGCAAGGAACACATCGACTGGCGCCGGGGCAAGCTTATCCACCAGAGCGGCGATTCGCTGCGCGGCCTTGGGATAGAGCGGCAGGGTCAGACGATCCTCGGGCGAGCGGATTGTGCCGATGAAGTTCTCTTCCGACAGCACCAGCCGTTCCCGATCGTCCGGCAACATGCTGCGCAGGCGCCGAATGCCGCTGGCCTCGATCTCGGGGGCGCCATTGATGCCGAAACGGTCGTTGATCGAGCGTCCGGGTTTGCGCAGGTTGTCCGGCGTCAGCACCCGCAGACCCGCTTCGGCCAGCAAAGGGCGGTTTTGGATCAGCGTTTTCTGAAGATGGGTGGTCGCGGTCTTATGGGCCCCGACATGCAAAGCGACACTGACAGTGCGGCCCGCCATCGCGCATCCTTCCCCACGAAAAAAGTCCCGGCCTGGCAGGGGCGGAGGGGCTCGAACCCCCGACCCTCGGTTTTGGAGACCGATGCTCTACCAACTGAGCTACACCCCTAAGACCGGTGCCGCCTGATAGAATCCCGCATCACAGGTTGCAAGGGCAAAGCTTGCGCAAAGGCTGCAGACGCAGGGCAAGACGCGCCGAGGCTGATGTCCGGCGAGATCATCACGCTATTGCGGCCAGTGGCAGCACACTGCTCCAAGCAGGCCATCGCCTCGAATGGTAGGCTTTTGGGACAAAGCTGCCGTTCATCTGGAGGTCACGAATGGTTGCTTGGGTCTCTTTCAAAATTTTTTCAACTTTTAGGAATGCGCGTTGGGGCTAGATGCACCCTTCCAACCAGACGTCTTTCTGGCCGTTTGGGGCGCACTCACCGGCAATCAGTCTGCTGATCCTAGAAGTGCGTTGGTCAAGCGCCTCATCCTCCTCGAGCAGTCTATACTGTCCCGGAGCAATCAGCACAGCGACGAGACGAAGAAACTCGTCATCTGCAAGTTCGGCAGGAGGCTTTCCGTAGACACGGCGACTTGCCTCGAAAAAGCCGGTTATCCATCCATCAGGCCCACGCCCAATTTCCACGGTATCCAGCCAAAGTGCGGCTATTTGTTCCTTGTCGAGTTGGTTCTCCAAGCCAAAAGCAAACCCCGTTTGGCGTATTTTTCCGATACCGGGACGAAACTCTTCAAACCCAAGCCGCTTGGCGAGCGATTGAGAAATCGTTGTCAGCCCAGCACCATCGGTGGCAAGATCAATCCCTCCATGCTCCCAAAAACCGGGGTCCTGAACTAAGATCAACTGATGCAGACGCGCGGCACCAAGCGCCTTGGGACCGTGCCCTTCAGCGATCAATTCGTCGGCCCTTTGGGTATAGTCATTGGCATGCCGAATAGCATCCCAGTATCCGACCGCACCATATCCAACGCCAATCAGTGCCAAGAGAACAAATGAGATGGCGGTAATTTTGATAAATCGTTTCATGCCAGCAGTGTCTCGAAGAGCAGTTGAGCGTCATCTTGCGCTTAAAAGCTTTCAGAAAGCTGCCGTTCGCACAAGTTGCAGCATACCGCAGTTTGGGATCGGAGCAGACTTGCGGCGATCCGGCGCGCTTGTCCGGCCATGACAGTTCCCAGGACGCTGTTGCCATTCACTGTTTGAGTTGCGAATGGACGGCAGCCTGAAAACCCAAAGATATCTGAGTGAAAAACATGGCGTTACGACCTTCAGAACAAAACCTTTTCGTTGTTGATCTTCATTACATCGCATCACTTGAAGAAATCGAACCTGAGATCGACGCTCATGTAGAATTTCTCGAAGAAAATTATGCTGCTGGTCACTTTATTGCATCTGGTCCAAAGGTGCCTCGCACTGGAGGTGTGATCATAGCAACAGCGAAAAATCGCGAAGTCCTGGAACAAATTCTGACCGCTGACCCGTTCCACGCAAAACGGTTGGCGCGATACACCATAACCGAGTTTCGGCCAACAATGACGGCTGCTCAACTCTCGCGATAACGTAGGTGTGGGCCCAAGCCCACCTTTCGCAGTGATGTCCTTCGCATGCTTCACCTCAGCAGGCCCGGCAAAGGCCGGCATGATGCTCCCATAGGATGTCGGCGCAGTGACCCGCGCCCCCCAAATGACACGGCATCGCAACATCCGGCCCAAGGCGGCTCCGCCACCCGCCGGGATCAGAAATCGACGGCGATGCCCTTCTTCTCCCAATCGCCAAAGCGCACCGGCTCCGGGCCATCGCGCCCGCCCAGTTCGGTGGGCAGGTCCTTTGCCTTGGCGGCTTTGCGGCGGGCCTCGGCCTCGGCGAGGGCGCGCTGTGCTGCGGGGGGCAGGTCGGGGCGGGAGTCTTCGGTCATGGCGGCGCCTTTGGGTTGAAGCCTGATACCCTGTGATATACCGGGCGGGATCGCCCTTTGCCAGCCGGAGCCCCCGATGACCGCCAGCCTGCCCCCGCGCCGCAGCGCGCTTTACCTGATGGACCGGATCACCTTCACCGGTGCGCTCATGGCAGAGCTGCTGGCCGAAGGCGCATTGGAGCGCCTGCAACCCGAAGACCGCGCCCGCGCGCAGCGGCTGGCGACCCAGACCCTGCGCGAGCTGGGCCGGGCGGATACGATGCTCAAACGGCACATGACCAAGATGCCCGCCGGCAGTGTGATGAACATCCTGCGGCTGGGCGCGGTGGAGCTGTGCCTTGGCGGCGCGGCACACGGCGTGGTTCACGACTGGGTGGAGCTCTGCGCGCGGGGCAAGCGCACCGCCAAGATGAAAGGGCTGGTGAATGCGGTGCTGCGCAAGGTCGCCGCCGATGCCGCCCGTTGGGAGACCCTGCCGCCGTCCAGGATGCCCGGCTGGCTGCGCGATCCTTTGGTGATGGCCTGGGGGGAGCCCGTAATGCGCGCGATGGAGGTCGCCCATGCCAAGGGTGCGCCGCTGGATCTATCACTCAAGGGCACCCGCCCCGACGGGCTGGACGGTGAGGATCTGCCCACCGGATCGCTGCGCCTGACCACGCCGGGGCAGGTGTCCGCCCTGCCCGGCTTTGCCGATGGCGCATTCTGGGTGCAGGATGCCGCCGCCGCGATCCCGGCACGGGTTCTGGCTCCGGCCAAGGGTGAAAAGGTGCTGGACCTTTGCGCCGCACCGGGGGGCAAGACACTGCAACTGGCCGCGATGGGTGCCGAAGTGACGGCGATTGATGCCTCAGAGACGCGATTGGAGCGGCTGAGCGAGAACCTGTCGCGCTGCGGGCTGAAAGCGCAGGTGAAAGCCGCAGATGTGCTGGAGCTGACCGACCACGCCCCGGCGATCCTTCTGGATGCGCCCTGTTCGGCCACCGGCACGATCCGGCGCCATCCCGATCTGCCCTATGCCAAGGACGGATCGGAATTCGCCGCGCTGATCGAGCTGCAGTCGCAGATGATCGACCACGCGCTTGGCCTGCTCGATCCCGGCGGGCGGCTGGTCTATTGCACCTGCTCCCTGCTGCCCGACGAGGGCGAAGTGCAGATCGAGGAGGCCCTCGCCCGCCATCCCGGCCTGAAGGTGGATCGCGACGCGCTTGACCTGCCGGGGATCGACCCGGACTGGATCACCAGCGAAGGCGGACTGCGCCTGAGGCCCGATCACTGGGCGGATCGCGGCGGCATGGATGGGTTCTACATCGCCTGCCTGCGCAAGGACTGACCTGCGCCCCGCACGCCACGTTCGGCAAGGAACTGCCCTGCTCCGCCGCGTGATCTCTTGATCTTGGGCGCCAGAGCCGTGATGCAGGAACCACGCAAGCCGAACAACAAAGGGCAGCGACGTGGCAGGGGCACAGCAGTGGCGCACCAAACGGGCTATGGTCTTGGACCGCTGGCATGCCAGGCGGGCGGCGAAAGCACGTCCGGCGACCGGAATCACCAGCCAGCCTGAACCCCGCACCATCGGTCATTTCGCCCGCGGGCGGCAGCTATTGGCCGGGAACTTCCTGTTTGCCGGATCGCTGATCGAAGCGCCGGACACCGCGCCGTGGGCGCTCACCGCACCGGATGTGGCGTTCTCGCGGGCCCTGCACGGGTTCGGCTGGATGGACGATCTGGCCGCCGTCGGCGATGCCCGTGCGCGCCAGACCGCGCAGGGCTGGCTTCAGGGCTGGATCGCGCAGTTTGGCGGCGGCAAGGGGCCCGGCTGGACCCCGGATCTGACCGGGCGCCGCATGATCCGCTGGATCGGCCACGCCCTGTTCCTGCTACGCGGCCAGGACAAGGAGGCCTCCGATGCCTTCTACCGCAGCCTCGCGCAGCAGACGATCTTCCTGTCCCACCGCTGGGAGAGCGCAGCGCCCGGCCTGCCCCGGTTCGAGGCGCTGACCGGTATGATCTACGCCGCCCTCTCCCTGACCGGGATGGAGGAGCACCTCAGCCCCGCGCTCACCGCACTTGAACGGGACTGCCGCACACAGATCGACGATGAAGGCGGCCTGCCGACCCGCAATCCCGAAGAGCTTTTGGAAGTGTTCACCCTGCTCACCTGGGCGGCGCTGATCCTGCGCGAAAACGGCCACCAGCCGGGCGCAGAGCTGACCGGCGCCTTGCAGCGCGTCGCCCCCACCCTGCGCGCTTTGCGCCATGCCGATGGCGGGCTGGCCCGGTTCCACGGCGGCGGGCGCGGACTGGAGGGGCGGCTGGATCATGCGCTTGCCGACGCAGAGGACCGCTCGCGGCCCGAGCCGGGGCTGCATATGGGCTTCACCCGCCTGCAAGCGGGCCGCAGCACCGTGGTGATGGACTGCGCCCCGCCCCCGACCGGCGACGCCGCGCGCAGTGCCCATGCCTCCACGCTGGCGTTCGAGCTGACCTCGGGTCGCCGCCCGGTGGTGGTGAACTGCGGATCGGGCATGGATTTCGGGATCGAATGGCGCCGCGCGGGCCGTGCCACGCCCTCCCATTCGACGCTGTCGCTGGGCGGGCTGTCCTCTGCGCAGCTGGCAAATACCGACCGCAACGGGGACGAGCTGCTGATCGACGGGCCGCAGGAAACCCCGTGGGACAGCGCCCGGACACCCGAAGCCTTCCGAATCGAAGCGGGTCATGACGGCTGGCGCCACAGCCACGGCCTGACCCATGCGCGCACGCTGGATCTGCATTTCGACGGCCGGGTTCTGGTGGGCGAAGACATCCTCACCACCCTCTCTCCCGAGGACGAAGAGGGGTTCGACCAGATGCTGGACCGCCGCAATCTGGACGGCGTGCCCTTTGCGATCCGGTTCCATCTGCACCCTGATGCCGACGCCTCGCTGGATCTGGGCGGCAACGCGGTGAGCATCTCGCTTCGGTCGGGCGAAATCTGGGTATTCCGCTGTGACGGCCCGGCTGCGATGTCTCTGGAGAACTCGGTTTATCTCGAATCCGGGCGGCTGCGGCCCCGCGCCACGCAACAGGTGGTTCTATCTGGCGTGGTTTTGTCCTATGCCACCCGCGTCCGCTGGGCCTTTGCCAAGGCTCACGATACCCCGACCGCCCTGCGCGACGTGGCACTGCCCGAAGACGAAGGCACCGCCGATCCCGCGTGAGGGCCCTGAACACAGGATCCCGATGACCGACACGACCCCCATCCGCCGCGCGCTCCTTTCCGTTTCCGACAAGACCGGGCTGATCGACCTTGGGCAGGCGCTCGCCGCCCGCGGGGTCGAGCTGGTCTCCACCGGCGGCACCGCCAAGGCGCTGCGCGACGCGGGGCTGGAGGTGCGCGATGTGTCTGATCTCACTGGCTTTCCCGAGATGATGGATGGCCGGGTCAAGACTCTGCACCCGATGGTGCATGGCGGGCTTCTGGCGCTGCGCGACAGCGAAGATCACCGCGCGTCGATGGATGAACACGGCATCGTCCCGATCGACCTGCTGGTCGTGAACCTCTACCCGTTCGAAGAAACCGTCGCCCGCGGCGCCGACTGGGACGACTGCATCGAGAATATCGACATCGGCGGCCCCGCGATGATTCGCGCCGCCGCGAAGAACCACGCTTTCGTCACCACCATCGTGGATGTGGAAGACTACGAAAAGCTGCTGGGCGACATGGACAAGCACGAAGGCGCCACCTGCGCCGAATTCCGCAAGCGCCGCGCCCAGATCGCCTATGCCCGCACCGCCGCCTATGATGCCGCCGTGTCCACCTGGATGGCCGACGCCGTGGGCATGGAGTTCCCCCGCCGCCGCGCCTTTGCCGGTACGCTGACCCAGGTCATGCGCTACGGCGAGAATCCCCACCAGAAAGCGGCGTTCTATGCGGATGGCTCTGATGTGCCCTCGCCCGCCCTGGCCAAGCAGCATCAGGGCAAGGAGCTGTCCTACAACAATATCAACGACACCGATGCCGCGTTCGGGCTCGTGTCCGAATTCCACCCCACGACCGGCCCGGCTTGTGTGATCGTGAAACACGCCAACCCCTGCGGCGTGGCCAAGGGCGGCACCCTCGAAGAGGCCTACCGCCGCGCGTTTGACTGCGACCGAACCTCGGCCTTTGGCGGGATCATCGCGCTGAACCAGCCGCTGGATGCCGATACCGCCAAGGCGATCACCGAGATCTTCACCGAAGTCGTCATCGCCCCGGGCGCCAGCGACACCGCCAAGGAAATCTTCGCCGCGAAGAAGAACCTGCGCCTGCTGACCGTGCCTGCTCTGGGCGATCCGCAGCGCGCCGCGCTGACGATCCGCCAGGTGGCGGGGGGCTTTTTGGTGCAGGATGCCGATACCGGCCGCGTGGGAGAAAAGGACCTTCAGGTCGTGACCAAACGGGCGCCCTCGTCCGCTGAGATGGCCGATCTGCGCTTTGCCTGGACCGTGGCCAAGCACGTCAAATCCAACGCCATCGTCTATGCGCGCAGCGGTGCGACCGTGGGTGTCGGCGCCGGCCAGATGAGCCGCGTGGACAGCACCCGCATCGCCGCCCGCAAGGCACAGGACATGGCCGAAGCGCTCGGGCTTGAGGCTCCGCTGACCCAGGGATCGGTCGTGGCGTCGGACGCGTTCTTCCCCTTCCCCGACGGTCTGCTGACCGCCGCAGAGGCGGGCGCCACGGCGGTGATCCAGCCCGGCGGCTCCATGCGCGACGATGAGGTGATTGCCGCCGCCGACGAGGCCGGGCTCGCCATGGTGTTCACCGGCATGCGCCATTTCCGGCACTGATACGATGCGCGCGCTGATCCTCTCCGCCCTTGCCGTGCTGGCGATTGACCAGGGGTCGAAAGCCTGGGTGCTGGGGCCACTCGATCTGGCCAATCGGCTTTGGGTCGAAGTGCTGCCGCCCTATCTGAACTTCCACATGGCGTGGAACCGGGGCGTCAACTTTGGCCTCTTCGGCGGAGCGGATGCCCGGTGGTTCCTCGTGGGGCTGGCCGTGGCGGTGTGTCTGATGGTCCTGTGGTGGGTCATCCGCGACCGCGCGGGCCGCTGGGAGATGATCTCAGCCGGGCTGCTGATCGGCGGCGCGCTTGGCAATGTGATCGACCGCGTGCGCTTTGGCGCGGTGGTCGATTTCCTCAACATGTCCTGCTGCGGGATCGAAAACCCATATGCGTTCAACATCGCGGATATCGGCGTTTTTGCCGGAGCCATCGGGATGGTCCTGTTGTCCGGTAAGGGCGGCAAACAGCGCTGAAATCCCCGCGTGACCCCGGCGCACGGATGGGATAAACCCATGCAGGACGACAGGCACGAGGGACACATGGCCAAGGGTTATGCGATCATGGCGGCGCTGCTGATGCTGGCCGCCTGCGGGGGGGGAGACCGAGGGTTGCGCGATCTGCGCTCCAACAGCGGTGGCCCGGATGAATTCTCTGTGCTGCCTGTGGCACCTCTTGAGATGCCCGCGAACCTGTCCAGCCTGCCCGCGCCCACACCGGGCGGGCGCAATCTGGTCGATCCGACCCCGAAAGCCGATGCCATCGCCGCCCTGGGTGGGCGCCCGAGCGCGGTGAATGCGGGCGGGATTCCGGCCTCGGACGGCGCGCTTGTCGCGGCTGCCGGGCGCAACGGGGTGCCTGCCGGGATCCGCGCCACGGTCGGTGCTGAGGATGCCGCCTTCCGCCGCCGGGCCGGCAATTTCGGGATCTTCAACATCCTGGGCCGCGATCGCTACTTCCCTGCCTATCGCGGTCAGAAGCTCGACGCCTATGCGGAGTTGGAGCGCCTGCGCGGGCTTGGCGTGGAAACTCCGACGGCGCCTCCGGCCCCGTAAATGCGCGCGCGCATCCGCGATGTCATCGCGGGGATTGCTCCTTTCGACGCCGCCGAAGACGCGGACCGCCGCAGCGCGCTTGACTGGATCGACAGCGGCGCGCCGCTGTGCCGGACCGCGCCGCCTGACACGCCCCCGATCCATCTGGTGAGCTATTTTGCCGTGGTCGATCACGATCACCTGCTCCTGGTCGATCACCGCAAGGCCGGGCTGTGGCTGCCGCCGGGCGGCCATGTCGAACCGGGAGAGCACCCGCAAGACACCGCCCGCCGCGAAGCGCGTGAAGAGCTTGGGATCGCGGCAGAGTTCCTATGGCCCGATCCGCTGTTCCTCACGGTGCAAAGAACGGTCGGCGCATCGCGTCATACGGATGTGTCGCTTTGGTATGTCCTGCGCAGAGACCGGGGCGCCGCCTATGACTTTGACCGGGGCGAATTCCATGGCATCCGCTGGTTCGCCATGAACGCCCTGCCCCATGGCCGTAGCGAGCCGCAGCTTCACCGCTTTACCACCAAGCTTCAAAGCGTAGAGAGGATCACCGCCATCTCCTGATCGCGGGCTATCAAATCGTCCAGCGTGACCCGCCCGGCAACAATATCCTCTTCGCGCGGGAAATAGGCGCCCACGAGGTAGGACATGAACGCCTCCCGCGCGGGAAGATCAAAGCCCAGAGCCTCGGGCGCGCGCAGCGCGGCGGTCAGCGCCTCCTGCGACGGCGCCAGCGTCACGATCTCGGGCAGACCATAGAAGGCACGGCCCAGCACGATCACCGGCTTGTCGTGAAACATGCTTTCCACCCCAACGGACGAATTGACCGTCACCACCCCGCGCGCGCCCGCAAGCTGGGCCATCGTGTCGGTGGTGTTGTCCACCCGGAAACGGTCATCGGTGAGCCCGCCCAGAAGATCACCCATGGCCTGCCGGGCCGAGGGGTGTTCCTTGATCCGCAGGTGCCAGCCGTCAGGCAAGGCGCGGCTGGCCGTGTGCAGCGCGCGGATCAGGTGGGGGATGCTGTCGATCCAGCCGCCATAGACAGTGATCTGGCTGTCTCCGGGCACTTGCAGCGGGCAAAAGAGGTAATTGCCCTCGGGCGTGCCAGCCTCCTGGCCCACATCCTTGCGGGCGGAGGCGCGGGCGCGGATGTCCCCCTTGACCGCGCGCCAATCGATAGCGGGGTGCCGCGCCGCCCATGCGGTATAGGCCCGGATGTCACGTGGCAGCGATCCGCCCGCGTTGACCCCGCTGAAATCGGCGGTGATCCGTCCGGGCAGCGGCGCCTCTTCGAGGAACAGAACCGCATGGCCCCGCGCGCGGGCCGCCTCAGCCGCCAGCATCCGGTGGCCCTTCGTGCCGTTCCAGAGGAACAGCAGCTTTGCCGGATCGCCCAGACGGTGCCACAGCCAATTGTGCTGCGCGCGCAGAACCGCTCGTTTCAGGGGCCCACCCGGCTTGGTCGCGGAGCCCGAGGCGCGGTCCAAAAGGCCCGACCCCAGCGGCGCGGGGCGCAGGCTGAGGCCAGCGTGACGGATCACGTCCGGCTCTGCGCCGCACAGACCGTGCGCAATGGCCAGAATGCGGTCGCGCCCCATGGTCAGGGCAATGGGCTGCGCATCGGGAGAAGGATGATGGATCATCCCCCTTGCCTAGCGCAGCCCGCCTCCGCCGGGAAGCGGTTAGTAGAGCCCGATATCGCGCTGACTGCGCGCGGAGGGCAGCACCACCACCTTCGCCCCGTGTTTCACCCGGTCGTGCAGGTCGATGACGTCCTGATCCAGCAGCCGCACGCAGCCGCTGGACACGGGCTGCCCCAGATACTGCGGCTCGCAGCCTCCGTGGATGCGGTAGAGCGTGTCTTCCCCGTTCTGGAACAGGTAGAGCGCCCGCGCCCCAAGCGGGTTGCCAGGGCCGGGATCCATGCCGCCATTGGCGACGGAAAACGGCTCCAGCTCCGGGCGACGTTCGATCATGCTTTGTGGCACCTTCCAGCGGGGCCAGCGGCGGGTGAACTGAAGCCGGGCGACGCCGGACCAGACATGCGCCGCCGCGCCGGTGCCCGCGCCGTAGCGCATCGCGGTGCCGCCCTCTTCGACCAGATGCAGCACGCCGTCATCGGGATCGACGATCAACGTGCCCGGCGCTTCGTCGGGATAGGGGTTGGCCACGAGCGCACGGCGCAGGCGGGGGTGGATCACGCCCTCGGGCACGGCGGGGACGGGATAGGGCTCATCGAAGATGGCACCGTAATGGGGTGGGAGCGGTGCATCGGCAGGCTTGGGTCCAGCCGTGAGGTTCAGCGGGGGCGCCAACGGCTCCTTGGCGCAGGCGGACAGCCCGGCGACAAAGCCGGTGGCGAAAAACGCGCGGCGGGTGAACATGAGAGGTCTCCAGACAGGTATGATCGACGCGCGTGAAACCGCGCGCAAGGGACAGCGAGCGGATCAGACCCGCATCGGAGGGTGCCATGACGCAGGCGGCGCGCGCCCCTTAGGCAAAGGCGCCGGCGGCACCAGAAACGTGAGCACCATCGGCACGGGGGGTGTAATCACCTGCCCCCGCAAGATCGCGGCATCCGGCGCGCAGGAGCTCCCCCAAAGCACCGCCTTCCGGCATGCCTGCCCGGCCTTAAGCGCAGTGGCCGCTGTGTCGCCCTGGGCCGAAATCGCCGTCTCGGGCCCGCCCAAAGTCATGGGCGCCGGGCGCAGATACGCGCCCAGCGGCAAAACCATGACGGTCATGGCAACCAGAAGAAAGGCACGAAGGCACGTCATGGCGCAGTGCTAAACGGGCACTCTCGACAGAGCGAGCCCGCGCCCGCGCACAAGCGTTCATTTCCGCGTGAGCGCAAAACGAAAAAGGGCGCCACGAGGGCGCCCTTTCTTAGCTGTCTGATCTGGGGATCAGCCCTGGTGCTTGGCGAAGCGCAGGTAGGGCAGTTTCTTGTCGAGCGCGCCGTATTTCTCTTCGGCAGCGGCATCGTCCAGGGCCAGGCCAACAATCACGTCCTGACCGATGGTCCAGTCAGCAGGCGTAGCCAGCGGCTTGCCTTCGACGGCCTGAAGCGCGTCGACGGCGCGCAGCACCTCAGCAAAGTTGCGGCCCACGGTCATCGGGTAGGTCATGGACAGGCGCAGCTTGCGGTCCGGGCCGACGATGAAGACAGAACGCACGGTGGCACTGTCCGCCGGGGTGCGGCCATCGGGGAGATAAGCTTCGGCGGGAAGCATGTCGAAGGCTTTGGCGACCTTGAGGTCTTCGTCCGCGATGATCGGGAAACCCGCCTTGGTGTCGGCAAAGCTTTCGATGTCGTGCTTCCACTGCTTGTGGTCTTCGGCGCTGTCCACGGAGATGCCCATGACCTTCACGCCGCGCTTGTCCCATTCGTCGGCCAGGCGGGCGACGGCACCGAATTCGGTGGTGCAGACAGGGGTAAAGTCCTTGGGGTGAGAGAACAGGATCGCCCAGCTGTCACCGATCCAGTCATGCAGATCGAAACTGCCCTGATCGGTTTCAACGTTCAGGTTCGGGATTTCGTCATTGATGCGCAGCGCCATGGAGCGTCTCCTTCGGTTGAATTTCTAGAATACATCTAGACTGAAAAGGCCTCATGTCCAGAGGGTGCTTCTACCTGCCCCCGATCAGAACGGTGCCTTCGCCGTGATCCGCATTCCGCGCCCGCCGTCGGGATGGCGGAAGCGCAGCTCCTGACTGTGCAGCATCAGGCGCGGGTGGGCCTCGGGCTGCGGATGGTAAAACGGATCGCCCAGAATCGGGTGACCCATTTCGAGACAATGCACCCGAAGCTGGTGGCTCCGCCCCGTGCGCGGCATCAGCCGCAGGCGGGTTTCGTCCGCGCCCCGGCGCAACACTTTCCAATCGGTCTGGGCGGGCTTGCCGTTCTCAAAGTCGACATGTTGCCTGGGCCGGTTCGGCCAATCCACGCAAAGCGGCAGATCGACCGTGCCGCTGTCTTCGGTCACCACACCCTGAACGCGGGCGATATAGGTCTTTTTGGTCTGACGCTTCTCGAACTGAAGCCCCAGATGCCGCTGGGCATGGGGCGTCAGGGCAAAGATCATCACGCCGGATGTGTCGCGGTCCAGCCGGTGCACCAAAAGCGCGGTGGGAAAGACCGCCAGCACGCGGGCCATCAGGCAATCGGCCAGATGCTCCCCCTTACCGAGAACCGAGAGCAGCCCGGAGGGCTTGTCCAGCACGACGATCTGGTCGTCTTCGTGCAGGATCACCAAGGGGTCCTGGGGCGGATTATACTCCGTCACGGCGTCGCCTCGCAGCGGGGCGGCCCGTCGGTCAGGTCATCGCCATGGCCCTTGTCCACCGCGCGGCAGTCGCATCCTCCGCCTGGCATCGCTCAGATCCTCCCGAAGGTCGCATCAAGGATCGCTTGCAGCCGCCCTGCATCCTCTTGGGTGAAGGCGACGGGCCGGTCGCTGTCGATATCCAGCACCGCGATCAGATCGCCCCGTTTGTCCCGCACCGGCAGGACGATTTCCGAGCGGGTGGAGGACGCGCAGGCGATGTGGCCGGGGAAGGCATCGACATCATCGACACGCTGCACCTGCCCCGTCCGGGCGCAGGCGCCGCACACGCCCCGCTCGAACGGGATGACAAGACAGCCATGGCCGCCCTGATAGGGGCCAATCTTCAGAAGGCCCGGTTCGGTGACGCGGTAGAACCCCGTCCAGTCGAACCGGTCATCTGCGTGGTGCAGCTCGCAAGCGAGCGTCGCCATCAGCGCAACCGCATCGGTTTCGCCTTCGGTCAGCGCGGCGATGGTCTTTGTGAGCGTGTCGTAATCGGCCATGCCGCTGCCTACACCTCAGCCCAGCTGGCTGTCAAAGAACGGCTCGGGGCTGTCCACCTCGACCAACCGCTTGCCGGTGATTTGCCAGAACCGCGTGCCCACCTGGCGCACAAAAGCGCGGTCGTGGCTGACCAGAAGCGCGGTGGCGCCGTGGGCGATCAACTCATGCTCCAACGCCTCCTGCCCTTCGATGTCCAGGTGGTTGGTCGGCTCATCCAGCAGGTAGAGGTTCGGCTGCGCCAGCCGCAAAAGCAACATGGCCAGCCGCGCCTTTTGCCCGCCCGACAGCGTGGGGATGCTCGCATCCTGCGCGGTGATCGCGATCCCGGCTCCGGCGAGATGCGCCCGCGCGGCGCGGTCTCCGATGTCGGAGCAGCGCGTCACCGCCTCCATCGGGGTCGGGAAGGCGTCAAGCTGACTGAGCCCCTGATCCGACACGCCCAGCCGCGCGGAGGGCGCAATACGGATCGCGTCGCTGCCGTGGATCACCGACTCCATCAGACGGCTCTTGCCCGCGCCATTGGCGCCCAGCAGCACCACGCGGTCGCCCCGCTCCACCCAGAGCGGCCCGGCCCGGTAGAGCACCCGCCCCCCGGCGCTCACCTCCATTTGATCGAGCGCGATCAGCGCCTTGGCATGGGTGCCCGCATTGGTCAGGCGGATCGCGCCGGAGGATCCGTCCTGATGGGCCGGGCGGGCGCTCGCCTCCAGCTTCTCGGCGCGGGCGGTGAGCTGCTTTGTCTTCGTCAGCAGAAGGTCCGAGCCCGAATTGATCCCGACATTCTTCAGCTTCTCCGCCTGCTTGCGCATCTGCTTCGCCTTGGAGATGTCATTCTCGAACCGCCTTGCGTCTGCGGCATCGGCCTCATCGAGCGCGGCACGGGCCCGACTGTAGGGGAGCGGGAAGGCGGGGCTTGCCTCGGGGCGCAGGAACAGAGTGCGGGTCGTCACCGCATCCAGAAACGCGCGGTCATGGCTGGCGATCACCAACGGCGTGCCGCGCGCCGGGCCGCTCAGCCAGCGTTGCAGCACGCCGATGCGGTGCAGGTCCAGATGGTTGGTCGGCTCGTCCAGCAGCAAGACATCCGGTTCGGTGATCCAGGCGCGGGCCAGTAGCGCAACGCGCTGCCAGCCGCCCGAAAGCTGAGACAGGGTCCGGTACCAGAGCTCTTCGGGCACCTCCAGATCCTCCAACACGATATGGGCGCGCCAGCTTTCGGTGTCCTGCGCATCGGGATCAAGCGCACTCAGCACGGCGTCCCAGAGCGTCTGCGCCAAAAGGCTCTCATTCGGGTGCTGCGCGACAAGCGCGATGCGCAGACCGCGCGCGGTGGTGATCTCTCCGCCCGTCGGGTCGGAGCGGCCCGCGATAAGGGCCAGTGCGGTGGTCTTGCCCCGTCCGTTGAGGGCGATCAGGCCAAGCCGGTCGCCCTTGTTCAAGGTGAAGGACAGCCCGGCGAAAAGCGGATTGGCAAAGGTGACGGAAACGTCGCGAAGGGTGATGAGGGACATGGGGTTTCTTTCGATCTGGGGCGCGGCATCGGGGCCGCCGATAGGGGCAGATCGAAAGGGGTCAGTCCTGCGATCAGCCCTGCAAACGTGTTTGCAGGGCGGGGACAGGTCCGCGCGTGTGGTCCATGGCTCGGTGCATCATGGGGAGAGGATGAGGGGAAGGCGCGCAGGCGTCAAGCGTTGAGGGCGGCGCCCGACCCTGGGTGGGCGCTCGTTCGATGGAACCTGTCGCACTGCGTCAAAGCCCAAACCGCGTTTGAGCTTTCCATGTCGCCGCCAAGCGCCCTCCCTGGGGGAGGGTCGGGCGCCGCCCGGCGTGCCGCCGGGCGATGCAGATGGCCAATTCAGTGACTTAAGGCCGCTCGATTGCGATCGCGGTGCCTTCGCCGCCGCCGATGCAAATCGCAGCCACGCCGCGCTTGAGCCCACGCTTTTCCAGAGCGTTGAGCAGCGTCACGATGATCCGGGCCCCCGAGGCCCCGATGGGATGACCCAAAGCGCAGGCGCCGCCATTCACGTTCACCACATCGGGCGACAGACCCATCTCGTGCATGAAGGCCATGGGCACCACAGCGAAGGCCTCGTTCACCTCCCACAGGTCCACGTCGTCCTTGCTCCAGCCCAGCTTGTCGAGCAGCTTTTGCGCGGCGGGCACGGGCGCGGTGGAGAACCACGCGGGCGCCTGCGCATGGCTCGCATGACCCCGGATCCAGGCGCGCGGCGTCAGGCCGCTATCGGCGGAGGCCACGATCAGCGCCGCGCCCCCATCCGAAATCGAAGAGGAGTTCGCCGCTGTCACCGTGCCATCCTTGCGGAAGGCCGGTTTCAGGTTCGGGATCTTGTCCGGACGGGCGGATTTGGGCTGTTCATCTTCCGAGATCGTGACGTCGCCCTTGCGGGTCTGGATGGTCACCGGGGTGATTTCGCCTTCAAAGCGGCCCTCCTCGCGGGCCTCGTTCGCGCGGGCCAGAGACCGAATCGCATATTCGTCCTGCGCCTCGCGGGTGAACTGGTACTTCTCGGCGCAGTCTTCGGCAAAGGTGCCCATCAGGCGGCCCTTGTCATAGGCGTCTTCCAGACCGTCGAGGAACATGTGGTCAATCACCTGCCCGTGGCCGATGCGGGCACCGTCGCGCATCTTGGGCAGAAGGTAGGGCGCGTTGGTCATGCTCTCCATGCCGCCAGCGGCGATCACGGAATGGGTGCCAAGCGCGACCTGATCGAACGCGGCCATGGTGGTCTTCATGCCCGATCCGCACATCTTGTTCAGGGTGGTCGCAGGGACATCCTCGCCCAGCCCGGCGGCAAAGCCCGCCTGACGCGCGGGGGCCTGCCCCAGACCGGCGGGCAGCACACAGCCCATGATGACCTCATCAACGGTGCTCACGCCCGCCTGCTCCATCGCGGCCTTGATGGCAGCGCCGCCCAGGGCGGGGCTTTCGACCCCGGCGAATTCGCCCTGAAACCCGGCCATAGGGGTGCGGGCTGCCCCCGCGATCATCACGTCTTTCATGGAAATCTCCTCCTCTTTGAGGCTATCCATAGCGCGCAGGTCTCGCGGATACAGCCCCTAACTGCCGCGCCCCTCGGGCCCGGAGTAACGCCGCGTCACCTGAGCCACCGAAATCCGATACTGCGCAAAGAGCCCGCCCTGCCCCGCCGCCTGCGCGGCGCGGTGCCCGGCGTGGTTGCGCCAGCGTGCGACAGCCTCTTCGTCCTCGAAGAAGGACAGGGACAAGAGCTTGCCCGGCTCCGTCAGGCTTTCGAACCGCTCGACGGACAGGAAGCCGGGGATCTGGTCCAGCTCTGCGCGCAGGTTGGCGGCGCGGGTCATGTAGTCGCCGCGCCCCTCGGCCGTGGGCGTGACCTCGAAGATGACGGCGATCATGAGCGAGGTCCGTGGGGCGTTGAGACCAGCTTCAGGAATGTCCGGTCCTCTCGGCGGATGAAACGGCGCTCCTGCGCGAAGGCATAGTTTTCGCGGCCCAGCGGATCCTCGGCCAGCCGTGTGCGGTAGGCTTCATAGGCGGCCAGATCGGGCAGCGAATAGATCCCGTAAGCCAGCGTGCTGGAGCCTTCATGGGGGGCAAAATAGCCGATCAGATCGGCGCCGCAGCGCGGGATCGCCTGCCCCCAGTTGCGGGCATAGGTGGTGAAATCGGCCTTGGCCGTGGGCTCGATCTCATAGCGGATGATGCAGGTAATCATGAGGGCTCCTTTCAGATTGCTCCGCAGGGATAGCCGCTTGATCGGCACAAATGGTTCGGGCAGGATCGAACAATGCAACATGGCCCCGATATCGCCCGCATCGCCGCCCTGATCGGAGACCCCGCCCGCGCCCGGATGCTGACCGCCCTGATTGGCGGGCAGGCCCTGACTGCGCGCGAGCTGGCCGAAGAGGCAGGCGTGACGCCGCAAACCGCCTCCAGCCATCTGAGCCAGCTTCGCGAAGGCGGGCTGATCTGCGAGCGCAAGCAGGGCCGCCACAAATACGTGGCGCTCGCCGGGACCGAGGTCGCCGCGACGCTGGAGGCTCTGATGGGGCTCGCCGCCCGATCCGGGCATCTGCGCCACCGCCCCGGCCCGCGCGATAAAGACCTGCGCGCGGCGCGGTCCTGCTATCGCCACCTTGCGGGTCGCGCGGGCGTGACCTTGCGCGACAGCCTGAGCACTGCGGGGCATCTGGCAACCCATGGGGACGGGCTGATCCTGACGGCGGACGGCCTTTCGCGGCTCAGGCAGGCAGGCCTGGCCGTGCCTGAGGGCCTGACCGGGCGCGACTGCCTGGACTGGAGCGAGCGGCGCAGCCATATCGGCGGCGCTTTGGGCCGGGCGCTTCTGTCAGAGATGCGGGGCGCGGGGTGGCTCCGGCCAGCGGATGGCAGCCGGGTGATCGCCTTCACCCCCGAGGGCGCGCAGCGCTTCGCGCGCGCGTTTCCGCCCGCTTAGTTCAGATGAACATGCAGCGGGTAGGCGCCGTCTTCGAAGGGGCCGAACATGTCGGGCAGATCGGGATGGCCGACCGGCTCTCCGGAATAGTCGGGCAGAAGGTTCTGCTCCGACACATAGGCGACGTAGTAGCTCTGATCGTTCTCGGCCAGCAGGTGATAGAACGGCTGATCCTTCGAGGGACGCATGTCCTCGGGGATGGATTCATACCATTCCTCGGTATTGGCGAATTTCGGATCCACGTCGAACACCACCCCCCGGAAGGGGTGCTTCCGGTGTCGGACCACCTGGCCCAAATGGTATTTCGCGCGGGTCGAGAACATGTCATGTCACCTTTCGGGCCCCTTCCTAGCCGTTTCGGGCCGAGAATGTCCACGACGCGGACCCGAATCGGGAGAAACAAACTGTGACCCTTGCCCTGACAGTGTTGGAAATCGTCGCACCTGTATTCGTTCTGGCGGCCATCGGGTTCATCTGGGTCAAGACCGGGCACGACTACCGGATGGAGTTCGTCACCCGTCTGACCATGACCCTTTCGGTGCCCTGCCTGATCTTCGTCGCGCTGATGAAGACAGAGATCGACCCCAAAGCGCTTGCCGATCTGACGCTGGCCAGCCTGGCCTCCTACGCGGCGGTCACGGCGATCTTTGCCGGGCTGCTGGCCGCGGCGGGCCTGAGCCAGCGCACCTTCCTCGCCCCTCTGGTCTTTGGCAACACCGGAAATCTGGGCCTGCCGCTGGCGATCTTTGCCTTTGGCGACACCGGGCTGGGGCTGGCTGTGGTGGTGTTTGCCGTGATGGCGGTGCTCAGCTTCACCTTTGGGGTCTGGCTGGTGTCCGGCGGCGGATCCCTGATGAAGGTCGTCAAAGAGCCCCTGGTGGGCGCCACGCTCGCCGGGGCGCTGTTCCTCTGGCAGGGCTGGGAAACTCCGCGCGTCGTCACCAACACGCTGGAGCTGATCGGCCAGATGGCGATCCCGCTCATGCTCATCACCCTGGGCGTGGCCATCGCCCGGCTGCACATCGCCGGGATCGGGCGGGCGGTTCTGCTGTCGGCCGTGAAGCTGGTGATCTGCGCCGCGATCCCCTGGGTGATCGGCGGCTGGATGGGGCTGGACGATATGGCGCGCGCGGTGCTGACCGTGCAGATCGCAACCCCGGTGGCCGTGACCTCCTACCTGCTGGCCGAGAAATACGGCGCGGACGCGCAATCGGTGGCCGGACTGGTCGTCACATCGACCCTGCTGTCGGTTCTCGGATTGCCGCTCATTCTGGCTTTCGTCCTGTGACAGGCGTTCCCAAACGGGGCCAGTTGCGTTAGACTTACCTCAAAACAAGCCGTGCCACCAAAGGCGCGAGCATCACAATCGAGGCAGTCCCATGAGCAGAGCCATCCGTGCGCTGATCCTTTTGTTGCTTGTCGCGAGCTGCGGCAGCCGGAACTACTCCGCCCCGCGAGAGCTGGATAATGCGTGTTCCATCGTCAACCAGCACCCCGACTACCTGCGCGCCTTCAAGGCAACGCAGCGCAAATGGGACGTGCCGGTGCCCGTCATCATGGCGATCATCTATCAGGAAAGTAAGTTCATCGGGAACAACCGCCCGCCGCACCGCTATGCCCTAGGGGTGATCCCGGTGGGGCGGCAGAGCTCGGCCTACGGCTATAGCCAGGCGCTCGATGGCACCTGGGAAGAGTATCAGGACGATCACGGAGGCCGCCGCGCCCGCCGCGACAATATCCGCGATGCGACCGATTTCATGGGCTGGTACATGGCCCAAAGCCGCGACCGGCTGGGCATCCCCATGACCAATGCGCGCAACCATTACCTTGCCTATCACGAAGGCCGCTCCGGCTATGCACGGGGCAGCTACAACTCCAAGGGTTGGCTGCTGCGGATCTCGCAAGAGGTCGCGGACCGGGCCGTGCTCTACGACGTGCAGCTTCGCCAGTGCGGGAAGCTCTGATCTTTCTGGCGCTTGCGCTTCCGGCGCAGGCGCAGGAAGTGACCGAAGGCGAGACGCTTGCCTTCCGGCTCGCGTTTGACGATTGCATGGGCCATGTCCTCGCAGGCGCCGAGCCCTTCACGGACCTGCCACAAATCCCGCTGACCGACGAGGCCCGAAGCACCCTGCCTCGCGGCGCCCGCCATCCCGGCGTGACCACCCACCATCTCTGGTCCGATCGCTACACGGCGATCTGGGGGCAGGACGACAACGCTCGGCTGTGCATGATCTTGTCGAATGGTGCCTCCGACGCGCCCATGCAGTTGCTGGTGGACCCGGATGGCTTTCTGGACCGCGTGAGCGCGCGGGCGGATCAGATCGGGCTCACCGAGCATGAACTGCCCGAAACCTTCACCCCGCTGGCCACGACCTCGTGGCACGAGCCCGGCCCGCTGCAAGGCGGCCTGCGGCTGACGATCATGCCCACCGGGGACAAAGGCGGGCTCAGCGATGCGGGTCTGATTATCGTGGCGGCCCCGATCCCGGAGCCGCCCTCCTCCTGAGCCGCAGGCGTCAGTCGTTCAGACCGCGGCGGCGCATCTCGTTCTGGATGTTGAACTTGATCTCATTGATCCCGCCGCCCTTGGTCAGATCACCCAGGATCACCGTGGTCTGCTGGCCGGTCTCATCGGTCACGATCCACTGCCGCAGCTCGGTCGGGTTGGAGGTGTAGACCATCTGGATGTTCCCGTATTCGGGATGCTCCGGGTCCTGGGCCTTCACCGTGGTGCGGGTGCCGTCGCTGGTATGGCCCGTGACCATTCCCGCGCGGCCCAGGTTCACGTTCCGCTCAAGGATGATGCTCAGCGGCGTCTGGTTCAGAGGATACCGCTCCACGCCCCGGTCACTCTTGGGGTCGAACACGGCCACCTGACCGCCCCCGGCCACAACCAGAGCCTGTTCAGGCGGGTTGTATTCAAACCGCACACGGCCCGGACGTTTGATGTAGATCGTGCCCGTGGAGAGCGTCCCATCCGGGTTGATCTGCGTGAATTCCCCGGTCGCGGTGGAGAACCCGTTCAGGTAGCTGGAGATCGCATTCAGGCTCAGCGCCTGTGCCATGGCCCCGGCAGGCAGAAGAGCAGCGGTCGCACAGGCGGCGATGAAATGGCGGCGGTTCATGGGCAAACCCTTTCGTGTCGTTTCGAGCAAGAGATAGGCACAGCCCGCCCAAAACCCCAGCGTTAAGCGATAGCGCCCCGCGGCAAACCGCTCACAAGGCGTCCTGCTATGCGAAAACCGGACAGGCGCGAAACCCGCGCGGGTACGTCATATGCCCCGCCGCATGCTGGCGCATTGCCGAGGCTCACGCCACCTCGGGCACCAGCACCTCGCGCTTGCCGACATGGTTGGCCGACGACACGACGCCCTCGTCCTCCATCTGCTCGACCAGCCGCGCGGCCTTGTTGTAGCCGATGGCCAGCTTCCGCTGGATATAGGACGTGGAACACTTCCGGTCCTTCGCGACGATCTGCACCGCCTGATCGTAAAGCGCATCCTCGCCGTTTGTGTTCCCGCCCAGACCCAGCACGGCGTCGATGTCGCTGGCTTTCTCGTCCTCGGGTCCATCGACCACGCCCGATTTGTAATCCGGCGGCCCGTATTGCTTGAGGTAGGAGACGATCTCTTCCACCTCTTCGTCGCTCACGAAGGGACCGTGCACGCGGGTGATCTTCGCCCCGCCCGCCATGTAGAGCATATCGCCCATGCCCAGAAGCTGCTCTGCCCCTTGCTCCCCAAGGATCGTGCGGCTGTCCACTTTCGACGTGACCGAGAACGAAATCCGCGTGGGGAAGTTCGCCTTGATCGTACCGGTGATGACATCGACCGAAGGCCGCTGCGTCGCCATGATGATGTGGATCCCCGAAGCCCGCGCCATCTGCGCCAGACGCTGGATGCAGGCTTCGATCTCTTTGCCCGCGACCATCATCAGGTCGGCCATCTCGTCGACGATGACGACGATATAGGGCATGCGCTCGGGGGTCAGCTCTTCGGTCTCGAAGACCGGATCGCCGGTTTCCTCGTCAAAGCCGGTCTGCACCGTGCGCGAGAACGTCTCGCCCTTGGCAAGCGCATCCTTCACGCGGGCGTTGTAGCCGTCGATGTTCCGCACGCCCATCTTGGACATCTTGCGGTACCGCTCTTCCATCTCGCCGACGGTCCATTTCAGGGCGACGACGGCCTTCTTGGGATCGGTCACCACGGGCGACAGCAGGTGCGGGATGCCGTCATAGACGGACAGTTCCAGCATCTTGGGGTCGATCATGATCAGGCGGCATTCCTCGGGCGACAGCTTGTAGAGCAGGCTGAGGATCATGGTGTTGATCGCCACGGATTTCCCCGAACCGGTCGTCCCCGCGATCAGAAGGTGGGGCATCTTGGCCAGGTTGGCGATCACCGGATCGCCGCCGATATCCTTGCCCAAGGCGAGCGGCAGCGCCTGCGTGCCGTCTCCGAAATCGCGGTGGCTGAGCATCTCGCGCAGCACCACCATCTCGCGTTTTTCGTTGGGCAGTTCGATCCCGATGACAGAGCGCCCCGGCACCGTGGACACACGGGCCGACAGCGCCGACATGGAGCGCGCGATGTCGTCCGACAGACCGATCACGCGGGACGCCTTAAGGCCGGGCGCGGGCTCCAGCTCATACATGGTGACAACCGGACCGGGGCGGACGGACACGATGTCGCCCTTCACGCCGTAGTCATCCAGCACCGTCTCCAGCATCCGGGCGTTTTCTTCCAGGGCCTCGTCGCTCAGGACGTGACGCTCAACCGTGCCGGGGCTGGCCAGCAGGCTCAGCGGAGGCGTCTCATAGTCATCGCCGTTACCCTCGTCGAACTGAAGCTGCGGCTGCGCTTCGGCCTTGGCGCGGGTGGACACGGCGGCAGGCTTGCGCGCCGGGTGCTGCACCTTGGCGCGCTGCACGGGGGCTGCAGTCGGGGCCTGCTCTTCGGGCTCGTGGTGTTCCTCGAACAGCGCGACCGCATCGTCGTCCTCGATGACCTCCGGCGTGGCGGGCGCGGTGCGCGCAACCAGAGGCTGCGGCCCCGCAAGGCGCGCCATGGTCGCACCGGTCAGGGTCGGTTCAATCCGGCCATCGGCTTTCGGCGCAGGCGCGGCGGCGGTCAGCTGCGGGCTGCGCACACGGGCGCGAATGGCATCGTTGATACGGGCGCGAATGCGAGCCTCGTCGGGGGCCTCGACATCTTCGGGCAGCTCCGAAAGGTCAGGCTCCACCAGTTCGGGCTCCGGCAGAGGCTCCGGCGTGCGCAAACGCAGGCGGCCCAGCAGGCCGGGGCGCGCGGTTTCCAAATCGTCGTCATCCTCGTCAAGCAGGGTCGGCTCCGCGCGGTTGACCCGGCTTTTTTCGGCGCGGGAGGCGGCGCGGTCGCGAGCGGCACCCGCCGCGCGCATCGAAACCTCGGCCCCCATGCCCAAGGCCCGGCGCATCGCGGCATACAGCAAGATGACCCCGATCAGGCCCAGCCTCATACCGCGCTTGACCTCTGCCCAGGTGAACCCGAGCACGAACAATCCAAGCACCACCACGACGGCGCCAGAGAGCAGGGACCAGATCTTGACCGCAACCCCGGCACCCAGCGGCACCAGCGTCAGCAGCATCGACAGGACGGTATCCCCGAACAGCCCGCCCATCCCAAAGGAATGGGTCCACCAGTCGGCCCGCACGAGCGTGGACGCATAGATGGACAGGACTGCGATTGCGATCGGAGCAAAGATCACCCGGCCGAACATGCGGTCATCCCCGTAATGGAACGCCAGCCGCAGGCCCCAGGCCATCAGCACAAAGCTGACACCCCACGCGCCCATCCCGGCAATCATCATCAGCGGCGCGGCGACCAGGGCCCCCGGATTGCCCAGCCAGTTGCGGATCGGCGCATCACTGGCCGATGCCCAGGACGGATCGGACGGCGCATAGGACCACAGCGCAAGCGCCAGAATGGCGCCGAGCGCGACCATGGTCAGCCCGGCCAGTTCCTTGCCGCGTTTTTCAATCGCGGCCTGCATGTTGCTGTCGAAGAGCGGATCGCGTGTCGAATAGGCCATGCTTGTCTCCTCAGTCGTACAGACAGGCGCGCAGGGCGGTCAGCGCGCGCTCCATCTCGTCTTTGGGGGCAACCATGGCCGCCCGGATATAGGATGCGCCGGGGTTCCCGGCTTTGGTGTCTCGGCTCAGATAGGCGCCGGGAAGAACCCGCACGCCCGTGTCTTGCCACAGCTTGAGCGCTGCGGCCTCGCCGTCTTCGACGGGCAGCCACAGGAAGAACCCGGCCTCCGGGCCCTGATAGCCCGGCACACCGTTCAGGATGCGGTCGGCACTGGCGAACTTCTCCTGGTAGAGCGCGCGGTTTTCCGTGACATGGGCGTCATCCGCCCAAGCCCGCGCGGCCACGGCCTGAAGCGGGCCCGGCAGCGGCGCACCGGCATAGGCGCGCAACTGGCGGATGCGGCGGATGCTTTCGGAACCGCCCGCGACGAAGCCTGACCGCAGACCGGGCAGGTTCGAGCGTTTCGATAAGGAATGGAACGCAAGCGCGCGTTCGGGATCTGCGCCCATGCCCTGCGCGACCTCCAAAATGCCCGGAGGCGGAGCGTCGCGGTAGATCTCGGCGTAGCATTCATCCGCGAATACGCGGAAATCATACTGTTCGGCCAGTTCCAGCAGGTCGCGCAGATAGGCGCTATCAGCCACCGCGCCCTGCGGGTTTGAGGGCGAGCAGATGTAAGCGATCCGGGTGGCATTGAGCACATCGGCGGGCAGGCTGCGATAGTCGGGCAGAAAACCCGTCTCGCGCGTGGCGGGGACGTAGTGAGGGGTCGCCCCCACCGACAGCGCCGCCACCGCATAGACCTGATAGAACGGGTTGGGCATCAGCACCGTGCCCGCGCCTTCGGGGCAAAGCGCCATCATGGCGTTGTAGAGCCCCTCGCGCGTGCCATTGAGCGCCATCAGGCGATCCTGCGCCAAATCAACGCCATAGCGCCGGGCCAGATAGCCCTGAATGGACTCAAGCAGGGCCGGACTGCCGTCATTGGGCGGGTATTTCGCAAACTGCGCGGTATTGGCGGCGATCTCGTCTCCGACCCAATCGGGGAAAGGGTGACGCGGCTCGCCAATGCTCATCGCCATCACCTCGCCGCCGGGCTGGTGGTGATCGAGCAAAGCCCGCAGACGCGGGAAAGCATATGCCGGTAGGTCCGAAAACCGCTCGGGGAACATCATCGCTGCCTCATGGTTTGGGGTCTTTTGCCCCATATTGATCAGCAGCATACCGCCGATAGGCGCGACCTGTCCAGCCGGACGGGCACGAAAGGCGGCGAAACTGTGGCCGGGATGTCTATGGGGCTCACGGAGCAGTGCCGCCCCGTGCCCGCTGGCCGCCGCTTAGCGCAACGGGCCCAGCACCCGCTCCGCCGCCGCAGCGACGCGCAGCAGCCGGGCATCCTGCCCCGCGAGCCCGTTCAACAGGATGCCGCAGCCATCCACACCCGTGGGCAAGCTCACACCGCACCCGCCCATGAGGTTGCCGATGCGCGTGTTGCGCAGCGCCAGAAGGTTGGCGCTGACATAGTAGGCGCTGTCCTCCAGCAGACGCGCAACCTGCGGCGCCCGGATCGGCGCAGTGGGGCACAGCACCGCATCATAGCCCGCGACCCGCTCGGCCCAGCGGGCACGCAGGCGCTCCAGCTTGCGCCAGGCGCGCAGGTAGTCCGACGCGCTGACATCCGCTCCGGCGTGGACGCGCTCATGGATCGGAGGCCACATGGCGTCAGGGTTCTGCTCAATGCGCGGGCCCCACTCGGCCCAGGCATCAGCGGTGTAGAGCGGCCCGGCGAGGGCAAAACCATCCTCCAGCTCGGGCGCAGCGATGCGGGTGAAGACCGCGCCTTCCTCCTCCAGCCGGGCACAGGCAGACGCAAAGGCCGAGGCCGGTTCGGACTCCAGATCGCCCATGGCGATCGTCTCGAGGATCGCGAACCGCGCGCCCTTGAGCGACGCGCCCGCGAGATCAGGCGCCGGGCCGCCCAACGCGCCCAGCATCAGGGCCGCATCCGCAACCGATCGGGTCAGCGGGCCCACGGTGTCGAACCGCTCCGCCAAGGGCACGACCCCCGTCAGGGGCAGCAGGCCATGGGTGGTTTTGAGCCCCACCAGATCGTTCCACGCCGCCGGGATCCGCACCGACCCGCCGGTGTCCGACCCGACCGCCGCCGCAGCGAGCCCCTGCGCCACCGAAGCGGCTGCGCCCGAGGACGACCCGCCGGGCACCGCCCCCGGATCAGTCCGGTGCGGAGGCGTTTGCGTGATCGGGTTCAAGCCAAGCCCGGAAAAGGCGATTTCGGAAAGATGCGTCTTGCCCAGGCAGACCAGCCCTGCGGCCGTCGCGCGGCGGAGCACTTCTGCATCCTGTTGCGGCACCCGGCCCGCCATCAAGGCGGTTCCCGCCTCGGTCGCCGTTCCGGCGCTGTCGAACAGGTCCTTCCAGCTCACCGGCACCCCGTCGAGCGCAGAGCGCCGCTGGCCATTTCGCGCGCGGATGCGGGCCGCTTCGGCCTCCGCTCGAGCGCGTTTTGGCGTGGTGCGGGTGTAAATCCGGGATGCATCGGGGTGCCGGTCAATGGCCGCAAGGTAGGTGTCGCACAGCGCTACGGGGTCGATCTCACCGCTGCCGATCTGACGCCCCAGGGCGCTCGCTTCCATCCACAGCCACTCTTCCATGATCGCGCCTCCCGCTGGTTTCGGCCTGAATGCCAGCTTTGCCCGCCCCCGAAAAGCCCCGCGACCGACGCGCGCATGGACAATCGGCGCCTAGCGTGAATAGTGCCGGGTATGACAGTGGACCATGACATCCTGATCGTTGGCGGCGGGCTCAATGGCCCGGCGCTTGCCCTGGCCTGCGCACAGGCTAACCTGAGCGTTGCGCTGATCGACCCGGCCCCCGCCGATGCACCCACCGACTTCGACGGGCGCTCCTATGCGATCTCCAAGGGCTCGCAGCGGCTTCTGGCGGCCATCGGCCTTTGGGAACAGCTTGGCCCGCAGGCGCAGGAGATGACGGAGATCAAGGTCACAGATGCCGCGCCGGGCCGACCGCCCGCGCCGCAGATGCTGCATTTCCAAAGCGACGAAATCGAAACCAAACCGATGGGCTACATGATCGAGGACCGGCACCTGCGCGCCGCGCTCGCTCCGGCTCTGGATCATCCGCTGATCACCCGGCACGCGGGCCGCACCGCCGTCGCGCAAGAGATCTCCGGGCCGCACGCCGCGGTCACGCTGGACGATGACACCGTGCTGACCGGCCGCCTTCTGGTCGGCGCCGATGGTCGCGCCAGCGGCACCCGCGAACGCGCCGGGATCAAGCGCCGGTTCTGGCCCTACGGGCAGTCCGGCGTGGTCTGCACCCTGACCCATGAGCGCCCCCATGGCGGGGTCGCGCATCAGCAGTTCATGCCGGAAGGGCCTCTCGCGATCCTGCCGCTGACGGGCAACCGCTGCTCTATCGTATGGAGCGTAACCGAGGCCCATGCCAAAGCGCTCCTGGAGCTGCCCGAGGACGATTTCCTGAGCGCGCTGCGCCCGATCTTTGGCGATTTCCTTGGGGAGATCAGCCTCACCGGTCCGCGCTTCGCCTACCCGCTGACTTTCTCGCTGGCCGATCAGTTCACGGCCCCCCGCCTGGCTCTGCTGGGCGATGCGGCGCACGGGATGCACCCGATTGCGGGTCAGGGGCTCAATGCCGGGCTACGCGATGTGGGGGCTCTGCACCACGTTCTGGAAGACGCGCGCCAGCGGGGCGAGGATATCGGCGCCGCCAACGTGTTGGAGCGCTATGCCGAATGGCGGCGGTTCGACGTGACCACGATGATGGTGGCGACCGATCTGACCAACAAGCTGTTCTCCAATGACAGCCCCCTGCTGCGCGGCGTGCGCGATCTGGGGCTGGGGCTGGTCAATGCCACCGCGCCGCTCCGCCGGACCTTCCTGCGCGAAGCCGCGGGCCTGACCGGAGACCTGCCCCGCCTGATGCGGTGATCCACCGCCGGGCGCTCAGTCCAGAGTGCGCGCCTCATCGACCAGCATGACCGGGATCCCGCCCCGGATCGGGTAGGCCAGATGCGCCGCGCGCGAGACAAGCTCCTGCCGCTCCGCGTCGTAGCGCAGGCTGGCACGAGTCTGCGGACAGACCAAAGCTTCGAGCATCTTCGGGTCGAAACCGGGGGTTTGCGGGGTGTCGGTCATTGAATGCGGTCCTCGTTCTCGCCGCTGCGCAGGGCGAATTCCAGCAAAGTCACCAGCGTCTCGCGCCGGGTGGTGAGAGACGGCGCCTCCAACAGCGCCTGTTTGTCATCGGGCTCCAGCGGGATCATCATCGACAGCGCATTGATGAGCAGCTCATCGCTGGCCTCGCGCAGGGTTTCCCAATCGGTGTCCAGCTCGCGATCAGAGAAGAACCGCTGGAGTAGCTTCATCAGCGCGGTGCGGTCCAGACCGGGATCGCGTTCTTCCGTGCGGGAAAGATCGCGTTCGAACCCCTCCCAGCTTACGGAGCAGCGACGATACGGGGTAAAGCCCTGCACCTCTTCCAGGATGCGGAACCGCGACTGCCCGGAGAGCGACAGCATGTAGCGCCCGTCATCGGTTTCGGAAAACCCGACGATCCGCCCCACGCAGCCAATGCGCTGCAACCCGTGATCGCCACTGGGCTGGACCATGCCGATCAACCGCCCCGGCTGCTTGAGCGCATCGTCAAACATCGCGAGGTAGCGCGGCTCAAAGATGTGCAGCGGCAGCCGGGCGCGCGGCAAAAGCAGCGCGCCGGGGAGCGGAAAGACCGAGATCACATCGGGCAGGTCAGAGGCGTTCATGACCCCAGCCTAGCGCGCCACGCGCCTTAGGCAAAGATCATTGACGACAGCTTGCGCCGCCCGGCCAACGTCACCGGATCCTGAGCCCCGAGCGCATCGAACAGTTTGAAGAGCTGCTCTTTTGCGGCGCCGCCATTCCATTCGCGGTCCCGCCGGAACAGCTCCAGCAGCTCGGTCACGGCGGCTTCGTTGTCGCCGTTGGCCTGAAGCGCCACCGCCAGATCGAACCGCGCCTGATGGTTGGCCTCATCGGCTTCGACGGCGGCGCGCAGATCGGCCACGGGGCCCGCATCTTCGGCCTGACGCGCCAGTTCGATCTGAGCGCGCACGGCCTCGATCTCGTGGGCGGTGGCAATTTCGGCGGGCGCGCCGTTGAGCACGGCTTCCGCCTCTTCGGGCTGGCTTTGGGCCAGATGCGTCTTTGCGAGCCCCGCAAAGGCGGCGGCGCTCATCGGATCTTCTTCGAGGATCGCGGCGAAGGTCTCGGCGGCGTCGGCCACCTCGCCCTCTTCCAGCATCGCTTCGGCGGCGGCGATGGCATCGGCCAGCCCGCCGTCTTCCTCGTGCATGTCAGCGATCTTCTTCACGAAGGCTTCGACCTCGGACGGCGGGAGCGCGCCCTGGAACCCGTCCACCGGCTGGCCCTGGTGAAAGGCGTAAACCGTTGGGATCGACTGCACGCGCAGCTGACCGGCCATCATCTGGTTTTCGTCGATATTGACCTTCACCATGCGGACCTTGCCGCCCGCCGCGTTCACCGCCTTCTCCAGGGCGGGGCCCAGTGTCTTGCACGGGCCGCACCAGGGCGCCCAGAAATCAACGATCACCGGGGTGGTCTGGCTGGCTTCGACCACATCCACCATGAAGCTGTCATCGGTGCCGTCGATCACGTGAGACGGGGCTTGCGCGTCGCTTCCGATCATATCGGATCCTCCAAATGTGTTTGGCTCCGATATGGTGGGCAGGGGGCCGGAAGTCAAAGGGGCTTTGCCCCCCGTCCCTGCGGGCTTCACCGATCGGTCATCACACCGCGCCAGTCGCAGAGCTGGCTTCGCGGATGACACGGATGCTCAACGTTCAGATCGCCCGCCCCAACCACACGGTTCTGGACCCTTGTGTCGGAATCGCTTTGAAACCGTGCCGCCCCCAGAACCCAAGAGCCCTCGCATTGGCAGCGTTGACGCCGACATGGACTGCGTGCGCGCCCAGCTCAGAGGCCCGGCCCGCCCAGAGTTTCAGCAGATCGCTGCCCAGCCCCTGCCCGGCTCAGGACACCATCGATGCTCCCTACGGAACCAGCATGACGATCACGCCAGTTCTGCAACTCTAATGCGATGAGCCCCCATCACACCGGAATCCAAACCTCACAAGTGCCGGAACCGGTCTGCGGATCCATCCGATCATCGTAGAGCTCGAAATCCGGGGCATCCGTCGGACTGAGCCCTGCATCGGTCAACCCGTGATCCCAGATCGCGCCGATGAAGGCGGGGAGATCGGACAGGTGCCCGGTGAAGGTAAAGACGGCATAGCGGCCTGCGGGGACGCGGGTCTGCTCCATCCCCTTGGGGATCGCGCTGCCCGGCGCGGCCTCGGCGCCCGCCATGTAGCGGAAGCGCGCCTCGCTGGTCTTGTCGTAGCACACACCGAAACAGCGCGGCCCGGCGGCCTCCACCTCCCCCATCCGGGCGTTGAACTCTGCCCAGAGCGCCGGGATCTGCGGGATTGTTTCGGGGGTGAATTCGCGGGCGATCCCGATGGCGGAGAAGCCGCCCCCGTCGCGCAGCTCCGGGTCGGGGATGATGCTTTTCTGGCTTTCGGTCATGGCAAGAGGCTCCGTCAGGTTGGAAGGCAGCGCACCGCGCATCTGGCTGGGCGGTGCACCAAACTGATCCGAAAAGGCACGGGTGAAGGCTTCGTGACTGGCATAGCCTGCGTCAAGCGCGACGGTCAGAAGATCGTCACCCTGCGCCACGGCGGACGCGGCGCGCGACAGCCGCCGGGCCCGCAAATAGCGCATGACGCTCCAGCCTGTGCGCGCCCGAAAGGCGCGGCTGAGGTGATAGGGGCTCACGCCCAGATCCCGCGCCAGATGGGTGAGGGAGAGATCCTCCTCACCCATCCGTGTCTCAATGTGCCACAGGGTCGTGTTCACCAGGTCCATATATCCCGTCCTTGTTCGGATGGGTTCGGGTGTAGCGACGGTAAGAGGCCTGCGCTTGATCGGGATTGATCCCTACAGATCGAAGGTCGCAAAGACCGGCGCATGGTCCGACGGTTTTTCCCAGCCGCGCGCCGCCCGAAGGATGCGCGAGCCATGGGCGGCGTTCGCGATGTCGGCCGAAGCCCAGATGTGGTCCAGACGGCGCCCCTTATCGGCGGCATCCCAGTCGCGAGCACGGTAGCTCCACCAGCTGTAAAGCTGGCCTTCGGGGATGTCGGCGCGGGTCACATCCGTCCAGCCGCCGGCCTCCTGAACCTGGGCAAGCGCCTCGACCTCGATGGGCGTATGCGAGACGACCTTGAGAAGCTGCTTATGCGACCAGACATCGTCCTCTCGGGGGGCGATGTTGAGGTCTCCGACCATGATCTCCCGCTCGGGCCGGTTGGCATGGAAGGCGTTGCGCATATCGGTGAGGTAATCGAGCTTTTGCCCGAATTTCTCGTTCACCTCGCGGTCAGGAACGTCGCCGCCCGCCGGGACATAGAAATTGTGGATCACCACCCCGTTTTCGAGCCGCCCGGCGATGTGGCGGGCATGGCCCAGACCCGCGTGGTCCTCTGCGCCTGCTTCCTCCATCGGGATCTTCGACAAGATCGCGACCCCGTTATAACCCTTCTGCCCACGCGCCACGATATGCGGGTAGCCAAGAGCTTCGAAGGACGGGATTTTCTCCACCGGGCTCTTGCACTCCTGTAGGCAGAGCACGTCGGGCGCCTCTTCCTCAAGCAGCTTTGCAACCAGCCCTTCGCGCAGGCGGACGGAGTTGATGTTCCAGGTGGCAAGGGTGAAGGACATGGGTCGGCTCCGGTTGGGTTCAGGGCCAAGCCTAGAGGGTCAGGGCCGCGATGGCCATGCGGGAAGGGGCCCGGATTCGCGTGGAAGGCGCGAATGTCAGGAAGGCGAGCGATGTCCCCCTATCAACTATTGTCAGACTGTCGTCGCAGGCGGCCCAACATCCGCCGCACGATCCACCGATGCGCAATACCGACCGGGAGCATGTAAACGCGACCGAAGAGATTATGCACACACACCGAAGAAGTTACCGAGAGGCTCTTATCCTGGATCGAAATGCACGTCATGACGTCGAGATGGCGGTCCCGTTCAGTGAGAACCAGACACTCGTCATCGACGTGTTCGACCAGGAAAAAGTCCAGGTTCTGGCCGACGCTTACGGACTCGCATGGCGTCCCGCTAAAGCCCCCAATACGTTTCACGCCAAATGCTGACGAAATCGCGTCGCGTATCCTGAAAGCGATTTTCAGGATTGGCTGCGGGGTGCTCATGATCGCGTTCCAGGCCTCCAACGCGGTCATTCTCTCAGGCAGACAGGTGTCTTGCCGATCGAAATAGTAAAGCTCCGACAACGGTCGCAAAACTCGAATATTGGTGTTCGGCAAAACGATCATGGTTGCACTCCATCTGCAATGCAGCATTGCGCAATAAGGACCCAGACCCATCCTTCGCAACAGAACATTCCATCCCTACCGCTAAGCCAGCCTCAAATCGGGGACCTTGCTCAACAGCACCGGCCACGGGATGGTGATGATGATGGGCGGGGCTTGTTCCGGCTTCTCAGTCATAGCTCACAACCTCCCATTCGATCCCGTCAGCATCATCGAAATAGAACCGGCGACCGGGCTCATAATCGCCGTGGTTATAGGGGGTGAACCCGGCGGCCCTTACCCGCTCCTCGACGGCGTTGAGATCATCGACCACCACGCCGATATGGTTCAGCCACCCGGTGGAGCGATAGTCAGCCCCGCGCAGATCGCTCTTCTCAGGCGCCTGATAGGCGACGACGTAGAAATCGTCTCCGCCGACGTGTTTGGAATGCCCTCCGGCCTTGCTGTCCCCTTCCCAGCGGATGCGCCAGCCGAACACATCGCCCAGCCAGCGGGCCGTGGCGGCGGCATCGGATACGGTCACGTTCACATGTTCCAGCGTCATGTCTTTGCTCCTTTCGCGAATCGACGCTGATGGTTATGCAAGCTAAAGCTAACTTTAGCTCAAGAGGTTTCTCATGAGTGAGATCACCATCGGTCAGCTGGCGCACCGCACCGGGGTCGCCGTGTCAGCGCTGCGCTATTACGAGACCCTCGGCATCCTCAGCCCGAACCGCACCGCCAGCGGGCAGCGACGCTATCCCAAGAGGGACATTCGCAAGGTCAGTTTCCTGATCGCGGCGCAGAGGTTCGGCTACACCCTGCCCCGGATCGCGGACATGCTGTCCGGCCTGCCCGAGGGGCGCGCCCCGAACGCGGCGGACTGGGCGCAGATTTCAGACGGGTTTGCGGCGGATCTGGATGCGCAGATCGCACAGCTTCAGAAATTGCGGGGCAATCTGGACGGCTGCATCGGTTGCGGCTGTCTCAGCTTGGAAAAATGCGCGCTCTATAACCCGGGCGACGAAGCGGCCGAACGCGGCCCCGGACCTCGCTTTGTGATGGGGGACAAACCCAAACGCCGCCCGGATCCGGCCATCTGGCGACCGGCCCAGAAGGTCCGCGTCAAGGTGTTGGGGCTCGCCTGGCGGGACGGGCGGCTTCTGGCGGCGGACGTGCCCGATGACAGCGGCGCCGTGAAGGGCGTGCGCCCCCTGGGCGGCACCGTGGAGTTCGGAGAGCACACCGAAGATGCCCTGAGCCGCGAATTCCGCGAGGAGCTGGGGGTGGAGATCACCATCACCGGCGCCCCGCATGTGGTTGAGAACCTCTTCACCCATGAGGGCGCGCAGGGGCACGAGGTGCTGTTTCTCTACGATATCGCCCTGCCCCAAGGCGCCTTTGCCGGGCAGGAGGAAATCCCCTTCGTCGAAGATGGCGGCACCCCTTGCCTTGCGCGGTGGCACGCCCTGACCGATCTGGACCGGCCCGGCGCCCCGGCGCTCTACCCCGATGGGCTGGGCGCGCTGCTGAAAGATCAGGCGCGGAGCCGGTAGCCCCCCTGCTCCGTCACGAGGATGCGGGCATTGGAGGGATCGGGTTCGATCTTCTGGCGCAGCCGGTAGATGTGGGTTTCCAGCGTGTGGGTCGTCACACCGGCATTATATCCCCACACCTCGTGCAGAAGCTGATCCCGCGGCACCACACCTTCGGGCGCGCGCTGCAGGAACTTGAGGATATTGGTTTCCTTCTCCGTGAGGCGGATCTTCTTATCCTCCTCGGTCACCAGCAGCTTCTGCGCGGGGCGGAAGCTGTAAGGGCCGACGGTGAACACCGCGTCTTCGCTGGCCTCATGGGTGCGCAGCTGGGCGCGGATGCGGGCCAGCAGAACCGGGAATTTGAACGGCTTAGTCACATAGTCGTTCGCCCCGGCATCGAGCCCCAGGATCGTGTCGCTGTCCGTGTCATGGCCGGTCAGCATCAGGATCGGGCATTTGACCCCCTGCTTGCGCAGCACCTTGCACAGCTCGCGCCCGTCGGTGTCGGGCAGGCCCACGTCCAGGATCACCAGATCGAACAGGCCTTCCTTGCTGCGCGTGATGGCCTCCGCGCCGTTCGAGGCCTCGAACACGTCGAAATCCTCCGTCATGACCAACTGTTCGCCAAGCGCTTCGCGCAAGTCATCATCATCATCGACAAGCAGGATTTTCTTAAGCTGCGACATGGTGTTCTCCGGTTTCACGTTCTTTTGACAGTTGGCCGCAGCGCCGGAAATAGCAAGAAATGTGGCAAATCGCTCACGCGGTCGTGTCGCAGACTTGCGATTTGTTTCAAGCCGGGACAGGGAAAGGGGATCATTCCCGGAGGTCTCATGTCCCTTGCCCCCGATCCGTCCGAACTGACCGCCCGCGCCCGGGCCGACCTGCGCGCCGGGGTGCCCGTGGTGTTGGGTGACGCCGTGGTGCTGGCCGCCGAGGTTGCCAGCCCGGCCCGGCTGGAGGCGATGCGGGCGCTTGGCGCGCCGGTGCTGGCGCTGACCGCCCGGCGGGCAAAGACGCTGCATGCCCCTGCCTATGACGGCGATCTGGTGCGGATCTGCCTGCCACGCGAGGCGCGGGCCGACTGGCTGCGCGCGATGGCTGATCCGGCCATGGACCTGCGCGCGCCCATGAAGGGGCCGTTTCGGTTCGAACGGGACGGACCGGCGGATCTGCACCGCGCGGCGCTGCGCCTTCTGAAAGAGGCCGAGCTATTGCCTGCAGCACTGATCGTGCGGCCCAAGGACATCTACGCCGTGGCGGCAGAGAACGCGCTCACAGCTCTGGGTGGCAGCGCGCCCGGTGCCAGCAGCCTGCGCGAATCTGTTTCGGCCCGGCTCCCCATGGAGGCCAGCCGCGCCGGGCGCCTGCACGTGTTCCGCCCCGAGGACGGCGGCGAGGAGCACTACGCGATCGAGATCGGCCAGCCCGACCGCTCCGCCCCCGTGCTGTGCCGCCTGCACTCTGCTTGCTTCACCGGCGACGTGCTGGGCAGCCTGAAATGCGATTGCGGCCCCCAGCTGCACGCAGCGCTCGCCAGGATGGGCGAAGAGGGCGCGGGTGTGCTGCTCTACCTGAACCAGGAGGGGCGCGGGATCGGGCTGACCAACAAGATGCGGGCCTATGATCTTCAGGATCAGGGCTTTGATACCGTTGAAGCCAATCACCGGTTGGGCTTCGAAGATGATGAACGCGATTTCCGGCTGGGCGCGCGCATCCTGTCCAAGATGGGGTTCGGCGCCGTGCGGCTTTTGACCAACAATCCGGCGAAAGTGGCCCGGATGGAGGAAGCCGGCATCAAAGTGAGCGAGCGCGTGCCGCTCAAGGTCGGGCGCAATCCGCTGAACGAAGCCTACCTCGCCACCAAGGCCGCGAAATCCGGGCATCTGCTGTGATGCGCCTGACCCCGCGCGGGCTGTGGGCCTTTGGGCGGCTGATCCCCGTGACCATCGGGCGCGGCGGGATCACCCGCACCAAGACGGAAGGCGATGGCGGCACGCCCGTGGGCACGCACCGGATTGTGGGAACGCTCTATCGCCCGGACCGGATGGCGCCCCCCGCGCCCTGGGCGATCCCCATCGGGCTGCGGGACCGCTGGTCGGACGACGCTGCGCGCACTGATTACAACCAGATGGTCCGCGCGCCCTACCCCGGCAGCAGCGAAGCCCTGCGGCGGAGCGATCCTCTGTATGATCTGATCCTGCTGACGGATTGGAACTGGCCCGAGGCCATGCCGGGCGCGGGCTCTGCCATTTTCCTGCACCGCTGGCGACGCCCCGGCGCGCCGACCGAAGGGTGCATTGCCATGGCGCCTGCGCAGCTGCGGTGGCTGGCGGCGCGGGCTGCGCCGGGAACGGTCCTGATCGTGCCGTAACGCCTGCGGCGGGCGGGTTGGGGGGCTCTGCCCCCCTTGCCTGACGGCAATTCCCCCCGAGGTATTTGGACAAATAAGACAAATAAGAAGAGTGGGGGCTGGCTCCTATTGAGGAGGACTCATCACCGTCTTCGCGGAGTGCGACCTATGGCGCGCCGACGGCCGAGACACCAACCCGCTTGTGGCGCAGGAGCGATGTTCACGGACCGTCTCCGAGGGGTGGAGCACCACGCCGCTTGCCCCCCTCTTCACGGCATCTTACAAGACCGTAACAAAGGAGAGTGCACATGCGCCGAGTAGTCGTCACCGGGATGGGGATTGTCTCCCCCATCGGAAACAGCTGCGACGAGGTCGCCGCCAATCTGAAGGCCGGGAAGTCGGGCGTCGAATTCGTCCCCGAGATGGCCGAGCATGGCTTTCGCAGCCAGGTGGCAGGGACACTGAAAATCGACCCGTCCGAGCATATCGACAAGCGCGTGATGCGCTTCATGGGGCCCGGCGCCGCCTATGCCTATCTGGCCATGGGGCAGGCCATTGAGAGCGCCGGGTTAAGCGAAGATCAGGTCTCCAACCCGCGCACCGGGGTCATCGCGGGATCGGGCGGGCCGTCCACGTCGGCCATGTTTTCGGCCCACCAGACGGTTCTGAAAAGCGGCGCGACCAAGCGGATCGGGCCCTTTGCGGTGCCCAAATGCATGGGCTCCACGATTTCGGCCAACCTCGCGACGGCCTATAAAATCAAGGGATTGAACTATTCGATCACCTCGGCTTGCTCGACCTCGCTGCATTGCATCGGCAACGCGGCGGAGCAGATCATGATGGGCAAGCAGGACATCATGTTCGCCGGCGGCGGCGAGGAGCTGGACTGGACCCTGTCCTGCCTCTTCGACGCCATGGGCGCGATGAGCAGCAAGTATAACGACACGCCGGAAACCGCGTCTCGGGCCTTTGACGCGACCCGCGACGGGTTCGTGATCGCAGGCGGCGGCGCTATCGTGGTGCTGGAGGATCTGGAGCACGCTCTGGCCCGCGGCGCCACGATCCTGGCCGAAGTCACAGGCTACGGCGCCACGTCGGACGGGCACGACATGGTGGCCCCCTCCGGCGAGGGCGGCGAGCGCGCCATGCGGCTGGCCATGGACATGCTGCCCGAAGGTCGCTCGGTGAGCTACATCAACGCCCACGGCACTTCGACCCCGGTCGGGGACGTCGGTGAGGTTGAGGCCGTCCGCCGTGTCTTTGGGGAGAGCCACCCCCCGATTTCGTCGACGAAATCAATGACCGGACACAGCCAGGGCGCAACAGGCGCGCAAGAGGCGATCTATTGCCTCCTTATGCTGCAGGACGACTTCATTGCCCCGTCGATCAACGTGACCGAGCTGGATCCAGCGATCCAGGACGGCGAGATCGCGGTTGCGCTGCGCGAGAACGCGGGGCTCGATACGGTGATGACCAATTCCTTCGGCTTCGGCGGGACCAACGGCTCCATGCTGCTCTCTCGGTATCGCGGCTAACGCTGCGATCCGCCGGGAGCGGCCCACGCCCCCTAAGATTTTAAGTGCCAATAGAAAGACATAGAGGCCTGACACCATGACGATTTCTCTGGCTGGAAAACGCGGTCTGATCATGGGAGTGGCCAATGACCGCTCCATCGCTTGGGGGATCGCCAAGGCCTGTTCAGAGGCGGGCGCGGAGCTGGCCTTTACCTATCAGGGCGATGCTTTTGGCAAACGTGTGGAGCCCTTGGCCCAGTCGCTCGGTAGCGATTTCATGGTGGATGTGGATGTTCTGGACGATGCCAGCATGGATGCCGCCTTTGCCGGGCTCAAGGAGCGGTGGGGCACGCTGGATTTCATCGTCCATGCCATTGCGTTTTCAGACAAATCCGAGCTGACCGGCCAGTTTCGCAACACCACCCGGGACAACTTCCGCAATTCGCTGACGATCTCGTGCTACAGCTTCATCGACGTCACCCGCCGCGCAGCCGAGCTGATGCCCAATGGCGGCTGTGCGCTGACCCTGACCTATCAGGGATCGAACAAGGTCACGCCGTTCTACAACGTGATGGGCGTGGCGAAAGCCGCTTTGGAGAGCACCACGCGCTATCTGGCAAACGACATGGGGCCGGACGGGGTGCGGGTCAACGCGATCAGCCCCGGGCCGATGAAAACCCTCGCCGGGGCCGCGATTGGTGGGGCGCGCAAGACCTTCAAGCACACCGCCGCGAATGCGCCGCTACGGGACAACGCGACGCTGGAAGCGGTCGGCGGAACCGCCGTTTACCTGCTTTCCGATGCGGGCGCCTGCACCACCGGAGAGATCATCCATGTGGATGGCGGCTACCACGTTCTGGGGATGCCGCAGCCCGAAAACCTGTGACCCGTCAGAGGTCCAGCCAGTCGTCATGACTGACGAGGGTGGTGTCGTGGCTGCCGATCGGCGCAATCGGCTGATCGCTCGGGAGAGGGATCACCGTATCGCCCAGATCATCGAAGGCGCCAAGCAGGTTCGCCCCTTCATCGGCAGGAGCGTTCACACCGTCTGCCTGACGTGCGTACTCTAGCAGGTCGATCAATTCGAGCGGATCGGCCGACCCGCCCCCTTCATCTGCATCAGACGAAAGCAGCACGGCCATATCCGGCGGATTTTCGGTCACGTTTTCGGGGTTTTTTGCCAGGTCTGCGATCTCATCGATCAGCCCCGGCTCCATCAGAAGCGCGCCGCCGAACAGCAGCGCACTTGTCATCATGTCACGTTCCAAACGACCACCATCTGCCAGTCAGGATCCCCCAGACCAGCTATCGCGGGCAAATGTGGCGATACGCAGATGCCCGCGCGGCGATACGGTGCCGGAACGCGCTGCGGCTTAGGCGATCTCGACCAATTCGATATCGAAGGTCAGGTCCTGACCGGCCAGAGGGTGGTTCGCGTTCAGGACCACTTCGTCCTCGCGGACCTCGTGGATCGTGACGTTGAGCGTCTGGCCATCCTGCGCCTGCACCTGCAGCGGAAGACCCGGCTCAAGCGGGATGTTGTCGGGCCATTCGCCGCGATCCACAGCCTGGAACCGGGCGGGATCAATGGGGCCGTAGGCTTCGTCGGCGGTGGCTTTCACCGTCTTCTTTTCCCCGACGGTCATGCCCGGGATCGCCTTGTCCAGGCCCGGGATGATCTGGCCAGAGCCAACGGTGAACTCAAGCGGATCGCGCCCTTCGGAGCTGTCGAAGGTGGTGCCGTCGTTGAGTGTTCCAGTGTAATGAATGCGCACTGTGTCGCCGGGTTTGACCTCGGTCATGATGTGTCCTTGCATGTTGGAAAATGGAGGAGGCCGCCGCTCCGGCAGGTGCTCCGATCACGATCAGGCTAGCCTCTCTGCCCCCATGTCGCAACCCGAGGGGCTTTTCGCCGCGCAGGCGCCGTGCCAGTGTGCGGACCGGAGGGAGGCGACATGACCATCACGACATGCGTATTCGACGCCTATGGCACGCTGTTCGATGTCAGCGCCGCCGCCCGTGAAGCTGCGCAGACCCCGCAGGGCGCCGCGCTGTCCGACCATTGGGTTCAGATCGCGCAGGACTGGCGGGCCAAGCAGCTGGAATACAGCTGGCTGCGGACCGTGGCAGGGGTGCATTGCGATTTCTGGCAGGTCACCCAGGACGGGCTGGACTGGGCGTTGGAGCGTGCCGGGCTGGACGATCCCGACCTGCGCGAGGTGCTGCTGGGGCTCTATGAGCGGCTGTCCTGCTACCCGGAAGTGCCCGCGCTGCTGCGCGACCTGAAGGCCCGCGGCCTGCGCATCGCCATCCTCTCCAACGGCAGCCCAACCATGCTGGCGCAGGCCGTGGACGCGGCGGGGATTGGCGGGTCTTTGGACCGGGTGATCTCTGTCGAAGACGTTGGCGTCTTCAAACCGGCCCGAGCGGTCTACGACCTGGTGGGGCAGGCCTTTGGAACGGCGCCTGACCAGGTCCTGTTCACCTCATCGAACGGGTGGGACGCTGCCGCTGCTGCAGGCTACGGGTTCCGCACGGCGTGGGTGAACCGCAGCGGCGCCCCGCAGGACCGGCTGTGGGCCGCGCCGCACTACACCCTGCCCGATCTTTCACGACTGACCGAGGTTCTTTGATGCCCACATTTTCCGCCTCAGACGGCTGCAACCTGTTCTTCACCGATGAAGGCGAAGGCCTGCCGATCCTGTGCCTGTCGGGCCTCACTCGCAACCATCAGGATTTCGACCACGTGACGCCGCACCTAGTGGCAAAAGGCGCGCGGGTCATCCGGATGGATTATCGCGGGCGGGGCAATTCGGATTGGCCGGGGCCAGAGACCTACACCGTCCCCAAAGAGGCGCAGGATGCGCTTGAGCTGCTGGACCATCTCGGACTGGAGCGCGCGGCGGTCCTCGGCACCTCGCGCGGCGGGCTTATCGCCATGGGGCTCGGCGCGACGGCCAAAGGCAGGCTTTTGGGCGTTGCGCTCAACGACATCGGGCCGGACATCTCGGATGAGGGGCTTGAGGACATCAAAGGCTATCTGGGCCGCAAGCCCTCCGCCAAGACGTTCGACGCATTCCTGCCGCTCCGCGCGAAGGCCGTGCCGGGATTTGCCAATGTCCCGGAAGAGCGGTGGCGCCACGACCTGCTCGCCAATTTCGAAGAAACCGAAGACGGGCTGGCGATCCGCTATGACGCCCGCCTGCGCGATGCGGTGCTGGCCAGCGATGTGACCCTGAATCCGGATCTGTGGCCGTTCTTCGACGCTCTGGACGGGCTGCCTCTGGCGCTGATCCGGGGGGCGAACAGCAACCTGCTGGCGGAAGAGACCGCCGCCCAGATGCGCGCCCGGCGCCCGGACATGATCTTTGCCAACGTGCCGGATCGGGGGCATGTCCCCTTCCTGGACGAGCCCGAAGCACTCAGCGCCCTGACGCTGTGGCTGGAGAAGATGCAGTGACGATCGACGCCATCCGCGCCGCCGCCTCCCGGATCGAAGGCCACGCCCGCCGCACGCCGCTGCTGTCTTCGCCCTTCCTGGACGAGATCGCAGGCCGCCGCGTTCTGGTGAAACCAGAATGCCTTCAGCACACCGGTAGCTTCAAATTCCGCGGCGCGTGGTCTGCCCTGTCGGCCATGGATCCGCAGGAGCGGGCGAATGGCGTCATCGCCTTCAGCTCGGGCAATCACGCGCAGGGCGTGGCCCTCGCCGCGCGCGGACATGGCGTGCCTGCCGTGATCGTCATGCCGGGCGACGCCCCCGCGCTGAAGCTCGCCAACACGCGGGCCCTTGGGGCTGAGGTTGTCACCTACAGACGCGGGATTGATAGCCGCGAGGAGATCGGCGCCAAGATCGCACAGGAGCGCAACCTGACGCTGGTGAAGCCCTTTGACGATCCGAATGTGATCGCGGGCCAGGGCACCATCGGGCTTGAGATTGCTCAGGACGCTGCCGCCATGGGGATCACCGATGCGCAGGTGCTGGCCTGCTGCGGAGGCGGCGGGCTGACTTCCGGCGTTGCGCTTGCGCTTGAAGCCGACGCGCCCGGCATGACGGTCCGCCCGGTGGAGCCCGAAGGCTTTGACGACGTGGCCCGCTCGCTCCGCTCTGGCCGGATTGAGCGCAACCCGGCAGAGACCGGCTCCATCTGCGACGCCATCGTCACAGCGCAGCCCGGCGATCTGACCTTTCCGATCCTCAAGCGGCTCTGCAGCCCCGGCATCGTCGTGAGCGATGAAGAGGCTCTGCGCGCCATGGCGCAGGCCTTCTTGCGACTCAAGCTCGTGACAGAGCCCGGCGGGGCCGTTGCCTTGGCCGCTGCCCTGTTCCATCCGCCGGACGCCGACACGGTGATTGCCGTGATCTCGGGCGGGAACGTTGACCCGTCGCAGTTCTCGCGCGCATTGGAGACGCTGTGAACCACGTCGAAGGAGACCTGATCGCCCTGGCCAAACAGGGGGCCTTCGACGTGATCGTCCACGGCTGCAACTGCTTTGGCACCATGGGGGCAGGCATCGCGCGGGCCATCAGCGCCGCCTGGCCCGAAGCGCTTGGCGCCGACAAGGCCACGCCGCTCGGAGACCACCGAAAACTGGGCACGATCTCGGTGGCGGAGGTGGGCCCGCTCACCATCGTCAACGCCTACACGCAGTTCGAGCCCGCCGGGCCGATGCCCTTGGCCGACACCGATGCCATCGGCCGCGCCTTCACCGAAATCGCCACCCGTTTCCCGACGGCCCGCATCGGCTACCCGCTGATCGGCGCGGGACTGGCGGGCGGCGACTGGAGCGATATCGCCCCGATCATTGACGCCCGCCTTGCGGGCTGCAACCACACGCTCGTCACCCTGCCCGGAGCCCGCCCATGATCGTCACCGCCCGCGACGGAACCCGCCTCCACAGCCGCGCCGATGGACCCAAGGACGGCATCCCGCTGGTCTTCGCCAATTCGCTTGGCACCGATCAGCGGCTTTGGGATGACCTGATCCCGCATCTGCCGGACGGCCTGCGGCTGATCCGCTACGACAAACGTGGCCACGGTCAAAGCGACGTGCCCCCCGCGCCCTATGCGATGGGCACCCTGATCTCGGACGCAGAAGCGGTGATGGAAGCTCACGACGCGCGCGAGGCCGTGTTCGTCGGGCTCTCCATCGGCGGGATGATCGGCCAGGGACTGGCGGTGAAACGCCCCGATCTGGTCCGCGCTCTGGTCCTGTCCAACACCGCCGCCAAGATCGCGACGCCCGACATCTGGGCCGCCCGCATCGACGCCGTGCGCACCGGTGGGCTGGAGGCCGTCACTGATGCCCATATGCACCGCTGGTTCGCCCCGGCCTTTCGCGACAGCCCCACGGGCCAGCTCTGGCGCGCGCGGTTTCTTGAAACCCCGGCTGAAGGCTATGTCGGCTGCGCCGCAGCGATTTCGGGCACGGATTTCATCACGCCCACCTCGGGCCTGCGCCTTCCCGCGCTCGGCATTGCGGGCAGCGAAGACGGCTCGACCCCGCCCGATCTGGTGCGCGAAACAACTGATCTGATCCCAGCCGCGCATTTCCGCCTGATCCGGGGCGCGGGGCACCTGCCCTGCATCGACAGCCCCGAGGCCTATGCCGAAACCCTCGCCGGGTTTCTCGCCACCCTGCCTCCGATCTGACCGCATCTTTGAGCCTCAAATACCCAGAGGGCGCGCACCACGTGCAGACGCCCTTCCCAAGAAAGGACACCCATGGCCCATTTTCTTCTGATCCACGGCTCGTGCCACGGCGCATGGTGCTGGGACAGCACAATCCCCGCGCTTGAGGCGCTTGGCCACAGCGCACACGCCATCGACTTGCCCGGCCACGGCGCGGATCCGACCCCGCCCGAGGACGTGACGCTGGATGACTATGCCCGCGCCATTGATGACGCGCTCACCCCCGGCACGATCCTCGTGGGACACTCCATGGCGGGCTATGCGATCACCGCAGCGGCGGAGCGCGCCTCCGGCAAGATTGGAGCGCTCGTCTACCTCGCCGCCTATGTCCCGATCCCGGGCAAGACGCTGGGCGACATGCGCCGCAACGCACCCGTCCAGCCGCTGATCGAAGCGATCCGCGTCAGCGAAGACCGCAAGACCTGGACCCCGGACCCCGCGCTTGGCCCCTCGAAATTCTACCAAGACGTCCCCGAAGACATCGCCGCTGCGGCCATGGCTCGGCTCACCCCCGAACCGATCCTCCCGCAGGAAACCCCGCTCTGGCCGGAGCACGCCTTCACCCTGCCGCGCCACTACATCCGCTGCGAGGATGACAACGCCGTGCCGACCGTGCTCCAACACATGATGACGGAGAACTGGACCGGCGGAGAGGTGCTCTCCCTGCCCGGATCGCATTCGCCGTTCCTGGCCCGGCCCGGCGATCTGGCCGCCGCGCTTGATCGGCTCGCGGGCTGAACGCGGCATCATCGCCCTTCCCCCCGCCCGCCGAAGCCCGTAAAGCCTGCCCATGAGCAGTACCCCCAAACCGCGCGGCAAGGTCTTCATCCTTGTCACCCTAGTCCTCGACGCCATGGGCGTTGGCCTGATCCTTCCGGTCATGCCCGACCTCATCAAGGAACTGAACGGCGGCACCGTCGGAGACGCGGCGATCTGGGGCGGCATCCTGCTGACCACGTTTTCCGTGATGCAGTTCCTGTTTGGCCCGCTTCTTGGCGCGCTGTCAGACAGGTTCGGCCGCAGGCCCGTGCTACTGATTTCACTGGCCGTGATGACGCTGGACTACGTGCTGATGGCGGTGGCCCATACGATCTGGCTGATCTTCCTGACCCGCGTGATCGGAGGCATCACCGCCGCCACACAATCCACCGCGAGCGCCTTCATGGCGGACATCTCGGACCGCCGCCAGAAAAGCGCCAATTTCGGATTGGTCGGCGCGGCGTTCGGCCTTGGCTTTGTGCTGGGCCCGGTCATCGGCGGCCTGCTCGCCCAATACGGGCTCCGGGCGCCGTTCTGGGCGGCGGCGGGCCTGTCGGGGGTCAACTTCCTCTACGGCCTGTTCATCCTGCCAGAAACGGTCACGGACCGCACCCGCCGCGCCTTTGACATGAAACGCGCCAATCCCTTGGGCGCCTTCAAGGCGGTCTCCCACCTGCCGCGCGTGACACGCCTGCTGATCTTGCTGTTCGTCTACGAATTCTCGCTGATGGTGTACCCGGCGATCTGGGCCTACTTCCCCAAAGAGCGCTTTGGCTGGGATCCAGCCATGGTGGGGTTCTCTCTCATGCTGTTCGGGATCTCGATGGCCATCGTGCAGGGCGGGCTGATGCGCTACGCGCTGACCCGGGTCGGAGAACGCCGCCTCATCATCTTCGGACTGGCCTTCGAGGGGCTCGCCTTCCTGATCCTCACGATGATCTCCTCCGGCTTCTGGGCGTTGATCCTGATCCCGATCTCAGCCCTGGGCGCCGTGGTCACCCCCGCCCTTCAGGGCCGCATGAGCCGGATCGCCAAGGACGACCAGCAGGGCGAGCTACAAGGCGTGATCGCCTCGGCCCGCGCAGTGGCGGCGATTGTCTCGCCCCTGGTGATGACCCAGATCTTCTGGTTCTTCACCGTCGGCGGCGGCCCTTACGTACCCGGCGCCCCCTTCGCGCTCTCGGCTCTGCTGATGGGGCTGTGCCTGATCGTCTTTGCGACCCGCAAACGCGGGCGGTGATCCGTCGCACCCCCTTGCCGACGCCAGGCGCTGCACCGATGTTGCGCATATGGAACGCTTTGACATCCCCGCCGACAAGCTCGCCGCGCTATACGCCGATCTGAAATGCGACGGCTGCGGGCGCGCGCTCACTCCATCGCCCGAGATCTGGGCCAAGGTCGGCTGCGGCTATTTCTGTGCCAAATGCCTGTCCGACGGCCGCCACGAAGAGCAAAGCTGCGCGCTAAGGCACACCTAGCTTCTTATTTGCGGCAAATACCTTGGGGTGAATTGGCCGAAGGCCAAGAGGGGCAACGCCCCTCCCGGCCCTTCGGTCTCAGTCGCCGAACCCGTAGGTTTCGGTCACATAGTCGATGTCCTTGTCGCCCCGGCCCGACAGGTTGATCAGGATCGACTTGCCCGGGTTCTTGGGCGCCTCACGCATGGCAAAGGCAACGGCATGCGCGCTTTCGAGCGCGGGGATAATGCCTTCGTGGCGCGACAGCTTGTAGAAGGCGTCCAGAGCCTCCATGTCGTCAGCGGCGGTGTAGGTCACGCGGCCCGTCTTGTGCAGGTGGGCATGCTCCGGCCCGACGCCGGGATAATCGAGTCCCGAAGCGACGGTGTGCACCGGTGCGGGCTCGCCATTCTCATCCTTGAGCAGCAGGGTGCGGAAGCCGTGGATGTCGCCATCTTCCCCAAAGGTGATGGTCGCCGCGTGATCGCCCAGGTTGGACGACGTGCCCATGGGCTCGACCCCGTAGAGCGCCACATCGTCTTCGTCGATGAAGCCCGAAAACAGCCCCATGGCGTTCGACCCGCCGCCGACGCAAGCGGCGACCATATCGGGCAGCTCGCCGGTCATCTCAAAGAACTGCTCGCGCGCCTCGGTGCCGATGATCTGCTGGAAGTCGCGCACCATCTTCGGGAAGGGGTGCGGCCCCACCACGGACCCGATGGCAAAGAGCGCGGTATCTGCCTGCTCCAGATAGGAGCCGAAGGCGCTGTCCACGGCCTCTTTCAGGGACCGCCCGCCAAAGCCCACGGGCACGACCGTGGCCCCCAGCAACTTCATGCGAGTGACGTTGGGCGCTTCCTTGGCGATGTCGATCTCGCCCATGTGGATCTCGCATTCCAGCCCAAAATAGGCGGCGGCTGTCGCAAGCGCCACGCCGTGCTGGCCGGCACCGGTTTCGGCCATGATCTTGGTCTTGCCCATGTATTTGGCGAGCAGGCCCTCGGCCATGCAGTGGTTCAGCTTGTGCGCGCCGGTGTGGTTCAGATCCTCGCGCTTGGCATAGATGCGCGCTCCGCCCACCATATCACTGATGTTGCGCAGGTAGCTGATCGGGGTCGGGCGGCCCTGGAAATGCTTGCGGATGTGGCGCAGCTCGGCGATGTAATCCGCCGATTTGGAGATCCGGTCATAAGCCTCAGAGATCGCCTTGAACTGGGGCTCCAACGGCGGCGGAAGATCGGCCCCGCCATAATCTCCGAACATACCATTCTTGTCAGGGAACTGTTTCAGATACGAACCCATGTTTTACCTCCGAATTGGTTTGGCGCTGAGTAGAACGCGCCGCCGCCTCAAAACGCAAGGGCGAGGCGGCTATTTCGCAGGGGCAATGCGCGGCGCGGGCTGAGGCGCCCCGTCCCGGAAAATCTCGCGCGCAGCCACCTGCGGGCTTTCCGAGACCATGCCCAGGGGCAGCACCCGCGTCGCGCAGGCATCGGGGGTGGAAAGCAGCGGCTCCAGATCGGCCAGGGTCATGGCCCCGATCCGTGCGGCAATGACCGCGCACATCTCGGGCCATCTGGCGCGGTCCATCTGCGCATCGAACAGCGGATCATCCAGCTTGAGCGCCTTGCGGAGGGCGGCGTAGAACTGCGGCTCGATGGCGCCGATAGCGATATGCGCGCCGTCCTTGGTGCGGTAGCAGCGATAGAACGGCGCGGCCCCGTCCAGCAGGTTCGCGCCGCGCGTGTCGCTCCACAGCCCGGCCTTCCGCATCCCGGCATAGAGCGACATGAGCAGCGCCGCCCCATCGACCATGGCAATGTCGATCACCGCGCCCTCGCCGGTCGCGCGCGCATGGAGCAGCGCGGCCAGCACGCCGAATGCACCCAGCATCCCGCCACCTCCGAAATCCCCGGCATGAGTCAAAGGCGGCGGCGGGGGCAGATCGGGATCGCCAATGGGGTGCAGCGCGCCAACCTGGCTGATGTAGTTCAGATCGTGCCCCGGCCATGTGGCCATCGGCCCGTCCTGCCCATAGCCCGTGACCCGCCCGTAGATCAGCGCGGGATTGCGCGCATGGGCAACGTCAGGGCCGAGCCCAAGCCGTTCCATCACGCCGGGGCGGTGCCCTTCCAGCACGACGTCTGCCTGCGCCATCAGCGCAAGCGCCTCGTCCCGGCCCGCGTCGGTTTTCAGGTCGATGGCCCGCCGCTCGGCCCGGCCCCGCAACAGCACATCGTCGTCCCCGGCCTCGACCTCGATCCCGTGCCCGCCGGGACGCAGGATGCGGGTCACATGGGCACCGTGATCGGCCAGCATCATGGCCGCAAAGGGCACAGGGCCAATCGCGTCGAATTCAACCACGCGAATGCCGGTCAGGGTTTTCATGGGCACGTCTCCTTGCTTTGGGCGTCAGCTTCATGCCTCATCAAAGGCACCGCAAGGGAGGACGTTATGACATCCAGCTTTGACCGGCTTTCCGAAAGCCCGCTGTTCTTCGACGAAGAGCACATCATGCTCCGCGCGCAGGTCCGCCGTTTCGTGGACGAAGAGATCAAGCCCCACGGCGCGCAATGGGAAGAAGACGGTGCCACCCCGCGCGCGCTGCTGCGCAAGATGGGCGATCTGGGTTTCCTTGGCATCCGCTACCCGGAGCAATACGGCGGCAGCGCCATGGACCAACGCGCCACCGTGGTGCTGGCCGAAGAGCTGGGCCGCTCCACCTTTTCGGGCGTGGCGGTGACGACCTTGGTGCATACCGATATGGCCTCGGTCCATATCTTCCACGCAGGCAATGACGCCCAAAAGGAAAAATACCTGCCCAAGGTCATCACCGGCGAATGGATCACCGCTGTCGGCGTGACCGAACCCGGCGCCGGATCCGATGTGAAGGGCATTCAGTCCAAGGCCGTGCGCGACGGGGACGACTGGATCCTGAACGGCGCCAAGGTGTTCATCACCAACGGCGTTCTGGGCGATGTCTACTGCATTGCCGCCAAGACCGACCCGGAAGCCCGCCCCAGCCAGTCGGTGACGATGTTCATCCTCGAAAAGGGAATGCCCGGCTTTGAGGTCGCGCGGAAGCTGGACAAACATGGCTGGAACTCCTCGGACACGGCGGAGCTGCGGTTCGAGGACGTGCGTATCCCTGCGGAAAATGTGCTGGGCACGCCGGGGCGCGGGTTCTACGAGATCATGAAGAACTTTCAGAACGAACGGCTGGTGATCGGCGCCATGGCCATGGGCGAGGCAACGGCAGCCCTGGACCTGACACTGCACTACGTCCGCGACCGGCAGGCGTTTGGCGCCCCGCTCTGGGACAAACAGGTGATCCGGCAGCGCCTGTCGATGCTGGCAAGCGAGGTCGAAGCGGCCCGGTCCATGATCTACACAACCGCCTGGCGCGCGGCCAAGGGCGAGGACGTCGTGCGCGAGGTGTCCATGATCAAAGCGCTCTGCGGCGAGCTGGTGAACCGGGTGATGTATGACTGCGTCCAGTTCCACGGCGGCATGGGCTTCATGCGTGAAAGCACGATTGAACGGATGAGCCGGGACGCCCGCGTGCAAAACATCGGCGGCGGCGCGACCGAGGTGATGCTGGAGGAGGTGGCGAAGCGGGTGTGAGGGGCTGGCTTGACCGCCGGGCGCTAAATCAAATTCCAACTAAGGTCCGCTACGGGGGACAAAGTTGCCGTTGAGCTGACAAGTCTGCTGGCTTAGTTTGAGCTATGAGAAAATTGAGCTCCACATCTCCAGAAGAAATGTATGTCGCTTTGCAAATCGGCTTTTATAGCGGGCAACAACTGCTTGAATGGCTCTCAGCAACTTCTCACCTTGATGAATATGCAGAGGACTGGGAAGTCTCTGAGCTACTTTGCGCCAATAAGCACAATGATAGTGAGGTAAGACAGTCCGCCGAGCGATACATTCGAGTATATGTAAGATACTGGAAAGAAATAGAACTTACGTCTGATCAATCTGAAAAGATCGTCAGGAAGTTGTTTTATGAACGCCTTGGTGAGTATCTTAATGGCGAATGTAGGCCGAATGATGTTTGCAAGGTTTTCAGACACATTGAGGCCTTGTTTGATTTCCCCAAATGGTTGGGTGACATGTACAATGCTTGTGACTGGGTTGAACACGAAACTGTTGCTTCGGATTGCCCATACCTTGCTGAGGAGGCCGCTCGGCTATTGCCAACGTTGTCGGAGCTCAAATAGCTTTCCGTGTTGTAACTCTGGGCTCAAACCCGCCCTTCGCTGCGCCCGCGAAACCCGCTCGCTGACGCCCTACCTCACACCCCATAATACTCCCGATACCACGCCACGAATTTCGCGATCCCCTCGCGCACATCCGTCTTGGGCGCATAGCCGGTGAGGGTCTTCAGCAGCTCCGCATCGGCCCAGGTGGCGGGCACGTCGCCCTTTTGCATCTCCATCAGGTTGCGCTTGGCGGGGATGCCGATCTCGGCCTCGATGGCGTCCACGAAATCCAGCAGCCGCACCTTGTCGGAGTTGCCGATATTCACCACCCGGTAGGGCGCAACGGGTGACAGGCTGTCGCCTTCGGGCACGGCGCCATCTTCGGGCCGCTCAGGCACGGCGTCGATCAGCAGGCGGATGCCGCGCACCAGATCTTCGACATAGGTGAAATCGCGATACATCTCACCGTGGTTGTAGATGTCGATGGGGCGCCCGTCGAAGATCGCGGAGACGAATTTGAACAGTGCCATGTCGGGCCGCCCCCAGGGGCCATAGACGGTGAAGAAGCGGAACATCGTCACCGGCAGGTTCCACAGATGGGCGTAGGAATGCCCCATGGCCTCGTTGGCCTTCTTGGTGGCGGCGTAGATCGTCATCTGGCTGTCGGCCTTATGCGTTTCGGCATAGGGCATTTCGGTGTTGGCGCCATAGACCGAAGAGGTCGAGGCCATCAGCAGGTGATCCACCTCCAGCTCCCGCGCGGCCTCCATCACGTTGAACGTGCCGACGACGTTGCTCTCGATATAGGCGCGCGGGTTTTCGAGGCTGTAGCGCACCCCGGCCTGCGCAGCGAGGTGGACGATCACGTCAGGCCGGAACTCGCGCGCGACCTGCATGACCAGATCGGCATCCTCCAGCATCCCTTCAGTGAAACTGTAGCCCTCGCTCTGGTGCAGCATGGCATTGCGGCGCTCTTTCAGGCGGACATCGTAGTAATCCGTCATCCCGTCGAACCCGTGGACGGTAAATCCTTCGGCCAGCAACAGCCTGGACAGGTGGAAACCGATGAACCCGGCGCTGCCGGTGACGAGAATACGTTTCATGCGAGATGCTCCTCTAGCTCAGCTTCCCTTGCGCAGCTTCCGCGCAAATTCAACCCCGGGCCGCAGCTTGCCCCAACCGGGCCTGCACCCTATCACCATTCCTGAAACCGAGGAGGAGGGTTCCATGGAATTGAAGGGCATCAGCGCAATCGTCACGGGCGGCGGTTCGGGACTGGGGGAAGCGACGGCACGGATGCTGGCTGCGGAGGGCGCAAAAGTGACCTGCCTTGACCGCGCCGAAGACGCCGCGGCCCGCGTGGCCGATGACATTGGCGGCCTGGCCATCGGCTGCGACATCACCGATGCGACCGGCACCGAAGAGGCCATCGCCCGCGCGCGCGACGCCCACGGCACGGCCCGTATCGTCGTGAACTGCGCAGGCATCGCCCCCGCCCAGAAGGTGCTGTCCCGCAAGGGATTGATGCCGCTCGACGACTTCCGCAAGGGGGTGGAGGTGAACCTGATCGGCACCTTCAACATGCTCCGCCTGACGGCCCGCGACATGTCGGAGGAAGAGCCGCTGGAGACCGGCGAGCGCGGCGTGATCGTCAACACGGCCTCCATCGCGGGCTATGAAGGGCAGATCGGCCAGACATCCTATGCCGCATCCAAGGCGGGGGTGATCGGCCTCACCCTGCCCGCCGCGCGCGAGTTTGCACCGCTGGGGATCCGCGTCTGCACCATTGCGCCGGGCATCTTTGAAACCGCGATGCTGAAAGGCCTTCCGGAAGCCGCTCAGGAGAGCCTTGGCGCCTCGGTGCCCTTCCCCTCACGTCTGGGCCAACCGTCCGAATACGCGCAGCTCGTGCGCTCCATCGCGGAGAACCCGATGATCAACGGCGAAGTGATCCGCATCGACGGCGCGCTTCGCATGCCGCCGAAGTAACGGCGAAGCGGCGTCGCGCCCTGGCGCGGCGCCCATATAGGGCGCGGGCGCAGCCCGCTCCTTTAGGTCAGTTTGGTCAGTGCGCTTCGGCCCAGTTCGCGCCGCGGCCAGCATCGACGATCAAGGGCACATCCAGATGCACAGCGGGCGCTGCGGCGTTTTCCATCACCGCGCGTGCCGTTTCGATCAGGGCATCGGCCTTGTCCTCATCCACCTCAAAGATCAGTTCGTCATGCACCTGAAGCAGCATGGACGCGCCCGTTTCAGTGATCGCATCCGGCATGCGCACCATGGCGCGGCGAATGATATCCGCCGCCGTGCCCTGGATCGGCGCATTGATCGCGGCCCGTTTGGAGAAACCGGCCTGCGGCCCCTTGGAGGCGATCTCGGTCGTGTGGATCTTCCGGCCAAAGAGGGTGGAGACGTATTTGTGCTCCTTCGCGAAGGCGATGGTGTCGTCCATATAGGTGTGGATCCCGGGGAACCGTTCAAAATAGCGGTCGATAAAGGCCTGCGCTTCGCTGCGCGGGATGCGTAGGTTGCGGGCCAATCCAAAGCCGGAGATGCCATAGATCACGCCGAAATTGATCGCCTTCGCGCGGCGGCGGATGTCAGGCGTCATCTCCTCCAGCGGCACGTCGAACATCTCGGAAGCGGTCATCGCGTGGATGTCCTGCCCCTCGCGAAACGCCTGTTTCAGCGCGTCGATCCCGGCGACATGGGCCAAGATGCGCAGCTCGATCTGCGAGTAGTCGAGACTGACGAGAGTGCGCCCCTCTGGGGCGACGAAGGCCTCACGGATGCGGCGCCCCTCTTCGCTGCGCACGGGGATGTTTTGCAGGTTCGGATCGGCCGAGGCGAGCCGCCCCGTGTTCGCCCCCGTCTGCACATAGGACGTGTGCACGCGGCCGTTCTCGTCGATATGGTCCTGAAGCGCATCCGTATAGGTCGATTTCAGCTTGGCGAGCTGTCGGTAATCCAGCACCCGCGCCGGGAAGTCGTGCAGCGTGGCGAGGTCTTCGAGAACATCTGCCGGGGTGGACCACTGGCCGGTTTTGGTCTTCTTGCCGCCCTCCAGGCTCATATCCTCAAAGAGGATCTGCCCCACCTGCGCGGGGCTTTGCACATTGAAGGACCGCCCGGCCAGCTCATGGAGTTCCGCCTCAAGCGCGGCCATCTTTTGGGCAAAGGCGTTGGACATGCGCGACAGCGTATCGCGGTCCACCGCGATGCCGCAGCGCTCCATCTGCGCCAGCACCGGCACCAGCGGGCGCTCCAGCGTCTCATAGACCGTCGCCACGCGCTCTGCCGAAAGGCGGGGCTTGAACACCTGCCACAGGCGCAGGGTGATGTCGGCATCCTCGGCGGCGTATTTCACCGCCTCGGCGACCGGCACCTTGTCAAAGGTGATCTGGCTCTTGCCGCTGCCGATCAGCTCCTTGATCGGGATCGGGCGATGGCCAAGATATTCCTGCGAGAGCGTGTCCATCCCGTGCCCGTGCCGCCCGGCGTTGAGCGCGTAGCTCATCAGCATCGTGTCGTCGATGCAGGTCACGTCGATCCCGTAGCGCGCGAGGATCTTGGCATCGTATTTCACGTTTTGCCCGATCTTGAGGATGCTTTCATCCTCAAGCAGCGGCTTGAGCGCGGCCAGGCACTGATCGAGCGGCATCTGCCCATCGGCCAGCCCGTCTTCGGCAAAGAGCCCCTCTTCGCCCCCCTTGTGGGTCAGCGGAATGTAGCAGGCCCGGCCGGGCGCCGTGGCCAGAGACACGCCGACCAGATCGGCGCGCATTTCATCCAGCCCGGTGGTTTCCGTGTCGAACGCAATGACGCCCAGATCATAAGCTTCCGCGATCCAGCGCTCCAGCTGACTGAGCGATTTGACCCATTCATAGGTTTCCGGGTCAATTGCGGGCTGCTCGACGCTCGGGGCCTCGGCGGGGGCTTCCGCGATCTCGGGTGCCTGAGCGCCCAGCTTGCCGGCGATGCGGGTTGTCAGGGACCGAAACTCCATCCGCGCGAGGAAGCCCAGAAGCTGCTCCGGCTCCGGCTCGCGCAGCTCCAGATCATCGAGCGTGAACTCAAGCGGCACCGCACAGTCAAGCTGCACGAGCTTCTTCGAGAGCTCGATCTGGTCGCGGTGGTTCAGCAGCGTCTCACGCCGTTTGGGCTGCTTGATCTCTTCCGCGCGATCCAACAGCTCTTCGAGCGTGCCGTATTCGTTGATCAGGAGCGCCGCCGTCTTGATCCCGATCCCCGGCGCGCCGGGCACGTTGTCCACGCTGTCGCCCGCAAGCGCCTGCACATCCACGACGCGCTCCGGGCCGACGCCGAATTTCTCTTCGACCCCTTCGATCCCGATGCGCTTGTTCTTCATTGCATCGAGCATCTCGACCCCGCCGCCGACGAGCTGCATCAGGTCCTTGTCGGATGAGATGATCGTTACCCGTCCCCCGGCGTCGCGGGCCTGGCAGGACAGGGTTGCGATGATGTCATCGGCCTCGAAGCCTTCCATCTCCTTGCAGGCGATGTTGAATGCCTCGGTCGCCTCGCGGGTCAGGGGCATCTGCGGGCGCAGGTCCTCGGGCATCGCGTCGCGATTCGCCTTGTAGGCGGGGAACATGTCATTGCGGAATGTGTGACTGCCCTTGTCGAAGATCACCGCCAGGTGGGTCGGCGCGTCGGGGCCTGTCTGATCCTCAATGTAGCGCTGCAACATGTTGCAAAAGCCGGAGACCGCTCCGATCGGCAGACCATCGGATTTGCGCGTCAGCGGCGGCAGCGCATGGAACGCGCGAAAGATAAAGGCCGAGCCGTCGATCAGGTGCAGATGGCAGCCTTTTCCGAATTGCGTGGTCATGGGGTGTCCTTCGCGCCTGTTGCCTATGTGTTCTGCCACGATCCAACCCGCGCTTCCAGCCATGCGTGGGGGCGCGCGGGCACAAGCCCCCGCCCGATCACACCTCGGAGAGCCGTGTGACCTGCCGCCCCTGCGCGTCGAAATTCTCCGGCGTCAGCCAACGATCAAACCGCGCCTTGAGCGTCGGCCATTCGCCATCGAGGATCGAGAACCACTGGGTGTCGCGGTTGCGCCCCTTCAGCACGAGGTGCTGCCGGAACGTGCCTTCCTCCTGGAACCCGAGCCGCAGGGCCGCCGCGCGGGAGCGGGCATTGGCGGCGTCGCATTTCCACTCATACCGGCGGTAGCCCAGATCGTCGAAGACATGCGCCATGAGCAGAGCCATCGCCTCGGTGGTGGCCGGGCTGCCCTGAAGAGCGGGCGCGTGGTGGATATGGCCGACCTCGATCACGCCATGTTCGGGCTCGATCCGCATCAGGGCAGCGATCCCAAGAGGACGACCCTCCTTGAGGATCGCATAAAAGAGCGGGTCGCGGTCAAGGCAGGTCTGGACCAGCCACAGCCTGAACGACTGCACCGAATCGAACGGGCCATAGGGCAGGTAGTCCCAGTCCGGCTCGTCGCCAAAGGCATCGAACAGCGCGTCGGCATGGGCGAGCGTAAGCCGCTCCAGACGGCAAAACCGCCCGGTCAGCGCGCGGCCATCGGGCCGGGGGCGCGGCAGGGGCGTGGTGACGGGCGCCTTCAGATCCCGCGTCATGGCCATTTCGCCTCAGGCGGGAGCGACATCAGGACGGCATTGGCATCATGCCCCGTGGCCAGCCCGAACTTCGTACCCCGGTCATAGACAAGGTTGTATTCGGCATAGAGCCCGCGATGCACGAGCTGCGCGTCCTTGTCGGCATCGCTCCACGCCGTGGGGCGACGTTTGTCGATCAGGGGGACAAAGGCGGGCAGGAAAGCGCGGCCAATATCCTGGATCAGCGCGAAATCGGCCTCCCAGTCGCCGGTGTTGTGATCGTCCAGGAAGATGCCACCAACCCCCCGCGCGCGGTGACGATGCGGGATGTAGAAATACTCATCCGCCCACTCCTTGAGCCGGGGATAGAGCGCTTCTCCGTGCGGATCGAGCGCGGCCTTCTGCGTGCCGTGAAAATGCGCCGTGTCCTCATCGTATTCGATGCAGGGGTTCAGATCGGACCCGCCGCCGAACCACCACGCGGAGGGCGTCCAGAACATGCGCGTGTTCATGTGCACCGCAGGGGCGTGGGGGTTTTGCATATGCGCCACAAGGCTGATGCCAGAGGCCCAGAAGCGGGGATCGTCGGCCACACCGGGCACACCGCGCGCGGCCATGGCGGATTGGGCCGCCGCGCCAAGCGTGCCGTAGACTTCGGAGACGTTGACGCCGACCTTTTCAAAGACGCGGCCGCCGCGCATGACGCTCATCAGCCCGCCGCCCGCATCCGATCCGTCATCGGCGCTGCGCGTGGTTGGCGTGACGTCGAAGCGACCCGCAGGGCGATCCGATAGCGGACCTTCGACATGGCGGTCTTCCAGAGATTCGAAGGCGGCGACGATCTCGTCGCGCAGGGCGCGGAACCAGGTTGCGGCGCGCTGTTTTTCGTCTTGCATCGGCTCGGTCATGGACGGTCTCCTTCGTTAAGGCGGTTTGGCACGGGCGCAACGCAGGCCGCAAGAGCGTGCTATCCGATAGCAGACCGGTGAACGTGCCTACCCGGCGGATGGTGGCAGCGCTAGACTGCTCTCGAAGGAGACCGCCATGAAACACATTTCCCTCTTGCTGGCCGCCTGCGCGACGCTGAGCGCTTGCAGCGAACGCGACATGTGCCTGTCCCGCGTCAGCCAGGAGCAGCGCACCATCACGCAGCTCACCGAAGAGACCCGCGCCAATGTCGCGCGCGGCTACGCCATCGGCAAACGAGAGCGCGTCCGAGAGACGCGGCACCGCTGCAAGGTCGAGCAGCCCGACGGCTCCGAAATCGTCACGATCTGCACGGATGTGGACACCTACACGCAGCGCTATCCGGTCGCCATCGACCTGAACGCGGAGCGCGCAAAGCTGGCGTCTTTGGAAGAGCGTCTCGCGCAGGTACGCGCCCGCACCCAAGCGGCGAGGCAGCAGTGCATCGCCACCTATCCAGAATAGCGGCTAGTGCGCGGCGGTCATCGTCACCGGATCGATCAGGCTGCGCCCACCATCGACGGTCATCACCTCGCCAGTGACAAAGGCGGAGGCGTCCGACGCCAGATACTGCACCGCTCCGATCAGTTCGCTGGCCGGGGCGATGCGGTTGAGCGGCGTCACGTCGATCACCCGCTCCCGCAGGTCGGGGTTGTCACGCAGCATGCCTTTGAGGCTGGCGCTCATCACCGATCCGATGGCGACAGCATTCACCCGAACCCGGTGCTGCGCCAGAGCAACGGCGAGGGACCGGGTCATCTGTTCAAGCCCCGCGGTCGCCACCGAAAACCCCAAAAGGTCAGGATGCGCCCGGCGCGCGGCAATGGAAGAGATGTTGATGATCGTCCCGGCGGGTGCGTCTTCGTCATCTTCGACCTGGCGGATCATCCGCTTGGCGACCGCCTGAGAGACGCGCAGCGGCGTAAGAAGGTTCTGCTCGATCATCGGCATGACCGCATCGCCATCGGGGTCCAGCGGATCCGAAAGGGTGATCTGCCGCGTCGCGTTCACCAGAATGTCCACGCGGTCGAACGCGGCAATCGTGGTGGAGAGCAGGTTGGCGATGGTCAGCTTCTGTCGCAGGTCTCCGGCAAAGGCCCGCACGGGGCCTTCATCGGCCAGCTTCTCTCCGAGCTCTTTTTGAAGGTTTGCTTCGTCCATATCGGCAAAGATGACGTTGGCCCCGGATTCGGCAAAGTGCCGTCCAATGGCAAGCCCGATCCCGTTGGCCGCCCCTGTCACGATGGCGGTCTTTCCGGAAAGAGAAAACGACATGTCTCAGGTCCTTTGCCCGATGGAGTGATCCGCGAAGACTAGCCCGACTCAGCGGCGGGGGCGAGAGGCGTGCAGCACCTTGAACCCAGCGTTCTGCGCGACAGGAACGACATGGGCGAAGCCCGCCTCCAACGCGGCCTCATAGGGAAGCTGGCGGTTGGCGACCATCCACAGCTGCCCCTTCGGGTCCAGCATCTTCGCCGCCACGGCAATGAAGGCAGCACCAAGCGACGGATCGGCCGCGCGGCCTTTGTGGAACGGCGGGTTCATCACCACGTGGTCTGGCCGCGCATCCGGTGTCCAGCTCAGCGCGTCCGCCCAATGGATCGACACGCGCGGGTCGGTCAGGTTGGCCCGCGCCGCCTCGACCGCGCGCAGCTCGGCTTCCACGGCATCGAGCCGCGTCACGCCTTCGCGGCTCAGGATGTCCCGGCTGAGCCAGCCCCAACCGGCGCCCAGATCGACCACATGCCCCGGCAGCGCTTTGGGCAGGTGCTCTGCCAGCAGGCGCGAGCCCGCATCGACCTTGTCTTCCGAAAAGACCCCGGGCTGGGTCAGCATCCCGTCCGGTCCGGGCCTCAGCCCCGGATCGGCCCACTCGGCAAGCGCATCGCGCGCACTACTGGCGGAAAACCACGCCAGCTTGCCATGGGCCTTGGCGATCACCGCAATGCCCGGAAGGCGCTTGCGCAGATCGCGCAGGATGCTTTCGGCGCCATCTGTCTTCTGTCCGTCGACCAACACCAATTGCCGCGCCTTGGACGCCGCCGCATGGATCAGCGCCCGCGCATAGTCCTTGGACCGTGGCAGGCACGCCAGAACGGCGTCCACCTCGGGGAGGGTATCGCAGACCTCGCGCCCCTGCGCCTTAAACCGCGCCGCCGCGACGGCATCGCCCGTCACGACCATCGCGCCGTCCAGCAAGGACAGATCGTCATCGGCAGCAGGACGCAGCACGGCCAGATCCTCCGGCAGCTCCAGCCCACCGGACAAGGCCATCCGCAAACGATCCATGCGCATGAGTTATTCTTTCTCCATGGTGCATTGCAGCGGGTGCTGATGCTGCTGGGCGAAATCCATGACCAGAGCAACCTTGGTCTCTGCGATTTCGAAGGAGAACACGCCCACCACGGCCAAACCTTTTTTGTGGACGGTCAGCATGATCTCGACCGCCTGTGCGTGGGTCATGCCAAAGAATCGCTCAAGCACATGCACGACGAACTCCATCGGAGTGTAGTCGTCGTTCAGGATCATAACCTTGTACATCGGGGGCTTGCGGGTCTTCGGCTTGGTGGCCGTAGCGACACCGGACTCGCCCTCGTGGTCGTCATCGCGATCTGACATGGACTACGGCTCCTGGCTGGTCGGCGTGATTGAGCGGGCTGCGCCCTGTATATAGAAGCGAAGCCATGTGATGAAAGGGGGCGTGATGCAACTGCGGGGCACATGGACCATCGGGCTCGATGCCGATGACACGCTTTGGCACAATGAACGCGCGTTCAAGCTGACCCAGGCCCATTTCGCGGAACTGGTGGCGCCCTTTGCCGAAAGCGGCGACCTGGACGCACGGCTGGAAGCGGCGGAGCGCCGGAACCTCGCGCTCTATGGCTACGGGATCAAGGGATTCACCCTGTCGATGGTCGAAACGGCAATCGACATCAGCGGCGGACGCGTGCCCGGCTCCGTCATCGCAGAGCTTCTGGCGGCCGGGCGCGATATGCTGGCGCACCCCGTGGAACTGCTGCCCGGCGTGGCAGAAGCAATCGACACGCTGGCCCCCGCCGCGCGGCTGGTTCTGATCACCAAGGGCGATTTGCTGGATCAGGAGCGCAAGCTCGCGGAGAGCGGGTTGGCCGACCGTTTCGATGACATCGCCATCGTAAGCGACAAGACGCCGGACACCTACACGCGCCGTCTCGGAGCCGGGCCTCGTCTGATGGCCGGGAATTCGATGCGCTCTGATGTCATCCCCGCGATCCGGTCCGGGGCGCACGGCGTGCATATCCCTCAAGATCTCGCCTGGTCGCTCGAGCACGCCGATGATCCAAAGGATGAGACACTCTTTCACCGGGTGACAGAGATTGCGGAGCTGCCAAAACTGGTCACGCGGCTCGACGCCGCTCTGCCATGATCTCGCCACATTCAAAAATGTGGTGCCAGCGATGCACTGCGCCACCACATCGGGTGGGTGCCATGCTGCAACACCGTGAAAATCCGTTGTTTTCCTGAAGGCGGCCTCGTGTTAAGCTGATCTCAATCAAAAGGCAGTCGTAATAAGCGGCGCCGTGAGGCAGACAATCGAGGCAGTGACGTGGAACGCGTTTTCGGGCAGCCCGCCCGTATCGGGCTATTTCTCCTGTGCCTTTTGCTCGCACCGCTCAGCGCTGTGGCTGCGCCCTATGCGGCCCTGGTCATGGACGCGCGATCGGGCGAAGTTCTGCATTCGCGCAACGCGGATACGCGGCTGCACCCAGCCTCCCTGACCAAGATGATGACGCTCTACATCGCGTTCGAAGCCATCGAGCACGGTGAAATCTCGCTCGACACGCTGGTGACGATCCCCGCCGCAGCCGCAGCAGAGCCGCCGTCGAAACTGGGCCTGCGCGCCGGACAGAAGATCAAGCTGCGCTACCTGATCCGCGCCGCCGCGGTGAAGTCCGCCAATGACGCGGCGACGGCCATCGGCTTTGCCATCGAAGGGTCCGAAGCGGCGTTCGCCCGCCGCATGAACCGCACGGCCCGCGCCATGGGTATGACCCGGACCACCTTCCGCAACGCCCACGGGCTGACGCAGGAGGGGCATATGTCCACCGCCCGCGATATGAGCGCTCTGGGGCGGCATCTGATCTATGATTACCCGCAGTATTACAACTTGTTCAGCCGCCTCACCGCCGATGCGGGGGTGCGCACGGTCAGCCACACCAACCGGCGCTTCCTGCAATCCTATGAGGGCGCCGACGGGATCAAAACGGGCTACACCCGCGCTGCCGGGTTCAACCTGACCGCCTCCGCCCGCCGGGGCCAGGAGCGCATCATCGTCACCATGTTCGGCGGCACCTCGACCGCGCAACGGAACGCCCGCGTGTCTGAGCTGATGGATATGGGCTTCAACCGCGCGCCCAGCCGGACGCGGACCCGCGCGCCGAACACGCCCGTTTATGCCGGTCATGTCTCGGGTGGCGGCACACGCGTGGCCGCTGCTGCTCCGGCCCCCGCGCCGCGTGCCGATACGGCCGCCGCCGTGGCCGCCGCACTGGCCTCCGGCTCGGCCGCCGCAAAGACGATCCGGGTCAGCGGCGCCGTCACGCGCGCCGTACGCCCCGTCGCGCGCCCGGTTCCGGAAGCACCTGCAGAGACCGTGCTGGCCCAGGCCGAGCCGAACGAGGCGCCTTCCGCCTCGCTCGCCGCCATCGACGCGTCCGTGATCAACTCCGCCGTGGCCGAAGCCGTGGAGGTCTCCGCCCCGCTCATCGCAACGGCCGCGCCGCGCTCCGTCGCGATCACGCCGCCTGTGCGCCCCGCTTCTCTGGTCGCTGCCGCGGCCCCCGCACCGCGCGCCCAGCAGGAGGTGCTCACGCGCATTTCCACATCAGGGTCGCGCAACTGGGGGATCAATGTCGGGCGCTACACGACCCGCGCCCAGGCGGAGCGTGTGCTCATCAAGGTCGCCCTGAACGAGATGGAAACGCTCGACGGCGGGCTGCGCAAAGTGGTCTCTTCCTCGCGCGGGCATGACGCAACCTTCTCGGGGCTCTCCCGCGAGGCGGCCGATCTGGCCTGCCGCAGACTTCAGGCGCGCGGGACGGCGTGCTTCATGGTCGGCCCCTGACGCGATTGGACCCCGCTCCCTTGCGCTTGGGGGTGTGATTTGGCACAGCCTTGCATGACGGATTTGCGAGGCCCCCGATGAAATTCACTCTCTCCTGGCTCAAGCGCCACCTGGACACCGACGCCACCGTAGCCGAGATCGAAGAGGCTCTCACCGATCTCGGGCTTGAGGTCGAAGGCGTGGAAAACCCCGCCGACCGGCTGGGCGCCTTCACCATCGGCAAGGTCAAGAGCGCGGAGAAGCATCCGGACGCTGACAAGCTCAAGCTCTGCCAAGTGGAAACCGCCAATGGCCTGACGCAGATCATCTGCGGCGCACCGAACGCCCGCGAAGGGATCACCGTCGTCGTCGCCGCGCCCGGCACTTATGTCCCCGGCATCGACACCACGATCCAGGTCGGCAAGATCCGCGGCGTGGAAAGCCACGGCATGATGTGCTCCGAGCGCGAGATGGAGCTGTCTGAAGAACACGACGGCATCATCGAGCTGCCCTCGGGCAATGTCGGGGATCGTTTCATCGACTGGCTGGCCGAGAACAGCCCCGAAAAGATCGACCCGGTGATCGAAATCGCCATCACCCCCAACCGCCCCGATGCGCTCGGCGTGCGCGGCGTGGCGCGCGATCTGGCGGCGCGCGGTCTGGGTACTCTGAAGCCGATCCCCTTCGAAGAGGTGCCCGCCAGCGGCCCCGCCGGGATCAGCGTCACCATTGAGGATGATACGCGTGACGGCTGCCCCGTCTTCGCCGGGCGGGTCATTCGCGGCGTCCAGAACGGCCCCTCCCCCGCATGGCTGCAACAGCAGATCAAGGCGATCGGGCTGCGGCCGATCAACTTCCTGGTCGATGTGACGAACTACTTCACATACGATCTGAACCGCCCGCTGCACGTGTTCGACATGGCGAAGGTGAAGGGCGATCTGCGCGTCCACCGCGCCCAGGGCGGAGAGACGCTCACCGCGCTCGACGACAAGGACTACACACTTTCCGCCGGGCAAATGGTGATTTCGGACGAGACCGGCCCGGAAAGCATCGCGGGTGTCATGGGCGGCGCCGCCACGGGCTGCGACGACGACACCACCGATGTGTTCGTGGAAAGCGCCTACTGGGATCCGATCCAGATCGCCTATACGGGCCGCGCGCTGAAGATCAATTCCGATGCCCGCTACCGCTTTGAACGGGGCGTAGATCCGACCTTCACGCTCGAAGGGCTGGAGCGTGCGGTGCGGATGATCGTGGACATCGCGGGCGGTGAGGCCTCTGACCGGATCGTCGCCGGAGACGTGCCCGACACGTCCCGCGCCTACCGGCTGGACACGGACCGGGTGCAAAGCCTCGTCGGCATGGAAATCGCGCCGGACACGCAGCGTGCCACCCTTACCGCGCTTGGCTTCACGATGGAGGGCGATCAGGCCCATGTGCCCGGCTGGCGCCCCGATGTGCAGGGCGAAGCGGACCTCGTGGAAGAGGTCGCCCGCGTCGCGTCCCTCACCCATCTGGTCCCGCAGCCGATGGCCCGGGCGCGGGCGGGTGTTCCCGCGCCGGTTCTGACCCCGATCCAGATGCGCGAGCGGACCGCGCGGCGCAGCACGGCGGCGCTTGGCTACAATGAATGCGTGACCTACAGCTTCATCGACCAGCCCGCAGCCGCGCTGTTCGGCGGCGGCACCGATGCCACGCGGCTGGAGAACCCGATCTCCTCCGACATGAGCCATATGCGCCCGGACCTGCTGCCCGGCCTCCTGCAAGCCGCCGCGCGCAACCAGGCCCGCGGCACCGCAGACCTGGCCCTCTTCGAAGTCGGCGCGACCTTCCACGGTGGCCAGCCGGGAGAGCAGCGCACCCAGATCACTGGCCTTCTGGTCGGCCGCACCGGACCGAAGGACGTCCATGGCGCCTCGCGCCCGGTTGATGTCTACGACGCCAAGGCCGACGCCGAAGCGATCCTGGCGGCCATCGGTGCTCCGGCGAAGATGCAGATCCTGCGGGATGGCGACGCATGGTGGCATCCGGGCCGTCATGGTCGGCTCTGCCTGGGCCCCAAGAAAGTGCTGGGCGTCTTTGGGGAAATTCATCCCAAGGTTCTGCGCGCGCTCGACGTGAAAGGCCCTGCCGTGGGCTTCACGATCTGGCCCGAAGAGATCCCGATGCCGCGCAACACCGGCGCCGGCCGTGGCGCGGTGCAGATGTCGCAGTTCCAGGCGGTCGAACGGGACTTCGCCTTTGTCGTGGGCAAGGATGTCGAGGCTCTGACGCTGGTCAACGCAGCCGCCGGGGCCGACAAGGCGCTGATCGACGATGTGCGCGTGTTCGATGAATTCATCGGTGGCGCCCTGGGCGAAGATCGCAAATCGCTCGCCATCACGGTGCGACTGCAGCCGCAGGACGCGACCCTCACCGACGAGCAAATCGACGCGGTCGGCGCCAAGATCGTCGAGAAAGTGACCAAGGCCACGGGCGGCACTTTGCGCGGGTGACCTCGCGTTTTCTTTGCCTGACCGGCCTTGGCGCGCCTACCCTTGCCAAAAGGGAGGAGCGTCATGGAGTTTGACTACGTCATTGCGGGCGGAGGCTCGGCGGGCTGTGTGCTCGCCAACCGGCTCAGTGCCGATCCGAAGATTTCCGTATGCCTCGTTGAGGCCGGGGGCGGCGGCAAGGATGTGCTGATCCGCGCGCCCGCCGGTGCCGCTGGGATGATCTCGGGGCGGCCCAAGGTGAACAACTGGGCCTTTCAGACCGTCCCGCAGGCGGGGCTGAACGGGCGGCGCGGGTTCCAGCCACGGGGGCGCGCCCTGGGCGGCTCCTCTGCGATCAACGCGATGCTCTATGTGCGCGGGCATCCGTCCGATTACGACGACTGGGCCGATCTGGGCGCGGATGGGTGGGACTGGGCTTCCTGCGCGCCATGGTTCCGCGCCTCAGAGCGCAATGCGCGCGGCTCCGGGGACGATCATGGCGCCGAAGGGCCGCTTCAGGTTGCGGATCAGAACGCCCCGCGCCCCGTCACCGGGGCTTTCCTCGAGGCGGCGCAGCAAATGCAATGGCCCGCAACAGATGATTTCAACGCCGATCAGGAGGGCGTCGGGCTCTATCAAGTCACGCAGTTCTTTGACGGCCCCCAGAAGGGGGAGCGCTGCTCCGCCGCTGCAGCCTATCTGCATCCGGTGATGGACCGCCCAAACCTGACCGTGATGACCGGCACACTTGCCGACCGGATCAGCTTTGACGGCACCCGCGCCACGGGGCTGCATGTGCGCAAGGGGCGCACGGCGCTGCATCTGAAAGCCCGACGCGAGGTGATCTCTTCGCTGGGCGCCTTTGGCACGCCCGCCCTACTGCAACGCTCGGGCATTGGGCCGGGGGATCTTCTGGCATCGCTCGGAATCGAGGTGGTCGCGCATAGCCCGCTGGTCGGCGAAAACCTCCAGGACCATCTGGACCTGATCCTCGCCTACCGCTCAAAGCGGCGCGACACGTTCGCGCTCAACCCGTTGGGCGGGCTGGCCTTCGCACGCGGCGCACTGGAATGGCGCAAGAGCGGCACGGGCATGATCACCACCCCCTACGCAGAGGGCGGCGCGTTCCTGAAGACGGACCCAAACCTCCCGCGCCCGGACATCCAGCTCCACTTCGTGCCCGCCATCGTGGACCAGCATAACCGCAAGCTGCACCTGAGCTTTGGCTATTCCTGCCATATCTGCGTGCTGCGGCCCGCCAGCCGGGGTTCGGTGCGGATCGGCTCCGCTGACCCGGCGAAGGCGCCGGTTATCGACCCTGCCTTCCTGAGCGATCCAGCGGACATCCCGGTGATGATCAAGGGTGCGCGGATGATGGACACCATGCTGAAGACCGATGCCTTCGCCCCGTGGCGCGGTAAGCGGCTCTATCCTCATGACGGCTCCGATGCCGCCTGGGAGCAAGACATCCGCAACCGTGCGGACACGATTTACCACCCCGTCGGCACCTGCCACATGGGCGGCAGCGACGCCCCGTGCGACCCGGCGGGCCGGGTGCGCGGGACGCAATCGCTGCGGGTCGTGGACGCGTCGCTGATGCCGCGCCTCGTCGGCGGCAACACCAACGCGCCGGTCATCATGATGGCCGAGCGGTTGGCGCAGACGGTGCTTACCGCTCCGGAACAGCCAGCCCCCTTTGGACCGCCTCCCGGCTGAGGAACCGATCCAGATAGGCCGGGACGTGACGCAGATCGTCCCAGCCGACCACGCCGCGCGCGTCATAGCCGGTGTCGAGCGCCCGCAACCACGGTGCGATCGCGATGTCTGCCACCGAAAAGGCCCCGGCGATCCAGTCGCGCTGTGCCAGCTCGCCTTCCAGCACGCCCAGCAGACGCTTGGCCTCGTTGATGTAGCGGTCGCGGGCGGTCGGGTCTTCCATGTCCTTACCGCCATAGGCGTAGAAGAAGCCAAGCTGCCCGAACATCGGACCAACGCCGCCCATCTGGAACATCAACCACTGGGTCACGACGTGCCGCTCGCGCGCGGTGGTGCCCAGTAGTTTTCCGGTCTTTTCGCCCAGATAAAGAAGGATCGCGCCGCTTTCGAACAGGCCAATAGGGGCGCCATCGGGACCATCCGGGTCAATGATCGCGGGAATTTTGCCATTCGGGGAAAGCGACGTAAACGCGGGGCTTTTCACGTCTGCCTCTGCCAGAGTCACGCGATGCGCCTCGTAGGGGAGCCCCAGCTCTTCGAGCGCGATGGACACTTTCACCCCGTTCGGCGTCGGATAGCCATAATACTGGATGACAGAGGCATCCTGCGGCGCCCAGCGTTGCGTGATCGGAAAGGCGGACAGATCAGTCATGGAAAGCTCCTTTGGGGTTTACGTTCCATGTAGGGGGGAAACCGTCGCAAAAATAGACATGGTTTGTTGCTCTGTGATCGCTATCTGGGTGCTACAGTAAAGCGCAGGCGCAACGAATCGCCCTGCGCCAATGACAGAGTGGGGACAAAATGATCCAGGAATTCAAAGACTTCATCGCCAAGGGCAATGTCATGGACATGGCCGTTGGTATCATCATCGGCGCCGCATTTACCGCGATTGTGACCTCTTTGGTCGGAGATTTGATCAACCCGATCATCGGCCTGTTCATGGGCGGTGTCGATTTCACCGAATGGTTCTACACGCTTGATGGCTCCGATCACGCCACGCTTGCCGCTGCCGAAGAAGCCGGTGCCGCCGTCTTCGCCATCGGTCGCTTCATCATGGCGATCATCAACTTCCTGATCATCGCTTTCGTGGTGTTCATGCTGGTGAAGATGGTCAACCGCGCCAAGGATGCTGCCGCCAAGGAAGAGGAAGCCGCTGCCGAGGAAGAGCCCGCAGGCCCGACCGCCGAAGAGCTTCTGGCCGAAATTCGCGACGCCCTGCGCGCCCGCGGCTAATCAGCCCGTCTTCGAACGCTCGAAAGGCCCGCCCGGAACGGCGGGCCTTTTTCTATGGGCGCGCTCGACGCTCCCAGAGACCACCGATGGCTAAAGGCTAAATCGGGTCGGCATGGTCTACATGCCGACCCTGTACTCGTTACAATACAAGCGCTTGTTCTGCTGCGATGCTCTTGATCCCCTGTGCCTCGCCAACAGCGGCATAGGTCAGGTGTCCGGCGTGGGTGTTAAGCCCAGCCAAGAGATGCGGATCGTCCTTACAGGCCTGCTTCCAGCCCTTGTCGGCCAGAGCCAGCATGAACGGCAGCGTCGCATTGCCCAGAGCCTGCGTGGACGTTCGCGCCACCGCACCGGGCATGTTGGCCACGCAGTAATGCATGATCCCGTCCACCTCGTAGATCGGATCCTGATGCGTCGTCGCTTTCGAGGTCTCGAAACAGCCGCCCTGGTCGATGGCGACATCCACGATGGCAGCGCCGGGCTTCATGGTGGACAGCTGCGCGCGGCTCACCAGCTTGGGCGCAGCGGCACCGGGGATCAGCACCGCGCCGATCACCATATCGGCCTGCGCTACCAGATCAGCGGTCGCGGCCTGGGTGGCATAGGCGTTCTTGAAATCCCGCGAGAACACATCGTCCAGGTAGCGCAGACGCGGCAGCGAGCGGTCCAGAACCGTCACATCGGCCCCCATCCCGGCGGCCACGCGCGCGGCATGGGTGCCGACAACACCGCCGCCGATCACGACAACCCTGGCCGGGGTCACACCCGGCACGCCGCCCATCAAAACCCCGCGTCCGCCATTGGCCTTTTGAAGCGTCCACGCCCCCATCTGCGGCGCGAGCCGCCCGGCGACCTCGGACATCGGCGCCAGCAAGGGCAGCCCGCCGCGCGTGTCGGTGACGGTCTCATAGGCGATGCAGGTCGCGCCGCTGTCCAGCAGATCGCGGGTCTGCTCCGGATCCGGAGCAAGGTGCAGATAGGTGAACAACACCTGCCCCTCGCGCAGGCGCTTGCGTTCGATGGCCTGCGGCTCCTTGACCTTCACAATCATGTCCGCCGCCGCAAACAGCTCCTCGGCGCTGTCCACAATGACGGCCCCGACCGCGCGGTAGGCGTCATCATCATAGCCCGACCCGACCCCGGCCCCTGTTTCCATAAGCACCTCGTGCCCATGGGCAATCGCCTCATGCGCCGCAGCGGGTGTGACCCCAACGCGAAACTCCTGCGGTTTGATTTCTTTCGGACACCCGATCTTCATGACACCCTCCGTGATTTTGGATCAGGTTGGCGCGAATCGAGCGTGATTTCTTTCGAAAAGATCGTGCGAAATTGCACCACGTTTCGTACAACCATGCGTAATTCAATTCTGTGACGCGAGGATCTTGCGTGATTACACTTGATGACACTGACAAACGGATCCTGCGGGCTCTGCAACGACGAGGCCGCGCATCTCATGCCGAGCTGTCGGAGCAGGTCAGCCTGTCGCCCTCTGCCTGCCACCGGCGGGTGCAACGGCTAGAGGCCGAAGGCATCATTCGCGACTATGTCGCGCTGCTGGACGGGCGGGCCGTCGGCCGGAAGACCACCGTCTTTGTTGAGATCACGCTGACCTCCCAATCCGAAGACGTGCTGAACGCGTTCGAACGGGCCGTGGCCCGCGTGCCCGAAGTCATGGAGTGCCACCTGATGGCCGGGGCGGCGGACTATTTGCTGAAAGTCGCGGTCGAGGACAGCGAGGATTTCGCGCGCGTTCACCGGCGGGCGCTGTCCACGCTGCCGGGCGTGGCGCAGATGCAGTCCTCTTTCGCGCTGCGCACGGTGCAATCGACAACGGCGCTGCCCCTCTGACTTGAGAACACACCGCAGGCGGGCGACAAAGGGTCATGACCGATCCGATCCAGCATCCCCATCCGCTCTCGGATGTCGTTGACCGGCTTGAGCGGTTGGCGCACACGGATCACGTCCGGATCGGAGACCTGATCGCCGCGTTTGGTGCGACCTCGTTCGTGCCTGCGCTGATGATCCCGGCGCTTCTGGTCGTGTCGCCCCTGTCAGGCATACCGCTGTTCTCCAGCATCTGCGGTCTGACCATTGCTCTGATCTCCGCCCAGATGCTGGCGCAGCGCGGTCACCTGTGGCTCCCCGGATTTCTGAAAAACCGGACCGTGCCAGGGCAGCGGCTGGCCAAGGCGCTCGACAGGATCGGCGGGCCGGTCGCCTGGATCGACCGTCACTCCGCCGCTCGGCTGCGCCTCCTGTTTCACCGCCCGCTGCGGGTGATCCCTTACCTGATGGCGATGACCAGCGGGTTGGCCATGCCCTTTCTGGAGCTGGTGCCGTTCTCATCCTCGATCCTGGGCACGGCGGTGCTGTTCATCTCCGTCGGGCTTCTGGCAGCGGATGGGCTGTTCGTCGTCTTCGCCGGTGTGATCATGGCGATCGCCGCAATGATCCCGATCACGATCTGGGGGCATCTCGCCGGCTAAGCGAATCGCCCTAGCGTTTCGACTTTGCGGCAAGTGCCGTGCGGGTCGCGGTGAGAAAATCAACCAGCCACGCGGTCTCGGACAAGCGCGCATCGGGAATGTGATAGCTGGGCTTGGCCCCGCTATAGGGCGGCTCCTGAGGCAGGCCCTCCGCAAACGCGGCACCCGGGTCGGTCATCTTGATGAACAGGCGATCATCGCAGATCGTGCCGATGAACACGCTGTCGCAATAGAGCCCGTATTCCCCGAACATCTTGCGCGCCCGGATGTCCCCGGCGGGGGCGAGCGCGGCACAAATCCGGTCAACTGTGTCTTGAGAGCTGGCCATGTCGGCCTCCTGGGGTTCTGAAAACGAAAAACCCCCGACGGCGTCTGCCACGGGGGTTCTTACAGTGTCTCAACATCAAACGATGCTCAGAGGAGACCTTCGCGCTGCGCTTTCTTGCGCGCCAGCTTGCGCTGACGGCGAATCGCCTCGGCCTTTTCACGCGCCTTTTTCTCCGACGGCTTTTCGAAATGCTGCTTGAGCTTCATTTCACGAAAAACGCCTTCACGCTGGAGCTTTTTCTTCAGAGCGCGGAGCGCCTGTTCGACGTTGTTGTCACGAACACTGACCTGCATGCGGTTGTCACCACCTTTCCGGGTTTGAGTTGCAAGGGATTGCAGGAGCGCGCCGTATAGCAACGCCCCGCGCTTTTGTCTAGGCTACTTCCGAAAGGAGCCGCCCCATGCCCCAAACGACTCTTCTTGACGACCTTGTTGATGCCATCCTGCCAGAGGTGCCCTTCGACGGCTGGACCGACACCGCCTTCGCGCACGCGGCAGACACGGTTGCCGTATCGCTCGATCAGGCCCGTGCGGTCGCCCCGCGCGGCGCCGTGGATCTGGCCGTAGCAACCCACAAGCGCGGGGACGCGATGATGGTCGAGCGCATGGCAGACGCGGATCTGACCGGCTATCGCTACCGCGACAAGGTGGCCCACGCCGTGTGGTTGCGGCTCGATTCGATCACCCATCCCGAAGCGGCACAGCGCGCAACCGCGCTCTTTGCGCTGCCGCATCTGGCACCGCTGGGCACGCAGCTGATCTGGGGCACGGCGGACGCGATCTGGACCGCTCTGGGCGACACGTCTGACGATGTGAACTGGTGGACCAAGCGGGCGACGCTGTCGGGGGTCTGGGGATCGGTGCTGCTCTATTGGCTGGGGGATACCTCCGACGACAAAGAGGCCACCCGCGCCTTCATCGACCGCCGGATCGACGATGTGTTGCAGATCGAAAAGGCCAAGGCAGGCGTGCGCAAGAACCCGCTTCTGCGCGCGGCCTTCGCGCCTTTGACCTTCGCGACCAGCTTTATCAAAGCCCCCGCCCCGCGTGATGATCTGCCCGGAGGCCACGCCTGATGCGCGCGATTGAAATCAGCCAGCCCGGCGGCCCCGATGTCTTGACCCTCACCGACCGCCCCATGCCCGAACCGGGCCACGGAGAGGTCGTCCTCCGCACCGCCTTCGCCGGGGTGAACCGCCCCGATGCGCTTCAGCGCGCCGGGCTTTATGCCCCGCCCCCCGGCGCCTCGGACCTGCCCGGCCTTGAGGCCTCGGGCGAAATTGCCGCCATCGGGCCCGGCGTCACGGAATGGGCCGTGGGCGATCAGGTCTGCGCGCTGCTGCCCGGCGGCGGCTATGCGGACTACGTTGCCACCCCCGCCGCCCATTGCCTGCCCGTGCCCAAGGGCATGGACCTGAAGCAAGCCGCCTGCCTGCCAGAGACCTTCTTCACCGTCTGGTCCAACGTGTTCGAACGTGGCGCCCTCAAGGCCGGAGAGCACTTCCTCGTCCATGGCGGCTCCTCCGGGATCGGCACCACGGCGATCCAGCTTGCCCACGCGTTTGGCGCACGGGTCTTCACCACGGCCGGTTCCGCGGACAAATGCGCCGCCTGCGAACGCCTGGGCGCGGAGCGGGCGATCAACTACCGCGACGACGATTTCGTGGAGGTGGTAAAATCCCTGGGCGGGGCGGATGTGATCCTCGACATGGTCGGCGGTGACTACATCGCCCGCAACCTGCGCTGCCTTAACCCGGATGGGCGACTGGTCCAGATCGCCTTCCTCACCGGCCCCAAGGCGGAAATCAACTTCGCCCCGATGATGATGAAGCGCCAGACGATCACCGGATCGACCCTGCGTCCCCAGTCCGACGAGGCCAAAGCCGCCATCGCCCGCGCCTTGCGGGCCCAGGTCTGGCCGCTACTCGATCAGGGCCGGATCGCCCCGGTGATGGATCAGACCTTCGCGCTTGAGGACGCCGCTAAGGCCCATGCCAGGATGGAGACCTCAACCCATATCGGGAAGATCGTTCTCGAGCTCTAGGCGTCTTTTGGCCCCAGGCATCCCGGGGCAAAGGGGCCGAGCCCCCTACCCCGTCGCCCATCACTCGATCGGTGCGAAATAGGCATCGCTCAGTGCGCAGTCCCGCATCACATCCACGCCGCAATCGCGCGGCTCCAGATCGCGGGTCAGGCAGATGCGGACCTCCTGGATGTGTCGATCCTTGCAGGTCACCGTCACGCCGCGCGCGCTCAGATCAGGATTGGACTTCAGGAACGCCTCCTCAACGACCCCCGCCGGAAGGCTGACCGGATCGGTCAGCTTGCGAAACACCTCGGGGCGCGTGATCCGCGCATAGGCCTCCGCCGCCAGCCGGTAGTAGTCCCGCGAGGAGAGGCCCGAGCAGCGCCCGTGTTTGTTCCACTGGTGCCACGCGCTGCCGGAGGAGCCGAACAGATCGGCCTGCGCCGCCGTATCGGCCCGCGAGGGATTGCGCTCGGCGGTCTGGCACTGCGAGGGCCAGCCGCGCTCATACTGGGGCCACAGCCCGTGGAGCACCCAGCCGAAATCCTCGTCGCATTGCGGAGAATTCCGCGCACGCCCTTCCAGGCGGCACCAGTTGGGCGACCAGGACAGCGACAAAACGTAGTAATCGAACTCTCCCGGTGTGCCCCCGGCGCGGGCCAGCGGGGCAATCAGGATCAACAGGGCAGACAGGAGGCGGATCATTTGGGGGCTTTCCTTGACGGCGTGCCGTCCTTATATAGCCCCCAAGTTCCCCGACAACGCGAACTTGGGCCATCGGGTCCAGCCCCTGGCGGGGCAACGGGGGAAATCCGCCTCTTAAGGAGTGACGCAAGATGAACACGAAACCGATCATGGCCAAAGCCACCGCCGTCTGGCTGGTGGACAACACCACGATGAGCTTCAAGCAAATCGGTGATTTCTGCGGCCTGCACGAGCTGGAAGTCCAGGGCATCGCCGATGGCGACGTCGCTGTCGGCGTGAAGGGCTTTGACCCGGTCGCGAACAACCAGCTCACGCAAGAGGAAATCGACACCGCCGAGAAGGACCCGCTTCACAAGCTGAAGCTGAAGTTCAACCCCGCCGCCCAAGGCGAGGAAAAGCGCCGCGGCCCTCGCTACACCCCGCTGTCCAAGCGTCAGGACCGTCCCAATTCGATCCTGTGGCTGGTCAAGTTCCACCCGGAGCTGACCGACGCCCAGATCTCCAAGCTGGTCGGCACCACCAAGCAGACGATCCAGAAGATCCGCGAGCGGACCCACTGGAACATCGCCAGCATGGAGCCCATCGACCCCGTCGCCTTGGGCCTGTGCAAGCAGACCGAACTGGATGCCGCCGTTCAGAAGGCCGCCAAGTCCAAGGCCGAAGGCGTGATGAGCGACGATGAGCGCCGCAAGCTGGTGTCCACGGAACAAAGCCTCGACGCTCCTGATGAGCCGAAGATCCCCTCCGCCATCTCGGGGCTGGAGACCTTCACGCTCTCGGATAACGGCGACGATCCGCGCGGCGATGACGAGGAAGAAGAAGACACCCGCGATGTGCGCGACGCCGACAGCTTCTTCAACCTGCCCGGCGACAGCGACGAAGACGACGAGGATTGATCCCGCACGCGGAGTTCACTCACGACGAAAGGCGCCCTCTGGGGCGCCTTTTTTTCATGTGTCGATGACCCCGGTGCGCCTGATCACTGCGCACGGGGCTGCCAGGGTATCCTTTTCGGCTCGACAGAAAGGCGCGTTGGGCGTTGAATAATCCTGAACCATGGCAGGAGAGATCCGATGGACACCCCTCACGCAGGTACGCCCGGACAACACCACCCCATGCGCGGAATGCTCATCTGCGCCTTGTTGGGGACGGCCAGCCCAGCGATCGCCATCGACTGCGAGGAGGCATGGCTGATGCGCAACCTGATCTTTGATCGGGCGGGGTATTGCTTTGGCTCCCCGCTGGGTCAGGCGTTGTTCGACAATGCGGACTGCACGACCACGGCCCCCAAGCTATCCCCCGTAAATGCCGCCAAGGTCGCAGAGATCAGACAGTTCGAAGAGGGATGCTCCGTCGACACATCCCAAACCTTCCTGAACGCCCGCTTTATTGCGCATTGGATGCGCATGGAGGACTTCCCAACGCCCGACTGGGGTGAAAGCGCCTGTTTCGGCTGGACCGGCCCGGTGCTGACCGTGCGCGCGGGGCATGACGCGGACGCTCCGGTGCTGGGCGCCATCAAGCCGGGCGACACCATCAGCTTTGGCGAGATGGCCGAGCAGGGCTGGGAGTTCATCCGCTACGACCGGGGTGTCGGCTGGATCGCGCCGGACACATTCCATCCGGATTTCTGCACACAGCTCGCCGGTTAGCGGCAGGCGGCCAACACCGCATCGACAAGCGCCTCTGGTGCGGCATCGGCATTCACGATGTGCCCTTGTCCGGGAAGCTGGGCCAACAGCGCCTCATGCGCGGCGCGGCTGGCTTCGGGCACCTGCGGATCGTCATAGTGCATCGCCCGGTCCATGAAGGCCAAGTGGGTGTCGTGCATGTCTCCACCCGGCGCGATCCGATCGCCAAACCGGGCCGTTTCGCGGACACGCAGCCGGGCCAGACGCGCCTCTGGCTTCAGCACCAGCAGCACGGCGTGATCGGCGGCCTCGGCCACGGGGAGCGACCAGCTTCGCAGATTGCCCGACAGGACCCAATCAGCTCGCGGCAGGAACAATTCATTGGCGAGCGCAACGCGCGCTTCGGGTGAGCGGCTTTTCTGGTACGGCGGATCGGTCGGCACGTGGAAGAAATCGTCAAGATCGAAACACGGGGCCGACAGACGGTTCGCGATCAACCGCGCGAGGGTCGTTTTACCGACCCCGGCGCCGCCGAACAGAAACAACCGCATCTAGAAGGATTTGCGCGCATTCAGCGCGGCGGTGATGGTGCCGTCATCCAGATAGTCCAGCTCTCCGCCCACGGGCACCCCCTGGGCCAGCGAGGTGACCGAGACCCCGGCCAGCTCATCCGCGATGTAATGCGCAGTGGTCTGGCCGTCGATCGTGGCGCTGAGCGCAAGGATCACTTCGGTGATCTGCTCATCAGTGACGCGGGTCTTGAGCTTGGGGATCCGAAGGTCTTCGGGGCCAACCGCATCGAGAGCCGAAAGCGTGCCGCCCAGCACGTGATACCGGCCCTGAAAGACACCCGCCCGCTCCATCGCCCACAGATCGGCCACGTCCTCGACGACGCAGATCTGTCCGTTGGCCCGTTTCGGGCTCTGGCAGATGGCGCAGAGATCGCCGGTGCCGATATTGCCGCAGGCGGTGCATTCGCGGGCCGTCGTGCCGACCTTGGCCATGGCGTCGGCAAGCGGCAGCAAAAGCTGCCCCCGCTTCTGGATCAGGTGCAGCACCGCGCGCCGGGCCGAACGCGGCCCGAGCCCCGGCAAGCGGGCCATGAGCGCGATCAGCTCTTCGATGTCCTGCGGTGTGTCTGCCATGGTGATCCGATGCATGGGGGCTCTGCCCCCAAACCCCCGAGGTATTTGGACAAATAAGAAGTCAACCCGGCAGGCCCATGCCCGGCGGCAGGCCCAGATCTTCTGCGATCTTCTGCATCTCCTGCTGGCTGCGCTCGGCGGCCTTTTTCTGGGCATCCTTGATGGCGGCCAGGATCAGGTCTTCGGCGACTTCCTTATCGTCGGAGGAGAAGATCGACGGGTCAATATCGAGCCCGGTCAGCTCTCCCTTGGCGGTGGCCGTCGCGGTGACCAGCCCGGCGCCGCCCGTGCCCTGCACGGTGATCTGGTCCAGATCCTCTTGCATCTGGGCCATGCGGGTTTGCATTTCCTGGGCGGATTTCATCATCTTGGCCATATCGCCAAGGCCACCTAGTCCTTTGAACATCAGCTCTCCTTTCCGGTTTGAGCGAATTTGATAAGTTGGGGCACAAAACCGAACCCCGCGAAGAAGTTGTGCGCGGTCGTGTTAGCGGCCCATGACGTCAGACTGATCTGCACCTGTGCACCCGTGGGCGCCGCGTCAAGCGCGTGCTGCATCAGAGCCGCGCCATGGCCATGGCGGCGGTGCTCTGGGGCGACGACGATGTGTTCGATTTCAAAACAGGTCACGGCGCGGCCATGCCAGCTTTGCGGGCGGTCCTGCCGCATCGCGAAGACATAGCCGACGGGGGCGCCGCCCGCCTCACTCAGCAAGATCATCGCATCTGGATCGGCCAGCCAGCGGGTGAACGCGCGGCGCAGACCATCCGGTTCTGTCTTGGGCAGGAAGATGTCGGGATAGTGCCGGGCGTGCCAGTCCTGAACATGGGCGTTGAGCGCCATCAGGGCCGGGATGTCATCGTCCGTGGCCGGGCGGATTTCAGTCCTCATCGAAGGGATCCCAGTCTTCGTCCATTTCGGGCGGCGGGGCGGTCTCTTCGGCGGGGGGCTCGGGGCGGCGGATCTCGGTGATCCGGGCTTTGGGGAAGCTGGCGATCACGGCCTGCACGAGGGGATGCGCTTCGGCCTCGGCCTCAAGCGCGGCCTCTTCATCTGCGCGGGTCTCTGCAATTGTCGGCGCACCGTCGCCCTGACCGATGCTGACCACCCATCGCGCGCCGGTAAAGGCCGACAGGCGTTGCCCAAGCCTTTGTGCAAGCTGAGGCGAGGCGCCATCAGCGGGCGTGAATTCGATATGGCCAGGACGGTAGGACAACAGCCGCAGGCCGGTTTCGACTTCGACGAGAAGCTGCACATCCCGCTGAGCGCGGATCAGGGCAACCACATCTTCGAAACGCGCGTAATGAGCGAGCGCTTCCGGCGCCTCTGCGGGGGCGAGCTGCGCCGCACCGGAGCGCACCGCGCGCGCCTGCGGCGCCGGGGAGGAGGGCGCGGGCGCCGGGGCGCGGGCCTGCGGCGCGGCACCAGCCGTGGGCGGGGTCGCGCGCAGCTTGGCCACCAAATCGCCGGGGGGCGGCAGGTCCGCGACATGGGTCATGCGGATCACCGCCATTTCCGCTGCCATCATCGCATTGGGCGCAAGCGCCACCTCTTCGAGGGCCTTGAGCAGCATCTGCCACAGGCGCGACAGGACGCGGATCGGCAGGGCTTCGGCCATGGCGGCGCCGCGGGCACGCTCATCCGGGCTGATGGCCGGATCGTTCAGCGCGTCGGGCGTGATCTTGGCGACCGAGACCCAGTGGGTCGTCTCCGCCAGATCGCGCAGCACCGCCATCGGATCGGCGCCATCGGCATACTGGCCCGACAGTTCTGTCAGCGCCTCTGCCGCCTGACCCTTCAGGATCATGTCGAGCAGGTCCAGCACCCGGCCCCGGTCCGCCAGCCCGAGCATGGCGCGCACATCTTCGGCCGAGGTCTCCCCGCTGCCTTGCGACAGGGCCTGATCCAGAAGCGAGGTCGCATCGCGGGCCGAGCCTTCGGCCGCGCGGGCGATCAAAGCAAGCGCTTCATCTGTGATCTGCCCACCTTCGGCATCCGCGATCTTGCGCAGGAGGCCGATCTGGTCTTCGGGTTCGATCCGGCGCAGGTCGAACCGCTGGCAGCGGGACAGCACCGTCACCGGAACCTGGCGGATCTCGGTCGTGGCGAAGATGAATTTCACATGGGCGGGCGGCTCTTCGAGGGTCTTGAGGAGCGCGTTGAACGCGCTCTTCGAGAGCATGTGCACCTCGTCGATGATGTAGACCTTGTAGCGCGCCGACGCGGCCCGGTAGTGCACGCTGTCGATGATTTCGCGGATGTCGTTCACCCCGGTGCGCGAGGCGGCGTCCATCTCCATAACATCGACATGGCGGCCCTCGGCGATGGCGACGCAATGCTCGCAGGTGCCGCAGGGCTGCGTGGTCGGGCCGCCTTCGCCATCCGTGCCGATGCAATTGAGCCCCTTGGCAATGATCCGTGCCGTGGTCGTTTTGCCGGTGCCGCGAATGCCGGTGAGGATAAACGCCTGCGCGATCCGATCCGCCGCGAAGGCGTTGCGCAGGGTGCGCACCATGGCTTCCTGGCCAACCAGATCGTCGAAGGTTTCGGGCCGGTATTTGCGGGCAAGCACCTGATAGGCGGGGGCGTCGGTCATGGTCTCTCCTGATCTGAGAGCAATCTACGAAGAACCGGCGCGCCCCGCCACCCCGTCAGCGGCTTCGATCGTTTTTCACGTCCTTGGCCGAGCGCACCATCTTGCCAAACGCCTTGTAGCGGGCGCGGGCCTCGTGGACGGTCTCGCTCGCGTGGCGCGCCTCGCGGGCCAGTTTGCGCCACCGCTCCAGCCGCGCGGGGTCCAGATCGCCCGCCTCAATCGCCGCTTTCACCGCGCAGCCGGGCTCACTGTCGTGATCGCAATCGCGGAAACGACAGCCATGGGCCAGGTCGGTGATGTCGGAAAAGGTTTCCGCCACGCCATCTTCGCCGCCGGCCAGACGCAGTTCGCGGATGCCGGGGGTGTCGATGATCCAGCCGCCCGCCTGGGTCGGGCGCAGGCTGCGCGCGGTGGTGGTGTGGCGGCCTTTCGCATCGTCCTCGCGGATGCCCGCTGTGGCCTCTTCTGCGCCCGTGAGCCCGTTGAGCAAGGTCGTCTTGCCCACACCGGACGATCCCAAAAGCGCAAGGGTCTGCCCGGAGCGGCACCATGGCGCCAGCCGGTCGGCCTCGTGGCGGGCATCCACGGCAATCGCCGTCACCAGCGGGCCAAGCTTTTCGGCCTGGGGGATCAGGGGCGCGGAATCGCCCAGATCGGCCTTGGTCAGAACGATGAGCGGCAGGCACCCGGCGCTATGGGCAAGCGCGAGGTAGCGCTCCAACCGGGCGATGTTGAAGTCAGCGTTGCAGCTGGTCACGATGCCGAGCGTATCGACATTGGCCGCGATCAGCTGCCGCCCGACACCGCCCGCCGCACCGCGCTCCAGACAGGTGGCACGCGGCAGCACGCGCAGGACGGCCTCGCCGTCATGCACCACCCAATCCCCCACGGCGAGCGTTTCGGCCCCTGCGGGGATTCGCAGGCTGACAGGTTCGGGCGCTAGCGCGTCGCAGCGGTCGCGGTGGATGGCGGCGATGCGGGCGGGGGTTTCCCCTTCGCGCAACTCGCGGGCAAAAGAAGAGGTCCAGCCGAGGCCGGAGAGATCATTCATTGTCATAGGGATAAATCCTTGCGGAACGTCAGAAAAAGCACGTTCAGCGGAGTGAGACACTCCGCAAAGGGAACCGGGTCTCCATGGACTGTCCTCCTTCGCAAGGGATCAACGGTGAGAGGCTGACAACGACCCAAGCGGGGCTCGTTACGGCTGCTTCCTTCCGGACCTGACCGGGTTGGCGAGGCGCTCGCCCGCGCCAACCTCTCTCGCCCTATTTAAGGCGCGTGGCCGGGAGTCTCAAGGGGGGCTCAGCGGCGCCAATGCGTGGGCACGATGATCAGCGCCCCGGCGGCCGAGATCACGGCATCCAGGCCGGGGCTGCCAAAGCTGACATTGAACATCGAGCGGATGAAGAAAAACAGCATCGCCCCGCCAAGCGCGATGATGACCGATGGCAGATAGCCGTTGCGGACAAAACCCGTCTGCTCCGCGATATAGCCGACAAAAGCGCCGATCACGAAGGTTCCGATCATCGAATAGAAGAACAGCATGGTGAAGCCTCAGGTCAAAGCGGCGGGCAGCGGGCTGCCACGCAGGAAACTTGCGCTGTCCTGCGCCGATTTACCAGCCCGTTGGGCGCGGGTGATCTCCACGGCGCCGGTGCCGCACGCAATGGTGAAGCCGCCCAGAACCTCGCCGGGGGCGCCGCGCCCCTCCACCACGCGCGCGCCCAGCAGCTTGATCCGGGCGCCATCCGCCTCGCACCACGCGCCGGGGAACGGGGACAGCCCGCGGATCTGGCGGCTGATCTCTTCGGCGGGGCGGGTCCAGTCGATGCGGGCCTCGGCCTTGTCGATCTTGGCGGCGTAGGTCACGCCCTCCTCGGGCTGTGGCACCGCGTCCATCGGCAGGCCGCGCAGAGCGTCCCCGATCAGGCGCGCGCCCATGAGCGAGAGCCGGTCATGAAGCGCTCCGGTGGTTTCTTCCGCGCCGATGTCGGTCGCCTCGCGCAGCAGAACGGGGCCGGTATCAAGCCCGGCCTCCATCTGCATGATGCAGATGCCGGTTTCCGCATCGCCCGCCATGATCGCGCGGTGGATCGGCGCCGCGCCCCGCCACCGGGGCAGGAGCGAGGCGTGAATGTTCAGGCAGCCAAAGCGTGGCGCATCCAGAACGGCCTGCGGCAAGATCAACCCATAGGCGACAACGACCGCAACATCGGCGTTCAGCGCGGCAAAGGCCGCCTGGTCCTCGGCGTCCTTCAGGCGCGCCGGGTGGCGAACCTCCAGCCCCAGCTCAAGAGCGCGGGCGTGAACAGGGGTCGGGCGGTCCTTCTTGCCGCGGCCCGCCGGACGCGGGGGCTGGCAGTAGACGGCCACGACCTCGTGCTCTGCCGCGACGGCCTCAAGCACCGGCACCGAAAAGTCCGGCGTTCCCATGAAGATCACGCGCATCAGGCTCTCCGCAGTTTGGCGGCCCGCTTCACCAGCCGCTCACGCTTGAGCTTGGACAGGTGGTGAAAGTAGAGCTTGCCGTTCAGGTGGTCGATCTGGTGCTGCACCGATGTGGCCCAGAGCCCGACAAAGTCCCGCTCCTCCACATCGCCCTGATCGTTGAGAAACCGCACGGTCACGGCGCGCGGACGCTCAATCACGGCCGACACGCCCGGCAGGTTGGGGCTGGCCTCTTCGTGGGCGCGCATCTGCACGCTGGCGTGGAGCACCTCAGGGTTGGCCATCCGCACCGCCTGCCCGCGCGCATCGCTGGCATCGACAACGGCAAGCCGCAGGCCCACGCCGATCTGCGGCGCGGCCAGTCCGACACCGGGCATGGCCTCCATCGTGTCGATCATGTCGTCCCAGGTCGCGCGGATGTCATCGGTGATCTCGGTCACCGGCGCGGCGACGGCGCGCAAGCGCGGATCAGGCCAGGGCAGGCAAGCGCGCGCGGTCACAGCCGGGCTCGCTCGCGCTTCAGCTTGACCATCTTGCGGGTGATCATCTGCCGCTTCATGGGGCCGAGGTAGTCAATGAACAGCTTGCCGTTCAGGTGGTCGATCTCGTGCTGGACGCAGGTCGCCCAAAGCCCGGTGAAGACCTCGCTTTGCGCATTCCCGTTCACGTCCATCCACGCCACTTCAACCTCTGCGGGGCGGGTGACTTCGGCGTATTGGTCGGGGATCGACAGGCAGCCCTCTTCGTAGACGTTCAGATCGTCCGACGAGGCCACGATCTGCGGGTTCACCAGCACCATCGGGCGCGGGGGCGTGTCATCGTCCTTCACGCAGTCCATTACCAGCATACGGTTGAGCACCCCCACCTGGGGCGCCGCAAGGCCGATGCCGGGGGCGTGATACATGGTTTCCAACATGTCCTCGGCCTGCAGACGCAGTTCGTCAGACATGTCGGCCACGGGGTCGCAGACCTTTTTCAGGCGGGGATCGGGATGGATCAGGATCGGGCGCAAACTCATGCCGACCAAATAGGCCATGCCCGGCCTTGGCGCAATGCGACTTCACCCCGGGCGATGGCTGCGGTAGCGTCCCGCAAACCTGAAGGAGACCCCATGAATTTCGACGAAGAGATCGACCGCTTCGGAACCCACTCTGTCAAATGGGATATGATGGAGAAGATCTACGGCGTCCCCGCCAAGGACGGTCTGTCGATGTGGGTGGCCGATATGGACTTCCGCCCGCCTGCATCGGTGCAGACCGCGCTGCAAAAGATGCTCGATCATGGGATCTATGGCTATTACGGCGATGAGGCCCCGTATCTGGACGCGATCCGCTGGTGGATGTCAGAGCGCCACGGATGGAGCGTCGAGCGGAGCGAGATCTTCACAACCCACGGGCTGGTGAACGGAACCGGGCTGTGCGTGGACGCCTTCACCGATCCGGGCGATGCGGTGGTGCTGATGACCCCGGTCTATCACGCCTTTGCCCGCGTCATCAAAGCCGCGGGCCGCGAGATCCGCGAATGCGAACTGGCGATCAAAGACGGCCGCTATGTGCTCGACACTGACGCGTGGGACGCGCAGATGACCGGCTCTGAAAAGCTGCTGATGCTGTGCTCCCCGCACAATCCGGGCGGCCGCGTCTGGACCCGCGAGGAACTGGAACAGGTCGCCGCCTTCGCGCGCCGCCACGACCTGATCCTGGTCAGCGACGAGATCCATCACGATCTGGTCTTCCCCGGCCACAGCCACACGCCCATGGCCCTGATCGACGACATTCGCGATCGGCTGGTGATGATGACCGCGACGACCAAGACCTTCAACATCGCCGGATCCCATACCGGCAATGTCATCATCCACGATGAAGCCCTGCGCGCCCGGTTCGGAGCCCGCATGGCGGGGCTGGGCCTGTCGCCCAACTCCTTCGGGTTGTTCATGGCCGAAGCGGCCTACACCCCCGAAGGCGCCGCTTGGGTGGACGATCTGGTCGCCTATCTGGACGGCAACCGCCGCCTGTTCGATGACGCGGTGAACGCGATCCCGGGCCTGCGCTCCATGCCGCTGGAGGCCACGTATCTGAGCTGGGTCGATTTCGGCGGCACTGGGATGCCGCGCGAAGACTTCACGGCCCGCGTCGAACAAGGCGCCCGCATCGCTGCCAACCATGGCCCGACCTTCGGCAAGGGCGGGGACAGCTTCCTGCGCTTCAACCTTGCCACGCCCCGCGCGCGGGTGGTCGAGGCCGCGGATCGTCTTGCACAGGCGTTCCGGGACCTTCAGTGAAGCGGCTGATCCTGCTGATGCTGGGTCTGCTCGCCCTTCTGGCCGCGCTCTTTCTGGAGCTGCCGCAGCCGGGCCAGCCCGCCCTGACGCAGGATGTGGAGAAGATCGTGATCGACAAGTCAGACCGCCTCATGCAGGTCTATGCCGATGGCCGCGCGGTGAAAACCTACGCGGTGGCGCTTGGCTTTGCGCCCGACGGCGACAAGGCCCGCCAGGGCGACGGGCGCACGCCCGAAGGCACGTTCCGCGTGGATCGCCGCAACGGGCAAAGCCGCTATCACCTGTCGCTCGGGCTCGATTATCCGCAGCCCGAAGACCGGGCCCGCGCCGATGCCGGCGGCTATGACCCGGGGGGAGACATCTTCATCCACGGCCAGCCCAGGGGCATCGCGGCCGGGATGAAGCTGGCCGGAGACTGGACGGCGGGCTGCATCGCTGTCTCCAATGCCGAGATCGAAGAGCTGTTTGCGCATGTCGCGCTCGGCACCCTTGTGGAGATCCGCCCATGACCCGCGATCACGGAGGCGGCATTGACGCCGCAGCAGCCCGCTGGGGCGGCGCCCGCAGCGCATGGCTGGACCTGTCGACCGGGATCAACCCGGTGCCCTACCGGGTGACTGTCGCGCCCGACGCCTGGACCGCGCTGCCGGACCGCGCCGCTCTGGAGCGGCTGATCACGGCGGCCCGACGGTTCTGGTCCGTGCCGGACAGCGCCGCCGTGCTGGCCGCGCCCGGCGCCTCGGCGCTGATCGCTCAGATGCCCGCGGCCCTTGGCGCCCCCGCGCGGGTGGCGATCCCCGGCCCGACCTATAACGAACACGAAGCCGCCTTTGCCGCAGCGGGATGGCAGATGGGTAGGGACCCCGATGCGATGGTCGTTGTCCACCCCAACAACCCCGACGGGCGTTTGTGGCAGGCAGAGGAGCTCACCGCTCCGATCTGCATCATCGACGAGAGCTTTTGCGACATCGTTCCCGAGCGATCCCTGATGGCCGAAGCCACCCGCCCCGGCACGGTGATCCTCAAGAGCTTTGGCAAGTTCTGGGGGCTGGCGGGGGCGCGGCTTGGCTTTGCAATCGGAGATCCGCAGATCCTCGCCCGGCTCGCCACTGCACTTGGGCCGTGGGCGGTCTCTGGTCCGGCCCTGTCCATCGGCGCGGACGCGCTAGAGGACGCGGCTTGGGCGGCGCAGACGCGCGCGCGGCTGGCGGAGGATTCGCAGCGCATGGATGCGCTGATGACCGCACGGGGGGCGCAACTGGCCGGGGGCACGCCGCTCTTCCGACTCTACCGCGTCGAGGATGCCACCCAGTGGCAGGACCATCTGGCGCGCAGCAAGGTACTGACCCGCGTTTTCCCCTACGATCCCCATTGGCTGCGCCTTGGCCTGCCCGCCCCGGATCGCTGGGACCAGTTCGAGAAAGCTCTGAGCGCAGGATGATCCTCACAGCCGCCCTCTTGCTGGACGCCGTTTTCGGGGAGCCTCGCTGGCTCTGGTCCCGCCTGCCCCACCCGGCGGTGCTGATGGGGCGCGCGGTCTCCGCCGCCGACCGTCACCTGAACACCGGCTCCGCGCGGCGCATAAAGGGCGTTGCCGCGATCCTGCTTCTGGCCGCCGCCGCATGGCTGATCGGGGCCGCAATCACGGAACTGACCGGCCCGATTGGCACCACCCTTGCCGCTGCGGTCCTGCTCGCGCAGCGCTCGCTCTGCGATCACGTGCGCGCCGTGGCGAGCGCTCTGCGCAAAGGCCTGCCCGGAGGCCGCCGCAGCGTGGCCCTGATCGTCGGGCGTGACACCGCCGATATGGACGGCCCCGCCATCTCCCGCGCCGCGATTGAGAGCGCCGCCGAAAACCTCTCGGACGGTGTGATCGCCCCCGCTTTCTGGTTCGCGATTGCCGGGCTGCCGGGCATGATGGCCTACAAGATGGTCAACACCGCCGATTCCATGATCGGCCACCGGACCCCGCGCCATGAGTCCTTCGGCTGGGCGGCCGCACGGCTCGACGATCTGCTGAACCTCGCCCCTGCCCGGCTCACCGCGCTTCTGCTGTGGCGCAGCGGCTCCGCCCGGGACATCGCCCGCGAGGCCGGCCAGCACCGCAGTCCCAACGCCGGATGGCCGGAAGCAGCCATGGCTCGCGCGCTCAATATCGCGCTGTCCGGTCCGCGCAGCTATCACGGACGGACCGAACCGCTTCCCTGGGTCCATCCCGAGGGCATCCGTTACCCCGGAGCAAACGACATTGAGGCTGCCACCCGGCTACTTTGGCAGGCATGGACCATCACGCTGATACTGTCGGTCTCAGCGGCGCTGCTCTGACCGGACTCCGCCACTTCGCTATACAGATGTGATCGGGAGAGCGGCCTCACGCCACCAGAGCTTCCGCCTTCTTCAAATCGACCGACACAAGCTGGCTCACGCCCTGCTCCTGCATGGTGACCCCGAACAGCCGGTCCATCCGGCTCATTGTCACCGCGTGGTGGGTGATGATGAGGAACCGCGTCTCCGTCCGGCGGGTCATTTCGTCCAGAAGGTCACAGAACCGGCCCACATTGGCGTCATCCAGAGGCGCGTCGACCTCGTCCAGCACACAGATCGGCGCCGGATTCGCCAGGAACACCGCAAAGATCAGCGCTAGCGCGGTCAGGGTCTGTTCCCCGCCCGACAGAAGGCTAAGCGTTGATAGTTTCTTGCCCGGAGGCTGGCAGAGGATTTCCAGCCCGGCGTCCAGAGGATCGTCGCTCTCGACCATCTCCAGCCGCGCCTCGCCGCCGCCAAAGAGATGTTTGAACAAGATGCCGAAGCTCTCGTTCACCTCCTCAAAAGCGGTCAGCAGCCGCTCGCGCCCTTCGCGGTTGAGCGCCGAGATGGCAGAGCGCAGCGTGCCGATGGCGGCCTCCAGATCGACCTTTTCGGACACAAGACGATCATGCTCCTCCTGCACCTCGCGGCTGTCTTCCTCCGCACGCAGGTTCACCGCGCCAAGCGCGTCGCGCTGCCGTTTGAGCCGGGCGACCTCGGTCTCTAGCGCATCGCTGCTGGGCATGTCGGTGGCGAAATCGCCAAGGCTTTCGCGCAGCCCCTCGGGGGTCTGTTCCAAAGCCTCGTCGATCCGCTCAGCTGCGGCCTCAACCGTCTCGCGGGCGCCGTCGCGGCGGGCTTCCGCCCCGGCCCGCGCCTCGCGCGCCTCCGACGCCAGCCGTTCCGCTTCACGTGCCTCCAGGGCGGCCTCCCGCAGCGCTGTCTCCCCGGCCGCAAGAGCATCAGAGGACGCCTTCCGACGCGTCTCGGCCTCTTCGATCTTCCCGGCAAGCGCTGCACGATCCGCGGCAATCGCTTCGGGCCGCCCTCTGGCATCTTCCAGATCGGTCTCTGCCTGCGCGCGCTGACGGGCCAGATCGCCCAGCCGAGCGCCCGCGCTGTCCAGACGCTTGCGCCAGTTGGTCAGCTCCTGCGTCACCTGGCCAAGGCGCCGCGTGCGCGCCTCGCCGTCGCGCGACACTTCATCCAGAGCAGACCGCCGGGCCATCAGGGTCATCCGCGCGGCCTCAACCGTGACCTTCACGTCCTCGACCCGCGCCCGCGCCGCGTCCAGATCGTCGAGCCCGCGCAGCGCCGCTTCGGCCTCTGCCAAGGACCGCCCGGCCTCGCCTGCCTCGTCTTCGTGACGGCGCAGGGCGATGGCGGCGCTTTCGGCCTTGCTTTCGGCCATGGCCTTGTCGGCTTCCGCGCGGCTCAATCGGCGGCTGGCTTCCGTCACCAGACGGTCGGCCTCACGGCGGGCATCGCGCGCGGTGCGGTCGGCACGGGTCAGCTCTTCGAGCTGCGCGGCGATCGCGCGGTGAGCGTCTTGCGCGCCGGTCAATGCGGTCTCTGCCTCTTCGGCCTCGCCGCGCAACGCTTCCAGCCGGTTCATCTGTTCGAGCCGCTGCGCCGCCGCAGATGGAGCATCCGCCGCCGCCAGCCGCAACCCATCCCACCGCCAGAGATCCCCGGCCCGCGACACAAGCCGCTGCCCGGGGCGCAGCGCCGCTTGCAACGCGCCGCCTTCTGCAGGATCCACCACGCCGATCTGATCCAGACGGCGCCGCAGCGTCGCCGGGCCGGTCACCTGCGCAGCCAAGGCCTGCGTCCCCGCCGGTAGCGGCTGCGTCTCATCATAATCCGGCAGAGCGGCCCAGCCCGATCCGTCCGCCTCCACCAAAGGCGCTTTAAGATCATCCGCCAAAGCGGCGCCCAACGCCGCCTCGAAGCCCGGCGCGACGCGGATCTGATCGAGAAGCTGCGCCCCGCCCGAGCGGTCCCGCTCCAGCAAACGGGTGAGCGCCGCGACCTCGGCCCGCAGTGCCTTGGCGGCGGCTTCGGCCTCCGACAGGCTGGCGCGGGCCTCGCCTTCAGCGGTCTGAGCCTGCGCACGCGCGGCTTCGGTCTGGGTCAGCGCGTCTTCGGCGCGGGTTGCGGTCTGCGCGGCTTCTTCGGCTTCGCGGGCGGCGGCGGTATGATCGCCCTCCGCCTTCCCCTGCGCGTCCTTCGCCGCAGTCTGCGCGGCGCGCGCCGTTTCGGCGGCCTGCTGGCTCTTCTCCTGAAGCTTACGGCTGTCGTCGATCAGGCGCTTGGCGGATTGATGGCGGGCGGAAAGCCGGGCGACATCTTCGGTCAGCACCTGCAAATCGCCTTCCCGCGCCGACAGAACCTCGCTCGCCTCATGGGCCGCGTCCTGCGCCTGCGCGAGCTTGGCCTCATGGCCCTCTCCTGCGGCGCCAAGCTCCGCCTGTTCCGCTTCCAGCGTGGCGATTGAGCTTCCCGCGTCGGCGTTCAGCCCCTCTTCGCGGGCGCTGTCGCGGTCGATCTGTTCAATCCGCTTGGTCAGCCCGCGGATGCGCCCGCGCGCCTGATCCTCTTTCTCGGAAAGCTGGTCACGCTCGATGGTCAGACGCTGCAGCAGCGCGCTTGCGATCGCCTCTTCTTCGCGCAGCGCGGGAAGCGCACCTTCCGCCCTCTCGCGCCCGGCTTCGGCCTCGCGGGCCTCGCGCTCCGCCCCGGCGGCGGCGGTCAGTTTCTCACGCAGGAACGCTTCGGCGGCAGCCAGAGCCTCTCCGGCCTCCTGCCAGCGGCGCAGTAACAACCCGCCCTCGGCCTGCCGAAGCTGGCCCCCGATCTCGCGGTAACGCGCGGCCTGCTTGGCCTGCCGGGCAAGGCTGGACAACTGCCCGCCCAGCTGTTCGATCACATCGTCCACCCGCAGCAGGTTCTGCTCCGCGCCTTTCAGCTTCAGCTCGGCCTCATGGCGCCGCTGATAGAGCCCCGAGATCCCCGCCGCTTCCTCAAGGATGCGGCGCCGGGCCTTGGGCTTGGCATTGATGAGCTCGCTGATCTGCCCCTGCCGCACCAGAGCGGGCGACTGCGCGCCGGTCGAGGCATCCGCGAACAGCATCTGAACGTCCTTAGCGCGCACGTCCTTGCCGGACACCTTGTAGGCCGATCCGGCGTCGCGGGTGATCCGCCGCACGATGTCCAAGCTCTCCGGCTCATTAAACATCGCCGGGGCCAGGTGTTCGGAATTGTCGAGGATCAGCGTGACCTCAGCGTGATTGCGCGCCGGGCGCGAGGACGTCCCGGCAAAGATCACATCTTCCATCCCGCCGCCGCGCATGGCCTTGGCACGGGTTTCGCCCATCACCCAGCGAAGCGCCTCCAGAAGGTTGGATTTGCCGCAGCCATTTGGGCCGACCACACCGGTCAGGCCTTCGTGGATCACCAGATCGGTGGGGTCCACGAAGCTTTTGAAACCGTTCAGGCGTAGGCGAGTGAAACGCAATGGGGCCTCGAATCCTATGACTCTTGTGCCAAGGGTGGGCGATCCGCCGGACATGAGTCAACGGATACTGCGCTAGATAGGCGGTGTTTGGCGCGCTTATCCACAAGATATTGCGAAAGCGGCCCGCCCAGCGGTTGCGCAAACCCCAACGGGGCTTGACGCAACACCGGCCTTGCCGTCTCCTGCTTGGGCTCCAGCCAATGTAAGTGCCTATGATCGTTATCGAACCCGGAAATCCAAAGGCCCCCGAGATCGCCGCCCTGCTACGGGAGAGTCAGGCGATGATGGAGGCGAATTTCCCTTCGAACGAGAACCACTACCTGACCCCGGACGAGCTGAGCGCCCCCGATATCCACTTCTTTGCCGCCCGCAAGACCGGACGCATCGTGGGCACCGGGGCTCTCGCGGTGCGCGACGGCTACGGAGAGATCAAGTCCATGTTCGTGGCCGAATCGGCCCGAGGGATGGGCGTCGCTGACGCCCTGATGCGCCAGTTGGAGGACCAGGCCAGAGCGCTGCAGCTGCCCTGGCTCCGATTGGAAACGGGCAACAGCCTGAATTCCGCGCTGCGGCTTTATGCACGCCACGGCTTTGAAATGTGCGGTCCTTTCGGCGCCTACACGGACAGTGCGACCAGTCTCTTCCTGGAGAAGCGGCTCTCTGACGCATAACATATTTGCCTATTGAAATGTGTCTCTGGAAGCGCTACCTCATCACATACCAATTTTGGAATGTATTTGGAGCCATCCATGTCCACCCCACAGCAAAGACCGGCGGATAACTATTCGCCCCTCTACTTCCTGGCCTCGCTGGGCAATGGCGGCTTGGCCGTCACCTTCTTCATGTACCTGATGTTCTGGGTGCCGCATAAAGGCCGCCCCGTACCCATCTTCGAAGACCTCATGGCCGTCCTGAACACCGGCAGTCTGCCGCTGAAGGTCGCCACCGTGATCGCCATGGCGGGGATCGCCTGGTTCGCGTTTCAGAACATCCGCAGCCTGATCTGGAACTTCGGTCAGCTGTCGCGCTTCGCGAAAACCGAAAAATACACCCAGATGATCCGCACCAACGCGGAGACGCAGCTTCTGGCCGCGCCGCTCGCCACTGCGATGACCGTCAATGTCGGCTTCATTCTGGGCCTCGTGTTCGTGCCGAACCTGTGGAGCGTGGTCGAATACCTGTTCCCGATGGCGCTCGTCGCGTTTCTCGTGATCGGCTATTTCGCCCTGCGCCGTATCGGACACTTCCTGGGCCATGTGCTGGCCGATGGCGGCGTGTTCGATGTGACCGCGCATAACAGCTTCGCCCAGCTCCTGCCGGCCTTTGCGCTGTCGATGGTTGCGGTTGGCCTGTCCGCCCCCGCCGCCATGTCTGGCACTCCGCTAACGGTCGGGCTTGGCCTGACGCTGTCCACGATCTTCGGGACCATTGCCGCGCTCTATGCCGTGATCGCAGCGATCACCGCGTTCAACTCCATGCTGCACTACGGCACCGCCAAGGAAAGCGCACCGACCCTGATGGTCGTGATCCCGATCCTGACCGTGCTGGGCATCATGCTGATGCGTCAGACCCACGGCCTGCACACCACGTTCGAAGCTCACGGCACCACCGCAGATGCGCTGATGATGCTAACCCCGATCCTGTCGATCCAGCTGGCCTTTGCCGGTGTCGGTCTGGCCGTGCTGCGCCACCAGGGCTACGCTGCCGAATTCCTCACCGGCGAGAAGAACAGCGCGGGTTCCTACGCCTTGGTCTGCCCCGGTGTCGCCCTGTCGGTGATGAGCCACTTCTGGATCAACAAAGGCCTGGTCGGCGCGGGCATGATCGCCAAATTCGGCATGGTCTACTGGGGCCTGACGGCTCTGGCCCTGGCGCTTCAGGTCGGCACCATCCTCCTGGTGCTGCACCTGAACCGCCGCCACTTCCGCAAGAGCGCGCAAGCAAGCGCGGTTCCGGCTGAGTAACGAATCTTAACGCGTCAAGACGGGCGGCTCCTTAAGGAGTCGCCCGTTTTCCATGCCCGGCGCAGCCCGCGCATGATCAGGAAAGCCAGCACCGGCAGCATTGGTCCCAGCACCGCGATCAGGAGCCGGGCCTCATCCGCCCCGGCCATCCCAAACGCCTGCACCGCCGCGAAGCTGTTGTTGATCGCGTGGATCAGGACCGGCGCCATCAGGCTGCCGGACAGCTCATAGGCTACGGCCAGCACCGCCCCCGTCACCACCAGCGCCCAGAGCTGCGCGATCTGCCCTTCGGACTGGTGGCTGATCCCGAAGACAAGCGCCGACAAGATCACCCCCACCGGAACGGTCACCTTCAGCGACACCCACCGGGCGAGCCCGTCGCGCAAAGCGCGATAGATCAACCCGCGAAAGAACAGCTCTTCCCCGATCGGGGCGAGCGTGCCGATCGCCAGCAAGGTCAACGCATCCGCCACTTGGCTTCGCCCCACGCCCAAAGAATGCGCCACCGTTTCCGAAGCTGCCCGCGCCGTGGGCGAAAGCGCCTCCCACAGGGCGACCCCGGCAATGATCGCGCAGGCGCCCGAAATGACGACCAACGGCACCCGGCGCCCGGGGCGCAGCCCGACCTCATCCGAGGTCAGTGGCCCGATGATCGCCCGCGGCAGGCCAAGAGCAATCGCCGCAAAAACGAAAGACGGCAGGCCCAGAAACAGCGCCCGCGTGACCGGCGCCTTGGGCACTCCGGGGATCGCGGCACCGAGCCCGAACATCAGGCCAAAGAACAGCGCAATGCCGAGCGGCGCAAACCACCACCTGAAGCGCCCCTTCACCACAGCACGATTTCCATACGCGGGAGCATCCGCCCCGGAATCGAGCCGGAGGGAGCTTTGGATCTCAGCACCAGATCGCTGAGCGCTCCGGCCTCCTCCGGGCGGGCTGACCGGAGGATCATCCGGCCAACCCGCTAAGTGTCAGCCCCGGCGCAAGCGCGTCCTCGTCCACCCGAAGCTCGATCAAAGCCATCTTGCCAGAGGCGCGGGCCTCGGCCAGGGCGGCAGGGAAGTCGTCGTCGTTCTCGACCAGGAAGCCGACGCCGCCATAGGCAGTGGCCAGAGCGGCAAAGTCCGGGTTCGCCAGCATCGTGCCCGACACACGGCCGGGATAGCTGCGTTCCTGATGCATGCGGATCGTGCCGTAGCGGCCATTGTTGACCACGATCACGATCGGCTTGGCCCCGTGCTGGATCGCGGTAGACAGCTCATTGATGCTCATCTGAAGGCAGCCATCCCCCGCCATGCAGATCACATCCTGATCGGGTCGCAGCACCGACGCAGCGATGGCCGCAGGCAGGCCATAGCCCATCGACCCCGACGTGGGCGCCAGCTGCGTGCCGTGCTGTTTCCAACGATACATGCGGTGCACCCAGCCCGCGTAGTTGCCCGCTCCGTTGGTGACGATTGCGTCCTCGGGAAGTGCGGCGTCGAGATGGGACAACACCCGCTCCATCGTGACAGCGCCGGGGCTCTGCTGCGGCTGGCGCCACGCCTCGTAGGCCGCATGCCCGGCCTGAACCTGAGCGGGCCATCCGGCGCGCGCGGGAAGCTTGGCAAGCGCCGCGATCATGTCATCGGGCCGGGCCTGCACGGCCATAGCCGGGCGCCAGACGCGGCCCAGCTCATCGGCATCGGGATGGATATGGATCAGCTTCGGCGGACGCGCGGGATCCAGCATCGTATAGCCGCCCGTCGAAATATCGCCCAGCCGGGTGCCCAGAGCGATCAGCAGATCGGCCTGGCGGACCCTCTCAGCCAAGGCCGGGCTGGAGACCACGTTCAGATCGCCGACATAGCAGGGATGGCGGTTGTCCACCCGGTCCTGACGGCGGAACGATGCCGCAACAGGAAGCTGCCACGCGCTCGCAAACGCTTCCAGATCGCGCGCGGCCTCGGGCGACCATTGCGATCCGCCGACGATCAACAGCGGGTTCTCGGCGCCGGAAAGGGCCTCTGCGATCCGCTCTGCCGAGCCGTTCAGATCGGGGGTCACACGCTCCATCGGGGCGATCAGGTCAGGCACATCGGCCTGCGCGGACAGCATGTCTTCGGGCAGAGCCAGCACGACCGGACCCGGACGCCCCGACATCGCGACGCTGAACGCGCGCGAGAGGTATTCGGGCAGGCGTTCGGTCTGATCGACTTCGGTCACCCATTTCACAAGCGGCCCAAAGAACGCACGGTAATCGACTTCCTGAAAGGCCTCACGGTCGCGGTGACCGCGATCAATCTGCCCGACGAAGAGGATCATCGGCGTGCTGTCCTGCATGGCGATATGCAGGCCCGGGCTGGCGTTGGTGGCCCCCGGACCGCGGGTCACGAAGGCGATCCCCGGCTTACCGGTCAGCTTGCCCGCCGCCTCGGCCATCATCGCGGCGCCGCCTTCCTGACGGCAGACGATGTTGCGGATCCCGCTATCATGCAGCCCATCCAAAGCGGCGAGGAAGCTTTCGCCCGGAACAGAGAACACCGTCTCCACCCCGTAGGCCTTCAGGTGATCCGCCAATATTTTGCCGCCGTGCCGCATGTCTGCCTCCCTAATCTGCCTTGGCAGCTTGGCCCGCCACCGTCTCTGCCGCAAGGGGTGGCATTGCCCAGTTGGCAACCCTAGGTGAGGAGAAACCGGAAGGAGCCCCCAATGACCCAACTGCTTGGCATCTCTGGCGCGCTGCGCGCCGCGTCCACCAATTCCATGCTGATCCGCGAGGCCGCACGCCTGTTCGCCCCCGATGAGTTCATCGAGGCCGATCTGCGTCTGCCGCTTTATGACGGAGACCTGGAAGCCGACGGTATCCCGGCGGAGGTCCAGACCCTGGCCGATCAGATCGCCCGGGCCGATGCGATCGTGATCTCGACCCCCGAATACAACAAGGCGCCCTCCGGCGTGCTCAAAAACGCGCTCGATTGGGTGAGCCGCACCGAAGGGAGCCCGTGGCAGGACAAGCCGGTGGCAATCATGTCCTCGGCTGCCGGGCGCGCGGGCGGCGAGCGCACGCAGTTCGCGCTGCGGCTGATGCTGGTCCCCTTCCGCGCGCGGGTTCTTGCGGGCCCCGAAGTGATGGTCGCAGGTGCTGGTAGAGCCTTTGGTGAGGATGGCCAGCTCACCGACGAAAGCGCGCTGAAGCTGCTGGCGGCCCAGATGAAGGCCCTGCGGGCTGAAATCCGCACCTGATCCCAAAGGCGTCCGCCCCGTGGTGGGTGGACGCCCCGGCTCCGCGGGCGCGGCGCCATCACAGGTCAGGCCGCGACCGGCGCCCGGCTCTCGCGGATGGGAAGGTGAACAAGCGCCGAAAACGCGCCCACACCGACGCCGACCCACCACACGGCATCATAGCTGCCGGTGATGTCGTACATCCGCCCGCCAAGCCACACGCCCAGGAAGCTGCCCAACTGGTGCGAAAAGAAGACGATGCCATAGAGCGTCCCCATGTAGCGCAGCCCGTAGAGATGCGCGACCAACCCGGAGGTCAGCGGCACCGTCGCCAGCCACAGCGCGCCCATGGTCAGGGAAAAGACGATCACCGTCAGCGGAGTCATCGGCGTCAGGATAAACCAGGCCGCGATCACCGTGCGCATCGCGTAGATGCCCGCCAGCAGATATTTCTTGGGGAACCGTTTTCCCAGCCACCCGGCCAGAAGCGTGCCCCCGATATTGGCCAGCCCGATCAGCGAAATCGCCGCCGCGCCAAGCGCAGACGTGCTTCCGATCCCGAGCGAGGCCAGGATGCCCCCCGCCGCAATCGGCCCGCAGGTTTCGGTGACAAAGGCCGGAAAATGCGCCGTCACAAAGGCCAGCTGATAGCCGCAGGAGAAGAACCCAAGGAAGATGAGCGTATAGGAGGGATCCTTGAACGCCCGGCCCAGGATCTGGCCCATGCTCTCCTCCAGCTCTGCCTTGGACACGGGCGCCTGCACGCGCATCATAGGCAGGGTCAGCAGCACCAGCAGGATCATCCCGGCAAAGCAGACGAACACCATCTGCCAGGACATGACGCCCAGCAGCGCCTCGGCCAGAGGCGCGCCGAACACCTGCCCTGCGGACCCGGCGGCGGTGGCGATGGCAAGGCTCATGGAGCGGTGTTCATCCGATGCGGCGCGCCCGACCACGGCCAGGATCACACCAAACCCCGTGCCCGCGATGCCAAAGCCGACCAGCACTTCGTAGAATTGATGCGCCAAAGGCGTCACGGCACCGGCCGACAAAAGCAGCCCCGCCGCATAGGTCACCGCGCCCAGCACGATGGCCCGGCGATCCCCCAGCTTTTCGGCAAAGGCCCCAAAGATTGGCTGGCCGATCCCCCAAGCGAGGTTCTGAATCGCAATGGCGAGAGAGAAATCCGCCCGGCCCCAACCGAACTCTTCGGCAATCGGGATCTGGAATACTCCAAAAGACGCCCGGATCGCGAAACCGGCCATCAGGATGATACAGCCCGCGATCAGGACGGGCGAGAAAAGGGGACTGCGCTGTTCCATCCGGATATCAACGCGGGACACCGCGATCGGGTCAATCGCTTAATCATGAATGAAACATTTCCATCCGTGATGGCAGACGTGACAATCGCGCCCACGCGTCCTACCTCTGGCGCATGACGATCCTTGATGCCTACCGCGCCCGCGTCGCCTCTGGCGGGCTGACCGAAGACCCGGCCCAGATCCGCGCGCTGAGCGAATTGCAGCGTGTGCGCGACGGGCTGATGGCGCCGCCCGAACCGGGCGGGCTGTTCCGCCGCGCCAAACCCGCGCCAGTGCCCAGGGGGCTCTATCTGTGGGGCGGGGTCGGGCGCGGCAAATCCATGCTGATGGACCTGGCCACCGCTGAAATCGACGTGCCCAAACGTCGGATGCACTTCCACGCTTTCATGCAATGGGTCCATGACCGCATGGACGCAGCCCGCAAGACCGGGGTGGATGACGCGATCCGCCCCGTCGCGGAGGAGCTGGCGCGCGATCTGAAACTGCTGGCCTTCGATGAGATGCAGATCACGGACGTGGCCGATGCGATGATCGTTGGGCGCCTGTTCGCCGGGATGTTCGATCGGGGCGTGGTGGTCATCACCACCTCGAACCGCCCGCCGGACGATCTCTACAAGGACGGGCTGAACCGCCCGCTGTTTTTGCCCTTCATCGAGGCGATCAAGGAAAACCTTGTCGTTCACCATCTGGAGAGCGAAACCGACTACCGCCAGACGGTTCTGGCCGGATCGCCCAGCTATTTCGCCCCCGCCGACGCCAAAGCGCGCGCGGCCATCGAGACGATCTGGCAGGGCCTGACCGGCGGCCACGCCGAACCGATGGAGCTGATCGTGAAGGGCCGCAAGGTCCACATCCCCGCCTTCCACGGCGGCTGCGCCCGCGCGCGGTTTCACGACCTGTGCGGCAAGATGCTCGGCCCGGCGGACTACCTGGCCCTTGCTGATGCCGCCCGCGTGCTGGTGCTGGAGGACATCCCGGCCCTGTCCCGTTCCAACTTCAACGAGGCAAAGCGCTTCGTCACCCTGGTCGACGCGCTCTACGAGGCGAAGGTGAAGCTGATCTGCTCTGCCGCGGATGAACCCGAACGGCTCTACCTGGAAGGCGAAGGTGCGTTCGAATTTGAGCGCACCGCCAGCCGCCTGCGCGAGATGCAGGGCGAAGACTGGGGCGTGTGAGCCTCAGCCCTCCAGTTTCGGAATGACCAGACGCTGCCCCCGGCGGATCTGGTTCGGGCTGGAAAGAAGCTGCCGGTTAGCCTCGAAGATCCGGCCAAAGAGCGCGGCATCTCCGTAGAACCGGTGCGCGATCCCACCGAGGCTGTCACCGAGCTGCACGGTGTAGAAGTGGTAGGTCTCGGTCTCCCCGGCCCGCTGGACGAGGCGGGTCTCCACCCCCGGCCCTGCGATAGCAATCGGCGCAGCGGTCGTGGGATGAGGCGCATCGGCGCTGTCACCGCCCCCGGATTGCTTGACCAGCTGTTGCAGCAGCACACGGGTATCCACTTGGCCATCAGCGGTGTGCAAGCTGTGATGGACGTCGATCACACCCTTGCTGGCCGCCTCCTGAAGCAGTGCTTCAACATAGGCATCCGATTGGCCCTGAGCGAGCGCCTGCTGGACCACGCTGCCCAGATCCACGGGCGCATCGGATGGCGTATCGCCCCCCGCAAGCCCGCGCGCCGCAAGGATCCCCTGAAGCACGTTCTGCACATCCGCGTCGGACGACGCCTGCGCCAACACGATGGGCGCCTCTGCCGTGGGCTTGATCCCGCTCAGACCGGCCAACACCGCATCGGTCGCGCCGCGCTCCGCAGAGGAGGCCGGAGCCAGAGCCGCCGCCACCGCACGCTCCACCGCCGCACTGTCCTGCGGTGCTACGGACGCGGCGTTCACCATGGCGGCGCTTGCGCCAGTTTCGCGGATATCGGCCAGGATCGGCTCGGCCACCGGGGCACGGGTCACCTGAGCGGGCTGCTCTGGCTCGGACGGGTTGGACGCGCGCAATACGATCCAGCCGCACAGCAGCAGGGCGAAGACGAAAAGGGCAGTAACGGAACGGATCATGGTGTTCTCCGGTTTGGGGCCGTGCCCTGGTTTCAGGGGGTCTGGACCGTCAGGCCCAGGACGAGCCACATCTGCATCCCGCCGCGATAGTAGTGAATGCGATCAGCGGGATAGCCCGCTGCGATCAGGTCATGAATCGCGCGCGGGGTCTGGTCGCACCACGCCCCGTTGCAGAACATCGCCAGATCGAGCGCATCCGTGAAATCCAGGTTCCCGCCCCGTTCCACAGCGCCAAGCGCCTTGAGGATGTCATCCCGGTAGGGGTTCGACGATTCCAGCGTGGTGAACGGCACGTTGACCGCGCCGGGGATGGTGCCGCGATTGAACCAATCCGGCACGCGAGTGTCGATCAGCAGTCCCTCACCCGCAGCAACGCGGGTCTTGAGGAAGTCGATGACTTCCAGCTCCCCGATGGTCTCGACCCCGTCGGCGGCACTCATCGGATGGATGCAGAACGGAGGACAATCGCGCGAGGTCTTCGCGTAGGTGTCATCCAGCCGTGCCTCCGGGTCCTGGTTCCGGGCAATGGTCAGCGCCTGACCGTTCAGGCTGAAGCTGGCCTCGGCCATATCCGGTGTGATCTTCACCTCGGCCATGGCCGCAGATGACAGAATGGCGCCCGTCAGGGCTGCCGCAACAAAACGCAACATATATTCGTCCCCCAGTCACACGCCTCTTAGTTTTGATCCCGACGCTGGCAGGCGTAGGCGCGTGTATTTCCCGCCCTAGATGTAGGGCATGGTGATTCGTGGGGTCAATTCCGGATTATGGAAAACCGCGACATTTTGTGGCACGGTATGTCCCTGACACAAAAGGACGACCCGTAGGTCGCCCTCTCGCCCTGCCAATTCTGTCACTGCCCGACAGTGTGCATGGTTATCCAAGACCTAACGCGCGGAGTGATTCGCAGTCAACAAAAACTGATTCGCAAAAGCGAATCAGCCCGTGTTTTCGCGCAGCGCATGCCCGGCCAGATAGAGCGATCCGCAGATCAAAACCCGCGCGTTCGGCGGCACCATCTCCAGAGCGGCTGCCAGATCAGGCGCCGTTTGTGCAGGAAGACCAACCTGTTGCGCAGCAGCGGCCGTTTCGTCCGCGCTCAGGGTGTTCGTCTCTCCGGGGATGGAGAGCCCGATCAGCCCCCGCGCGGTGGCGGCCAACGGTCGCAGGTAGCCGGTCACATCCTTGGTGTTGAGCATCCCGCAGATCAGCCAGGTTTCCCGCTCGGGCAGGTCCCGCAGGGTGGCGGCAATCGCCTCTCCGGCGGCGGGGTTGTGCCCTCCATCGAGCCACATCTCGGCCTGCGGCAGCCGGGCCGCGACCGCGCCTTCGCGCAGACGCTGCATCCGGGCGGGCCATTCGGCCTGGGTCACGGCAGCTTCGCAGGCAGCCTCACCAAGGCCAAGAGCGCGCAGGGCAGCAAGCGCGGTACCAGCGTTTTCGATCTGATGCGGTCCGGGCAGCGCGGGCAGCGGCAGATCCAGAAGCCCGGTTTCGTCCTGATAGACCAGCCGATCCCCCTCGCGGGTCACATGCCAGTGCTGACCATGGGCGAGGATCGGCGCACCAAGCCGCGCGGCGCGCGCCTCGATGACATCAAGAGCCGCCTCGTGCTGGCGCGCCACGACGCAGGGGCAGCCCCGCTTGAGAATCCCGGCCTTCTCGCCGGCGATCTCCTCAAGCGTGTCGCCAAGGAAGCTTTGGTGATCCAGATCGACCGGCGTGATGATCGTCAGGCGCGGATCGTCGATCACATTCGTTGCGTCCAGCCGTCCGCCCAGCCCGACTTCGAGCAGGGTGAAATCTGCCTCCGTCTCGGCCATGGCAAGCAGGGCGGCGACGGTCGTGATCTCGAAATAGGTGATCGGCGCGCCATCATTCGCCGCATAGCAGCGGTCGAGATAGGCGGTCAGGGCGTCTTCGGAGATCAGCTCTCCGGCCAGCCGGATCCGTTCGTGGAACCGCGCCAGATGCGGAGAGGTGTAGGCGTGAACCTTGTGCCCCGCGGCCTCCAAACCGGCGCGAATCATGGCCTGGGTCGACCCCTTGCCATTGGTGCCCGCGATATGGATCACCGGCGGCAAACGCCGCTCGGGATGATCAAGCGCTGCCAAGAGCCGGTGCACCCGGTCCAGCGTCAGGTCAATGACCTTAGGGTGGAGCGCCATCATCCGCTGGAGGATGACGTCAGACCCTGCCGTCATTCCTTTGCGCTCTTGTCTGCGGCGGGCGCAGGCAGATCGGGCGCGGGCAAGTCTCCGGCGATCGGCGGGGTCAGCCCCATCAGCATCCGGGTGATCACGATCAGCTCCGCCCGCAGTTCGGTGCGCGCTGTCACGCGGTCCAGCATGCCGTGGTCCAGCAGATATTCGGCTCTCTGGAACCCTTCGGGCAGTTTTTCGCGGATGGTCTGTTCGATCACCCGCGGCCCGGCGAAGCAGATCAGCGCGCCCGGCTCTGCAATCTGGACATCGCCCAGCATCGCGTAAGAGGCGGTGACCCCTCCGGTCGTCGGGTGGGTCAGCACAACAATGTAGGGCAGCCCGGCTTCCTTGAGCATCTGCACCGCGACCGTGGTGCGCGGCATCTGCATCAGGGACAGGATGCCCTCCTGCATCCGCGCGCCACCGGCGGCGGAAAAGAGGATCAGCGGGCGCCCCAGCGCCACCGCGCGTTCGGCGGCGGCGATGATCGCGTTGCCCACATACATGCCCATGGAGCCAGCCATGAAGCTGAAATCCTGTGCCGCCGCGACAATCGGCGTGCGGCCCATTTCGCCTTCCGCGACTAGCATGGCTTCCCGCTCGCCCGTGGACTTTTGCGCGGATTTCATCCGGTCAGGGTACTTCTTCTGATCCCGAAAATGCAGCGGATCCGCAATCGGCTTGGGCACGCTCACTTCGGTGAATACGCCCCCGTCGAACAACCGGGCAAAACGGTCGCGCGGGCTGATCCACATGTGATGTCCGCAGGATGTGCAGACATTCATGTTTCCGCTCAGTTCGCGGTGGAACAGCATCGTCCCACAGCCGTCGCATTTCGTCCAAAGGTTATCGGGAACCTCTCTCCGCGAGAAGATCGAGTTGATCCGCGGCCGGACGTAGTTCGAAATCCAGTTCATCGGGGCCTCATGCCTGTCATCTGGCCCCGAGATACGCTTGCTGCCCCCCGATTACAACGAAGTGCGCGCGCGGACGTTACGCTGCGGCAGCGGCTCGCAGATGGAGACCCAGATCTTCGGCTTCCACGAGATAGGGGAATTCGCGCGCCGTTTGCCACGATTCTGCAAGAGATGCCGCCGGGGTGAGCAGCGCAACGCGCGCCTCCCCATGGACCACGGGCAGACACAGCTCCCGCAGGAATGCCGCCCGCCGCTGCGCCATCAGCCCGTCACCGGGCGCAAGCTGCCCCGGAACTCCGACGCACAGATGCACCATGACCCCAGCCCCCGACCACAGCATCAGCACCTGGGGGCCATACCGGAAATCGTCAATTGCCGGAGTGAGCGATACGGGATTGAGCGGCGCAGGCGGCAGATCAAGCCGGTCACCCAGGTAGTCGCGCAGCACTTCGTCTTCGGCCAGAAGCCGGAGGAGATCGGCAGATGAGATGTCACCCATGGCGTGTCCTTTCGACCCGTTGCACCCCGCTTCTAGCGCGCGGCGGGTTAAGATCGCGTCAACGGCGACCTTGCCGGGCGGGCGGCGCTCGCCTACAGATTTCGCGATCTGAAAGGGAAGAGCCATGACCGACAAGTCCAAGCTGCCAAGCCGCCACGTTACCGAAGGACCCGCACGGGCCCCGCACCGGTCCTATTTCTACGCGATGGGAATCAGTGAAGAAGAGATTCACCAGCCTTTTGTCGGTGTGGCGACCTGCTGGAACGAAGCGGCCCCTTGCAACATCGCGCTGAACCGTCAGGCCCAGGCCGTCAAACACGGCGTGAAGGCCGCCCGGGGCACGCCGCGCGAATTCACCACCATCACCGTCACCGACGGCATTGCGATGGGCCATGAGGGCATGCGCTCCTCGCTCGCCTCGCGTGAGGCGATTGCCGACACGGTGGAACTGACCATGCGCGGCCACTGCTATGACGCCCTTGTCGGGCTCGCTGGGTGCGACAAATCGCTGCCGGGGATGATGATGGCAATGGTCCGGCTGAATGTGCCGTCCGTCTTCATCTATGGCGGGTCGATCCTGCCGGGTCGGCTCAACGGCAAGGATGTCGTGGTGCAGGACGTGTTCGAAGCCGTGGGCCAGCACCAGGCGGGCAATATGTCCGACGCAGAGCTGGCGATCCTTGAAAAGGTGGCCTGTCCCTCGTCCGGCTCCTGCGGTGGGCAATACACCGCCAACACCATGGCCTGCGTGTCAGAGGCCATTGGCCTGGCGCTGCTGAACTCGTCGGGCGCCCCCGCCCCGTATGAGAGCCGCGACCAGTATGGCGAAGCCTCGGGCAGCGCGGTCATGAACCTGATCGAAAAGAACATCCGCGCGCGGGACATCGTGACCCGAAAGTCGCTGGAAAACGCCGCGCGCGTCGTGGCCTGCACCGGCGGGTCGACCAATGCCGGGCTGCACCTGCCCGCCATCGCCCACGAAGCCGGGATTGATTTCGACCTGTTCGACGTGTGCGACATCTTCCGCGACACGCCCTATTTCGTGAACCTGCGTCCGGGCGGCGAATACGTGGCCAAGGATCTTTATGAAGCAGGCGGCGTGCCGGTCGTGATGAAAGAGCTGCGCAAAGCGGGCCTGTTGCACGAAGATTGCATGACCGCCAGCGGCGAGACCCTGGGCGAGGCGCTCGACAAGATCGAAGGCGAAGCCGATGGCCGCGTCATCCACCCCGTCGATGCGCCGATCACCAAGACCGGCGGTGTTGTCGGCCTGAAGGGCAACCTGGCCCCGGAAGGCGCCATCGTGAAGGTTGCGGGCATGGCCACGCAGGAACAGTCCTTCAAAGGCCCGGCCCGCGTGTTCGAATGCGAGGAAGAAGCCTTCGAAGCCGTCAAGAAGCGCGAATACGAGGAAGGCGAAGTCATCGTGATCCGCAACGAGGGCCCCTCGGGCGGCCCCGGCATGCGCGAGATGCTGGCGACCACCGCGGCCCTGTCCGGTCAAGGCATGGGCAAGAAGGTGGCCCTGATCACCGATGGCCGCTTCTCTGGCGCGACGCGGGGCTTTTGCGTGGGGCATGTCGGCCCGGAAGCCGCCCATGGCGGCCCGATCGCGCTTCTGCGCAATGGCGATGTGATCACGATTGACGCCGTAACCGGCGAAATCAGCGTCGATCTGACCGACGAAGAGCTCGCCAGCCGCAAGGAAGCCTGGGAAGGCCCGCGCAAAACGGATTACGCCTCGGGCGCGCTGTGGAAATACGCGCAGCTCGTGGGCTCCACCCGTCTGGGCGCGGTGACCCATCCGGGCGCAAAGGCGGAAACCCATATCTACATGGATCTGTAAATGAGGCTGGCCATCGCGCTTGCCGGGCTGGTGGCCCTTTCGGGCTGCCAGATTTCTCTGCCCGGTCCCGGCGACACGCCGACGCGCGAAGTCCGCGAGATCGGCCTGCGCGGGGGCCGCGTGACTGTCGCGGCGCCAGAGGGCTATTGCGTCGACACCGCCTCCAGCAACCGGTCCCAGGGCTTTGCGCTGATCGTGCCGTGCGACCGACTGATGAAACGGGCGGGGCGCAGCGATGACGCGATCCTGACCGTGCAGGTCGGCCGCCCCGGCAGCGCCGCTGTTTCGGGGTCAGAGACCGACCTTGCCCGTTTGCTCACGGAGCCATCAGGCCGGTCGATCCTAGCGCGCTCCGGCGATGCATCGCGCGTGCGCAATGTCGATGCCAGTTCGGCGCCCGGGGTGGTCACGGTGTGGTTCACGGACATGTCGGACCCGCTGGGCCAGGGCGCCACGCACCGGGCCTTTTTCGACATCGATGGGCGGCTCGTGACGCTGTCGGTGCGCGGGCTGATCGCGGATGGGCTCTCCAAATCGCGGAGCGACGCGCTTCTCGATGAGCTGACAGCTGCGACGCTTTCGGCAAATCCGGGATAACTGTTTCCAACCGCGCGCCAATTTGGCATTCAGGACACCAGCCCGAACCGTTGACGGAGCCCCCCTTGGCCAAGACGCACAGCCCCCTCGACCGGATCCGCGATGCACGCGCCCTGCGCCGGTGGCGTCGTCAGGCGAATACCGCTGAATCCACCCCGCTCGCCCAACTGCGCCCGCAACTTGAGGCGGCGCGGCAGCTCAGGGCCGCCTTGGACGATCATATCCATGTGTCGGAAAACCGCCTGGCGCTGCCTCGGATCGGGTCGGATGCGTTCTTCCGCCCCGATGATGCGGACTGGTCCTGGCGTCCAGAAATCAATCGGGGGCCACTGCCCAAGCCCGGCATATCTGGCGTTCAGACGCGCACCAAGCTTGGCGAGGAGCTGACGCTGTTCCATGACTGCCCGTTGCGGGAGCTGACCCTCCGCCAAGTGCGCAACCGGCGCGAGGAAGATCTTGCCCCATTCGGTCTGCGGCTTGAGGTGTTCAAGTTCGAGGGCAGCTTTCTATCGATCGTCCTTGACCTGCCGAAAGAGGCCGCAGAGGGGCTCAAGAAACGGCACCTGATCCGCTTTGACACCCTGGTTCAGACCGAAAGCCCGATCGAGATCTTCGCCAGGCTCAACGTCCAGCACGGCCCCAATTGCGAGCAGATCGTGCGCGAGCTTCCGCAAGGCTCCGGTGATTCCACGGTCGAGTTCGATCTAGGCTACACCGAATTCAGCGAGAAACGGTCTGAGAGGCTTTGGCTCGATCTGATCTTCGACAATCCCGAGATGAACCAGATCACCGTGCGCGACATGACCTTCAGCCGCTGCCCGCGCGCCGAGATGTAAGGAGCCCACACCATGAGTTCTGCAACGCTTCCTGTCCTGACCCCGATCCGCCTTAGAGAGGGGATCTGGGAAGGTCAGCTCTCTGGCCTACCGCACGACGCAACACCGCCTCTGATGCATGTGATGCTGGGCAACCGGTCACTCGGCTCTCCGAACTTTGCTCAGCAGCAAGACGGTACATGGCTCGTGCGGGTCACCGTGCCGCCGGAAGCCGTCAGCGACGGGGTGCAGGCGTTTTCAGTGGTCTCCGATGCGGGGGACATTCTGGCAAGCTTCGCCCTGATCGCGGGCGACGTGCTGCGCGACGACCTGCGGGCAGAGGTTGCTCTGCTGCGCGCGGAGCTGGACATGCTCAAACGGGCCTTCCGCCGCACCGCCCGCGCCACCGAAGGCTAAGAACCGCCCTGTCACGGCGCTTCGGGCGGGGCGGTTGACGCCACGCCGCGCTTGGCGCGCGGGCGCGTGCACGGCAAAGTGGCGCGATATTTCGGAGGAGACGCCATGACAGATTACCCGCACCTTCTTGCCCCGCTTGATCTGGGCCACGTGACCTTGCGCAACCGCACGCTCATGGGCTCGATGCACACCGGCCTTGAGGAAACCAAGGACTGGCCGCGCGTCGCCGCATTTTACGCCGAACGGGCCCGGGGCGGCGCCGGGTTGATCGTCACCGGGGGGATGGCACCCAACCTGGAAGGCGGCGTGTTCCCCGGCGCGGCCGGGCTGTTCACCCCCGAAGACATCTCCAATCACCGCATCGTCACCGATGCCGTCCACGAGGCGGGCGGGCTGATCGCCATGCAGATCCTCCATGCGGGCCGCTACGCCTATGGGCCCAAATGCGTCTCGGCGAGCCCGATCAAATCCCCGATCTCGCCCTTCCCGCCCAATGAGCTGGACGAAGACGGCATCGAAAAGCAGATCGCGGATATTGCCACCGCCGCCGCCCGCGCCAAGGAAGCGGGCTATGATGGCGTCGAGGTGATGGGCTCTGAGGGCTACTTCCTCAACCAGTTCCTGTGCAAGCACACCAACAAGCGCGAAGACCGCTGGGGCGGCTCCGCCGAGAACCGGCAGCGCCTGCCCTTGGAGGTCGTGCGCCGAGTCCGCGAGGCCGTGGGCGATGATTTCATCATCATCTACCGGCTGTCGATGATCGACCTGGTGCCCGACGGGCAGCCCTGGGACGAAGTCGTGATGCTCGCCAAGAAGATCGAAGAGGCCGGTGCGTCGATCATCAACACCGGCATTGGCTGGCACGAAGCGCGCATCCCGACCATCGCCACCTCTGTCCCCCGTGCGGCCTTTGCATGGGTCACGCAAAAGCTGATGGGCGAAGTGAGCGTCCCGGTCATCACGTCGAACCGGATCAACACCCCCGGCGTCGCCGAAGAGATCCTGGAGCGCGGCGCGGCCGATATGGTCTCCATGGCGCGTCCGTTCCTGGCGGATGCCGATTTCGTGAACAAGGCCGCCGCCGGGCGGGCCGAAGACATCGCGCCTTGCATCGCCTGCAACCAGGCCTGTCTGGACCACACCTTTGGCGGCAAGCTGACCTCCTGTCTGGTGAACCCGCGCGCCTGCCACGAAACCGAGATCACCATCACGCCCACCGAATCCGCAAAGCGCATTGCCGTGGTCGGTGCCGGTCCGGCGGGCGCCATGGCGGCCATCACTCTGGCCGAGCGCGGCCATGACGTCACCTTGTGGGATCGCGCCGGACAGGTCGGCGGGCAGCTCAACATGGCCAAGCAGGTTCCCGGCAAGGAAGAATTCTTTGGTCTGGTGGACTGGCTGCGCACCCGCCTCGAAGACCTGCCGATCACCCAGAAACTGGGCCAGAACGCCAGTGCCGATGTGCTCAAGGACTATGACGCCGTGATCGTCGCCACCGGGGTCACCCCGCGCGATCCGCAGATCCCCGGTCAGGACCGGGCCGGAGTGGTGTCCTATACCGACCTGCTCCAGGGCAAGGTCGAAGCTGGCAAGACCGTCGCCGTGATCGGCGCGGGCGGGATCGGGTTCGACGTGGCCGAATACCTGGTCACCGAAGACAGCCCCACGGAGAATCTGGCCGAATGGCTTGAGGAATGGGGCGTGACCGACCCAGAAGACGCACCCGGCGGTCTGGCGCCCGAAGGCCCGAAACCGGCGGCGCCCGTGCGCCAGGTGACCCTGCTTCAGCGCAAGAGCGAGAAGCTGGGCAAACGGCTGGGCAAAACAACCGGCTGGATCCACCGCGCCGGGCTTCAGATGAAATCCGTCGAGATGATCGGCGGCGTGAATTACGAACGCATCGACGATGACGGACTCCATGTCAGCTTTGGCGAAGCGCGTGAGAATCCGCGCGTGATTCCCGCCGAAACGATCGTGCTTTGCGCCGGACAGCTGAGCGAGCGCAGCCTTGCGGATGAGCTGGAAGGCTCGGGCGTGGAAACCCATGTGATCGGCGGCGCCGATGTGGCGGCCGAGCTGGACGCGAAGCGTGCCATCAACCAGGCGGTGCGACTGGCGGCCACGCTCTGACGGCAAGCCCCGCCCCATAGAAGAGCCGCGCAAACGCCCCCGCTTTGCGCGGCTCTTGCCGTCTTGGTGCCTTGTTTCACGGCCATACCCACGGGCAGTATTTTGACTGTTCGAGGATTTCGGCATGGATCGGCTTACGGAGATGGAAGCATTCGCGACCGTGGTGGACCAAGGTGGCTTTACCGACGCAGCCCGTAAGATGGGTATCTCCAAGTCCGCAGTATCCAAGCACGTCTCCTCGCTTGAAGCGCGCCTTGGAGCACGCCTTCTGAACCGCACCACCCGCCGCGTCAGCCCGACGGAAATCGGCCTGGCCTATTACGACCGGGCGCGGCAGGTGCTCAACGACGCGGGTGAGGCGGATGCGCTCGTCTCGTCTATGCAATCGGCGCCCTCCGGCGTTCTGCGCCTCAGCGTTGCCACTGATTTCGGCGTGAACCACCTGTCACCGATCCTCGGTGAGTTCCTGCACGATTTCCCCGATGTCACAGTCAACATGGTGCTGAACAACCGCTACGTGGAGCTGATCTCTGAAGGGTTCGACATGGCCATCCGCATCGGGGAGCTGGAAGACAGCACCCTGCGCGCCCGCAAGCTGACAGAGACGACCCGCCGGATGATCGCCGCTCCCGCCTATTTCGCAAAGCACGGTCGGCCCGAGCGCATCGACGATCTGAACGAACACAAGCTGCTGCACTACTCCAACAACGCCAACGGCGCTGTTTGGAAGCTGACCGCCCCGTCGGGTGAGAAACGTCAGGTTCGCACGGCCGGGTGGCTCACCGTCAATGACGGACAAAGCCTGCTCAACGCATGCATCAGCGGGCTGGGCATCGCCTACCTCCCGTCCTTCCTCTACGCCGACGCGCTAGAGCAGGGACTGGTCGAAGAGGCGATCCCCGATCTGCCGGTCGAAACCCAGGGCATCTACGCCGTCTACCCGCCGGGCCGGTTCACCCAGCCCAAGGTGCGCGCCTTCATCGACTTCCTCGCCCACCATTTCGCGGACAAGGGCCCGGACGCCTGGTAATCACTACACCCCGTAGCCGAACAGGGCCGGGCGCGGACAGCTTCCGTCCGGTTCGATCTCTAACGTGCAGTGTTCGATCCCGAACCGCTCGTGCAGCAGGTGCCGGGCATAGTCGCGCACGGTGATAGCATCCGCCCATCCATCGACGGTCAGTGCAAGATGCGCATCGAAGGCGGCAACGCCCTCGCGCATCTGCCAGAGTCGCACATTGTGGATATCGGCCACACCGGGCACCTCTTGCAGCGCGCCGATGACCTCTTGCGGATCAAGCTCTTCGGGCGCGCCCAGCATAAGCGAGCGGATCACCCCGCCGATCTCTCCGAGCGCCATCCACAGGATGTAGCCTGCAATCACGAGCGTGATGAGCGGATCCGCCCAGTTCCAGCCAAAGGCCAGAACGCAAAGCCCGGCAATGATGACCGCGACCGATCCCAACGCATCGGCCACATTGTGTAGGAAGGCAGCCCGGATATTGGCGCTGTCCTTGGACAGGGCAAACGTCAGCGCCGCCGTAAGCGCATCCACCACCAAGGCCACCAGGGCCAGCAGGATCACCAAGCCGCCCGCCACGTCTCGGGGGTTGGCCAGCCGGTCGATCCCCGCCGACACCAGCCAGAGCCCGAGCACGATCAGCGTCAGATAGTTGATAAGCGCCGCAATGCTTTCAATCTTGCCATGGCCGAACGGCATCGCCTCCGTCGCCGGGCGCCGCGCCAGCTTCCGCGCACCATAGGCCAGGATCAGGCTCAGCGCGTCGGAGAAATTGTGCACCGCATCCGCGATCAGCGCCATGGAACCAGCGAAGAGCCCGCCGATCAGCTGAAGAAGCGTCAGCCCGATATTGATCGCCACGGCAAAGAAGACGCGGCGATCCCCGGCATCGGGGTCTACATGGTGGTGATGGTGATCATGGGGCATCTATCTGGCCTGTGAGTGATAGTCATCGTTGGGCCGCATATCTGTGGCCGAGGCCATGCGGTTGGTCATGTTGTAAAAGCCCGCCGTGGCGGCAATGTCCCAGATGTCGCGATCAGAAAAGCCGACATCGCGGAGCGCCTGACGGTCGGCCTCTTCGATCTTGTGGCTCTCCACCGTCATCTTTTCGGCAAAAGCGAGCATCGCGTGCTGCCGCGCATCCAGATCGGCCACGCGCCAGTTCATCACCAGCATCTCGCCCAGCATCGGGGTGCCGGACAGTTCGCGCACCGCGGCCCCATGGGCCGTCAGGCAGTAGAAACACTTGTTCACCGAAGACACGGCCACGGCGATCATCTCGCGCTCCAGCTTGGAGAGCCCGCTCTCCCCCAGCATCAGCTCGTTATACATCGCAGAGAACGCGTCCAGCTTTGCCTTGTCGAACGCGTAGGCCCGCAGGACATTGGGAACGAGCCCCAGCTTGTCTTCGCAGATCTCGAAATAGCGCGCCGTATCCTCCGGCATCGGGTCCATCTCGGGCAGGTTCAGGGCGGTGGGCAGTTTGGTCATGATGTCTCCTCCTGCCGGAGACGGTAGTGATAGCCGGGCCGGGTCTCAAACCCCATTCGCTCATAGAGGCGGCGGGCCGGGTTCGCCTCGGTCACCAGAAGCGCCAGCGTTTGCGCGCCTTGCTCCTGGGCCCAGCGGGCGGCTCCGATCATCAGATTGCGGCCCAGTCCCTTGCCGCGGGCCTGATCAAGCACCTCAACCGCGTGGATCATGGCGATGCCGTCATGAATGGCGGCAAAGGCGGCACCCATCGGCCGGTCTTCGACCCGCCCCAGAAGGCTAATCTTGGGCGAACAGGCACGGTCCATGACCGCCAGACGCTCCGGCCCGATCCCGCCTTCGGCCCAGATGTCCCGCTGCACGGCGATGGGCGGAAAGGTGCGAAACGCGCTCATGAGCTTCAGCTCCATGGCCGCCACATCATCGACCGGGGCCGTCATAAAGACGGTGCGATCCCGGATCGCGTAGCCCGCCTGCGCCAGTTGGTCATCGAGCGGACCGGGCGTGACCTGCCAGATCGGCACCTGGCCAAGCGCGCGCATGGCGTCTTCGGCAGCGACAAGCGCGTCGTGGCTCATCGCGTCCGGCGCCGTGGCGGCAGAGACCCGCGCGCCCCCACCCTTGCCTTCGCGGATGGTGACAGGGCCGACCTGCCGCGTGCTGGCGGCGGGCCATGTGGCTTGCAGGGCTGCGGTCAGGGCGTCAGCGGTCACAGACATTCGATCTCCTTCACGGCCGCATTGAGGGCCTTCGCATCTTCTCCACGCAGCACGATCTGCGTGCCATGGGCCCCATCGCGGTGCCATGGGTAGCTGCCGATGGACAGGGCGGCATAGCGCGCCGCCACCTGGCCCAGGCCATCGGCGATGTCGCCTTCTCCGCGTGCCAGATCGACACTGCGCGAGAGGAGCGGCGCTCCCCCGGCGAGGCGCGGCAAGAGCCCTTCGAGCATCGTCTGAAAGATGGTCGGCACCCCGGCCATCACATGGACGTTGCCAAGGCTGAACCCCGGCGCCGCGCTGATCGGGTTGTCGATCAAATCGGCGCCATCGGGGATGCGCGCCATGCGCAACCGGGCATCGGTCAGAGGCTGATCCTTGCCAGCGTAGAACGCGGCGAGGATGGCGCGGGCATCATCGCGCACACCAATCGGTGCGCCCATGGCTTCGGCCACGGCTTCGGCGGTGATGTCGTCATGAGTGGGTCCGATGCCGCCGCTCGTCAGGACGTGATCGCAGCGCTTGGACAGGTCACGGACGGTTGCAATGATCCCGGCCCGGTCATCCGCGATCACGCGGGCCTCCGTCAGGCGAATGCCCTTTTCGGTCAGCTTCCCGGCGGCGAAATGCATGTTGCTGTCACGGGTGCGACCCGAGAGGATTTCATCCCCGATCACGATCATTGCGGCGGTCGGCTGAGGCATGGCAGGTCCTTTCATCGAAAGGTATAGGTCGACCCCATGAGATTTGCCACGCCCCTTGTGCCCGCCCGCCTGCTCCGCCGCTACAAGCGGTTCCTGGCCGATGTGAGGCTGGACGACGGGCGCGAGGTCACCGCCCACTGCCCCAATCCCGGCGCGATGATCGGGCTGGCGGACGCGGATATGCGAATCTGGCTGGAGCCCAATGACGACCCGAAAAAGAAGCTCAAATTCGGCTGGCGCCTGACGGAGCTTCCGGGCTGCCACCTGGCGGGGATCGACACGTCGGTGCCCAACCGCGTGATCGGAGAGGCGCTGCGCGCGGGCGCCATCCCCGAGCTTCAGGGCGACGTGCGCGCCGAAGTGCCCTATGGCACCCGCTCGCGGGTGGATTTCACCGTCGGCGGCACCTTCGTGGAGGTGAAGAACGTCCACCTGCGCCGCGATGCCGATTGGGCCGAGTTTCCAGACTGCGTGACCGCGCGGGGCCTCAAGCATCTGGAGGAGCTGTCCCGCGTGGTTCAAGACGGAGGCCGGGCGGTGATGCTCTATCTCGTGCAGCGCACCGATTGCGGGCGCTTCCGGCTCGCCGCCGATCTGGATCCGGCCTATGCGACAGGGTTCGAACGCGCCCGCGCCGCCGGGGTTGAGGTGCTGTGCTACGGAACCCAGATAGACCGGGAGGGCGTGACGTTGGGGACCCGCCTGCCGGTGGACGGCTGAGACTGGCCCTTTGTGCGCGATTGTCCTACACGGAAAGCGCATTTTTCGCAGGAGTGGACCTTTGACCGATCACACCGGCCCGATCACCAAGGACGGCATTCGCATTCATTCCCTGTCGGATTTCGACGGGATGCACCGGGCCGGACGGCTCGCCGCCGAGATCCTCGACCGGATCGCGCCCTTTGTCGTGCCCGGCCAGAGCACCGGCGCGCTCGACAAGATGATCGAGGACTGGGTCAACGAAGCAGGCGCCAAGAGCGCCACCATCGGCTATCGCGGCTACCAGCACGCCAGTTGCATCAGTGTGAACCACGTCGTCTGCCACGGCATTCCCGGCGACAAGAAGCTGAAGGATGGCGACATCCTGAACATCGATGTGACCGTGATCGTCGATGGCTGGTTCGGGGACACCTCGCGCATGTATGTCGCCGGGAAACTGTCCCGCAAAACCGAACGCCTGATCCAGGTCACCCATGACTGCCTGATGCTTGGCATCGAAGCCGCGCGCCCCGGCAACACGTTCGGAGACATCGGCGCCGCGATCCAGACCTACGCGGAATCGCAACGCATGAGCGTGGTGCGCGATTTCTGCGGGCACGGGCTGGGCACGGTGTTCCACGCACCGCCCAACGTGCTCCATTACGGCCGCCCCGGCACCGGCCCGGTTCTGGAAGAAGGCATGTTCTTCACGATTGAGCCGATGATCAATCTGGGCCGCCCTGAAACAAAGGTTTTGGCCGATGACTGGACGGCTGTGACGCGTGACAAATCGCTGTCGGCACAGTTCGAACATTCGATCGGAATCACCGCGCAAGGGGCCGAAATCTTCACTCTTTCCCCCGCAGGTCTGTACCATCCGACCTGGGACCGGGGTTGAAGGGTCAGCAACACTTACCCATATATTGAAGGTCACGCGCCTCTTGCGTGGCTGGTATCCGAGGAGGACCACCTATGATGATGATCCGCACCCTGACCGCTGGCCTTCTGGCGTCTGCCATCGCCGCTCCCGCCATGGCGCAAGAGGTAACCTTGCGGTTCCAGTATTTCGTCAGCCCCGAGAGCGCGAACCCGACATACTTCATGGAGCCCTGGGCCGAGAAGATCGAAGCCGACAGCAATGGCCGCATTGACGTGCAGCTGTTCCCGTTCATGCAACTGGGCGGATCGGCGGCGAACCAGTTCGACCTGATCAAGGACGGCGCGGTTGACGGCGGCTGGATCATCCCCGGCTACCAGCCCGGCCGCTTCCCCGAAGTGGAAGCCATGGAGCTGCCCTTCATGACCCCGAAATCCGCCGAGGCCGCGAGCCTCGCCGCGTGGAACTTCACCCAGAAGTACCTGATGGACGATTTCGAGGACATCCACGTCATCACCACCCACATGCACGGCCCCGGCATCGTGCACAAAACCGGCGCGCCGGTCGCGGATGTGGCCGACTTCGATGGCCTGAAGCTGCGCGGCCCCTCGCGCCCGGCGACCATGCTTCTGGAAAAGCTCGGCGCAGAGCCCATCGGGATGCCCGTCCCGGCTTTCCCTGAGGCGCTTGCCCGCGGGGTGCTGGATGGCGGCGTGATCACCTGGGAGATGTCGCCCTCGCTCAAGCTGGACGAGCTGGTGGACAGCCACACCGACGTGGCCGGGGATCAGGCGTTCTACAACCTGTTCTTCGTCTGGGCGATGAACAAGGACGTGTATGAGGGCCTGCCCGAAGACCTGCGCGCCGTGATCGACGCCAATTCCGGTGAAATGGCCGCCCGCTGGGCGGGCCGTGCCCATGACACGGGCGATGCGGAAGGCCGAGAGCTCATGGCCGCCGCCAATGACATCGCTGACATGCCCGAGGACGTGACCGAGCAGGTCAAAGCCCTAGGCGCCGAGGTCGAGGCCGACTGGATCGAAGAGATGAACGGCAAAGGCTTTGACGGCGCGGCTCTGGCCACTGACGCACACGGCTTCGTGGCGCAGGCGGTCGAGACGATCAACGCCGAGTAATCTTCCCCCTCAGGGGAGCGCGAGCGCCGGGCCTTTTGGTCCGGCGTTTGCATTTCCAGAGACCCGAAGGGATGTCCGGATCACAAGGCCTCGGCGAGGCCGAGCGCCGCGGGCAGATCGGTCAGCGACGTGATTTGCTCCGTGCCCGGCGGGGCCCGGTCTGGATCCGGGGTCAGCGCGAAGGTTCTGATCCCAGCCGCCGGGCCTGCGGCCGCGCCCGTGGGGCTGTCATCGATAAAGACGGCACGGTCCGGCGTGGTGCCCGCCTGCGCCACCGCCTTGAGCAGCATATGCGGGTCCGGCTTGGGCTTTTGCGCATCATGAGCCGAATGGATGTTCGGCGCGAAGCGATCCCACAGGCCGGACGGGGTGAGCGTGATCTCCATCTTCTGGCGGGGGCCGTTCGACGCGATGGCCTTGGCGATCCTGGCCCCATCGAGCGCATCGAGAAGCGGAAGGATGCCGGGGATCAGGGGCACGCCCTTGGCGAGCGCCTCGAACATCTCCGCATACATCTGGTCCGCCCAGTCGTCGGGGAGCGCGGCACCAAGACGGCGGGCCTGATCGCGCACGCCGTAGATCGTACCGCCCACGAACAGGCTGTGGACCTTGTCCGGCGTCATTGGCAGCCCGTGGCGGGTGAGATTGGCCGCAATCACCGCGTCGGTCACGGGTTCGCTGTCGACCAGCACCCCGTCGCAGTCGAAGATCACAAGCTCAGGGCGCATCGGTCGGCTCCAGAAGGGTGACATGGGTGTCGCCATAGCGGCGCGTGGAGAGCACGGCGAAGCCGGGTGCATCTTGCGGGCTGCTGTCCTCCCAGACGATCAGCGCATCGGGCGCGATCCAGCCCTGAGCGAGAGCGGAGGCAAGCGCAGGCGCCCCGAGATCCTGCCCATAGGGCGGGTCAAGAAACACCAGATCGCAAGGCGCGGGCGCGGGCGGCAGACGGGTGGCGTCGCACGACAGCAGCGTGGCGTCATCCATGCGGCGGGCAAGGCCAAGGTTCTCGCGGATCAGGCGGGTGCCGATGCGGCCTTTTTCGACAAAGGTCGCGTGATCCGCCCCGCGCGACAGCGCCTCAAGCCCAAGCGCCCCGGTGCCTGCGAAAAGATCCAGAACACGGCCCGCCGGATGCCCCTGCCCGGCCAGCACATTGAACAGAGATTCGCGCGTGCGATCCGTGGTGGGGCGCAGATGCGCGCCCGGATCGCCCTTGCCAACCGAGGCGAGCCGCAGCCCCTTATGGCGCCCCGCGATGATCCTCACAGCAGCGATTTCAGCGCGGTGGACGGGTTGGCCACGGCTTCGGGAGCGGGGGAGGCGCCGCCCTCAATAAGGCGCTTGCCGACCATGTAGGCCCGCGGATCATTGAGCGCATCGACGGCGATAAGCTGGCCCTCGCGGTAATACCAATGCGACAGCCCATCGGCCTGCCGGACGACGACCCGGTCGGCCCCGGTGCCCAGCCCGGCGATCTGCAGCTTGTCGTCATACTGATCGGACCAGAACCATGGGTGGGGCGTATACGCCTGCCCGGCGCCAAGGATATTGCGGGCAACCAGCTCGCCCATGTCGATGGCGTTGCCGACGCTTTCGAGGCGCATCCGCCCGCCCGCATGGGGGAAGTTGGCGCAATCGCCGATGGCCCAAACGCCTTCGGCAGAGGCGCGGCCCTGTTCATCCACGGCGATGCCGTTGTCGATGGTCAGCCCGGCGGCTTCGGCCAGGATCGTGGCCGGGGTCACGCCGATCCCGGCGACAACAGCGGTGACCTCAAGCGTCGCGCCGTCGGAGAGCTCCGCCCCTGTGACGCGGTCTTCCCCGATCAGGCGGGTCAGGCCCACGCCTTCGCGGATCGTGACGCCATGGCTTTGGTGCAGAGCCCGCACGGCATCGGCGGTTTCCGCGCACGCGACCCGGCCCAGGATGCGCGGCGCCGCTTCGATCAGCGTGACGTCCATGCCGCGTTTGCGCGCCACAGCGGCGGCCTCAAGCCCGATATAGCCGCCCCCCACCACCAGCAGGTGACCGCCCTCAAAGGCGGGCGCCATCGCGTCAGCATCGGCCAGATCGCGGACAAGGAAAACGCCGTCCAGATCGCCGCCGATCTCAGCCGGAAGCGCACGGGGGTGGGCGCCGGTTGCGAGGACCAGATGATCGTAAGAGAGCATCTCGCGCGCCTCCAACTCGATCTGTTTCAGATCGGCGCGCAGCCCTGTGACACGGGTGCCCGTGCGCAGGGTGATGTCGTTTTCATCATACCAAGCCTCGGGGCGCAAAAAGAGCCGCTCCCGCGCGAGATCGCCCAGCAGGTAGGCCTTGGACAGCGGTGGGCGCTGATAGGGCGGGACAGGCTCTGCGCCGATGAGCGTAATGGGGCCGTCATGGCCTTCGGCCCGCAGCTTTGCGCAGCACGAGGCGGCCGCCTGACCGGCGCCGACGATCACGATATGGGTCATGACGGAGTTTCCTTTGCTGTCCCAAGCGCGCCCACCCTATAGTGCGGCATAGACGCGGACAATCCGCCCCGAAAAGGAGCTCCCATGGCGATCACGACTGGCGACAAACTGCCCAACGCAACCCTTCTGCGGATGGGCGAAGAAGGCCCCGAAACCGTCGATCTGCACAGCCTGATCGGAGAAGGCCCCGCAGTGATCTTTGGCCTGCCCGGCGCCTATACCGGCGTGTGCAGCACGGCCCACGTGCCCAGCTTCATCCGCACCAAGGATCAGTTCGCGGAGGAAGGGATCGACACCATCATCTGCGTGTCGGTCAACGATCCTTTCGTGATGGAGGCCTGGGGCAAAGACACCGGCGCAAGCGAGGCCGGGATCCACATGTTGGCAGACCCCGAAAGCGATTTCATCCGCACCCTCGGCCTGCAGTTTTCGGCCCCGCCCGCCGGGCTGATCGACCGGGCCAAGCGCTTTGCCATGGTGATCGAAGACGGCGCGGTCGCGGTGATCGAGATCGAGGACAACCCCGGCCTGTGCGAACGCTCTGCCGGGGAGGGCCTGTTGCGGCGCTACTCCGAGGTCTGAAGCTCGGGCTGGACATGAACGATGGTGCGCGTGGGGAACGGAATATCCACCCCGCGCGCGTCGAGCTCTTCCTTCACCTGCCGTTTGATATCGGCCTGATACTGGAAGTAGTCCCCCGCACTGACCCAGGCCCGGCACAGAAAATCGACCGAGCTGTCGCCAAGCGCGTTCACCTGCAAGAACAGCCCGTCGTCGTTGATCGTGCGCGCGTCACCGGTGATGACGCTGCGGATCGCGTCTTCCGCCGCCTTCAGGTTGGCCCCATAGCCAACCCCAAAGGTCCATTCGGCCCGACGTTTGGGGTAGCTGGAATAATTGATGATCGTGTTGCCCCACACTTCGCTGTTGGGCACGATGACCTGTACGTTCCCGATGCTGGCCAGTTCGGTGTAGTTCAGAGAAATCTCCTTCACCGTGCCGCTTTGGCCGTTCACCTCAACGAAATCACCGATGCGGATCGGGCGGAACAGGATGATCATCACGCCCGCGGCCACATTGGACAACGTGCCCTGAAGCGCGAGCCCAATGGCCAGACCGGCGGCACCGATGACCGCGACGATTGAGGCCGTCTGCACCCCGAATGTGTTCAGCACAAAGACCGCGGCAAAGGCCAGAACGGCATAGCGGGCGATGTCTCCGAGGAATTCGAACAGGGAGACGTCCAAGCCTTCTTGGCTGCGCCCGACGGTTTCGATCCGCCGCTTGAGCCACCGCCCGATGATCGCCCCCAGGATCAGGATCGCAATGGCAGCGATCACGTTTCCGACCAGCCCCAGCATCGCGTCGAGCGTCAGATAATCCGCCAGCGATTTACCCTGCCAGATTTCGGTGTTGAGCATTCTGTCCAAAACGCCGTTCATCACGCCTGTTCCGCCAGTTTGTCCATACGCGCCGCCAGCTTGGCGTCCAGCTCGCTCAGCCCGCCCGTATCGTGGGTGGTCAGCGTCACGTCCACGCGGTTGTAGACGTTGAACCATTCGGGGTGATGGCGCAGCTTTTCGGCCCAAATTGCGGCCTGGGTCATCCAGCCAAAGGCCGCGATGAAGGTCTTGAACTGGAACGTTTTCGAAATGGACTTTCCGTCACCGGACAAAGCCCAGCCGCTGCCCTGCAGGGCGGTCAGGTCGGTTTTCGCGATGGGGTCGGTCATTCCTGCTCCTCTTGAGATGTCCGGCGGAAAGGGCCGTATGCGGTCACAACTTCGATGTCTTCGCGCATCATATCCCGCTCCGCTACCAGATAATCTTCGACGGCGCGGGCAAAGGCGGGCTCCCTGAACCCGTGAAGCGAGTGGGTTTCCACCGGCAGATACCCCCGCGCGAGTTTGTGATCGCCTTGCGCCCCGGCCTCGACGGTGGAAAGCTGGTGCGCGATGGCCCACTCGATCGCCTGATAATAACACAGCTCGAAATGGAGACAGGGGTGGTGCCCGGATGCGCCCCAGTAACGGCCATAGAGCCGCGAGCGCCCCCGGAAGTTGAGCGCCCCGGCCACCGGCGCCCCATCCCGCAGCGCAAGCCCCATGACCACATCATCCGCCAGCCGTTCCGCCGCCAGATCGAAAAACGCGCGGGTCAGGTAGGGCTGACCCCATTTGCGCGCGCCGGTGTCCTGATAGAAGTGCCACATGGCGTCCCAATGGGTGGGCGTCAGATCATCGCCCGTCAGCATTGCGATCTCTCCGCCAAACCCTTGCGCGGTGCGGCGTTCCTTGCGGATCGCCTTGCGTTTGCGCGAGGACAGATCGGTCAGGAAGGCTTCAAAATCGGCGTAGCCTTTGTTTTCCCAATGGTATTGCTGCGTGACCCGGTGCAGAAGGCCCATGGCCTCGCCCCGCGCGGCCTCTTCGGCAGTGCAGAACGTAGTGTGGATCGAAGACAGCCCATTACCATCCATGATCTGCTGGCAAGCGTCGATCAGCGCGGCGGTGCCGTCGCTTTCGCGGCCTGGCACGGTAAGGAACCGCCGCCCGGTGACGGGCGTGAAGGGCACCGCGATCTGGAGCTTGGGGTAATACTGACCACCGGCGCGGGCATAGGCCTCCGCGAAGTTGTGATCGAAGATGTATTCGCCCTGACTGTGGCTTTTCGCATAGAGCGGCGCGACGGCGATCAACGCTCCGTCATCACGGACGGTCAGATAATGCGGCTCCCAACCGGTGCCGGGGCCCACGGAGCCGCTTTCTTCGAGGGCCAGCAAAAACCGGTGGGTGGTAAACGGGTCTTCGGGGCGACCACCATCGGGGTTCGCGCAGGCATCCCAGTCCTGCGCGGAGATCGCGGCCAGGCTTGGCAAGATTGCGATCTCGAGCGGCTGGGTCATTGCTCTGGTCGGTAACGCTCAAAGGTGATGTTGTCCGCCACGTCCCGCGCCTTTGCCTCCTCCTCAGGAGAGCGCACGGTCCAGCACAGGACCGGCGCGCCCAGCCTTTTGAGTTCTTCGACCCGCGCCGAGCCCAGATCACCCTGATCGTGGCTGATGAAGCAGGCACCCGAGATATCATAATCAGGGATACCGGCCAGCCGCTCCCGCGTGGGAGCGGGCACGGTGGGCCAGTCTTCGGCGGTGAAGGCGCATGTGGTGAGGCCCACAGGGTGATCGGTGATCCGCGATAGCACCTGCATGGCGTTGGGGTTGAACCCCATCAGAGCGACATCGCCGGTGTAGCCGCTGACCACCTCGGCCACCGCCTGCTCGAGCCCGGACAGGCTGGCCCCAAGGGCGCCATCCTGGTCCTTGAGCTCGATCAGGAGCGGCACCTTCCCGTCCACCAGATCCAGCACCTCGCGCAGGGTGGGGACGGTTTCGCTGGTGGCCCCCCAAAGCGGGATCGCCGCCAGCTCTGCCGCGCTGCGCGCCTGGATCGGACCCTGTTCCGGGGTCAGGCGGCGCAGGTCGTAATCGTGAAACACCATCGGCACGCCATCGCGGGACGGCTGGATGTCGATCTCGATCCCGTAGCCAGCCTCCTTGGCGGCCCGAATCGCTGCGCGCGAATTTTCGGGCGCCTTTGCATCATGCAGCCCGCGATGAGCCAGCGGATGAGTCAGGAAGCTGGGGGCAAGGGTCATTTGATGCGAAACACGCCTTCGATCTCAACCGCGACACCGAACGGCAGGCTTGCAGCGCTGACCGCAGAGCGCGCGTGGCGGCCCGCTTCGCCAAAGACCTCAACCATCGTGTCGCTGGCGCCGTTAATGACCTTAGACTGGTCACCGAATTCGGGGGTGGAGTTCACAAAACCGACCAGCTTGACGACCTGCACAACGCGATCAAGATCACCGTCGCAGGCCTTGCGCACCTGCGCGATCAGCGACAGGGCGCACAGCTTGGCGGCTTCCGCAGCTTGATCGACATCGAGCTCCGCACCGACTTTACCGGTGAGAAAGCCGCCGTCGCGCATCGGCACCTGGCCCGAAATCCAGACGAGATCGCCATCGCGAACAAAGGGCACATAGTTGGCCGCCGGCGCAGGGGCATCCGGAAGCGTCAGGCCCAGTTCAGACAGGCGGGATTCGATGCGGCTCATGGTCTTCTCCGTGATTGTTTGAGCTCAAACTATCGCGGGCGCGCCATAAGGGAAAGCAATCTTCCCCTATCCCTCTCGCAAAGCCTTGGCGAAGTAGTCGGCTAACGGTTTGGAAAGATAGGCCAAAGGCGTGCGGTCCGTGGTGCGCATGTAGGCTTCGACCGGCATACCGGGCAAAAGGCGCATATCGTCGGGCAGGCGGGCGAGCTCGTCCTCTCGCAGTACGATTTCGGCGCGATAGAAGCTTTGCCCGGTGGCCGGGTCAGAAAACGCATCTGCTGATACGAGAGTGACCTCCCCCTCCAGCTCGGGCGCGCTGCGCTGATCGAACGCGGAAAAACGAAGCCGTGCTTCTTGCCCCGGATGAACCTGATCCACCTGCGTGACCGCGACCCGTGCGGCGATCACGAGCGGGCGATCTTGGGGAATCAAGGACAGCACGGGCTCCGCCGGGCGGACCACCGCACCGGCGCCATGCACCTGAAGACCGTGGACGATCCCCGACACCGGCGCACGCATGTCGAGCCCATCAAGCCGCGTCGCAAGCGCGCGGCGCCGCTCCCGAAGCTCAAGCTCACGAGAGCCGAGATCGCGCAGCTCCGCCACGGCGGCTTCGCGCATCGCGGTGTCCAGACGGATGACCTCTAGGTCGATTTCCGCAATACGGCCCGCAGCTTCGGCGCGGGCGGCAGCCAAGTTGCCAGCCTGGCCCTGAAGCCGGGCCCGCTCACGGCGCAGCGCAAGCACGGGTCCGGCGGGGGTCAGGCCTCGCTCCAGAAGGCTTTGCTGACTGGTCAGTTCCTCGTTCAGAAGCGCAATTTGCGTCGCTAAGGCGTCTTCCTGGGCGCGCAACCCGGTAATCTGGCTTTCGATCTGAACCCGCCGCTCTCCGAGCTGATCTTCCTGCCGCGCACGGGTCTCGGCACGGGCCGCGAACAGCCGCGTCTGACCCGCCATCAGCTCCTCCGAATCGAGCGTGCTGGCCTGCAAGAGCAGATCGTCGAACGTGATCGCCGTCTGGGAATCACGCTCCGCCTTGAGGCGAGATGAGCGCGCGACAACTTCGAAAAGCTGCCCCTCAACGATCGCAAGTTCGGATTTTAGTTCCTTGGAATCGAGCCGGATCAATAGCTGCCCGGCCTCCACGGGGTCCCCTTCATCGACCAGAAGCTCCGCGATGGTCCCACCGTCACGGTGCTGCACCATCTGGCGATTGCGCTCCACCTCGATCCGCCCGGAGGCAACCACCGCGCCAGAGATCTTGGCTCCGACGGACCATGCCCCGAAGCCACCGACCAGCAAGGCGAGCGCGAGAAGGCCCAACATCAGCGGAAAGCGCGCCGACCATGTCTTTTGTTCCGCAGTCGGGGTCATGCCACGCCTCCCTTCCGGCCGGATACACGGGACGGGGCCATTGCGATATCGGCATGGTTGGTGACGGTCTCTCTCAGAACTCGGTCGCGCGGACCAAAGGCGCGCATGGCCCCCTCTTCAATGACCAGCAGCAGATCGCATTCCTGGATGGCTGCAGGGCGATGCGCCATGGTCAGGATCACCCGCCCATCCGCCTTCAGACGCCGCATGGCGGCATTAAGCGCCTCATTGCCCGCGTGATCGAGGTTCGAGTTCGGCTCATCCAGGACCAGCACCACCGGATCACCGTAAAGCGCGCGGGCCAGCCCGATCCGCTGCATCTGACCGCCCGAAAGCTGCCCGCCATTCGGAGAGACCATCGTGTCATAGCCGTTGGGCAGCGCGAGGATCATGTCATGGGCATCCGCATTGCGCGCAGCCTCCACGACGGCTGCGTCGTCGGGCTCAGGCTCCATCCGGGCGATGTTGTCCCGAATCGTGCCCTCGAACAGTTGAACCCGTTGCGGCAGGTAGCCGATGTGATGGCCAAGCGCATCCGGATCGTACTGATCAAGCGACGCGCCATCGAGCCGGATAGACCCTCCCGCCAACGGCCAAACACCGGTCAGCGCGCGCGCCAGCGTAGATTTCCCGGCGCCGGACGGGCCGATCACGCCCAAGGCTTGGCCGGGCTCCACCCGGAACGAGATACCGCGCAAGGTCGCGTGGTGCTGTCCTGGCGGGACAACGGTCGCCTGGCGGGCTTCCAGAATGGCGCGAGGACGCGGGAGCGCGGTGCGCGGGGAGTCTTTTGGGGCGGAGGCCAAGAGCCGCGTCAGGTTCGCCCAGCCTTCTTTGCCCCGCTCCACCACAGGCCATTGGTTCACCAACAGCTCCACCGGGGACAACGCGCGCCCCAGCAGGATCGATCCGGCAATCATGGCGCCAGCGGTCAGCTCTTCGCGCAGCACCAGATAGGCGCCCAGCCCGAGCATGGCCGATTGCAGCGCCAGCCGCACGGTCCTGGTCAGGGCCATGAAGCCCCCGGAGCGATCCGCTGCTTGAATGGTAGCCTCCAGGGCCGCGTTTCGGGTCCGGCTCCACCGGGCAAAGGTCGCCCCGCGCATACCGAGCGCCTGCACCATTTCCGCCTCTCCGCGCAGTTCAGCGCCCAGCTGCTCCGCCCGGAAACCAGATGCATTCGCGTGCTCAAGCGCCGCACGGCTAGCCATCTGGTTCGCCCAGGCGATCAGCATCAGGCAAGCGCTTCCGGCGAGCGCAAGCCATCCAAGCCACGGATGAAACAGGAAGATCCCGGCAAAGAAGAGCGGCGACCAAGGGATGTCAAAGAACGCCATGAGGACAGGGCTCGTCATCAGGCGCTGCACCGCTTCAAGATCGCGCAAGCCGGTCGCCGCTTCTGGTCCGGCGCCCGCGCGTGTGGAAGCGCGCAGGGAAGCTTCGAACACGCGGCGGTCCAGCCGGGACTGGAACCGGGCCCCGACCCGGCCCATGATCCGGCCCCGTGCGAAATCCAGCAGGCCCATCATGGCAAACATGAATCCCGCCAGCACGGACAGCGCCACCAGAGTTTCCACCGACCGCGATCCCAACACACGATCATAGACGTTCAGCATATAAAGGGGCCCGGTCAGCATCAGCAGGTTCACGAAGAAGCTGAACACCCCCGCGACCCAATAAAGCGCGCGGCTTTCAGACCGGATCTGGGCCAGTTCCCGCGCGCTTGATTTTCGTGCCTGACTCATTCCGGCGATTCCTCGTCTGCCTGCTCAAAGCTGTGGCGCGAATGTGTAAACATACGCCCAACACTTGTCGAAACGCCGCTTGATATTGACTATCTGGGCGGGCTCCGGTTGTTCCAACCTTGGGTGATGTCTGGGCATTAAGGTTTAGCAATGACGAAATTGGGTCGAATTAAGCCCCTTTTGATGGGGATGTTGGTCGTCATGACCGGAGTCGCGGGCTGTGCCCGGCCTCCGCAGCCGCAAGGGATCAACGACCCTTATGAGGCGGCCAACCGCCGGATGCACGCCACCAACAAACAGATCGACGCGAGCTTTTCGAGCGCGGGCGGCGGCGGCATGTCGATCCCCGATGAAATCGCGATCCCGGTCAGTAACTTCGCGGATAACGTCAGCCTGCCCGGCAAAGTTCTGAACAACCTGCTTCAGGCCGATATCGGCGGGGCGGGGATGAACACGATGCGCTTCATCGTGAACACCACCGTCGGCATTGGCGGGCTGCTTGACCCGGCTGACGCCATTGGCCTGACCGAGGTCGACACCGATTTCGGAGAGACGCTCTATGTCTGGGGCGTGCCAGAGGGCGCATATCTGGAGCTCCCGGTGCTGGGCCCCTCGACCGAACGTGACCTGGCCGGGCGGGTTGTCGATTTCGTGATCGACCCGCTTTCCCATGTCGGAACCGATCCGCAGATCCGGTATGGCCGCTATGCCAAGATCGGGGATAAGGTTCTGACCCGCCAGCAATTCGGGGACACCGTGGACGAAGTGCTGCACCAAAGCGCGGACAGCTATGCGCAGGCGCGGCTGATGTATCTCCAGCACCGTCGCTGGGAGCTGAGCCGGGGCGGGGTGGATTCGCAAGCGGTCGATCCCTACGTGGACTCAACAGACGCTTACGCCATCGACCCCTATGAGGAGATGTCCCAATGATCCTGACCCGCCGCGCCGCTCTGGGCACGCTGGCCGCCGTTGCCATGGCGCCCGTTCCCGCCTTTGCACTCTCCACCGGGGATGCGCAGACGCTCGTTGCCGGGCTGGTCCGAGAGGTCAACGCGGTGATCGCCAGCGGCAAGCCCGAAGCCGCCATGCTGCGCGATTTCGAATCCATCTTTGACCGTTACGCCGATGTGCCGACAATCGCGCGCTATGCTCTGGGCGCCGATGCCCGCCGCGCCAGCCCCGATCAGCTGCGCCGCTTCACCGCGGCCTACAAGACCTATGTCGCCCACAAATACGGGCGCCGCTTCCGCGAGTTCATCGGATCGGAAATCGTGCCCGGCGACGCCCGCCCTGTGAAAAGCTGGATCGAGGTCAACACCAGCGTGGACCTGCGCGGCCGCGAGAAATTCTACGTGGATTTCCACGTATCAGACAAAGCCGGGCGGCCGCTGTTCTTCAACCTCATCATCGAGGGCGTGAACATGCTGCTGGCCGAACGCACCGAAATCGGCGCGATTCTGGACAGCAAGGGCGGCAATATTGACGCCCTCATCGCCGAGATCAGCCGGTGAGAGCCGCGGCCCTGATCCTGACGGTGATGGCCCTACCCGCCCTTGCCGACGGTTTCGACGGCACCTACCGCCAGGCCGCGAACGCCGATTGCGCCCTAGTCGGGACCGATGGCGGCGCGGTGCAGATCGAAGGCGGCATCTTCCACGGGGTCGAGGTCGATTGCCGCATGACCAACCCGGTCAATGTGAACGACATGGACGCCGTTCTCTACACCATGCAGTGCAGCGGCGAAGATCAGGTCTGGACCGAGCGCGCGCTGCTGATGGACAAAGCCGAAGGCGATGGCATCATCATGGTCTGGAACGGCTATGCCTTTGTCTACGACCGGTGCCCCGCGCCCAAATAGGCGCGGCGCCTACCCCGCCTGCCCCGGCAACCACAGCACGATCTGCGGGAACGCCACCAACAGAGCAATCGTCACGGCATCCGCGATGAAGAACGGGGTCACGCCCCGGAACACGTCCTGCACCGTCAGATCGTCCCGCACCCCGGCGACGACAAAACAGTTCAACCCGATGGGCGGGGTGATCAGGCAGAACTCCGCCATCTTCACCACGAGGATCCCGAACCAGATCGCGCACATCGGGCCGCTCATCCCAAAGGTGCTGTCAGCGGCGGATACGAACTCTCCGCCATTGAGCGCCATCACCGCCGGGTAAACCACGGGCAGGGTCAGAAGCATCATCCCGATGGCATCCATGAACATGCCCAGCACGGCATAGGCCAGCAAGATCATGATCAGGGTCATCATGGGCGACTGCTCCAACCCCGTGATCCAGTCGGAAAACGCGCCGGGCAGATCGGCAAAGCCCAGGAAGCGGACATAGACCAGCACCCCCCAGATGATGGTGAAGATCATGGCAGAGAGCTTTGCTGTCTCAAGCAGCGCATCGCGGAACTCGCCCCACCGCATTCCCCGGCCCAGAGCCATCAGGAACACGACGAACGCGCCAAGCGCACCGCCTTCGGTGGGCGTGCCCCAGGCGTCTCCGCCAAACGGGTTGTAGACGAAGAAGATGATCGTCACGACGACGAACAGGATCGGCAAAGCGGGCGGCAAGGCGGCAAAGCGCTGCCGCCAGGTGAAGCCGCGCACCGGCGGGCCAAAGCCTTTGATGGTCAGCGCCAGCCCGATTATCAGCGCGGCATAGACCACGGCAGAAAACATCCCCGGGATGAACCCGGCCAGCAGCAGCTTGCCCACGTCCTGCTCCACGATGATCGCGTAGATCACCAGGATCGCAGAGGGCGGGATGAGAGAGGCCAGCGTCCCCCCGGCGGCCACAACGCCGCCCGCGAAGCGTTTGTCATAGCCGATCTTGAGCATCTCGGGGATGGCGATCCGGGCAAACACGGCGGATGTCGCCACGCTGGCCCCGGACACAGCGGCAAAACCCGCAGTGGCAAAGACGGTCGACACCGCAAGCCCCCCCGGCACCCAGGCGAACCACCGTTTGGCGGCTTCGAACAGCGCGCGGGTCAGCCCGGCGTAATAGGCCAGGTAGCCGATCAGGATAAAGGTCGGGATCAAGCTCAGCGCCTGGTTCGACACTTTCGAATGGGGCACCTGCCCGGCGGTTTTCACCGCCACACCCAAAGCCCAGCTGAATTCTTCGGGATCCATTCCCTTTTTGGCCCAGAATATCCAGATCAGGCCGACCATTCCCGCCACACCGGCGGCAAAGGCAACCCGCATCCCCAGAACAACCATCACCAGCAGCCCGCCGGTGACCCAGAGGCCAATCTCGATACTGCTCATCTCGGTTCCTCGTGGTCTTTCACATGGGCCGCTTCTTCGGCGGCGATTTCAGCGGCGGACGCGATCAGAGGCACGGCCACCGGGCGCTCCGCCCCTTGCGCAAAAGCGCGGCCAAAGCCCCAAAGCTGGATCAAAAGCCGCAGCGCCAGAACGAAAAAGGCGACCGGCGCCAACAGCTTGGCCGGCCAGATCGGCAAGCCGATGTCGATCGTGCTGTCGCGGCTCCACAGCGGCGCGGCGAAATCGAAGCTTCGGTCGAAATGGGCCCAGGAACCCCAGATCAGAAGCAGCACAAAGACCAACACGATAAATGTCGTCACCCACTCCGCCAGCCACAGAGCCCGCCCCTTGAGAGCGCCGACCACGATGTCCATGCGGATATGCCCGCCATCGCGCTGAGTCATAGCGATGCCCAGGAAAGCGATCAGGGGCATCGCGATCTCGATCCAGTCGACATAGCCCGGCAAGGGCCGGTTCATCAGGTTGCGCCCCGAAACCGACAGCACGGCCAACAGCATGAGCCCGAAAACAGCAAGCCCGCTGAGCAGCGCCAAGATGGTCTCAACCCGGTAGAGCTGGCGGTCCAGACGACTCAGAGTCGAGCCGTCCTCCAGCACGGAAAGCGATCCGGCCATGGGATGTCCTTCAAAAGAAACGCCCGCCGTACGGTATGCCGCACGACGGGCTGATGCGCGTTACTGGCGCTGTTCGGCCAAGGTGGTTGTGACCACGTCGATCAGCTCCTGCGCGGGCAGACCCTGCCCGTTCATGGACTCGACCCAAGCCGCCTGGATCGGCGCTGCCGCCTCGCGGAACTTCTCGATCTCTGCCTCGTCGAGCATGACCTTGGTCACGTTCTTCTCCTCCAGGACCTCGTCCCAGCGAGTCAGCAGCTTGCCATAGTTCTCAACGTAATGGGCAAGCGCCTCATCCACGGAGCTGTCCAGAGCCTCGCGGTGCGCCTCCGAAAGCCCCTCATAGGCGTCGATATTGACCACGACCGGGCAATTCACCGTCCCGGGGTTCAGGTTGGCGGTCCACCAGGTCGCCTCATCGATGGTGCCGTAGGACAGATGGGCGTGCTGGGCAAAGGCCACGGTGTCCACGACACCGCTTTCCATCGCCTGAAAGGCCTCCGTCGCCGTCACCGAAGTCGGCACGGCGCCCACCGCCTTGAAGGCTTCCCCGATCCCGCCCGTGGCGCGGACCCGCATCCCGTTCATCGCGTCCAAAGTGTCGCGCGGCTCACCGGTGCCGACGATATTGTACTGCGGCATGGGCGACGGCATCAAAAGCTTGGCGTTCCAACGGGCCAGATCCTTGGCCACGGCCGGATGACCGTAAACGGCACGGCTCACGGCAAGCTCTTCGTCCAGCGTGTTCACACCCAGGAACGGCAACTCCAGAACGGTGATGGTCGGGTTCTTGTCACGGTGATAGCCCGCACAGAACTGCGCCATCTCGAACGCCCCGATGGAGATCCCGTCCAGGTTCTCCTTGTTGTTCGACAGACCGCCATACGAGATGTTCAGCGTGAACTCTCCGCCCGTCTTCTCCTCCAGCAACTCGGCCAGCTTCTCGACATGCTCGGTAAAGGCGCGGCGCTTGCCCCACAGGGACACGTTCCACTCGTCGGCAAAGGCCTCTCCGGCGACGGCAAAGCTCAAGGACGCGGCAACTGCCACGCGTGCAAAAGTCTTCATGATGTTCCTCCCAATTCGGCCCTTAATCCGGACTCTGGGATCAAATGGACCGTCCCGGCGGCACCAAGTCAACCCGCACCCCTTCTTATTTGTGGCAAATACCTCGGGGGAGTCGCCGCAGGCGGCGGGGGCAGAGCCCCCTACCCGCCCAGATGCCGCGCCCCGCGCTTGCGGGCGAGGGCGATCTGCTTTTGTCGCTCGCGGAACCGCGCCTTGTCGGCCTCACTGGTCTGAGCGACGCAGTGGTGACAGGCGACGCCCTCTTCGAATTCGGGGCGCTTGCGGTCTTCGGGCAGGATCGGACGACGGCAGGCATGGCACAGCTCGTGCGGGCCTTCGCGCAGCCCGTGACCGACGCTCACCCGCCCGTCAAAGACAAAACAGTCCCCGTGCCACAGGCTCTCGTCCTCAGGCACGTTTTCAAGGTATTTCAGGATTCCGCCCTTAAGGTGAAACACCTCGTCGATTCCCTGCCCCAGCAGATAGTTCGACGCCTTCTCACACCGGATACCGCCCGTGCAGAACATGGCAATCCGCTTGTTGTGGAACCGCTCACGGTTCTCCTCCCACCACTGCGGAAACTCTCGAAACGACGCCGTGTGGGGATCCACGGCTCCGTCAAACGTGCCGATGGCGACCTCGTAATCGTTGCGCGTGTCGATCACCGCAACATCGGGTGATGCGATCAGCTCGTTCCAGGCCTCGGGCGCGACATAGGTCCCCACGCTGGCGCGCGGGTCCACATCGGGCTGGCCCATGGTGACGATCTCTTTCTTGAGCCGCACCTTCATGCGCGCAAAGGGCTGTTCCTGCGCGGTGCTCTCTTTCCAGTCCAGATCGCTGCATCCCGGCAGAGCCCGCACATGGGCAATCGCCGCATCAATCCCCGCGCGGGATCCGGCAATCGTGCCATTGATCCCTTCCCGCGCCAGAAGCAGCGTACCCGAGACGCCCTGCGCCAGGCACAGATCCAAGAGCGGCCCCCGCAAAGCGGCGGGGTCTTCGAACGGGGTGAAGTGATAGAGTGCAGCAACAATATACATTGCGCCCGCTTACCCCCGTGCGCGCCGCATTGCAAAACCCTTCAATGCGGGCGTTCAAAAGCGTCGTGCAGAATCGCCACAGCCTGATCGAACCCCGCCCGCGCGCCGTGGATCTTTCCGGCCAGGTTGACCCATGGATGGACCATGCCTTCCAACACGATCTGCTCCGTCTCGACCCCGGCTTTGCGCAGCGCTTCGGCATAGGCCAACCCCTCGTCGCGCAGCGGGTCGAACCCCGCCACCATCACCGCAGCCGGGCAGGTGTCCCGCACATCGCCCAGCAAGGGCGACACCATCGGATCAGTGGCCTGTTCAGGGTGCTCCAGATAATGCGCGGTGTACCACCGGATCTTCTCGCGCTCCAAAAAGAAGCCTTCCGCGAACAGCTCAAAGCTCTTGGTTTCCCGACTCATATCGAGCCACGGAGACCACAGCATCTGGTAGCACGGCGGGTGCGGGGCCTCCTTGCGCTGCTGGGCAACCACCGCCGCCGCATTGCCGCCCGCGCTGTCCCCGGCCACAGCGACGCGCGCCGGGTCGAGGCCCAGCTCTCCCGCGGCCGCGATCACCGCGTCATAGGCGGTCAGGCAATCGGTAATCCCTGCGGGAAACTTGTGTTCGGGCGCCATCCGGTGCGCGACCAGCACGATCACCGCGCCCAGCTCCGCCGCCAGTTGCCGCGCCACAGGCCGGTGCGATGCAATCGACCCGGCGACATGGCCGCCGCCGTGATAGAACACCACCGCCGGAGCGCCGTGCGCCGGGCAGTCCGGCCCGCGAAAGACAGCGCAAGGCACACCGCCAGCGTGCCATGCCTGCTCCGTCACTCCCGGCGCCGAAGCATGGGCCAGCCAGTCGCCCTGAGCATCAAACCCGTCGCGGGTTTCCTGAACGGTCTCTTCCTTGCCGGTATCCACCCCCGCCAGCCGCAGCATCGCCTGCGCCTGCGAGTCGAGCGTCTTGCCCTCAATGACCACCGGCGCGCCCGCGATCAGGCGCAAAACGGGCATAGGCAGACTGGCGGCGAGCCGCACCGCGCGGCGGCTCAGTCGGTTGATCAGGTGATGTATCATGGCAGTCCTCCCGGCGGGAACACTACCGCAGCTTGAGCGTCAGACCAGCCCGTCTTCGCGCCCGGCGGCAATCGCCAGCCCGTCGGCCACGGCGGTGAAAACCTCCGAGACCTCCTGCCGCGCGCCCGGCATCAGATCGGTCATCTCGTCGCGTACCACGCCCATGAGAGACGAGCCGCCCACGAACACGACCCGGTCCACAGCGGTCTGCGCGCACCCGGCGCGTTCCAGCGTTTCTTCTGCGGCCTCTCGGATCCCGGCGCGATAATCGGCCAGATCGCGCAGAAGATCGTCAGGCGTCAGCGCCGCCGCCAGCCCGCGTTCCACCAGGGACAGGTCGATCTGCCCCGCCGCCCCGCCATTGGCCGCGATCTTCCCGTCTTCCACGGCGAAGGCGACATCATGGCCCAGATGGCTCTCCAGCACCTCACCGAGCCGCGCGAACAGCACCGGCTCCTGGGCCAGCTTTTCCCAACGACGCACTTCGCGCAGGGTCGCATCGCCATAGACGAAGGGGATCTTCTCCCAGCTGGCCAGATCCAGAAACAGAGCCTTTGGCGCCGGATGCAGCCCTGCGCCGAACTCCTTGCCGATCCCGGCCCCCATGCCCAGAAGCGGCATCACATGCGCGAGCGACAGGGCCCGGTCGAAATCGGTGCCGCCGATCCGCACCCCGTGGCTGGCGATGATCTCCTGATCGCGGAACAGGGTGAAATCCGACGTACCGCCGCCGATATCGACGATGAGGCTCAGCCCCTCCCCGCCTGACGCAAGCGCGGCAGCCTCTGGTTCGGGCAGGAAGCTGACCTCTGCAAAGCCAGCCAGCTCATAGGCCGCCCGAAGATCTTCCAGAGCCTGCGCGTCCCGCTCCGGCGCGCGGCTGTGGAAATGCACCGGACGGCCCGAGACCGCGCGGTCGAACTGCGCACCCGTAGCAGCCCCCGCCCGCGACCGGATTTCACCCAGGAACCGCCCGATGATCTCGATCATGGTCAGCTTCTCGTTCAGGAACTGCCGCCGCTCCCGTGCGAGAGGCGTGCCCAGGATCGACTTGAGCGCCCGCATGAAGCGGCCATCCTGACCGTCAATCATGCTTTGCACCGCCTGCGAGCCATAGACCGTCCTGCGCGCGGAGAAGTCCAGGAACACCGCCGTCGGAAGCACATCGCGCCCCGGCTCCAGCTCAAGAATCCGGGGCCGCCCGCTCTCGATGACCGCGGCCGCCGTGTTCGAAGTGCCAAAATCAATTCCCAGCGTTGCCATGCCTGCCTCCGAAATCGAAAGCGGCCTCGATACCCTTGGGCGATGGCCCAGACAATCCCTTTTTGTGGGCGTCAAGTATCCCTGCGGATCGCACGCTGCGCGCAACCGCGCCCTTCCCTCAAACCCCGCTTTGCGCCATCTTGCCCGCGACCCGAAAAGGAGCGCCCCATGCCGAGCCAATCCCACGCCCTGATCGTCATCGACGTCCAGAACGATTTTTGCCCCGGCGGCGCGCTCGCCGTCAGCGGCGGAGACGAGATCGTCCCCGGCATCAACCGCCTGATGGACGATTTTGCCGCCGTGATCCTCACGCAGGATTGGCACCCCGAAGGCCATTCCAGCTTCGCCAGCCAGCACGAGGGCAAAGCCCCGCTGGAGCTGATCGAAATGCCCTACGGCCCGCAGGTGCTTTGGCCAGATCACTGCGTCCAGGGCACCCGAGGCGCCGCCTTCCATGCCGATCTGCGTCAGGACGCGGATCTGATCCTGCGCAAGGGCTTTCGCCGCGACATCGACAGCTACTCCGCCTTTTTCGAGAATGACCACGAGACCGCCACCGGGCTTGCCGGATACCTGCGCGAACGCGGGATCACCGATCTGACCTTTGTCGGGCTGGCCACGGATTTCTGCGTGGCCTGGTCCGCCATTGACGCGGCGGCTCAGGGGTTCAACGCAACGGTCCGCCTGGATCTGTGCCGCGCGATCGACGCAGGGGGCTCACTGGAAAATTCCATGACCGCCATGGAACAGGCAGGGGTCACCCTGATCGAGCGTTCCTGATGTTGCGGCTGGCCCTTGCAGCACTGCTTTGGCTCGGCACGGCGGCGGGCGCTGAAACGCCCGTGTCGTCGGGCACGGGGTTTTACGTCAACGCGCAAGGCTGGCTGGCCACCAACGCTCATGTGGTCGAAGACTGCGGGACGCTGCATATCGACCAAGCCGGAACCGCGCGCGCCGTGATCGTGCATCCCACGCTCGATCTGGCGCTCGTGCTGGCCGCTGCCGATGGGCCCGTAACGCCGCTGGCGATCCGAGATGCGCCCGCCCGGCTGGTCGAGGACATCGTCGCGCTTGGCTATCCGCTGCCCGACCAGCTCTCTGCCGACATCCGCGCCACGACCGGCACGGTCAGCTCTCTTTCGGGATTTCGGGGCGATCAGGATGAGCTGCAGATCTCAGCCCCGATCCAGCCGGGCAACTCAGGTGGGCCCGTGATCGACGAAACGGGACAGGTGGTCGGCGTCGTTGCCGCCTACCTGCGCGGCGAGGAGCGCCAGAACGTCAATTTCGCAATCAAAGCCACAGCCTTGCGCGATTTCATCGACGCGACCGGGCTGGCCCGTCCGAACCAAACGCCGGGCGGTGTCGATCAAGCGGTCAACGCCACCGTTCTGCTGACCTGCACCGGCAGCCCTTCGCCGGCAAAGCGCCCGCAGCAACCCGTCCGCAGCACCCCCGACTACGATATCTTTGGCGGGATCGACCTAGTGGGGTTCGATATGGACAGCCTGCCCGACATGTCCATGGCCGCATGCCAGCGCGCCTGTAGCGAAACACCGGGCTGCGTCGCGGTTACGCTCAACACCCGCCACGATCACTGCTTCCTGAAATCCGACGCCGTGATCGGCCTGCGCAACGAAGACGCCCGCAGCGCGGTGCTGCCTAGCGTTGTGCCGCGACTGGCCTTGTCCGATTTCACGGTGATCGCGGATGTGGACAGCCCCGGGGGCGATTATGCCCGCATCCGCCAGACGGATTACACCAGTTGCCTGCTGGAATGCGGCCTCGACGACCGCTGCCGCGCCTTCGCTTTCGTTCGTGAAAAACGCGAATGCTGGCTCAAGGACCAGCTTGGCCCTTTGCAGGAAATGCCCGGCATCAAATTTGGCTACCGCTAGGGAGGCGCGCCGATGGTTCTGACGGTCCTCGACTTCGCGGCGACGCTGGTTTTTGCCCTGACCGGCGCTCTGACGGCGTCTCGCAAGGAAATGGACGTGGTGGGCCATATGTGGCTGGCCGTCGCCACAGGCGTCGGCGGCGGGACGCTGCGCGATCTTCTGCTCGGGGCGCCTGTGTTCTGGATGGACCGGCCCGGCATCATCGGCCTGTGCCTTGCGGTAGCCATTGTGACCCATTTCACAGCGCATCTTCTGGAAAGCCGCTACCGCTATATCCTGTGGTTCGACGCGTTCGGCATGGGCTTTGTCGCCATTGCTGGCGCGGCAAAGGGGCTGAACTACGAGGTCGGCGCTCTGATTGCGGTCGTCATGGGGGTCTTCACCGCCTCGGCCGGGGGGATCATCCGGGATGTGCTGGGACAGGAGCCCTCCATCGTGCTGCGCCGCGAGATTTATGTGACCGCCGCCGCTCTGGGCGCGGGCGTCTACGTCACGGCGCGGCTGTGGGGGCTGGAGCCGACACTCGCCGCCGGGATCGGGATCACGCTGGCCGTGGGCGCGCGGCTTGTCGCCCTGGCAACGGGATGGTCGATGCCGGTTTACCGGCCCAGACCCGGTCGCACAGAAGAGGAGCTCGAAGAGCTCGACCTATGAGCCGCCCGGTGCCATAGGCCGCCGCTACCTTGCCCTTCGGGCCGCGCATTGGTCTAACGGGCGCAAGGAGGACCCGTCATGGTCGATATCGCCACCCGTGTTTACAATCACAAATGGGACCTGGACCCGATCGTGCGGTCTCTGATCGACACGGATTTCTACAAGCTGCTGATGTGCCAGTCGATCTTCCGCAATCGGCCCGACACGCAGGTGACCTTCAGCCTCATCAACCGCAGCACCGACATCCGCCTGGCCGAGATCGTCGACGAGGGCGAGTTGCGCGAACAGCTCGACCATGTGCGGTCCCTGTCGCTGTCGCGCGGCGAAAGCACCTGGCTGCGCGGCAACACGTTCTACGGCAAGCGCCAGATGTTCCGGTCCGATTTCATGGCCTGGTTCGAAAACCTCCGTCTGCCCGACTACCATCTGGAAACCCGCGATGGCCAATATGAGCTGACCTTTGAAGGCGCTTGGCCCGAGGTCATGCTTTGGGAGATCCCCGCGCTCGCCATCCTGATGGAGCTGCGCTCGCGCGCCGTCATGGATCCGATGGGCCGGTTCGAACTGCAGGTGCTCTATGCCCGCGCGATGACAAAGCTGTGGTCCAAAGTGCAGGCCTTGCGCGGGATCGAAGGACTGCGGGTCGCGGATTTCGGCACCCGCAGGCGGCACAGCTTCCTGTGGCAGGACTGGTGCGTGCAGGCGATGACCGAAGGGCTGGGCAATGCGTTCGTCGGCACCTCCAACTGCCTGATCGCCAAGAACCGCGACATGGAGGCCATCGGCACCAACGCGCACGAGCTTCCCATGGTCTACGCCGCCCTTGCCGAAGACGACGCCGCCCTGGCGCAGGCGCCCTACGAAGTTCTGGCCGACTGGCACGAAGAGCATTCGGGCAATCTGCGGATCATCCTGCCTGACACCTACGGCACCCCTGGCTTCCTGGAACGCGCGCCCGACTGGCTGGCGGGCTGGACCGGCATCCGCATCGACAGCGGAGATCCGGCGACCGGCGCCGAAACCGCGATCCGCTGGTGGATCGAGCGCGGCGAAGACCCGCGCGAAAAGCTGGTGATCTTCTCGGACGGGCTCGACGTGGACAAAATCGCAGAGCTGCACGCCCAATTCGTTGGACGGGTCAGGGTCTCGTTCGGCTGGGGCACCAACCTGACCAACGATTTCCGCGGGCTGGTCGATGGCGATGCTTTGGCGCCGTTCTCTTTGGTCTGCAAGGCGATCGAAGCGGACGGACGCCCCACGGTGAAACTGTCCGACAACCCCCGTAAGGCCATGGGCCCTGAGGCGGAAATCGCGCGCTACAAGCGGGTGTTCGGCGTGGGCAAACAGGAAGAGATGGCGGTGGAGGTTTAATATGAAGTACTTGGAGTTTATTGGGATTTGCTTCGCATTCTTAATTCTATCATTAATGGCAATACTGGCATTAGATAGCCTGGCGTTCTGGGATAGTACAATTATATCATACGAAGGCACTAACGGCATTCAGGTCCATATCGCCGCTGCGATTGAGGAGAAGTTAGTCGAGCTTACCATTGCAATACTTGTAATATTTTCGATTGCCGCAACGTTGTTTTCTGGGTACTTCCAAAAACACTTGGATGACCGCGTAAGAAAAATTGAGGCTGATCTTAAGGAGAAAGCTCTTCTGAGCTCTCGCAACTCTTATGCGTCTGTCACCGCAAATATTTTCCACGAACTTGCATATCAAGTCTTCGAAAAGTGTGAGCCAACCATTCTCGATGTTTGGCATGGAAAAGAGGTTGACGAAGATATCGTTGAAAACACCAGGAACAGCATTGCGCTTGGGCTACACTACACGCAGCAGGGACTCGAGTACCTCGCCTCCGTGGACTCTAGTCAAGAAAGCTCCGAGCGAATGAAGCGTGTGCCAGGCCACCTTCGCAACTCTTTTCTCTGGCTATCGGCCGCGAAGGTCATACTATCGAGGCGCAAAGATCCGTTCTCATGCTACAGTGAGCATATCGATTTGAAGAACGAACTGATCGCGTATTTGAAATCTGCGGACACACCAAATAGGCCAAGGTGGTATCAGGGGTACGAGAGTTGTGCGTTTTTTTTGCTTGTTGTAGGAGACGAGAAAGGCTGCGAGCAAAGCAAAGCGGCTTATTCTGAAGGCCTTTCTCTTTTAAGACTAGCAACTGGTATCTCACAACCTTGGATTGGGGCAGAGCCCGCGCCTGAGGGCTGGAGGCGTGATATCAAGAATGAATATAAAAAGGCAGGTTACAATCTGTAACCTGCCTTACTATTTCTTAGCTCGTTAACCTCAGCCGTGCGTTGGCTTATTATGCCTATCACACATCAATGTAGCGAGTATCATAAGAACACCTCATTTTGAGTGCTACAAACATTCAGCATCTTGGAAGCGCGTCCGCGAAAGTCAAGGGCGTGATCTATAACACCTTGGAGGTGATTCGTAAATACCACATTTAGAGCGCTCACCCTTCCTCCACCCCGCCCCTGAGCGCCTTCACTTCCCCGCGCCGCCGTTTAGCGTCCAGCCGCTTGCGCTTTTGGTTGGCCGACACCCGCGTTTTGATCCGCCGTTTCGGCGCCACCAGAGCCTTGCGCACCAGCTCTGCCATGCGTTCGCGGGCGATTTCGCGGTTGCGGCCTTGGGTGCGGGCCTCGCTCACCTGAAGCAGAATGGCACCATCCGCCGTCCAGCGGCGCCCCGCCAGCCGCTTGAGCCTGCGCTTCACCGGATCGGGCAGAGACGGAGACCGTTCGGCCCAGAACCGCAGCTCGACCGCCGTGGACACCTTGTTCACGTTCTGCCCGCCGGGACCGCCCGCGCGGGTAAAACTTTCCGTGAGCTCCCAGTCCTGGAGCGATATTTCGTCGCTGATGCGGAGCATGTCGGGCCCTCGGGTCTTTCCTTTCGCACCATATCGGGTAACAAGTCGCGCCGCAGCCCCCCAACAGCGCTGCCGACCGACCGGAGACCAATACCCCCGCACCATGCCCCGCTCCCGACGATCCGAACGCGCGAAACCCAGCCCCATCGCCAGGTTGACCGCCCCCGAAAGCGCCCGGCTCAAGCGGGGCGCTCGGCTCAGCGTCGCGGCATCTCTGATCTGGCCGCTGCAAGCCTTGCTGATCGCGGCCCTGTTCGCCGGGCTGCTGGAGGGCACCGACCTCATCTCTCCGGCAGTCGCGGCCATCGGTTTCTTCGGGTTGGCTCTGGTCCGCGCGGCACTTGCGCGCGGCAGCGAACAGGTGCTGTTCGACGCCGCCGACGCGCTGATCGGCGCCACGCGTGCGCGTCTGATCGAGCGGGAATCGCGGTTTGCCGCGCCCTCGGTTGGCGGGCCCGGCGCCATCGCCGCGCTTGCCGGTGAAAAGCTCGATGCGCTTGAGCCGTTTCTGGTGCGCTACGCCCCGTCCCGCGCACGGGTGATGGTGATCGGCCCTCTGCTCTTGGGGCTCGCCTTTTTTCACAGCTGGGCGGTCGGGCTGGTTTTCCTGATCGCCGGTCCGCTGATCCCGGTCTTCATGGCGCTTGTCGGCTGGGCCGCGAAAGAGGCCAGCGAAAAGCACATGGCCGAGATCGGCTCCCTGAACGATCTGCTGGTGGATCGGCTGGCCGCTCTTGCGGATATGACGTTGCTCAATGCCGGGGATCGCGTGGTGGACCGGTTCGCGGAAGGCTCTGACGATCTGCGCAGCCGCACCATGGCGGTGCTGCGGATCGCCTTCCTGTCTTCGACGCTGCTGGAGCTGTTCGCCGCGCTTGGCGTCGCCATGGTCGCCGTCTGGGTCGGGTTTTCGCTGCTGAACGTGATCCACTGGGGCGCATGGGGCCGCGATCTGAGCCCATTTTCCGGCATCTACCTGCTGCTGCTCGCGCCGGAGTTCTTCCAGCCCCTGCGCGATCTGGCCGCCGCCTGGCACGACAAAGCGGCCGCAGAGGCCGTGGCCAAGGAGCTCGACGCCTGGGAAGAGGCCGCCCCCGCGACCATCGTCGGCACCGGCGCCCCGGCGGCGCCGCTTCCGGGTGCTGCGACGGTGGCACTGCACGGCGTGACCGCACAGCGGGGATCGCGGCAGATCGCCTATCCCGACCTGACGATCGCACCGGGCCAGCATACGGCCATTGCCGGGCCTAGCGGGATCGGAAAATCCACGCTTTTGCGCCTGCTGGCGGGGCTTGAGGCCCCCTCGGGAGGGTGGATCGACGTGGCCGGGGTTACGCTCGACAACAACACCGCCGATGGCTGGCGCGCCCGGCTGGGGTGGCTGCCTCAGGCACCGCATTTCCTGAACCGCAGCCTTCGGCACAACATCGCGTTTGGCGCTCCGCTGCAGCAGGATGCGCTGCGCAAGGCCGTTCTGGAGGATGTTGTCGCCACCCTGCCCCGCAAGGATCTGACCGTTCTGGGCGAAACCGGCGCCGGGCTGTCGGGCGGAGAAGGCCGCCGCGTGATGCTGGCCCGTGCGCTCCATGCCGGACCGGACCTGCTGCTGGCCGATGAACCGACAGCCGATCTGGACGCCGCGACCGCGGCTCAGGTGATGGACGGGCTGATGGCGCTTGCCGACAACGGCGCTACGCTCATCATTGCGACCCACGACCCGGCGCTTGTCGCTCGGATGGATCAGGTTGTGACTCTTTCTCCCGAGGAGGACGCGTCATGACCCCGCTGCTGCGCATTCTCAGGATCATGATCGATGGACAGCGCGGCGCTTTCTGGCGCGGGGCGCTGCTCTCGGTGCTGGTGCTGGCCATGGGCGCGGCGCTTTTGGGCCTGTCGGGCTGGTTCATCACGGCCGCCGCCGCCGCGGGGCTTTTGGGCGCCGGTCATGTATTCGACGTGTTCCGCCCCTCGGCCATGGTGCGCCTTCTGGCCATCGGCCGCACCGCGACCCGCTACGGGGAACGCCTGTTCACCCACGATTCCACCCTCAAGGCCCTATCCGCGCTGCGGGTTCAGCTGCTCACGGGGCTGGCCCGCGCCCCGTTTGACCGCCTGACCCGCCTGCGCGCCGCCGCGACGCTGAACCGGGTAACCGCAGATGTGGACGCTCTGGACGGGGTGCCGCTGCGGCTGGTGCTGCCGGTGATCTCTGCGGTTGCGACGTTGGTGCTGACCTTTATCGCGCTCTGGTGGCTGGTGGACCTGCGCGTTGCGCTTTGGGTGACGCTTGGCCTCTCCTTCGGTGCTCTCGCAATCCTCATTGTCGGAACCCGCGCCGCAAAGGCGGCGTCACGCCGCGCCGAAGCGGGCGCTCAAGCAATGCGGAGCCGGTTCATCGACCTCATCGCCGCACGATCCGACCTGGCGGTCTACGGCCAGCTGGACCCGATGCGCGACGCGGTGACAAAGGCCGACCACTACCGCCGAGACCAGGCGCGCCAACTGGCCGCCACGGAGCGCAAAGCAGGCGCTGCCCTCGCGCTGCTGTCAGCCGGAATCACGGCCGGAGCCATGTGGCTGGGTGGGAACCTCGCCCTGTCCGGGCAGATCACCCCGGCCCGTGCCGCGATCGGTGTCTTTGTCGCGCTCGCCCTTGCCGAAGCCATCGCCCCGTTCCGCCGGACACTGGCCGAACAGGGCCGGATGGTGCAGGCCGCGCGCCGGGTGGGACGGATGCTGGACATCGCGCCACCGGTGCAAGGTGGCGACACCGCGACCCCGATGGCCCCGCTTGATCTCAAGGGGATCACCACCCGTCGGTCACCCGGCGGCCCCGCGATCCTGTCGGATTTCTCGCTTCATGTCGCGCCGGGCGAAACCGTGGCCCTGACGGGCCCGAGCGGCTCGGGCAAAAGCACCGTGCTGCTGATCGCCGCCGGGTGCCTTGCTCCGGAAAACGGCTCTGCGACACTTCAAGGGCATCCGGTCGCCGCCTTCGCGCCGAGCGCCCTGCGCCGGGGCGTGACGTTGGTTACACAGCGATCAGCCCTGCTTCAGGGCTCCGTCGCGGAGAACCTGCGGATGGCGGATCCTGAGGCGAGCAATGACGCCTTGTGGGCCGCGCTCGACGCCGTCGCGCTGCGCGATGTCGTTCAGGCGAAAGGCGGGCTTGAGGCCCCCCTAGGCCCGCGCGGCGCCGGGCTGTCGGGCGGGGAAACCCGCCGCTTGGTGCTGGCCCGAACGCTGCTTCGGCGGCCTGCGGTGCTGCTGTTGGACGAGCCGACCGAGGGGTTGGATCCGGACACCGCCGCGCAGGTTCTGGCTGGCCTTCGCGCGTTCCTGCCTGAGGCCGCAATCCTCGTCGCCGCCCATCGGCGCGCCGAAATCACCTGGGCCGACCGGCACGTCGAGTTGGACGCGACAGCCTGACGCAGACCAAATCCTGAAAAAATGAATATCTTTGATGCGTAATTTTGACTTAGGTCAAACACACATCAGAAATACGGAATATAAAGCCGTTACAAAACGCATTCAGGATGCGCCTATTCGCCATTCCGCAATCCGCGCCAAGGAGGTTCCTCTCATGGAGTTCGGACTAGTCGAGCTGTCACGACTGCAATTTGCCATGACAGCCATGTATCACTTTCTCTTCGTGCCGCTGACGCTCGGTCTTTCGATCATCGTCGCGATCATGGAGACCGTCTATGTCATGACGGGCCGCCCGATCTGGCGCCAGATGACCAAATTCTGGGCGACCCTGTTTGGGATCAACTTCGTCCTGGGCGTCGCGACCGGCATCACCATGGAATTCCAGTTCGGCATGAACTGGAGCTATTACAGCCACTATGTCGGCGACATCTTCGGTGCGCCGCTCGCCATTGAGGGCCTGATGGCCTTCTTCATGGAAGCCACCTTTGTCGGCCTCATGTTCTTTGGCTGGGACAAACTGCGGCCCGTGTCGCACCTTGTCGTGACCTGGCTGGTCGCCATCGGGTCGAACTTCTCGGCTCTGTGGATCCTGATCGCCAATGGCTGGATGCAGAACCCGGTCGGCGCGGTGTTCAACCCGGACACCATGCGGATGGAGATGACGTCGTTCTTTGACGTGGTGTTCAATGAAGTGGCCCAGGCCAAGTTCGTGCACACGGTGTCTGCTGGCTATGTGACCGCCTCTGTCTTCGTGCTCGGCGTGTCGGCGTGGTATCTGCTCAAGGATCGCCACATCGCCCTGGCCAAACGCTCCATCGCGGTGGCCTCGGCCTTTGGCCTGGCATCGGCCCTGTCGGTCGTGGTTCTGGGGGATGAAAGCGGCTATTCCGCCTCGCACACCCAGAAGATGAAGCTCGCCTCCATCGAGGCCATGTGGGAGACCCACGAGGCCCCCGCGCCCTTCACCGCCATCGGCTTCCCGGACAAGGAAGCGCGTGAAACCCACTACGCGATCGAAATCCCGTGGGTGATGGGCCTGATCGGCACCCGCTCGCTGACCGAGGAAATCCCCGGCATCAACCAGCTGGTGGACGAGGCCGAAGACAAGATCCGCGACGGTTTGATCGCCTACGACGCGCTGATGACCATCCGTGAACAGCGCGACGCCACCCCGCCCGAAATCCGCACCGCTTTCGAGGAACATTCGGACAATCTGGGCTTCGCCATGCTGCTCAAACGCTACCTGGACGATCCGCGCCTGGCCACGGACGAACAGATCGCTATGGCCGCCGAAGACACGATCCCCGGTGTGGGGCCGCTGTTCTGGGCGTTCCGCCTGATGGTGGCGCTTGGGTTCAGCTTCATAGCGGTGATGGCCTATTTCTTCTGGCGCGCCTCGTTCCGCAACATGCAGTTCCCGCGCTGGTCCCTGATTGCGGCGGTGGCGATCATCCCGACCCCGTGGATCGCCGCAGAGTTGGGTTGGTTCGTGGCTGAATTCGGCCGCCAACCCTGGACCGTGGACGGCGTCCTGCCGACCGCCCTGTCCGCATCGCACCTGTCGGTGATGGACCTGGCGATCACGCTGGCGGGCTTCGTCACCTTCTATTCGATCCTCTTCGTGATCGAGATGGGCCTGATGCTGAAATACATCCGCAAGGGCCCGTATCAGGACGTGGACGAAACCGATGCCTGGCAGGCCCGCCACGAAGCGCGGCTGCGCAGCCCCGGCATTGATCCTCTCACCACGCCTGCGGAGTAAGAGACCATGACACTGTTTGAACTGATCGACTATGACATCTTGCGCGTGATCTGGTGGGCGCTCTTGGGCGTGCTTCTGATCGGCTTCGCACTGACCGACGGGTTCGACATGGGGGTCGGCGCCTTGCTGCCCTTCGTCGCCAAGACCGACGTGGAGCGCCGTATCGCCATCAACACCGTCGGCCCCGTGTGGGAAGGCAACCAGGTGTGGTTCATCCTCGGGGGCGGTGCGATCTTTGCCGCCTGGCCTCCGCTCTACGCGGTGAGCTTCTCGGGCTTTTACCTGGCGATGTTCGTCGTGCTGGCAGCCTTTATCGTGCGCCCGGTGGCGTTCAAATACCGCTCCAAGCGGGATAATCCGACCTGGCGCAACAGTTGGGACTGGGCGTTGTTCATCGGCGGGGCTGTGCCCGCGCTGCTGTTCGGCGTGGCCGTCGGAAACGTGCTGCTGGGCGTGCCCTTCACCCTGACCGAAGACCTGCTGTCGGTCTACGAAGGCAACACGCTGACCAAGTTCATCGGCCTGCTGCGCCCCTTCGCGTTGCTGTCGGGCGTGGTGTCGCTGTCCATGCTGCTGATGCACGGCGCGGCCTGGCTGAACCTGAAGGCCGAAGACCCGGTGGCCGGACGCGCCCGCGCCATTGGCACCGTGGCCGGGGTGGTTGCTCTGGTGGGCTATGCGCTTGCCGGTCTGTGGCTGGCCTTTGGGATCGACGGGTTTGCGCTCGTCAATGAGCCAGTCGCCAACGGCCCGTCCAACCCGCTCTATTCGGAAGTGACCCGTTCCCAGAGCTGGCTGGCCGCCTATGCAGCACGCCCGTGGATCATCATCGCTCCGGTGATGGGCTTTGCGGGCACGGCGCTCGCGGTGCTGAGCATGCGTGCGAGCAAAGAGGTGTCCACCCTGCTGTGGTCCAAGATGGGCATCACGGGGATCATCTCTTCGGTGGGGCTGACCATGTTCCCGTTCATCCTGCCATCCACGGTGAATCCCGATGCGTCGCTGACCGTGTGGGATGCGTCCAGCTCTCACCAGACGCTGTTCGTGATGCTCGTGGTGACGGTGATCTTCATGCCGCTGATCCTGGCCTACACGTCCTGGGTCTACAAAGTGCTCTGGGGCAAGGTCACCGAAGCCGACGTCACCGAAAACAGCCATTCCGTCTACTGAGGAGAAACCGACATGTGGTATTTTGCCTGGCTTCTGGGTCTTCCGCTCGCCGCGCTCTTCGCGGTCCTGAACGCCATGTGGCTGGAGCTGCGCTCTGACGCCCAACTGGCCGAAGAGGGCGATAACGCCCCGAACGACCGCAACGCCTGAATTTCCCAAATGCGGGGGCCTGTCCCTTCGCCCCCGCGTCCTACGGGCCCCGGCGCATTGCGACCGGGGCCCTTTTTTCGACGCCAGGCCAGAGCGCCCGAGCCACGAACAAGATCGGTGCGTGCGCGCCCGTTGCGCGGCTTGGATTCCGCCTTGCGCGATAAGCGTCATGGGGGTAAACGGGCATCCGCGCAGCGCCCGACGGGCTGGCCCGGAAAGCGCCGCGCATCTGAAGAACTGGCGGGATCGCATCGCGATCCGAAACGCCGCTGTAGCTCAGCTGGTAGAGCACGTCATTCGTAATGATGGGGTCGGGGGTTCGAGTCCCTTCAGCGGCACCAGTTCTTTTATTCCACCCAAGACAACCCAAGCGACTCTTTTCGGCAATCGAGCGACCCCCAATCGCAGCAGATCGGTTTGCATAGGGTGCCGTATTCCCGATAGGGTGTCGCGAATACTGCGAGTCATCGGGGTCTGAGCGTGTCGCTATTTCTTATCGTTGCCCTGCCGTTCCTTGGTGCCCTTCTTCCGGGACTTATGAACGCCGCGGGCCGGTCCGTTTGCGCCGGTGTGACATTCACCGTCTCTCTTGCCGCCTTTGTCGGGCTGCTCACCAACCTGCCCACCGTTCTCGCCGGAGAGGTCGTCACCTCGCGGATCGACTGGCTGCCTGCGCTTGGGCTCAACGTCACGCTGATGCTGGACGGGCTGGGCTTCTTCTTTGCCTTCCTGATCCTGGGCATCGGGCTTTTGGTGATCGCCTATGCGCGCCACTACCTGAGCCGCGACGATCATATGGGCGAATTTTTCACCTATCTGCTGCTGTTCCAGGGCGCGATGGTCGGCGTGGTGCTCAGCGATAACATCCTGCTTCTGCTGGTGTTCTGGGAGCTCACCTCGCTGTCGTCCTTCCTTCTGATCGGCTATTGGAAGCACCTGCCCGAAGGCCGTCAGGGCGCCCGCATGGCGCTGACCGTGACCGGGATGGGCGGGCTCGCGATGATCGCCGGGATGCTGATCCTCGGCCATATCGTCGGCAGCTATGATCTGAGCGTGATCCTGTCGCAGCGCGACCTGATCCAGGCCGATCCGCTGTATCTGCCCGCTCTGCTGCTGATCCTGCTGGGCTGCTTTGCGAAATCGGCGCAGTTCCCGTTCCAGTTCTGGTTGCCCCACGCCATGGCGGCGCCGACGCCGGTGTCGGCCTATCTGCACTCCGCGACGATGGTGAAGGCCGGGATCTTCCTCATGGCGCGCATGTGGCCCGTTCTGTCGGGCACGCCCGAATGGTTGGTGCTGGTGACGGGGATCGGGCTGATCACCATGGTGCTGGGCGCGGTCATCGCGGTGTTCAAACACGATCTTAAATCGTTGCTGGCCTATTCCACGGTGAGCCATCTGGGGCTGATCACCATGCTTTTGGGCACCGGCACTGCGTTTGGCGCCATGGCAGCGGTGTTCCACATCCTTAACCACGCGACCTTCAAGGCCGCGCTGTTCATGTCCGCCGGGATCATCGACCACGAAGCCCACACCCGCGACATTCGGCGCCTGGGCGGGCTGCGGCGCCTGATGCCGATCACCTTCATCTTCGCGACGCTTGCGGCGCTGTCCATGGCGGGGATCCCGTTCCTGAACGGGTTCCTGTCCAAAGAAATGATGCTCGAAGAGACGACCCACACCGTCCTGTTCGGTCAGCCTTGGCTGGTGCCCGGCCTTGCCGTGTTCGGGGCCCTGATGTCCGCCGCCTATAGTTTCCGCTATATCGGCCATGTGTTCCTGGGCCCGGTGCGGGAAGACTACCCGGCCAAGCCCCATGATCCCGGCCCCGGCCTGTGGCTGCCGCCTGTGATCCTGGTGGTACTGGTCGTCGCCATCGGCGTGGCGCCTTTCCTCGCGGAACCCTTCGTGAAGCTCGTCACGGCCTCGGTGCTGGGGGACGCCGCCGAAGTACCCCACGCCCATTTCAAGATCTGGCATGGCCTGGTGCCCGCGCTCTACATGTCGGCCGCAGCCGTCATCGGCGGGCTGGTCGTGCTGGCCGGACATGCTCCGCTGCAGCGGCTGTGGGATGCCACGCCGCGCCCCGAGGCCAAGGTGATCTTCGATGCCATCATCGCCGCCTGCGTCCGCGCCGCCCGCGCGGTCACGGCCAGCCTGCATGACGGAGCCTTCACCCGCTACGCGCTGATCGCGATAGCCGTCATCATCGTTGCCGCGACTCACGCTTGGCTGACGGGCACAACCGGCGCCGCCATACGCTCTGTGCAGCCCGCCGGGCCCGTGGCCATCGCGGGTTGGGGCATGCTGGCGGCCGCGACCGCTGGCATCGTGATGTTGCACCGCAATCGCTTCCTGGCTCTGATCCTGATCGGGATCGTCGGGCTCATGGTCTCCGTCGCATTCGTCTTCATGAGCGCGCCTGACCTGGCGATGACTCAGTTCACGGTGGAGGTCGTCACCATCATCTTGATGCTGCTGGCGCTCAACTTCCTGCCCAACCGCACACCGGTGGAAAGCACCGCTCTGCGGCGCGCGCGCGATGGAACGCTTGCGATCATTGCTGGCATTGCGACCTTCGTGCTCGCCTATCACATTCTGCTGCGCGACACGGTTGCCCCGTCGATCTCAGAGTTCCACGTCGCGAATTCCTACAAGGGCGGCGGTGGGACCAATGTGGTCAACGTGATCCTCGTCGATTTCCGGGGCTTTGACACCTTCGGAGAGATCATCGTTCTAGGCATCGCGGCGCTGCTGATCTACGCGCTGACCGAAGCCCTGCTGGACAGCCCGGTGCGCGCCCGCCTGTTGAACCGAGCGCCCGACCAGCCCCGCGCAGGCGACGCCCATCCCATGATGATGGTGGTGCTGACCCGCGTCATGATGCCGGTGGTGATGATGGTCGGCTTCTACATCTTCCTGCGCGGCCACAATGAGCCGGGCGGCGGGTTCATCGCCGGCCTCATCGTGTCCATCGCCGTGGTCATGCAGTATATGGCCAGCGGGTTCCAATGGACCTCGGCGCGGCTGAAATACCCCTATCATGGCGTGATCGGCGCGGGGGTGCTGGTGGCCGGGTTCACCGGCATCGGCGCCTGGTTCGTCAGCAAGCCGTTCCTGACCTCTGATTTCACCTATGTGCGCATCCCGCCCTTCGACAAGTTCGAACTGGCCACAGCCGCGCTCTTTGACCTGGGCGTGTTCCTGGCCGTGGTCGGGGCGGTGATGCTGTCGCTGCAAAGCTTCTCGCGCCTCGCGTGGCAAGCCAACAAACCCGATCCGGAGCACGCGATGGATATCGATCCTTCTCGGGACGAAGACCAGCCTTCGCCCTCCGACACTGCGCAGGAGGGCGCCTGACATGGAACTGCTTGTCGCGTCGGCCATCGGCATTCTCACTGCGGGCGGTGTCTATCTGACTCTGCGCCTACGGACCTTCCCCGTGATCTTGGGGATCTCGCTTCTGACTTATGCGGTGAACATCTTCCTGTTCGCCTCGGGCCGGATTGCCATCGGCATGCCCCCCGTGCTGCGCGATGGTGTGGACAGCTACACCGATCCGCTGCCGCAGGCTCTGGTCCTGACGGCGATCGTGATCTCGTTCGGGATGACGGCAGTCGTGGTGATGATGGGTCTGGGCGCCTATCTGGGCGATGATGACGACCACGTGGACGACTGCGCCCCGCCGCCCGCCACCGACACGGAGGCGCAGCCATGACGCATTGGATCATTGCCCCGATCGTGCTGCCCGCCTTCCTGGCGCCGTTCATGGTGCTAGCCGCGCGCTATCACATCCATATCCAACGGTCCTTGTCCGTGGCCGGGGTCCTGGCGTTGATCGCACTCGCGGCCGGGCTGACCTGGGAGGTATCAGACGGCACGGTCCTGACTTATCGTCTGGGCGACTGGGCCGCACCTTTCGGGATCGTTTTGGTAGCAGACCGGCTGTCGATGCTGATGGTACTGCTGACCTCGGTGCTGGCGCTGTTCGTCGTGCTCTACGCCATGGGATCGGGTTGGGACCAACGCGGGAGACACTTCCACGCGCTGTTCCAGTTCCAGCTCATGGGCATCATCGGTGCGTTCCTCACCGGAGATCTGTTCAACCTCTTCGTCTTTTTCGAAGTGCTGCTGATCGCCTCTTACGCGTTGATGATCCATTCAGGCGGCTCTGCGCGGCTGAAAGCCGGTGTGCAATACGTCCTGTTCAACCTGATCGGATCGACCCTGTTCCTGTTTGCGCTCGGCACGCTCTACGCGGAGACCGGCACGCTCAACATGGCGGACATGGCCGCGCGCGTCGCGCTGATCGGACCCGAAGAAACCGTTGGGATTCGCGTGGCCGCGGTCCTGTTGATGCTGGTCTTTGCGATCAAAGCGGCCTTGGTGCCGCTGCATTTCTGGCTGCCCTCAAGCTATGCCGAAGCCCCCGCCCCCGTCGCGGCGCTCTTTGCCATCATGACCAAGGTCGGGGCCTACGCGATCATCCGCGTCTACACCCTGATCTTCCATCCGGGCGTTGAGGCGACGTCCGGCCTGCATGGGTTCTGGCTGATGCCTGCGGCGCTCGTGTCGCTGGCGCTTGGCATGATCGGCGTGCTCGCCGCGCGTCGGCTGGACCGGCTGGTCGCCTTTGCGATCATCGGTTCCATGGGGATGGTGATGGTCTCCATCGCGCTGTTCACGCCCACGGGCATCGCCGCAGCGCTGTACTACATCGTGCATTCCACGCTCGCCGGCGCCGCACTGTTCCTGGTGGTCGATCTGGTGCGCACGGGGCGCGAAGACCTCGCGCTGTCCACACAGCCGCCCGTCGCCGGTGCCGCGCTGACCGCAGGACTGTTCTTTGTCGGAGCGATTGCAATGGCGGGACTGCCGCCACTTTCCGGGTTCCTGGGGAAACTGATGATCCTCGACGCCGCCTATGACAGCCCGCTGATGGTCTGGATCTGGGCCATCGTGCTGGGCGCGAGCCTGATCAGCATCGTCGGCTTTGCGCGGGCAGGCAGCACGCTGTTCTGGAAGGCACAGAGCGTCGCCCCCCCTGAAGACACAGAAGAGGACGAGGACGCACCCGCTTCGCCCCCCACACCGCCTTCGGCACTCGCCTACTCCGCGACCGGCGGGCTGGTTGCCCTGCTGGCAGCGCTGACCATCTTCGCCGGGCCGATGCACCGCTACACCACCACACTCGCCCAAGAGCTGTTCGCACCCACGGCCTACATGTCTGCGGTCCTGGATACGCCGGGCAAGGGCAGCGACCCGAAGGAGGGCCACTGACATGATCCGCTCCGCCTTCCGTTGGCTCGTGCCACACCCGTCCCTGACGCTCGTTCTGGCCGTGACGTGGACTTTGCTGCAAAATCAGGTGACGTCCGGCATGGTCGTGTTCGGCATCATCCTGGCCATCATCATCCCGCGCCTGACCTCAATCTGGTGGCCGGGCGCGCCCAAGGGCGTGCGCCTGGGCAAGCTCACCGTGTATGGAGTCATCGTCCTTTGGGACATTCTGGTGGCCAACATCCAAGTGGCCTGGGTGGTGCTGACCGTTCCAAATTCCAAACTGCGCTCCGCCTGGATCGTGATCCCGCTTGAGCTGAGGCAGCCCGAAGCGATCACACTGCTCGCGGGCACTATTACGCTGACGCCTGGGACTGTCTCTGCTGATCTGTCGGACGAAGGCCACAGCCTTCTGGTCCACGTGCTGCATGCCGAAGACCCCGACGCGGTGCGCGATGAGATCGTCACCCGCTATGAGCGCCGCCTCAAGGAGGTCTTTGCCTGATGTCCCCTGACAGCTTCCTCTACATCGCCATCGGCGTCGCCTTTCTGACGCTCTGCGTTGGCCAGATCCTGTGCATGACCAGATTGGTGATCGGCCCCAGCTCGGGTGATCGGATCCTTGCGCTCGACACGATGGTCATCAACGCGCTTGGGCTCGTTCTGGTTCTGGGGATCTACCAAGGCGTCGCCGTCTATTTCGAAGTCGCCCTGCTGATCGCCATGCTGGGTTTCGTGTCGACAGTGGCGCTTGCGCGGTTCCTGCTCAGGGGAGACATCATCGAATGACGATTGAGAACCTGGCAATTATCGGCGCGGCAATCTCTCTGCTGATCGGCTCCTTCTTCATCCTGGTCGGCGCGATCGGCCTCCTGCGGTTCGGAGACCCGATGGCGCGGCTGCATGCACCAACGAAGGTGGGAACCCTGGGCATCGGAATGCTCATCATCGCGTCGCTCATGGCGACCTTCGCCACCGGCGAGATGTCGATCAATTCCGTGCTCATCATGGCCTTCCTGTTCGTGACGGCTCCGGTATCTGCGCATTTCATCGCCAAGACGCACCTGCACAGAGGCGACTGCACGCCGCCGCCTGCTCCGGCCAGAGACGAGACATGGTCCACGCTGAAAACCTACGGCGAAGAGGACACCGCAGAGGGCGAAACCTGAGCCAAGCGATATGGCGCACCCGACAACGCAAGCTTGCCGCGCCGGTGCGCCCGTTACTGGGCGACGTGTTTTGATCGGAAAGCTCGCGTGTGCTGGCGGGGTGAAAGAGGCCTAGCTGTCCGTGCGGGCAGCGAACGCCTCGGATCTGATCTCTTTGAGCCCCTCGGGCACACGGATCAGAAACAGGGCCGCAACATCGTGAGCGGCGGCAAATTGCGGGCCCTCATCCGGGCCAAGCACATAGAGCACAGTGGCCAGAGCATCGGCCTCCATGCAGCTCTCGTTCAGCACGGTGACCGACAGCACATCCGTGATCAGCGGCGCGCCACTGCGGGGGTCGATCGTGTGCGAAAATATCTCTCCGCCGATCTCGCGGCGGTTGCGGTAGCCGCCTGTCGTGGCGACGGCGCCTTCGACGGGCAGATCATCGTAGATCAGGCGCTCCTGCGCGGGCACGGGCAGCTCCAGCCCAACGGTCCAGCCTCGCCCGCCCGGGCCGTCGCCATGGGCAACGATCTCACCAGCGGCCTCGATCAGGAAATCGGTCACGCCAAGGGCCTGCACAGCGCGCGCCGCCTGATCGACGGCAAAGCCTTTTGCCAGGGCGCAAAGATCGAAGGCGATGTCTTCATGTTTGAACACCGCGGGCGGATCGGCCCGCAGCGCATAGGCACCAAGCGCGGCGCGCGCGGCTTCGGCGGCGCTTGCTTCAGAGGCGGGGCGTGTGTCGGGGGTGGCGTCTGGGCCAAAGCCCCAGTCGTTCACAAGCCGCCCAAGCGCAATGTTGATCGCCCCGTCGGACAAACGCGCCAGGCGGTCTGCGCAGGCCATGACGGTCATGACCTCGGGCGGCACAGAGATGAAATCGTTCAGCGGCGCACGGCTCAGGCGCATCAGGTCGCTGTCGTCGCGATAGGTGGACATCTGAGCATCGACCCGGCGCAGCGCTGACAGGGCGGCATCGGCCACGATATCGGGCGCGACCCCCGCCACAGGCCGGTGACGGAGCTGCCAAGGTCCGCCCATAACGGTGCCGCTGGCGTCGTGATAAGCGCTGTGATCGAGCATATCCGTCCCTTCCGCGATGATCGGGCGGGGATCGTCCGTGATCCCCGCCCGACATTGCTGTGGTTACTGCACCAGACGCTTGGCCGCGTCGGTGTTCGCCAGATTGACGTTCTCCGCGATCATGTCGGCAGCAGTGTCGCCGAAATCATCGGCCAGCGTCACATCGGCGCCCGCGTCCAGCAGCATCGTGACCACTTCGGGCGCGCTACCCTTCAGAGCAGCCAGCATCAGCGGCGACATCAGATCGCGGTTGACCGCGTTCACATCGACACCCGCGTCGAGAAAGCGCTGCACGGCCTCGGCGCCGCGCCCGGCATCGACCACCGCCAGCAGACCGTTGAGACCATGCTCATCGGTCGTGGTCAGATCGGCCCCGGCCTCGGCCAGAAGCGTGACGATCTCTTCAGCGCCCTTGCGTTCCCGCTCTGCGGCGACCAGCAGCGGGGTGGTGCCGTGCTCATCGGCCATATCGGGCTTCGCGCCCGCCTCCAGCAGCATCGCGACCACCTCGGGAGAGTTGCGCTGTGCGGCGTAGAAGATCGGCGTGCGGCCTTCGGCATCAGTGCGGTTCACGTCGAGCCCCGCGTCGATCAGAAGCTGCAGCACTTCGGCTTCGTTGCGATAGGCCGCGACCGACAGGGCGTCGCGCCCGGATTCAGCCGCCGTATCGGCAGGGTCAAACCCAGCTTCGATCAGGAAGGCGATCTTGTCCACGTCGCCGCGATAGGCCGCCAGCTGCATGGCGTTTGCGCCATCTTCGTCGCGGGCAAAGCGGTCTTCGCTGATATTCATCAGCACACGCACCACATCGACGCTCCTGTTTCGATAGGCCGCCAGCATAAAGGCATCTTTGCCGTCATCGGCACGCAGCCCCATGTCGGAGACGCTCGAGATATACTCAACCGCGTCGAGGCTGGTGTTGTAATAGGCAGCCGACAGAGCCGCGTTGCGGCCTGCACGGTCCAGAGTCTCCGGGTCCAGGGCCAGGTCTTCCGCAAGGAACTTCAGAACCTCCAGATCCTCCTGCCCGAAGGCAGCGAAGGCCAGCGAATTGCGGCCCGAATAGTCTTCGACCTCGGGATCGGCGCCCTTCTCGATCAGGTGCTTGAGCAGCGCAACCGAGCCGCCGCGGGCGGCCCACATGAAGGCCGGGCGCTCATCGTGGCCCGGACGATTCACATCGGCGCCCTGAGCGATCAGATAGTCGATCACTTCAATCGGCGCATCGGCGTAGGCGGCGCGGGTCAGGGGCGTGTAGTTGCCCTCGCCCTTCTCAGTGGCGTCAGCGCCTTCGGCCACGGCGGCTTCGACTTTGGCCAGATCGGCTTCCTTCCAGAAATCGCTGTCCAGCAGCGGATTGTCGGCGAAGGCCGGGAGGGTCATCGCACTGGACAGCAGCAGCGCAGTAAGGGTGGATTTGACAAGACGCATTGGGGTTCCTCTTTTGCGTTTTCGGCCAGGCCGGGTCAGTAGATGTCTTCGAGGTAGCGGTTGCGGCGTTTGAGCTCGTCGAGCGACAGGCCGCACTCTGCTGCCAGAGCGTCGAATTCCGCGCGCACGGCGGCGGCCATGGCCGTCCCGCCACACACCATGATGGTCGCGCCCGCCTTGAGGCGCTCGATCAGGTGGGACCGCTCCGCGCGGAGGCGGTCCTGAACGTATTCCCTGCGCTCGCCGCTGCGCGACCAGGCCGGGGCAAAGCGTGCCAGATGGCCTGACTGGGCCCATCCCGCGATGTCATCTGCGTAAAGCGCATCGGCTTGCGGGTCGCGCCCGCCCCAGAACAGATCCACAGCCCGGCAACCGGTGTTGTGGCGGATCATGCCGGTGAAGGGCGCAATCCCCGTGCCCGCGCCGACCATAATGACCGGGCGCTTTTGCGGCATTTGGAACCTGTCGTTTCGGGCGATGGCGACGTCGATCTCGTCCCCCTCTTCCAGCCCGCAAAGCCAGCTTGAGCAGCGCCCGCCATCGACGCGCTTGACCACGATCTCAAGGAATCCGTCGCGGCGCGAGGACGAGCCGAGCGAATAGAGCCGCGGCACGTTGCAAGCTGGCGGATAGACCTGCGCCAGATCGCCGGGGCGGTGGAACGGCAGGCGCTTGCCCTGAAAGCGCAGCACGGCCGTCGTCGCATCGAGCGTCACCCCAAAGACCGCACGGCGGGTCAGGGTCAGACGCCGGGTGCGCGGCCGCCGGGGTTCGTATTGCACGGCCAGCGGCGTGCCGAGCACATCCGAGAGCTCTCCGCACCAATGCTGGAAGGCCTGCACGGATTGCTTGTCGATCTCGAACAACGGCAGAGCGGCGGGGCCGATCTGCCGCTCCATCGCGGCGGCGGCTGTCTGGGCATAGGCGCAATAGGCCGGGAAAGCTTTGTCACCGAAAGCCAGCGTGGCGTGACGCAGCCCGGCGGGCGGCTGGAACTGACCCACGCGCGAGAGGAACTTTGCCGCCGACTTGGGGGCATCACCGTCGCCATAGGTCGCCGCCATCACGATCAGCGTGGTCAGGCGCGGGTAGCTGCGGCGCAGCTCGCTCATCGCGGCGACCCGCGTGGGGGTTCCGGCCTCGGTCATGGCGCGGTGCAGGGCCTTGGCAAAGCCCCAGGTTGTGCCGCCTTCGGACCCGACGAGGATCAGGGCCTCGGCCTGCCCGCTGGCGGCGTTGCCCCGGATCCGGCCGCGCCCGCTGCGCTTGCCGCGCCACCAGACCAAAGCCCCGGTGACCGCGAAGAACGGCACCGCCGCCGAGGCCAGCATGAGCACGATCGCCCAGGGCCACGCGCCTTTGGCCGTGTGCAGCAGCATGATGAAATCATAGATCCGCGATGCGGTCGGCAATGGATCGCGCGACAGCTCATCCCCTGTGAACTGGTCATAGAAGACCCATGCTGCCCCCGTTTTGACGGCCCAGACGTCGAACCAATCCTCTGGAATCGGGTAAACGATTTCGTCCACGCTCGACAGCGGCATGGCCTGCAGCCCGTGCAGGTCCCATGGGGCCACTGGATCCAGCTCTTCAAGGCTTTCGGGATAGGCCGGGGCCCGGCCCGATCCGGCGGGGAGAATGTCGAAGGTCAGAGCCGACAGGTAGAGCGCCGTCAGGCTGATGATCAGCAGCGGGACCAAGGTCAGGCGCCCGGTCCAGGAATGCAGCCCTCCCGCGTCGCGCCCCTGGATCGGCGCAAAGACCTGCCGCAGCCCGCCCATGCGGCGGATCAGCAGGGCGATTCCCGAAGCCATCAGCACGGTCATCGCGATCCCCGACAGCGCCGTCAGGAGCCGCCCGTCATCGCCCAGAAGGAAGGACCGGTGCAGATCACGCAGGAAGGTGTAGAACTTGGGGCGCTTTCGTTCGCGAGCGAAATCGCCGGTCTCGGGATCGACGACCCTTTCGCGACGGCGGCCCCGTTCATTATACGTGAGTTTCCAATCCCCCGCCTCGCTGCGCGTGATGCGCTCACCGATGGCGCGGGGGTTGGCTTCTCCGATATGGCGCAGCAGATCGGCGACGGACAGATCGTCCGCCCCGCTGTTGACCGTCACGCGGTCATAGACCGGCTCGGTGGCCAGCAGCGCGCCGGTGATGGCAGTCACCATCACCAGCAGGCTCAAAGCCAGCCCGATCCAACTGTGAACGCTGCGCCACATTCGCGATCAGTCCCACTTGAACCGCAGGTAGCGCACGTAGCCGGTACCGGCGATCTTGTCCCCGTGCTGATCCGAGCTGAGCGCGGTTTCCACATCGGTGGGGAAGTTGTTCTGATCCTCAACAGAGGTATCGACGCGGACCTTGTAGCCAGCGTCCAGCACATCGTCTTCCAGCTCGATGCGGATCACGGCCCGATCGCCCGGTGCGGTCGAGGCGCCCGTAACAGCCGAAACATCTTCCTGCGCGCGGCCCACATATTTCCACCAGCGAGGCTGATCGGGATACCAACGCTCTTCGTCGCCGGACACCCAAAGCGTGCGCACATAGCGGTCTTCCGGGTCCACGAGGTAGACGGAGAAATAAGCCTCATCGCCCTCATAGTCGTTGAGCTGAACGAGGAAGATGGCGTCCTTGGCCCAGGCGCCCACAGGGGCCATCGCGGCGCCAAGCGCGAGCGCGGATGTGGTTAGGGTCGCAAACGAACGGGAACGGAGCGCCTGCGCAGACGGCAGGACACGGGAAACGATGGATCGCAAGGGAGCCTCCGATAAGGTCTGAATGTCGGGATTGGCTCGATCGGTCGCGCGAAGCCGCCGTCTCTAGCTGCGCGCACAGTTATCCAAGTGTTTTGATAAGGTAAAGTATAAAACGCCCAAACCGCCGCGGACCCGGCGCGAACTGGAACGGCATATAATATCGGGTTTTCCTTTGTTTATCTGGAGCTAGCGCACCATCTGCCGCCGTTCGAACGACCCACGACTCCATCGGAGCGCGTCCCGTATTAGCAGGGCCGTCAAGGCAGGCCGCCGACCCCGCCAAAGCCTACATGCCGCCGGATTTCGCTTGCGCAATCATCGCCGTCACACGCGCGCGCAGCGCTTTGGGCACGATGCTCTCGGCCAGCCGCAAGAAGCCTTGCACGATGAGTTCGCGGGCGGCGTCTTCTTCCGTCCCTGCGGCACCCTGTCAGGTCACCAAGGCGCGCTTCAGCCCTGAGCGACGACGCGATCCACAGCGCCGCCAAATCGAGCGAATAAATATGAGTAATTTGCTAAGGTATTGCCCTGGCGAAGGGTGAGTGTTATTCCTGACTAGAAGTATCAGAAACTGGGATGCCCCATGCCCGCCTTAGTTATCCCTTTCCCGGCCCACCTTGCCGCACATCCCAGTGAGCGGGCGATCCGGCAATCTGCGGCAGACACACGGGACGACGATGACGCGATCTGGGCTCCGCTGCGGGCCCGACGACAAGATGAAGTGCTCTTCCTTGCCGCTGAAGGGCTCGACAACGACAGCGCAGGCCTTGCCCAGCATATTCTTGAACACGACCTGATGCACTTTGCCGACCGCGAAGGCCCGAAACCCCTGACCTGGAACGAGACCCATGAGCTTTGATCGTCCCCGAGATTTCGCCCTGCAGAGAGAGGTGCCCATGACGGTAGACCCCTCCGACCGCCCCGCGGCAGACCCGCACCCGACCTACCGGGCCGAAGACCTGACCAAAGGCACGCGGATTGCCCAGATCCAGCATGGCGATCAGGTTTACACCCTGCGGATCACCAAGGCCGAAAAGCTGATTCTCACCAAATAACCAACTCTAAGGGGGCCAGCGATGAGCCAGAAAACCCCCAGCCCCTGCATCGGCGTGTGCAAGTTTAAACGCGCGGGCCATTGCATCGGCTGTTCGATGACCAAAGATCAAAAAACGCTCTACAAGAAGCTGAAGAAAGCCAAGCACCGCGAGGCTTTCGTTGAGATGCTCACTGCGCAACAGGCGGTGATGGGCAAATACAGCCACTGGGATAAATCCTACGCCCGCAAATGCGCCAAGAAAGGCGTGCGGAACCCAGCGGTTAGGATTTCCGCAGCTTGACCCCTAAACGAAAAAGCCGCGCCCCCGTCGGGACGCGGCTTTCACCGGATGGCTGGCGTTAGGCTGGCGGTCCGAATGCTGGCTTAGCCCTCCAGATGGGCGGACAGAAGCCAGGCAAATTTCTCATGGGTCTGCCCACGCGAGATGCACAGATCCTGGGTCAGCAGATCGCCGTGCTTTTCAGCGACATCGGCGCAGCCCGCCAAAGACGCTGCAACGGTGCGCTGAGCGTCGGCCAGTAGGGCGATCATCTCTTCGGCCTTCTCGTGGCCGTCACGCTCCGCGACCTTCGAACGCTCAAGCATTCCGGCCAGCTTGCCTTCGGCATGGGCGCCGATCTGGCGAACCCGTTCGGCCAGGTCGTCTTGGGCAACGAAGTGATCTTCGTAGATTTCCTGGAACAGCGCGTGCAGAGGGCCAAAAGCCATACCCTTCACATTCCAGTGGAAGTTCTGGGCCAGCATGGTGGTGACGACGGTCTCTGCCACGCACTGGTTGAGTGCTTCGGCAATCTCGGTCACGGCATCGGTCGAAAGGGCGGCGGCGGTCTGGGACATCAGTCACTCTCCTGCTGAAATAGTCTGGGGAAGTGGCTGGCAAGGTGGCTCGCATTCCGCTGGCGGCCTTGCTCTGGCTGATCAAGACTTAGGTCGAGCGCAGAGCAACCGCAAGGATGAATGCGTTAAAAAACAAATGCTTAAAGGTGACTAAAACAGTCTGATTAAGCGGCAGCTTCTCTTAATGTGCGAGCCAAGCCATTGACCAGATGCAAAAAAGCATGCCGTCGCCCGTCGGGCACGCGGCTCATAATCAGGAAGGACAAGCTATCGTCATCTTGGTGTTTCGACCGCTCTATCACCCGCATCAGCCAGATTTCATCAAAGTTCGGCTCTGCCCCGGGACGCCGCAAGTGGACGCCGCGATTCAGCGCGTGGGGCAGCGTACGCACCAAGGCGATGCCATAAGCGTCAGCCGCAATCTTGGGATCCGGGGCAAGCACCTGGCACGCTTCGAACAGGTCCAGCCGCGCACTGCTGCGGCAGGCCATGGCGTGAAACCGCAACGCCGTCAGCACCTCTGGAAGCGGCGCTTCGGCCTGAACCTTTGGAACAGGCGGCGATAGGCAGTCGTGAGCGGTCATCTGGAGCCTCCGGCATATTTCCAACTATTTTAGTCAATAATTGTCGCGCTTCAAGCTCCGCTGCATGGGACCTGGCGGACCGGAAGTCCTCCGGAGCGCCGTGTCGCCGATAGGAGAAAGGAGCGGTGCTGACTTGGTAGGCTTCAGCCGATGTTACGGCCTCTCGCGATGGAGCTTGCGCTACAGGCTGTAGTTCGGACTTGATCGCAATCTTCGCGCAACTTCAATGCCTTGGATGAGGCAAGCAAAGCGCGCCAGGACCGGACGACCCATTCGGCGAGAGCATTCCCACCGACTAACGAACCACGGCGCGAAACAGCTCTACTGGTGCCCAGCCTCATTCGGCCCCTGGATGATACAGGCGCAGCACTTGTCAGTGCTTTGATCTATCAGTGTAAAGTGGTGAGCCGTGCAGGATTCGAACCTGCGACCCACTGATTAAAAGCGCACCCGGTGCGGTTTCTCCGGGGTTCGCCAGATTTCGCCCCACGCACAAAAACACATTATAAACATACATTTACGTTGACGCACCGCGCGCTCTTCGGTCACGACTGACGCCAGATTTCACTGCCATTTGCTTCCTATATGCTTCCGGAAGCTTGGCACCATCCGGGGATGTTCGCGCTATGTCCAAGCTGACCAAACGCCGTGTTGACGCGCTCAAACCGCAAGAGCGGGAGTTCTTCGCATGGGATACCGAACTCAAAGGCTTCGGGCTGCGTGTCATGCCGACCGGGCGGAAGGTCTATGTGGTGCAATACCGGGCCGGGCGCCGATCCCGGCGCTTCAAGCTGGGGGATGCCAATGTGCTCACCCCTGACGAGGCCCGGCGCGATGCCAAACAGCTTCTGGCCGGTGTCTCGCGTGGTGATGATCCGGCGGGCGAGCGCCAGAGCCGCCGGGTGGCGCCAACAATGTCCGGGCTCTGTGATCGGGTGTTGGAAGAATATGCGCCGCTCCACTGCAAGCCGACGACTGTGAAGGATTATCACAGCATCATCCGCAACCACATCAAGCCCCGCCTTGGCATGATCCTGATAACAGAGATCACGCGCGCCGATATTGTGGCCTTCCATCACGCGCTTCGGGATACGCCCTATGTGGCGAACAGGGCCGTTGCGATGCTGTCCAAGATGCTGAACCTTGCCGAAGATTGGGGGCTCCGGTCCATGGGTTCGAACCCTGCGCGGCGGATCAAGAAGTTCCGCGAGGAGGAGCGCAAACGCTACCTGTCGTCCGAGGAGCAAATGCGGCTGGGCCAGGTGCTGGCCGATCTGGAGGCGGATGGCTCGGAAAGCCCTCACGTGATCGCAGCGTTTCGCCTGTTGATCCTGACCGGCTGCCGCCTCGGAGAGATCCGCACGCTCCAATGGGACTTCGTGACGACGCACCACCTTGAGCTGCCCGACAGCAAGACCGGACGCCGCCGCATTCCCCTTCCGCGTGAGGCCTACGATATCTTACAGAGCCTCCCGCGCCGCGCCGGGAACCCTTACGTAATATTAGGGGAGGCCGAGGACGGCCCGATCATCAACCTGCAGAAGCCATGGCGCCGTATCCGCACGCTGGCGGGGATCGCGGATGTACGCATTCACGATCTGCGGCACACTTATGCCTCGGTCGCGGTACAGAGCGGGATTGACCCGTTCCTTCTCAAAGAGATCATGGGCCACAAGAACCTGACCACGACGCTCCGATACGCGCATCTTGCGGACGAAACCGTTCAACGCGCCGCCAGTCAGGTCGCCGCGCGCTTTGCCTCCAGTCTGGGCGCGCCCGGCGAGCGCGCACCGTTGCGGGTGGTGCGGTAACGTAAGGGGGGCGCTTTGACTGCGCGGGTAAGGCGCCCCAGATGCGCCCGGATAGCGTAACGCGATTTGCGGCGCTGTTGTGCTCAGGACGCCGGGCGCGCAATGTCGCGACATGCTCCGATTTGACCCGACCCAGTATCACCCGCTCCTGACGCTCTTTCACCGCACTGGAGCCGCTTTGTTCCCTCGGGATTGGAGCGGTGAAGAGGCATGGCTCTCGCCATCCCAAGACGCAGCGGATCAACTGGCGGAGAGAGAATCCGTTACAGATGCGCTCAATGCCAAGCGCCGCGAGAAGCTGGCCTTGTTTGATCTGGCGTCAACGGCCCCAGAGGCGCAGGAACGCCTAACGCAAATCGAGACCGAGATCGCAACGCTACGCGAGCGGCTTTGGTATCTGCCTCAGTCTGACAGCACCATCAAAGGCGACCAAGCAGCCTGCGACCGCCGCACGCGCGTGGTACGCGAGCTGGAAGAGGCCTTCGAGCGCGAAGAGCTTTCCATTACCTTAGGGGGCGCGTTCAACGTCCAGTGGTCTGCATGGCGGTGTAAAGACGACTTCGCAATTAATTACGGGTTATCCACGGTCACTATCCCAAGAGGCGAAAGCACGCGTCGGATAGCACCAGCTTTTGTCGCCAAGGCAGAGGCCGAGGCGTGGCTCGGACGCTTCGTGATCGGAGATGATGCACCAGACCTGACGCCGAAGGCGCAGTGCAGCCGATGGCTGGCGGCGGAAGTCGCACGAAATCCTGCGAGCCGCCCCACCAAGCAAGATTACCTGATCAAGGCCAAACGGCTCTTCCCCGGGCTGACGGATCGGCAGTTCAACTCTGTTTGGGAGCATGTTGCCCCACCAGCATGGAAAAAACCCGGACCGAAAGCGTGATCCGATCTCTGACCCGATCTACTTAACCACAGCCAAAATATTGATTTTATAATAAATAGATCGATTCACAGGAGTGATCTGATCCTAATAAATCATGCAGACTAACTTTGCCTCTGCGCCATAGTCATTCTGTTTTTCATCACTAACGATGAAAGACGAAACAGATGAATACTCAAGCTCACACCCTCAGGTCACAAGATGATCTGGACCGGCTCGTGGACGAGAAAGAAGCCGCCAACATGGTCTGCTATTCCGTCCGCGCGCTTCAGAACTGGCGCCATCGGGGCGGCGGTCCGGCCTTTGTGAAGGTCTCCGCCCGCTCGGTGCGCTATCGCCGCCGCGACATCCTTGCGTGGATCGATGCCCGCACCGTCGCGAACACGAGCCAAGCTCCGCAGGGGTAATCTCTTCAGTTTTCCCCGGGCGGGGCTGGCCGCGCCGCTCGGGGTTTTGGGGCCGGAAGGCTCTGGGGCGCGGGGCTCAATCCGCCTCGCGCCCTTTCTTTGTCTGCGGCCATGGCAACGAAAAGGAAACATCATGTCGAACACGCCAATCCACAAACTCCGCATCGGCCTCGTGACCGCTGCGATCTGGGAAAATGACGGGGCCTATTCCGTCGATCTGAGCCGCTCCTACAAGGACAGCTTGGGCAACTGGCAAAGCGCACGGAGCCTGTTCCAAGGCGATCTGCTGAACGCCGCCAAATGCGCCGAGCGCGCAGAAATCTGGATCAACCGCAAGATGGAGGCCAAGCAATGAGCGCTCAGTCCAATCCCATCCGGCCCCAAAACAAAAGCGGCCCCGCCGGAGGCGCCGGTTCCGCAAAATCCGCCCGCGCAGGGCAATGGGGGGTGATAGTAGCACCCCCCTCTGGAAATACAGCCAACCGCAACGCGCCCCCTTTGCGGGTCGTTCACCGGGGCTTTGACCGGTTGGAACTGGCGATTGAATCCAATGCCAGCCCCAAGCTCACGGAGGCTCTGCAAGAGGCCAAGGACCGCGCGGAACAGGAAGGCCGCGCCCTGCCCATCACCTATGGCGGCGTCGATCTGGACATTCAGCCGCATGGGGGAGGCGGCTATCGCTACCTTCTGCGCGGCGGGTTGATGGATGCCAGCTTTGCGATCAAAAAGCCCAACCCGCGCGATCCGTGGGGCATTCGGGTCATGGTCGGGTCCGAGTTTCTTGCGACCCTCGGGCTTGGCCATGCGCGGCGCTACATCGAGGCCACCCTCGCCCGGCTTGGCGTGCGTTTCGGCCCGCAGCATGTCAGCATCGGGCGCGCCGATTTCTGCGTGGACGTGCTGGCGCCGGGGTTTGAGCTGGTGCCAAAGCAGTTCGTCATGCACAGCCATGCCAACCGCGCCGACCACATGGACGAGATG
>PDWJ01000043.1_pt1 | contig 184929 bp, 151 predicted proteins | sample 1430881 | NCBI WGS metagenome assembly PDWJ01 (sample SAMN01162460, study PRJNA174530) | Oral metagenome, whole genome shotgun sequencing project. | biome: Marine environment; feature: Marine mammal; material: Swab sample of the gingival sulcus; isolation source: swab sample of gingival sulcus...
GCTAAAGCTAATGCTTTACCAGCAATAGCCAAGGGACAACCTACTCCTGTAGCGCATGCAGATAATCCAAGAGTCGCAACAAAGTTGCTAGCTAAAGCTATCCCACAGCCCCATGAAAGCCCTCTTTTCTTTAGATACGTGCCATTATTAATATCATAAACGGTATTCAAAATTTCTTGAGACTCATTAAAGATATCGTAACTACCATTTTGATTCATTTCTTCTAAATTTTGATAAAAATTATCATTTGAAATTAAGAAACCATTGCTTAAAGAAGATTCATCAAGAGTGGATAACATTGAATTAAATTCCTGTTCATCATATGTTAAGTTTAAACCAGTTTTATTATTAATAATTTCTAAATTTGAACGATATTTGTTCTTAATTTGTTCAATATCAGTTAAATTACTTTTGTCAGTGACTTGATTCATTTTTGATTTAGCCTCTATAAGTCCGGCAATAACTTCACTTTGATTAATTTCATTTTTTGTATCGTCTTCATTACAAGCGAAGAAAGTAAGTGATAAAAATAATACGAATGTGATTTTTAAAATTTGTTGTACAACTTGAATGTAAAACACATCCGGTGCCGTGCCGCTGTATCAAAGATCGAAAGAATTCAAATTGAAAGCAATTCACAACGCTCGGCCGCATTGATATACCACACCCCCTGCTGTATCAAAGATCGTAAGAATTCAAATTGAAAGCAATTCACAATCAATACGATGCTGATAACCGGACACAGCTATAGCGCTTTGTTCAATTGGCATGCTGTTAGAATTGATAAGATGCTCCTAAGGACATATAAATCGGATACATGCCAAAAGAAATGGCTTCAAAATCTGGCTTGAAAATATCGTTTAGTCCCCAAGTAAATTGCACTAAAACATGTAAGTCGTTAACGGCTTTCCATTGTCCGCTTAATTGAAGACCATACGCTATTTTGCGTAATTCATCTGAAAAATTGTAAGTAGCGTACTGCTCATTGTTAAATTCGATTTTTTGCCCTACGGGAGTGTCTTTTCTTAAGTATCCCTGGGATACCTGGCCCGAAAACTTGCCGGTCATGTTATACGAAAAATAGCCTCCTGCTTGTATTCTCCAACGCGGATCTAGTTGCATATTAACCAGAAGAGGTATTGTTAAATAGGATATTTTAGCAAGCGTTGTAACCTTTCCGGTCCAATATCCTTCTATTTGATCGCCCTGATTGACTATTTTTGTTTGGTAGGCCTTTACCTGTGCGGAGGTTTCCATTCCTTTGTTTTCCAAACGAATGCCAGAACTAAAACCAACTTTGTCTGAAAACCATTTGTTTACCTGTGCTTCAAGGCTGCTGTTAAACTCGGGTGAATACCTCAATATTTCTCTGATTTCTACCGGAAAGGGCATTGGAGATATCCCTCCGATAACAACTCCTGCACGTAACTCAAAATCCAGTTGATTTCTTTCTAAATAGTCGCTAAGCCGGCTTGTTTGTGCGTGGCTTAAGTAGGCCGCAAATAGTATACTGATAATTGTGAATGTGTATCTCATCGACTTGTTCTTAATCGGTTTTTATGACTCATAGTCTTTTCTAATGCTTTCGGGGTTTATCTGTCATTAGGACCCACTTGCATTGAAAGACTTGTACTTCCTGTATCCAACTCGAGAATCAGCTCCACCTCATCAATAAACAAAGTACTTCCAATAGCACCATTAAAAACACTGCCTTCTTTACTCGAAGAAAAAACAATGGCTAAGTTATACCCTCCTTCTTTTAGTTTTTCCCTGTCGATGATTTTACCTTCTTTCTTTGTAAAAGGAATTTCAAAAATGGTCCAGTCCTCGACTTCGTTGCCCCTATTTAGTTGGGCAAGCGAAATAATGCTAGGGTGAGATAAAATATTGGTGCCGTCTAAATAGGGGGTGTTTTCATCGGTCTCGTAAAAAACTGCATAAATGTCACAAGAATCTTTTCGATCCAGCACTTCTCCTTCCGGAATTGGCTTGCCTTTCTCATCAGTATAACGCTTAAACTCTTCGCCCGACTGATATTTGTAATGTCCTTTCAACATCAAAGGTGTGTGTTTTACAGGTATTCCAAAATGTGTTGATTTTAAAGGATTTGATATATCTAAGACGAATTCACCCATAAACAGATTACCGGCCGCCAGAGGCGAACCAAACATGCTCCCCAATGCTCCCGTGCTGCGAGTAACCAATTTAGCCGAATGACTCACATACCCTTCTTCTGCCATACTTGTAGGATAATCGGCAGGAGGCTTATTGCCTGCAATAATAGAAAACCCGGCATTGCCGCTTGCCCATATCATATTTTTATTCCCCTTCTCATCAACTTCGTAGAGCTCCTGATATTTTTTGTTTTTCGTAACACAATTGTCAAAATGGTATTTTCTCGATATATCGGTGGAGATAAAACTGACCGTATAGTCTTTGTACCACTGTCCGTCTTCGGAATAGACAGTGTAAGTTTGAGCTGTCGTAAAATCTCTTTCCGTACCATTCGGGGGTTCAATACGAGCTCCTTCGGACAAGGTAAATGAAGGTGACAAAGTGGTCAAAGAGGTTCCCGTTTTTACATAGCATACCACTTCATTGTTTCCGACTATCGGCTCTCGCTTCAACACCTCCTGATCGATAATTATACTGAGGATATCAGCTTCTTTATTCAGTGCTTCTTCTTTTATGCAAGCATTTAGCATGAGTAACATGCTTAAAACGATAGCAATCAAATATTTTGTCTTTCTCATTCTGGTTTACGATTAATTGAATGTCATTTAGTTCCCTGGTACCTGTTAAATCATTTTTCACAAATGTCCCTTTTTAGGGCGTTCTGCAATGATATGACGATCGTGTTTCAAAAAGTGTGTTTGAGGAGAGAACAAAAAGGTCTTCTCAAATTAGTATTACAAAGTACTACAAAAGAATGTTTAACCCGAGTGGGTTTTTATGCACCCACTGATGGAAGAAAGATTAACATTAACCTTGCATTACAGTGGTATACTTTTGAAGTGGAATAGGGGGATGGTTTTCAAGTGAAGGAAACATCATTGTACGTACCGTCCTGGGCTTTCTGATGGTCTTGCTTTCGCAATGTCACCTTTGTCCGAGCCATTTTTTTTTGCGTGTATTTTGCGTGCATGATGTGTTCAAATGTATCTGTTTTGCGTTTATTATAGCATCATTTGCGTGTATTGAGGAGGAGTTTTCGCGGGATAAAAAAAAGAAAAACCCCAGTGTTTACTGGGGGTTCAGCTTTGTAGCGAGAGGCGGAATTGAACCGCCGACCTCATGATTATGAATCATGCGCTCTAACCATCTGAGCTACCTCGCCATCCTTGTGTGAAAGCTTCACAATGAACTTTCGGGGTGCAAATATACATTAATTTCTTTAACAGGCAAGTGATTCGGGCCGGGAGAGAAAGCCGCTGAGCGGGCATTATTTTCTGCTTATTGGGGGCATTGGCTTGCAATTTGCAAGGGCTAAAGCTGAAGGGGCTTAAAGCAAACCTGAAAGGCCGTCTGCCATGGCTCCCAGGAGAAGGGCGCAGGAGGCGGCGCCGGCATCTACGACCCCCTTTGAACGTTCACCAAGCCGGCGCGAACGACCGATGTTTGCGACCATATCGGAAGTGGCATCCCGGCCGCTTTCTGTGGCTCGTTTCATTTCCATCAGGCAGGCCTTAAACCCTTTTCCATCTTTCAGGGCTTTCTGGTAGGCTGCTATACCGGGATAAAGGGCATCAATCAGGGTTTTGTCGCCCGGTTTTGCCTGTGTGAGCAAGCTCATGTCGGCCTTTGCTTTTTCAAGGGCTTCACCGAAGTCAGTGGCATCAATGCTTGTTTTATCGGAAAGGCTTTTGCCCATGCTTCTGAAAAAACGGCCATAAAGCGGTCCCATGGAACCGCCAATGCGCATCATCAGGACACGGGCAAGGGTTAGCAGGGCCTGTGAAAGATTACTTCTTTCCTGTTCAGGGCTTTCAAGTGTCAGCCTGAATCCCCTGCTCATGTTGATGCCATGATCGCCGTCGGCAATGGCCCCATCAATTTCGCAGAGGTATTGCTTGTTTTCCTGGATGGCTTCGTTCATCCTTTCAAGGACCTGAACCGCTTCACTGTTTTTTACCATTTCCATTGGCTGTAAAGATAAGAGAAAGCAACGATGGAGGCAAAGAGGCAGATTGCTGTGGATGTTTTCCGACTTTTTCAGAGGGTTCCTTTTTAGTGCAGCATCATTGTTGATAGATTTTGGGGCATGAAAAGAGCAATTCTATTCACCCTGTGCCTTCTTGCCGAAGGCTTCCTTGTGGACCACATCAGTTTTGTAAACCCCTGTACCATGCCTGGTGTGGATGGCCTGAAGGGAAGTGGTGCGGCCATCTATGGATCGAATGCGGCTGTCTATGGATCGAATGCGGCCAATGGGGTGCTTGATTGAACGAAAGTCGATGTCAGGGGAATGCAGCTGCTACCAGCGCAGTGACCAGGGACAGAATAGGAGTGATTTAGGTGAGCCGGGGGGGGCGGAAGGCGAATTCCGGAAACGAAGCAGAGGTCGAATCAACAGCCATCCGGGGATTTTTGCTACTTTTGGGGGCAAAACACCCATTTTCTTGTTATGTTTCGCTTAAGTCTGGTCGCTTTGCTGGTTCTGCTGGCCGCCCCATTTTCCTGTGACTATCCCGATGTCGAAAGCTATATCCAGGCAGAAGAAGTGCTGCGCTGGGAGCCCGCTATACATCGTTTTGATTCGCTGAATGCTATTGAGGACTCGGATGAGACGACACTGCTGGTTACAGGCAGTTCCAGTGTGCGCTTATGGGATGGCGTTGCCACCGACCTTGCCCCCTACAAGGTAATGCAGCGTGGCTATGGGGGAGCCAAACTTTCCGACTATAACTACTATGCCAAACGGATTATCAAAGCCCATCGCTTTAAGGGGATCGTGGTTTTTATTGCCAATGATATTCATGGGGGAGATGATGACCGGAGTCCGGAGGAGGTCCTGGCCCTTTTCAGAAAGCTGAGCAAGCAGATTCGTGAACAGAACGGCCGTACCCCGGTGCTATGGGTGGGCATAACACCTACGCCCTACCGTTGGGAAGTCTGGCCGAATACCAGAGAGGCCAACGAGCTCATTAAGGCCTATTGTAAATGGCGGAGGCCTCTGCATTTTATTCCGACCGAGGATCTTTTCATCGGGCCCGATGGCTTGCCCGATTCCTCCCTTTTCAGGGCCGATATGCTACACCTGAACGCAGATGGCTACAGGGTTTGGGCAGAGCGCATTAAAGAAGGTCTTGCCGGGGCCGGTATCGAGCCCTGATCCTTATTCCTTTTATCATGAGAGAAGGTAGAAAACTACTGGAGTACAAGGACCTTCAGGTTCATGTAGAGACCACTCCGAATACCGAACTGAAGGAGCACTTGTATTCGACTGTGCTGGGAACGCCGGGAGGTTTACGCTACATTCATTGCAGCCTCGAAGACAGGTTACATGCACCGGGTGAGAATTACTTTATGTACCTGCACAAGCAGGATAAGATGCTGGGTTCGGTTGGCTTTGTAGGTCGGCATACAGAAACGGCGGGAGTCCGGCATGATTCATGGCTAATCCGGTATTTTTCCATTAAGGCCCCCATGCGGAGTGTGCCCAAAGCCGAACGAAAGAAGAATTCGGCAGATACCCGGGAGGGAAGGCCTACCGTACTGGGTCGCTTTGTGAAACCGATTTTTAAAGAGCCCTCTCAGCTCCGACCCGATGAGGATGAACAGGGCCCGGCCATTATTTACGCATTCATAGAAGAGAAGAATATTCAGTCCTACAATTTTAGCGTGCAGATGGGTATGGAGTGTCTTGGCGAGGCGGTTGGCTTTCCCTTCAGCAGGCTTTGGCCGAAGCATTCGGCAAGGATTGAGAGGCTCCCCCGGGAGGAAGAGCAGGATATGCTGGCCCTGATCCGGGATTTCTACAGCGACCATGTATTGTTTGTTTCGGATCCCCTTTTCAGGGATGGGCACTATTGTGTGATCAGGGAAAAGGGGAAGGTTGTGGCCGGCCTGCAGTACTACCCCATTACCTGGGTCATTAAGGACTTTGGAGGGGCATTTACCAACCGCGTGATGAAGGTGCTGGGAAAAACGGCCTTTGTAAAGCGCCGGGCCAACCCCGATAATTTTCGCTTACTGGCCTATGATGGTCTTTACTGTGCACCGGGGAAAGAGGATGTCCTCTATGAATTAATGGAAGGGGTGCTGGCCAGAGAGAAGTGCTATATGGCCCTCCTGGAAATGGACAAGGAGTCGGGCCTCTACAGCCTGTTAAGGAGGAAGAAAAGGTTTGGTCTGCTTTATCGAATCTTTGGAGAGTTCAAGGCCAGGGTTATGGCCACTTTTATCCGAATGCCCGGGGAAGCGGTTGCCGAGATCAAACGAAAGCCCTTTTACATACCAACCTACGACAATTCATGACCAAGCCTTAAAAGAATTCAGATTCCATTGGCCAAAGCCATTGTGCTGCTGAGCATTCCTACGGTGCTGGAGATGATCATGGTATCGGATTCATTGTCGGAACCACGGCCTTGGTTTCCCGCCGTACTTGGGGAAAAGCGCAGCCAGGCTGCACGGAGTTTGGCCTTGAGAATCACTTTTTCAGCAGGCCCTGCGCCAGCCGGCCAGATGCTTAGTTCCGATTTCTAAAAAATTCCTGCTAAGCTTGCTTTCCCAGGGCATGACGGCCCAGGATGCGGGTAACCAGGGTGGAAAAGCTTACAACCGATACCGAGCTGATCGGCATCAGGATGGCTGCGACAATGGGAGAGAGCTGGCCGCTCAGGGCGAAGGAGATGCCAATGATGTTGTAGAGAAAGGAGATGGCGAAGGAGGCCTTTACGATTCTTAGCGCAGTCTTGGTAAAACGAATAAAGCGTGCAAGGGAGGGAAAACGATCTGCTTCGAGAACTGCATCACTGGCAGGAGAAAAATGGTAAACCTTGTTGGCCAGAGTCAGGGCCACGTCACTTTGCATCAGGGCCCCTGCATCGTTTAGCCCATCTCCCGTCATAAGGACCCGATGGCCTTTTTCCTGCAAGCTTTCAATAAACCCGGCCTTTTCGACAGGGCTCTTCATAAAGTGCAGGTTTTCGGGAGCAAACCAGGTTTTTAGGCGGTCTGCTTCTGCGGCATTGTCTCCGGAGACCAGGTAGAGGGAGAAATCTGTTTTCAGCCTGTTCATGACCTCTGAAATGCCTTCTCTGAATTGGTTCCGGAAACTGAAATACCCCGCGTAGTGCTTGTCGATACTGACATGCACTATCGATGCCCGGGGAATAGTTCCGTCTTCGGGGCCATGCTCATCAGCCTGCCGGGCTTTTCCGCAGACATATTCGGCCGCGCCCAACCTGATGTCCATGCCATTGCAACGCCCATACATGCCTCGTCCCGAGACTTCCACAAAATGATCCGGAGCCTGATAGGGGAGCTCTTTGAATTCATGAACCAGGGCGACACTCAGGGGATGGGTCGATTGGCGGGCCAGGGAGCAAAGGGCCGATAAGGCCTGTTCCGACAGTTTTTCGCCCCTGTAGCTGATTTCACTCTCATTCGGCCGGGTGAGGGTGCCGGTTTTATCAAAGACAATGCTGTCGATGTGCGACAGGCGTTCGATGACATCCGTGTTCTTTATATAGAGCCCCCGCCTGCCAAAAATGCGCATGGTATTCCCGAAGGTAAAGGGGATGGAGAGGGCCAGGGCGCAGGGGCAGGCAACGATGAGGACTGCCGTAAAAACGAAAATGGCTTCCTGCCCTTTGCCTTTGAGCAGCCAATAGATGAGGCCCCCAAGGGCAATGCTGATGACAACGATGGTGAAGTAGCGGCTGATGCGATCGGAGAGCGATTTCAGAGAATCGCCGGGTTTATCATAGCTTCTGTCCTGGTTCCAGAGTCTGGTCAGGTGGCTCTGGCTCACTTTCTTGCTTACTTTAATGCGGATGAGTTCACCCATCTGCCGGCCACCGGCATAGATTGGGTCGCCGGCCTCTTTGCTTACGGGTGTCGATTCGCCCGTAACGAAACTGTAATCAATGCGGCCGGTTCCCTCGATCAGTACCGAATCGGCGGGAATCAGTTCCTTGTTGCGGATGATGAGTTCATCCCCCTCATCGATGTTCTCCAGCAGGATGCTTTCCTCCATTTGTCTGTTGATGCGGGTCACCGCAATGGGGAAGTAGGACTTGTAGTTGCGTTCAAAGGAAAGGGCCTCGTAGGTTTTGCTCTGGTACCACTTCCCCACCAGCAGAAAGAAGATGAGTCCTGCGAGGCTGTCGCAGTAACCTGTACCTGTCTGCCACAGAATTTCGTAGCTGGATACGATGAAGAGCACCGAGATGCCCAGGGCAATGGGCAGGTCGATGCTGATATTGCCTTTTCGCAGGCCCTTCAGCGAAGAGGCAAAGTAATCGCTTCCGCTGTAGAATGTTACCGGGACAATGAGGAAGTAGCTGAGCAGGCTGAAGAGCAGCTGAAGGGAGGGCTCGAGGGGCTCACCATTGAAATAGGCTGGTAAACTGTAGGTCATTACGTTCAGAAAGGCGAAGCCTGCGATGCCTATTTTAATAAGCAGTTTTTTCTGGCTTTTATTCTCTTCTTCCCGGTCGGTCAGGCTCATCGAAAGATCGGGAATGTAGTGGATGGAGTGAAGCAGTTCTACCAGTTTACGGAGGCTGATTTGCCTTTCATCGAAGGTAATATCGAGCTCTTTTCGGGTAAAATGTACATGGGAATTCCGGATGCCTTTATGAAGCTTTTGCAGGTGTTCCAGCAACCAGATGCATGAGGCACAATGGATGACGGGGATGTAAAACCTGAGTCTGGAAATGCCCCCTTGCGAAAAAAGGATGAATCTTTCCCTCATTTCTTCCTTATCGAGGAAGGCATACTTATTCCCCAGCGCTGTGGTTTCGGCCTTGATGCCCGGTTGTTCGTCTATTTCGTAGTAGTTATAGAGCTTATGGTCGTTCAGGAGCTGATAGACGCTGAGGCAGCCGTTGCAGCAGAAGGCCTTTCCCTCCCATACTACGGGATGTTTTCCGCAGTCGGCACCACAGTGCACACAGCTATGTTCTTTTCCGTCCATTATTCTTTTGGGCCAAAGTCTCTGGCATGTAGCTGAAGGCTTTTGGTCCGGGCTTCCTTGTTTAGTTTTTCCTGAAACTTATGCTCGATCTTGTCTTTCCGGGGGCTCAGAAAGGGGATGCCCAGGTCGAGTCCGCGCAGAATAAAGAAGATTCCGACAATGACAACCAACACCGGGATAAGCTTGTTGATCTTTTTTCGGGCCGCCCCGCTGAGTATGTTACCGGCGATGCCGAGGGCCAGCAGTACGGGCAGGGTGCCCAGTCCGAAAAGCAGCATGAAAAGGGCTCCAAGGCCGGCCTTTCCGGTTCCGATGGCTGCGGCAATGGCCATGTAAACAAGCCCGCAGGGGAGGAGGCCGTTCAACATGCCAATAAGGAACAGGCTGTTGTAGGACTGTATAGCAAACATCCTGGCTATGGTCGATTTGAGTTTTCTTCCCCATGCCGAGGAACTGTTCTCCATGCTGTACTGGTTTTTAAACAGACGAGGAAACAGGACAGCGACGACCATGAGGCTTCCCATGATGACGGAGATCTTCTGCTGAAATCCGATCATTGCAATGCCCTGGCCCAGCAGCCCGGAGAGGAAGCCCATCAGTCCGTAGGTAGTCGTGCGGCCGAGGTTGTAGAGCAGGCCGCCGAGCACTTTCCCGCCGGGGGTGTTTCCGTGCAGGGGAAGGGCGAGAACAATGGGGCCACACATGCCGATGCAGTGCATGGAGCCTGCCAGTCCGAGGATGAAAGCAGATATCAGAATCTCCATGAGAATGCCATTCTAGGGAACGAAAACCGCCTGCTCTACTTCGTAGCGTAAGCCATTGTAGCGCCATTCCAGGCTAAGGTAATAACGGCCTGCCACCAGCTCACTCAGGGGGATGCCCAGCGGGAAATCAGCAGCCGGGGCCCAGGCCTGCAAATCCAATTTGCTGTTTGAAGGCCTGTAGAGCCGGTATGCGATTGTATCGAGCTTCGATTTAAGCTCTTCGCTGATGTCGATTCGGAAATATGCTTCATCGGCGCCTGCCTTGATGGCATTCAGGTAAGGAGCCGACCGGGCTTTTACCTGCATCTGTTCGTTGTAGTCAACGCCCTTTTCATAGTAGTCTTCGTGCACCAGATTGATTTCCTGTCGCAGGGCGAAGGCAATGAAGGCGGCCGATGCCAGTAAAAAGAGAATCAGGAACAGGAGAATTCCAGTTCCCCAGTTAAATTTCATACTGTGGCTTTTTATGGACCCACAAAGGTCGTTTTGTAGTTCTCGATCAGCTCGCCATTGCTGAATACACCAAATTCGATGTGTGTGACATCGCCGCTTAGCTGACCTGGGTCAAGATACAAAATGAAAGTGGATTCATAGCTTTTCTGGTCCTCTATTTCCATGGCGCCACCGGCCAGGGTAATCTCCCCTTCATGAGAGATGAGCCTTAGTTCCAGGGGGAGGCGCTCATGGGTCTTATTCACAATCTTGATATTGTAGAGGTTGGAGATGCGTCCATCCGGATTTTCCTGGAAGAGGAGACCGGGTGTCCGCAGGATCGTGGTCTCAATTTCGGGCCTGGTGAGAAGGGTAAAGAGGAAGAAAGAGAGGAGCAGGAGCAAAACTACTGAATAAGCCCGGTTCCGGGTGTTCCAGATACGAAAAAGGCCCTCGGTTATGTTCTTTTCCGAGGCATAGCGGATGAGTCCTTCCGGCTTGCCTGTTTTTCTCATTACGCTGTTGCACTGGTCGATGCAAGCCGTGCAGTTGATGCATTCGAGCTGGGTCCCGTTTCGGATGTCAATGCCGGTGGGACATACTGCCAGGCACTGCCGGCAGTCGATGCAGTCACCATCGTTCCGGCCTCCCCGGGGTTCGCCCCGTTTGTGGTCATAAGAGACTACGATTGTATTGCTGTCGAGCAGTACTCCCTGCATGCGGCCATAGGGGCAGACCATGGTGCAGATTTGCTCTCTGAAGAAGGCGTAGATCCAGTAGAAGACAGCCGAAACCACGAGCATGATGCTAAAGCTTCTCAGGTTTTCAGCTACAGGTTCTTTGATCAGCTTGAGCCAGCCCTCACTTCCAATAAACCACATTAGAAAAACGTTGGTCATTGCAATCGCAATCAGCGCGAAGATCAGATGCTTCAGGGTTTTTTTCAGGAACTTCTCTGTTGTTAAAGGGCCTTTGTCCAGGGCATGCCGTTTGCGGTAGTCGCCTTCTATCAGGTACTCGATTTTCCGGAAGACCATCTCCAGGAAAATGGTTTGAGGGCAGGCCCATCCACACCAGAGTCGGCCAAAAGTGACTGTGAAAACGATGATAAAGAGTATGAAGGACAGCATCAGAAGGGCCATAATCAGGGTGTCCTGAGGCCAGAAGATGGCTCCGAAAATGATGAACTTACGGTGGGCGATGTCAAGCAGAATGAGGGGGTGGCCCTTTACTCTGAGAAAAGGCACCCCAACCAGGAAGGCCAGGAGAACCAGGCTCAGTACACTTCTCCGTCTGTACCACTTTCCCTTCGGCTTTTTCGCATAGACCCATTTGCGTGCACCGCTTTCGTTGAGGTTAATGGGCCGGTCCCGGAATGACAGTTCCTCCTTACTCACAATGCTCCCCCTGTGCCTGTTTTGCATTGGGCGGATTGCTCCCCTTCAGGCTCAGCACATAGCTCGACACTTTTTGAATGCGGGTGTCGCTTAGCTGGGTTTTAAAGGCAGTCATCCCCTTAGCCGGGTTCCCGTTTTTGATGACATTGAACACACTCTGGAAATCACAGTCGATGAGCCAGGCATCATCGCAAAGGTTAGGGCCAATCGCATTTCCTTCTCCCTGCATCCCGTGGCAGGCAAAGCAGCTCATTTCTGAATAGATGGCCTTTCCTTCTTCCAGCGAAGCAGCATCGGTGAGCAGGGCCAGTTCCTCTTTTTCCGAATTCGAGAGCTGGTACTTGGCATCGTGCCTTGCCGATTGCCTGATATAGCGTTCATCCTGCAGGGTGCCTACATCCAGCCAGAAATAATAGGCAGTGAAAAATATGGAAAAAGCAATGGTGATGTAGAAGATGGCCATGATCCACCGTGGGGGCGGATTGTCCAGTTCTTCGATGCCGTCGTAATTGTGTTCATCGTGATGTTCGTGCTGATCGGGCATCGCTTCCTGCTCTTGGTTTTTGAGGTTTTCTTCCATACCGTTGGCTTATTGGGTTTGGGATCCGTCGGGATCACTGTCTGACAAAATTGATTGCTTGATCTCTTCCATTTCTGCCGAGGGCCTGCGCATGGTCCGTATGAAGATGACGATGAACAGGCCAATAAAGATGAGTAGCCCGATAATGTAAAAGATATAGATACCGGGTATGCCTTCCAATATTTCAGTGACCAGTTTCATGGGCTTCGTTTTTCGGTTCTTCTGCTTTTGCTTCTAAGGCCTGATCAGGCGGAATTCTGGTGGGGTCGATGTCTCGTCCCAGCTTGTGCATATAGGCAATCATGGCGATCATTTGTGTGTTGGGATCGACCTCAATGCCTGAAGCCTTCAGGTCGGCAGCAATTTCTGCAGCCTGCTTTTGCAAATCGGCTACAGCCTGGTCGGCATAGCCTTCGGGATAGGGTATGCCAAGTTTTTGCATGGCCCTGATTTTATTCGGAATCAGATCGAAATTAATCTCCTTCTGGTCGAACCAGCTGTACTCCGGCATAATCGACTGGTCGTTGATTTTTCGGGGATCCATGAAATGGTTATAGTGCCAGGCTGCATTCTTGAACATCGGGCTGTTCGCATAGCCTGCGCGTGCCAAATCGGGTCCGGTGCGCCGGGATCCCCAGAGGAAGGGATGGTCGTAAACAAATTCCCCCACTTTGGAGTATTCTCCATAGCGGTCGGTTTCCCAGCGGAAGGGCCTGACCATCTGGGAGTGGCAGACATAGCAGCCCTCCTTGACGTAAATGTCACGGCCCTCCAGTTCGAGCGGTGTGTAGGGAACGACTGTGGAAATGGTGGGGATGTTCGATTTTACGAAGACCATGGGAATAATTTCCACGGCACCCCCAATGGCCAGGACCACAAAAACCCAGATGGAGAAGCGTACAGCTTTCCGTTCCATCCAGCGGTGGATGGTTTCCCTGACAGGATTACGGGGTTCATCGGCTGGCGGGGCTGGTGCTTCAGCAGCTTCGTTGGCCGGCATTTTTCCACTGGCCATGGTTTTAGCCAGGTTGTAAACCATGAGCAGGAAACCCAGGAGGAAAAAGACACCACTGATAATCCGCAGCACATACATGGGCAGGATCTGGGTCAGGGTCTCCATGAAATTTGGATAGGCCAGGAAGCCCTCGGGGGTGTATTCCCTGAGCATGAGCCATTGGGTAACAGCCGACCAGTAGAGCGGAATGGCATAGACCAGGATGGACAGGGTGGCAATCCAGAAATGGACATTGGCCAGCTTCGAGGAAAACAATTTCGTTTTAAACAACTTAGGGATCATCCAGTAGAGCATCCCGAAGGTAATGCCTGCATTCCATCCCATGCCTGCGATATGGGTGTGGGCGATGGTCCAGTCGGTGAAGTGGGTCATCTGGTTCACGTTTCGCAGCGACATCATGGGCCCCTCAAAAGTGGACATACCATAAGCGGTCACAGCCACGGCCATGAACTTCAGATCGGCCCGGTCTCTGACCTTGTCCCAGGCCCCTCTGAGGGTAAGCAGGCCATTGATCATTCCCCCCCAGGAAGGAGCGATCAGCATGATGGAAAAGGTCACGCCAAGAGCCTGTGCCCAATTGGGCAAGGCCTGGTAAAGCAGGTGATGAGGCCCGGCCCACATATACAGGAAGATGAGCGACCAGAAGTGGATGATGGACAGGCGGTAGGAATAGATGGGCCTGTTGGCCGCCTTGGGCAGGTAATAGTACATCAGCCCGAGGAAGGGGGTGGTCAGGAAGAAGGCAACAGCATTGTGCCCATACCACCACTGGACCACGGCATCCTGGGCTCCGGCGTAAATGGGGTAGCTCTTTATAAGCGAAATGGGTAATTCAAAGGAATTCACCACATGCAGCATGGCCACACCCAGGAAGGAGGCCAGGTACCACCAGATGGCCGCGTAAATATGTTTTACCCGTCTCCTCAGAATGGTGCCGATCATGTTCCAGCCGAAGATCACCCAAACGATGGTGATCAAAACGTCGACGGGCCATTCCAGTTCGGCATATTCCTTCGAGGTGGAGATTCCCAGTGCAAAGGTGATAGCTGCCAGAAGGATGATGAACTGCCAACCCCAGAAGTGGATCTTACTGAGGACATCGGAGAACATCCTTGTTTTGAGCAGTTTTTGCAGCGAATAATAAACTCCCGCGAATATCGCATTGCCCACGAAGGCGAATATGACCGCATTGGTATGCAGGGGACGCATACGGCCAAAGGAGGTGAACTCGAGTCCAAAATTAAAGGCCGGGAAGGCCAGCTGGGCAGCGACCAGTACGCCAACCAGTATAGCCACCAAACCCCACCCAATGGTGGCCAGGATGAAGAGTTTCACGATCTTATTGTCGTAGTAGAATTGCTGGTTTTCCATGATTATGGCATTGTTTTTTAATCATTCACTTGTCTTGTTCGCCGTCGACAGGGTCATCATCGAACAATATGCGACGGGGCGGGGTCTCCTGGTCTTCGAACTGGCCATCCCTGACGGCCCAGATGAAGGCCCCCAGAAAGATGAGTGCTGCGAATAAACTGACACCGATCAGGAGATAGAAAATATTCATGTTTCGCACTATTGCAGGGCGACCTATTCGGGGCGTCCCTGGCGGTTAATTTTAACAATTTGCAAGATCACGTATCCGATGGCGAGCCATGCGCCACCTGCTCCAATGAGAAAGGAAAAAAGGATCCAGGGAGATACATAGGCATTGGTCGACCAAAGTATGCCTTTGTGGATGAGAACAGGGACTTCCTTTGGTTTGCCGATGGGGGCCTTTGCGAGGGTCAGGGCTTCGGCCTCAAAGCCGCTGCCCAGTGAAACCACAATGCTGACAAGGCCATCTACATCTCCGATCAGGTTTTCGGGCAGGGCGAAAACCCCGCGGCCGTTTTCGTCGCTGAGGACGGTTCCAATGGGCAACTGGCCAAAAGCTCTTTCAGCACCAATAGCAATCTCGGCATTGGCCAGCGGAGCAAAGCTTCCCTCTGCGGCTTCATATTCGGCAAAAACCCCGACCTCGAACTTTTCCGGATCGACCGTGGCCCTGAGTCGGGCCTTGACCGGGGGAGCATCGCTTAGGAGGGCTTCCTGCCCGGGGTTGTAGTTGCGAATAAAATTAACCAGCATCCAGCGATCGTTTTCCGGGAGCGTGGAAGCGAAAGGAGGCATCGTTCCTCTTCCCTGGGAGATTTTATAGAACAGTGCGCCATCGCTGTTTTCCTGCATCTGAGCAGAGGCAATATCTACGGGCAGGGGGGAGAGTGCAAGCGGGTTGTTCTTCCCCGGATCACCATGGCACGACTTGCAGTTCAGCAGGTAAAGCTCCTTTCCTCGTTCTACATTCTTCAGGATGTACTCGCTGGGGTTTTCCACAGCGGCCTGGTCTGCGGGAACTTCCCATACCTGGGCCCGGCTTAGGGGGGGCAGGAGAAACAGTGAGAGAACCAGGGATAGATATCGTTTCGTCTTCATCGGCCTAGTTGTTTTCAGTGGTTTCGTTCAGGGTTTCCAGGTCTATCCCTTCTTCCTCGGCCTGTTCCCAGATGCTGATGACAGGGAAGAGTTTGCTCAGGACCGAGACAATCAGCAGGGCGGCACAGAAGGAGAATACCATAATCATAACCTCGGTGCTTGTCGGATGGTAGTGCTTGAAATGGGCAGGCACATTTTGCACGGGCAGGAAGGGGTGCTCCATGGTGGGAACCACAATCAGGTAGCGCTTTAGCCATGCCGAGAAGAGGACAATTGTCGAGATGATGGTCAGTGGCAGGGGCTTCCGGAAGGGCTTCATCAGGATGAGCAGGATGGGCAGGACCAGGCCCGCGATCTGCGCAAACCAGAACATAAACGCAAAGCTTCCGCTAAACAGGGTCCTCAGATGGACCCCCTCGGCCAGTTTCATCTTGTACACCGGCACGAAGTATTCGTTGATGTTGAAGTAGAGATAGACCAGGCAAACCAGCACCAGCAAACGTCCCATTTTATCGAAATGCATGTCGGTGTAGTAGTCCTTTAGCCTGTAGCGCAGGCGGTAAACATACATCAGGATGATGACAGCAGCTGTTCCGGCTACAAAGGCACCAACCACGAAATAAGGCCCGAATATGGTGCTGTCCCAGCCGGGCCTGAGGGTGGCGGCAAAGAGCCATGAGGTAACCGTATGTATCGACAGGCCAACGGGGACGATGAGAATCATCAGCACCCTCATGGCATGGGCCAGGGTTTTGTATTGTCTGGCATTTCCTTTCCATCCAAGTGAAAGAATGCCATAAAGTTTGCGTTGCCATTCGGGCAGTTTCACGCCTTTGTGCTTGCTAAGCAGGGCAAGATCGGGGATCAGTGGCAGATAGAACAGGAGCACCGAGATGGTCAGGTAGGTTGAAACCACGGTAACATCCCAGAGAATGGGGGAGGCAAAGCGGCCATGCAAAAAGACATTGAGCAGGCGATCGGGCCGCCCCATATCCATCACAATGATAATCCCGGCCAGGGCTACAGCAGCCATAGCTATTTGTTCGGCAGCCCTCGATACGGTTTTCGCCCAGGGGATCTTCAGGAGCTGGAGGACCGAGCTGATGAGCAGCCCGATCAGGCTGACTGCCACAAAGAATACAAAGTTCGCAATGTAGAGGCCCCAGGTTACCATGTCGCCCATGCCGGTGACGCCCAGACCATTCTTGATCTGCAGGCCCCAGCCCCAGAGCCCGACGGCCGCAAAGCAGAAGAGGATCAAAAACCAGAAACGGGTCAGCTCATCCATGACCTGCATAGACCGGCTCAGGTCCCTGACGATCTCATCCAGACGCTTTCTGGAGCTTTCGGGAGATGCTGTTTTTTGCATATATCAGTAGTTTAGTTTCTTAACTATTGTTTCCGTCGACGGGGAAGGCCCGGCCCCTGGGTGGAAGATAATAGACCCTGGGCTTGGTGCCCAGTTCTTCCATCAGGGTATAAGCTGCACCCTCTTCGATCAGCTTGCTGAAGGATACGGTTTCTTTGGTGGTTCCGTTGGTTACCGCATCTTCGTTTCTGTCGCCAAACCAGTAAACCCCGTTTGGACAGGCCGAAACACAAGAGGGGAGCTCACCCTCCCGGAGACGATCGGCACTGAAAAGGCACTTGGAGATGGTTCCCTTCTTTTGTGGGACGTTGGCCTCTATGTTATAGGTAACCCCTTCGTATTTTTCTGCATCACGCGGTTCGCCCCATTGGAAAATCCTGGCAGAATAAGGACAGGCGGCCACACAGAAGCGGCATCCAATGCAACGTTCATTGTCGATGAGGACGATTCCGTCTTCCCGCTTAAAGGTTGCATTTACCGGACAAACCTTGGTACAGGGCGGGTTGTCGCAGTGCTGGCAGGGCTTGGGCATGAAATAGGGTGAAGTGTATTCTGTATCCTGCATCTGAAGCACATTGATGTGGTGCTGCTCGGGACGCAGCTGGTGGTGCGACTGGCAGGCTTTCATGCATTCCCGGGCGTTGCGGCACTTCGACAGATCAATGACCATGACCCAGCTGCGATTGGGCAGGCCTTCCCTTCCTCTTTTCTGGTTCTCCGAAAGAGAGGGCATCTCGGCAGGCTTTAATTGTGCTTTGTCCACAACAACCAGCTCGCCACTCGATGTCAGAAGGGTAATTTTGTCACCGGCAACCTCCTCGACGCGGTTACAGGAAGCAAGCATGCCGCTACCCCCCAGAACACCCGCAGTTCCGGCTGTAGCGCCGAGGGTTTTCATAAATTTTCTTCGGGACTGTTTCTCCATAAGGATATAGTTTACTATGTTTGACTGCAACCAGAAAGTGCAACTTCAAAATAGCATATATGAAATTCAGAACCAATCTAAATTTGCTTTTGCTGACATGTTTCTTAAGCGCTTGTACGAGCAAGCCTGCAGTGCAGCCCCCAATTCCGACAGATGCCGAACACCTGACAAATCTGGAGCATGTCGATTACAGTACAAAGGACAGCTTGATTCTGATGGATGTCTTCCAGCGCCTGGAAGATCAATCTGCGCTTTCGCTCGGTGATTTGGTTGTGGAAACCGGTCGCTGCTTTTACGGAACCCCCTACCTTGCCAGAACCCTGGAAAAGGAGGGAAAGGAGCGTCTGGTGATCAACCTTCGTGAATTGGATTGCCTGACCTATGGCGAGAATTGCCTGGCCATTGCCCGCTGTATAAAAAAGGGGAAAACCAGTTTCCCGGCCTTTTGTGAGGAGCTGAAAACGATTCGTTACCGGGATGGAAAACTCGACGGCTATCCTTCCCGGCTGCACTATTTCTGTGACTGGATTCATAACAATAAAGAGCGAGGCCTGGTTCAGGATGTGAGCTTCGAACTGAAGGCCTTTCCTCTCGAACGGAAGATCAATTTCATGAGCACTCATCCTGGAAACTACACGCAGCTGGTTGAAGATAGCAGCCTGGTGGAAGTTATTGCCGGCATTGAGGATGAGATTAATCAAAGGGAGATGTATTACATTCCCGAGACTGAGATTGCCGCTTATGAGGAGTACATTCATGACGGCGACATACTGGGCATCACAACCAATATCGAAGGACTGGCGATTCAGCATGTGACAGTTGCAGTTAAAAAGGATGGTCGTGTACACATCCAGCATGCTTCATCCTCCGATATGGAAGTGGTGCTTTCGAAAGAAAGCCTTGAAGCCTTTCTTCTGGGGAGCAAGCGGGCGACAGGAGTCGTCATTGTCCGTCCGGTCTGAGTCCCCGGGGATGGCAGCCTTGGTGCTGGTTTTGAGGGCCGGTTCGGGTTTGATTTGGCCGGTTCGGGTTTGGTTTGGCTGGTTCGGTTTTGGTTTGGCTGGTCGGCTTTGATTTGGCTGGTCGGGGTGCTGTGGGCGGTTCCCGTGTTCCGTCTCAAGCCTCCTGCGGCCTTTCAGGCCAGGAGCCCGATGATCCGCTCCGGAAATAGACGGGTATTATTATTGTTTAATTCTTACTAAAGAAGCTATGAGCTTATTTCGATCGATTTCAGTGTCCTTTCTGGTTGTACTGTTTTTCTTTACTTCGTGCAGCAGCCGGAACGAAAGGACCATTACAAAGGCTGAGGACTTCCTGAGCGAATTGAGTGCGGAGCTGGTTCCTGACAGCCGTTTTGTCTGGCTCGAGACCCGGCTGCTTGATAGAGATGGTGAGCTGGTTCTCACTGGAACCGTTTCTGATGAGAAGGTCCTTAAGCATATTGTTGAGAGCCTGGCCAGGGAATTTCCGCAAATCAGGCCCGAGTTGAGGATGCTGCCTTTGGACGGGGAGGCTTTGCCGGTAAATGGCCTGGCCAACAATTCGGTGATCCATTTGCGCAGAGGGGAAAGCAGTAAGACTGAGCTTGTGACCCAGGGTCGATTGGGCGCTCCGCTCTGCATCCTTCTGGAGCGTGGTGGCAAGTCGCTGGTGCGAATACCCGATGGCTATCTGGGTTGGGTGAATACCCCTGAAATTGTGTCGCTTACAGCTGAGGGCCTGGAGGAATACAGGATGGCTGACAAACTCGTCTTTAAGGCCCAGACGGGTTTTTCTTACAGCAGGGCTGATGAGGATGCACGCCCTGTTTCTGATCTGATCGCCGGAAGTATTCTGGTGAATGAAGGCAGAGAGGGAGGTTTTTATAAGGTGGTTTATCCCGATGGGCGCAAGGCCTATGTAAAGGCAGAAGAAGCGATGCCTGCTTCTGAGTTTTTTCATCAGGAACCCACATCCACAGGCTTGCTGGAAACGGCGCTGCGTTTCCATGGAATTCCTTATCTGTGGGGAGGAAGTTCGGCAAAGGCCATTGATTGCAGCGGACTTAGTGCAGCTGTCTTTTTTCTGAACGGAATTCTACTGCCCCGCGATGCCGATCTGCAGGCTCTTTGTGGCCGGGAGATTAGTACGGAGTGGAGTGCTGAAGGATTAGAGGCCGGGGATCTGTTGTTCTTTGGGCGAAAGGCTACAGCTGATAAGCCGGAGCGGGCGACTCACGTTGCAATTTACATTGGTGGGGGTGAATTTATTCACTCCTCGGGCTACAGGGAGCGTGTTAGTATCAACCATATGGACAGTACCCAGGCCCATTTTATTCCAGGCTATCCGGAAATATTTGTGCGTGCCACACGCATTGTTGGAGAAGAGGGCGGAGCATTCGGGCCCATTGTGGAGAATGAGATGTACAAGACGATTGTAAAGAACAGGGAATGAAACAGGGAAGAAGAGCGTTTATCAGAAATACAGGCCTTGTAGCCGCTGCCGGAGTATTGCCATCATGCGCCCCGGGGAATCCGGGGAAAGCCATATCCCGTTCTTCCGGGAAAGGGCTTTCCCTTCTTTTTCGGCCCTATGATCTTCAGCTCAGGCATACCTTTACGGTGGCCGGTTTTTCCCGGAATACCACTCCGGTGATGCTGACCGAGATTCATTTCGAAGGCTATACCGGCTATGGAGAGGCCTCCATGCCCCCTTATCTTGGGGAATCCCAGGAGTCGGTGAGTAAATTTCTCGCCCGGGTCGATCTTGCCCAGTTTCGGGATCCCTTCAGGATGGATGAAATCCTCGCTTATGTGGATGGAATTGCCGAGGGCAACCGGGCAGCAAAGGCCTGCATCGACATAGCCCTTCATGATCTTTATGGGAAAATACTGGGCCAGCCCCTGTATAGAATCTGGGGGCTGAAACCGGAGGATACACCCATGACTTCCTTTACCATTGGGATTGATACCCCTGAAGTTGTTCGTGAAAAGACCAAAGAAGCGGACAGGTTTAAGGTCCTGAAGGTTAAACTGGGAGGAGGAAACGACCGGGAAATGATCGAAACGGTGAGATCGGTGACCGGGGTGCCGCTTTATGTGGATGTTAATCAGGGATGGACCGACCGGGAAAAGGCCCTGGATATGGCCTACTGGCTGGCAGAGCAGGGGGTTGAGTTTATCGAACAGCCTTTGCCAAAGACGGCCCTTGACGATATTGCCTGGCTGACCTCCCACAGCCCTCTTCCCATCATTGCTGATGAAGCCTTTCAGCGTCTGCCCGATGTGGCCCGCTTCAAAGGCCTGTATTCGGGTATCAATATTAAGCTGATGAAGAGCACGGGGCTCAGGGAAGCACATAAGATGATTACGGTGGCCCGGGCCATGGGCATGAATGTGATGATTGGTTGTATGACGGAGACCTCCTGTGCGGTTTCCGCTGCAGCCCAGCTCTCACCACTGGTCGATTGGGCCGACCTGGATGGGAACCTGTTGATAAGTAATGACATATATGAAGGAATGAAGGTGGTCGATGGAAAAGTGACCCTGAACGACCGGCCCGGCATAGGTATTCGAAAGGTCTGATTGATGAAGGGACGCCGCCATTTTTTAAAAACCACTGCTGTGGCAGGAATGTTGGGTGGAGGATTCAGGGCCTTAGCGCCCTTAATGGCTTCGGACTCTTCAACGCAGGCTAAGGCCCCTTCAGGATCGGTTTTGCCCCCCCCTTCTTTCGCGCCCGATCTCCTTAAGCCCCCCAGGCTGAAGCCGGGAGATACCATCGGATTGGTTACCCCCGGAAGTCCCGTAAGCCAGGAGCAGTTGAGCCAGAGTATCGAAAAGATTGAGGCGCTTGGTTTCAGGGTGGTTTATACCGACAGCGTCCTGGATGAATATGGCTATTTTGCCGGAAGGGATGAGGACCGAGCCGCCGAACTGATGCAGATGTATGAGGACGATGCGGTTGATGCCATCTGGTGTGTGCGCGGTGGATATGGTTGCATTCGCATACTCGAGCATCTAAATTATGCCTCGATTCGTTCCCATCCCAAGTTGCTTATCGGTTACAGTGATATTACGGCCATCCTGAATGCGCAGCTGCAGCATGCCGGATTGGTTGGCCTCCACGGCCCTCTTGGAATCTCCGATTTCAACGCCTTTACCCTTCGTTCCCTGACCAGGCTGACAATGAAGGGGGTGGAAAACTATGGCTATCCCTATAAACGCGAAAAAGACAGCAGGACCAAGCCCGAGTTCGACCACTATGTGATTTGCAAAGGAGAGGCCGAGGGCCTCCTTGTCGGGGGGAATATCAGTGTGCTCGATTCCATGATCGGCTCGGCCTTTGAACCGGATTTTCGCGGCAAGATCGTGTTTCTTGAAGAAATAGAGGAGCGTACCTATCGGGTCGATCGCATGCTCTTTCATCTGCTTTCTTCAACCAGTCTTCCGGATGCTGCAGGGATTGTGCTGGGTGTTTTCGCCGATTGTAACATCAATGATAAACCCAGCTTATCATTGAAAGTGGCACTTCACGACCTCTTAGCACCATTGAACATACCCGTGGCCTACGGCTTTCCTTTTGGCCACATCGACAGACAGGTGAGCCTGCCATTGGGGATTCGGGCCCGTTTCGATGCAGGTCGAAAAAAACTTGAACTCTTAGAAGCTGCCGTAAGATGAATAGCTTTCTTTCCGTATTGCCCCCGCTTTTGGCCATTGTCCTTGCCCTTCGTACGAAGCAGGTTTATATCTCCTTGGTAGCAGCCATCTGGCTGGGCTGGCTCATCCTGAATGACTGGAACTTAATGGCAGGAACCGTGGCCACCCTGGAAGGTTTCGTAGATGTATTTAAAGATGCGGGCAATACGAGGACCATTATGTTTTGTTCCCTGGTGGGTGCCCTGTTGATCTTTATACAATACTCAGGTGGCGTACAGGGTTTTATAAACAGGATTGAGCTTCGAATGAACAAATGGGCAAAGCGGGGTGGAGGAAGAGACCGGATGCTCATTGAGATCATGGCCCTGCTTACCGGAATTCTGCTTTTTGTCGATACCAGCATTAGTTCACTTACGGTGGGTACGCTCTACAGGCCCCTTTTCGACCGGCTCAAGATCCCGAGGGAAAAGCTGGCGTATATTGCAGACTCCAGTTCGGCCCCATCCTCCATCCTTTTGCCTTTTAATGCCTGGGGTGCTTTTATCACAGGCCTTATTCTTGCTCAGGGCGTCGAACGCCCCTTCCAGACCATGTTTTCGGCCATGGTGTTCAATTACTATCCCATTCTGACTATTCTGGGGGTCCTCATTGTGGTGCTGGGGAGAAAGGACATCGGGCCGATGGCCAAAGCAGAACGCCGTGTCCGCGAGCAGGGGCTCTTGATGAATGAGGGGGCTCAACCCATGGTGTCGGATGAACTGATATCCCATGAAATGAAGGAGGGGGTTAAGCCGCGGGCCATGAACATGCTGATTCCTTTGGGCGTTATGATCGGGATGATGATTGTCGGCCTGGCTGCAACCGGCTGGTCGAAGGTCGAAGCGCCTGCTTCGTTCCTGGACCATCTAAGCCGGGCTCACCGATATGGATCGGGTTCTGCAGCTGTGCTTTACGCTGTGACTTCCTCCTTGTTTGTGGCGATGGTTCTTTATCGTGCACAGGGCATCATGAAACTGTCGAAGATGGTTAACCTCACCCTGAAGGGGATCTCAGAATTGATGCCGCTGGCCCTGTTGATGATGCTGGCCTTTTCGATTTCGGCTGTCTGCAAGGAGCTGGGTACAGGTGTATGGTTGGCCGGAGTGACTGAAGGCTGGCTTTCGCCGGAGCTTTTACCGGCGGTCATTTTTGCACTCACCGCCCTGATTGCTTTTTCGACCGGCACTTCCTGGGGAACCTTTGCCATTATGGTTGCCATTGCTCTGCCCATGGCCCAGGTCCACGAGGCCAACCTTTTTCTGGTGGTTGCTGCTGTGATGGGAGGTGGGGTTTTTGGTGACCATTGTTCACCGATCTCCGATACCACGATTATTTCTTCCATGGCTTCTGCGTCGGACCACATCGACCATGTCCGCACCCAGCTGCCCTACGCCCTCATCGCCGGAGGAATTACCTTCATTCTCTACCTCATTCTGGGCATGCTCCTGCACTAGGCTTTTATTTCAGATGAACCTCCTTTTCTCCGGCCTCAATTGCCACGGATAAAATGTTCTCTCTTGGCGGCATCGGACAGGTTGCAAAGGGGCTGAAGGCACAGGGAGGGTTGTAAGCCTTGTTGAAATCGAGAATGATTTTATTGGTCGAGTCGCGCCGGGCATACATGAAACGGCCGGCCCCATAGCTTTCCTTGCCCGAGGTTTCATCTGCAAAAACCAGGAAGTAGTTCTTGCCCGATTCGAATGGAAGAAGGCAGAAGTCCTTTCCGTTCAGCTCGAAATGCAATTCTCCGGGGCAGATATAGGTTTCTGTAAAGCCCTCCAGGGGGGTAGCCACTTCAACGAACCTGGGTTCGGGAAAGGCTTTGAGTTTGGCTTCAAGCACGTAGTCGGTCTGTACCGGAAAGGCAGGAATATGGTCCAGGGCATTTATGCGGGGGTGTTTTTCATCCCTTAGCCTGATGCCGTAGTTTTTCCCGCGTTTGACGATGTACCAGTTGTAGTCACCCTGTTGCAGATAGCTGGTGTTTTTCTCGTGATCGTTGTTGAGTTTATGTTCGTGGATGAGCGAGTCGTTCAAACGAATTGCGATGCCCTCCTTCACCCTGAGCTTTACCTCCCCGTTTTTCAGGAAAAGACTGCCACAAAATGCCTCAGCTTTTTCCGGGAAGACGATGTCGTTTGAGGGATCCGACCCAAAGCTGTTTTCTCCTTCTTTCAACCAGAACAGGCCGGCCAGGCTCAGCCAGCCATGCTTGTCCTTCAGGCCTTTCAGCCGCTCAGTTGCCCATTCTTCGTGCTGCTTCAGATAGGCCCTTTCATCTTCCTCGGGACCTGTTTTCGTTGCACAGCCAGGCATAAGCAGAATAAGTGTCAGAAGCATCGTAGAAACACTGAAATAATTCATCCTTCTCATTTTTCGTTTTGGCCAGACAATATCGCACAAAAATATTACTTTTGCAGCACCCCGGAGAGATGCCGGAGTGGTCGAACGGGGCGGTCTCGAAAACCGTTGTGCTCCTTGCGGGCACCGAGGGTTCGAATCCCTCTCTCTCCGCAAAACACCCAATCCCCACACCCACAAGGTGTGGGGATTTTGCGTCCAATGCGGACGCGAAGCTTGCTTCAAGGGTCCGCATTGGACGCAAAATGCAACGCACGAAGTGCGGGGGATTGGGTGTTTTGCTACTCCCCCCCTCCGGGATCACGAAGTCATCCCTTTGGATCACGGAGGGGATCCTTCTCGGGGATCACGGAGGGATCCCCGTTGTGGGCAGGAGATATCCCGGTCACTCGCTTTAAAACATAAAGGCATGAAAAATAAATAGTCCTATTTTTTTATCTTTGGTCATTAGAGCCTTTGCGTATTTCATACGCAATTCAGTCGGGTTCCCGTGTGCAGCCTTCAGAAGGCTGTCGCCGGCCCGTTTGAGAGAGGGTTTCAACTTTAGACATCGATAGTTGGTATATGGAAGGGTCTTGTTTGGGGAATAAAACCAGTTACTTTCTAATAATCAGCAGGTTATTGATTTTTGTTTCTATTGTTGGAATAGCTTTTGATCTGAAGGCTTCAGCCACTGCAGATACCATACGAATAAATGAGTTCCTCGAACAGTATCAGGAATTTATGGATGCCGGAAACCTGGCATATCAAACAAAACTGGAGCAGATTTTGCACCGCCTGGAAAAATTACCCGGCTCATGCAATGAATATCGCTCTATGAAATATGCCATGCTGGCGATCAGTGAAAGCGTGTACGGCAATATCGATTTCGGGGATAGTCTCTCCCTCCTGGCTCTGGAGCAGGCTGAAATGCTGGAGGACAATAAATGCAAGGCTGAGGCTTATCGGGCTCGCGGGAACATCTGTTTATGGCGGGGGGAATTGAATAAAGCCCAGAGCTACTTTGAGAAGTCGCTTTCCTGTAGTATGCAGCTCGGCGATTCCGTTGCCATGATTGGCCCTTATTTTAACCTGGCGCACATTATGACCAGTAAGGGCAATCTGGACTCAGGATTCATGTACTATGACAAAACCGTTCAGCTTTGCACGAAGAATGAAGAATTCGAGTACCTCGCCGATGTTAAGATAAATCTGGCCAAAGCCTATTATCGGCAAGAAAGGCTTAGCGATGCTTTTCTCGCCAATATAGAAGCAATCAATATTCTGGACAGTATAGGATCGAAGCAAAGACGGTTGTATCCATTGCATAGTCTGGCTGTTATTTACAGGGATATGGGGATGGACTCTTTATCGACCTGTTATTTTAAAGAGATTTATGTTTCTTCGAAAGTGAAGAGGGACTATAATCTGGCTGCCAGCTCCAGCCTTGACATTGGGAATTACTATTTGAGACGAGGGAGCATTGATTCGGCCTACAAGTACATCAATGAGGCAGACCTTCTGGTGCAGGAATCCGGAGCGAACCAATACAAGGGAAGTATCAATATTGGATTTGCAAAGATTTCATTAAGGCGTGATGAGTATGACAGGGCTGAGGTATATTTCAACAGGGGCCTTCGAATCGCTAAAATGAATCATGATGTTGAAACAGAAATTGCCGCAAAGATAGGTTTGGCCAAATGCTACAGAAGGAAGGGGATGGACGAAGAAGCCTTAGAGCTGCTTCTATCAGCAAACGATCTGGCCACTGCATCACATAGCCACGAAAACAGTTGTACAGCGTGTAAGATGATCGCTGAATTGTATTATGCCAAGGGCTTGTATACGGAGGCAGCTAAACACTATATGCTGTTCACCGAAATCTATAACGCATACCTGGATCCCCTCCTGGACGAGAACAACAGGAATTTAGCCTTTCAAACGCAACTGAAAGAACAAGCGAAAAGGAACGCACTTTTAGAAAAGGAAGCTGAAAATTCAGCTCAGATTGTTAATTCCCAGATCAAGCGAATCAGGGGACAACGAATTATTCTGATCCATTCCATAGCCCTGTTGGTTGTCGGAACTATTCTGATCTGTCAACTGGTTAGATCGATCGCTGAGCGGAAAAAGAATAACGCCCAATTGAAGGCCAGTAATGAAGAGGTTAGGCAAGCAAATATGAGGCTGAAAAGCGAAAATGAGTTTAAGAACAGGCTCTTTTCTATTGTTTCGCACGACTTGAGGAGTCCGCTAACGGGCCTTTACAGTATGCTTCAGGTATTTTCTATGCAAAAAAACATGAGTTCTGAAGAACGACAGGTTCTGCTCGACAATTTGATGGAGAGTACGGAATACGCGCTGGGACTCATTGATAACTTGTTGGGGTGGACCCAGAAGCAAATGAAGAATGTCAAGCCCGAGGAGACGGCATTCGACATCAAGAAGGTGGCTCAGGAGATCGCAAAATTGAATAGTGCCAAGATCAAGGTCAGAAAACTGGCCATCGTAAACAGTATTCCTGAAGCCAAAATTTGCAGGGGGGATGTGAATATTGCCAGGCTTGTGCTGCGGAATCTGCTATCGAATGCCATTAAGTTTTCTCCAGAAGATGCTGCTATCGAAATGAATTACGAAGAAGGCGGGGGGAAGGCCGTCATTTCAGTGAAGGATATGGCAGGTGGTGTTCCGCCGGGGTTGAAAGATATTCTGGACAGCGATGAGGAGTTTATTTCGACATCGGGAAAGAGGAATGAGAAAGGGAATGGTTTGGGGCTAAAGCTATGCCGTTATTTCCTGATGAAGTCGGGAAATAGTCTCTGGTTTGAATCCAGGCAGGGTGAGGGCACTACCTTTTATTTCACACTTGATATTGGCTGAAATTCGCGCTTGGCGGGGTCCTGAAAAGGGCCTTAATTTCGTGGCTTAAATACCAATCGCAATCTAACCCGGTCCTCAACAATTCGGTCTTCGTAGGCAGCAGGGACCCATGCGGGGCCCTCGTTCAGCAGGCGCAGGGCTTCGCTGCTAAAGGCCTCTCCCGGGCTGCGGAGCACCTTGATGTTGTGTAACTGTCCTTCCGGATCGACCCGGAAGCTCAAAACCACTATTTGTTTTCTTTGAAGGCTATCGGATGAGGGCCAGCGTTGTTCATTTTCCACATAGGCGGAAAAGGCTTTGAAACCGCCCTTGGGATGGGCACGATCATAGGATTGACCCTTGCCTTCCGCTTCGAAATCGAAGGTGGAGATGGCGCCGGTAGGAGGGCTGTTCTCTTTCTTGTCGTAGCCTATTACGACGACCTCCTGCAGGTAGAGCTGTTCGGGTTGCATGACCAGTTCATTGTCCCGGTTTTCCTCCAGAATGAATTCCTGGCTTTCACTGCCAACTTGCGAGGCAACAACCCTCAGCTGTCCCGAATTTGCCGGCAGGCTGAAGCGGCCGTAGCTGTCCGACACGGTGCCTGTGCTTGTGCCCTTTACGACCAGGCTAACCCCGGGCATGGGTTCAAGGTTGTCGGCCGAGATGACCTGGCCGCTGACCATGGTGCTTATTTCATTTTCCCCGCCTTCTTCGAATGCCTGTTCTGCCTTCCGGGCCGAGGGAACAGTTGTCGGGCTGTGTTGTTTCAGCCTCCCCTTCCTGGCTTGCTGTTTTGGGGGAAGGGGTGTTTCATCGCCGGGCTTTCGCAGTTTTAGCCGGTTCTCTTGCCTTTTCTGCCTTTTCTGCATCAGCCGGCCCCGAAGCCATCCTCGGATCTTCGGCACTCTTTGCATTCTCAGCCTTCTTCACAGCCGTTTCTTTTTTGGCTTTCAGCGATGCCGGGGGGGAAAGAGCCGGTGCTGCTTCAATTTCTGTTTCTCGCGCTTGCTTATCGGGAGCTGGCCCCGGATCGGGCAGGTAGGCTTCCGTGATGCTTTTTTCCTTTTTCGAAGGGGCGTAGTCATGAATCTGAAGGAAGACGGTCCCTACGATGAGCACCGAGGCTATTGTGGCTGCGATTCCAATCCAGGTATTTTTGCGTCGCCTCCGGATTCTGTGCCACAGCCTGTCGTGCAGTGCGAGAAGGTCTGCTTCCAGTTCTTCGGGGGGGATGCTCTCCAATCCCTCCATAGCCTCTAGTTCGAAAGGGTCGGCCTGGGCACTGCGCTCAATCTGATAGCGTTCGGCCTGGCTTCCTTTTCCTTTGAGATAGGACAGGATGCGACTTGACGAATGATGGGTCTTCTTACTAGCCATGTTGAAGCTCCAGGCAATTTTTCAGGTTTCGCTTTCCATTCTGCAGGTGGCTTTTCACCTTCTTTACATCCACGAATAGTTCCATTGCAATCTCGTCGTAGGAACGTTTCTGGTAGTAGAACAGTTCGATGCAGGTTCTTTGTTCCTGTTTCAGTTTCTCGATGCAGGCCTGCAGGGCTTCTTCCATCCCGGGGGCATCTGTATCCAAAGGATGCATTTCTGCCTCGGATTCCACAAAAGCTTGTTCGTCCTTATAGGAATTCGTATGGAACTTCTTGCTTTTTTGGGCACGTAAGTGCATCAGGCAATGGTTTTTTGTTAGGACGTGCAGCCAGCTTTTAAAATTCTTCACTTCATGTCCGGGGAGGGTGGTGATCAGTTTTTCAAAGATCTCCATTACTGCATCTTGTGCGCCGGCCCGGTCCTGCAGGTACTTTAATGCCACACCGAGGACCAGGTGCATGTAGCGGGCATAGAGGGCCCCAAGCACATCCAGGTCGCCTGATGACCGAAAATCTTTCAGTAAAGCTTCATCGCTTTGGGTATTGTTTTTTCCCTGGATATCAAGCATAAATGCCCCGGATATGGCGTAAAAGTAAAAAAAATGCAGGTGATTTTATGGAATCTCAGGGGCGCTTGCATCATCAGGGTGAAAGCGAACAAAATCATTTAATCGATAAACAGAGAAATCATGAAAGCAAGAGCAAAAACGATGATCATTCTTCTGATCCTGGGTATAACAGGATTGAATGCCCGGAATAGATGGGTCAGCGGTACAGTGAGTGATGAAAACGGACAGAAACTGATTGGTGTAAGTGTAGTGATCAAAGGCAGCACGCGTGGAACCGTAACAGATGCCAGGGGACATTACCAGATCGCACTTATGCCGAAGGACAGCCACTTACAGTTTTCCATGATCGCTTTTGAAACGGTTGAGGTGGAAGTGGGTACTCAATCCCGGATTGATGTTGTGATGGCGGCTTCTGCTTCCGAGTTGGAGGAGGTCGTAGTTACAGACAAGGGATCAGTTTCTTTGTTGGGAAGGTTCTCAGGTCATTCTGTTAGCCGCAACAGGCGGATGATGAAGACCGCATCGCCAATGGCCTATGCCGACTGTGAAATGGTGCCTTTGCCGCACAATACGGAAAATTATGCCAGCATCCATGAGAATGGCTTTAAGGATGTGTTGCGCCATCCTCTCTCTACCTTTAGTGTGGATGTCGACAGGGCTTCCTACGCCAATGTCAGAAGGTTTTTGAATGCCGGGCAGCGCCCGCCGGCAGATGCCGTACGTATCGAAGAACTGATCAACTACTTCGACTATGACTATCCCGAGCCCGTTGGCAGTCGCCCCTTGTCTGTCTATACCGAGTTATCGGTCTGTCCCTGGAACACTGCTCACCACTTGTTGCATGTGGGTTTACAGGGGAAGCATATCGATAAGCGTAAACTGCCTGCTTCCAACCTGGTTTTTCTGATCGATGTTTCAGGCTCAATGAGCAGTGCCAATAAACTGCCTTTATTAAAACGGGCTTACAGGATGTTGGTAAAGGAGCTTAGACCCGAGGACCGCGTAGCCATTGTGGTTTACGCCGGTGCAGCCGGAATGGTACTGGAATCGACCCCGGGGAACAAAAAGGAACACATTCTGCAGGCCCTGGACATGCTTGAGGCCGGGGGGTCAACTGCAGGTGGAGCCGGTTTGAAGTTGGCTTACAAGGTGGCTCAGGAGAACTATATCGAAGGTGGAAACAACCGCATTGTTCTGGCAAGTGATGGCGACTTTAATGTTGGTTTGTCGAGCAATTCGGAAATGGAGCGATTGGTCGAAGCAAAAAGAAAAGCCGGAGTTTTCCTTACCGTCCTGGGTTTTGGTATGGGAAATTACAAAGACGATCGCATGGAGTTGATTGCAGATAAGGGGAACGGAAACTATGCCTACATCGACAATATCCAGGAAGCCCGAAAGGTTTTGATCAGCGAGTTTGGGGGCACCCTTTTTACCATTGCCAGGGATGTCAAGTTCCAGCTTGAGTTTAATCCGGCCCGGGTTAAGGGCTATCGCCTGGTGGGTTATGAAAACCGTCTTTTGAACGATGAGGACTTCAATGACGACAGCAAGGATGCAGGTGAGATTGGAGCGGGACATACCGTGACTGCCCTTTATGAACTCATTCCGGCGGGTTCAGAAGAAGAACTGAAGGACATTGATCCGCTGAAGTACCAGCTTAGCGCAGATCATGAAGGTGAAAGCAGGCCCAAGGCCGATCCTTTGGCCGAGCTGCTGACTGTAAAACTTCGTTACAAAGCCCCGGACGCAGAAAAGAGCACAAAGATGGAAATCCCTGTGCAGGGTAAGCTGCTCGATCTGGACAAAAGTTCTGATGCCTTTCGTTTCTCAGCGGCAGTAGCCACTTTTGGTATGCTTCTGCGGGAATCGGATTACTGCAAGAAAACGAATATGGAGGAAGTCCTGGCTATGGCCAGGAAGGCCCGGGGTAAGGATGAGGAGGGCTATAGGGCTGAATTCATCCGACTGGCAGAATCGGCAGATGAATTCTAAGCGGGAAGGATTGGGGTTTATGAAAACGGGCCGTTTCAGATGATGCTGAGGCGGCCCGTTTTGAAATAGATGAATAGCCCGGACTACTTTGTTTCCAGTTTATTGTAGTATTTGCTGACCATTGCCGCACCGATAATTCCGGCTTCGTTAAGCAGGGTGGCCGGAACAACTTTGGCTTTGGTAGTGAGATGGTGGAAGAATTTATCGCCCTTTTTCGAGGCCCCCCCGCCAATGATGATTTTATCGGGCCAGACCAGGGCTTCCATGCGAAGCAGGTATTCGTTAAATCGTTTGGCCCAGGTGTCCCAGTCGAGTTTTTCACGTTTGCGGGCTGCATCCGTAGCATAGAGCTCTGCATCGTCCCCATGCAGGATGATGTGTCCCATCTCGAGGTTGGGAACCAACTTCCCGTCGCTAAAAATAACGGTGCCTAGACCCGTTCCTACGGTCACAAGCAGAAGCGTGCCTTTTACACCCTTGCCGGCACCAAATTTCGATTCGGCCATACCTGCAGCATCTGCATCGTTTACTACATGTACCTTGCAAGCGGTTGCCTTTGAGAAAAGCTTATTCAGGTTTTTGTCTATCCAGCTGTTGTCGACATTGGCAGCAGTCCTGGCCACCCCATGCTGGATTACGCCGGGGAAACCAACGCCTACCGGGCCTTTCCAGTCAAAATGCCTGCAGATTTCAACGATCACCTCGGCTACAGCTTCAGGTGTGGCTGGTTGAGGGGTTGGAATGCGGTACCTTTCGCTGATAAGTTGCCCCTTTTTTGTATTTACAATGGCTCCTTTGACGCCCGAGCCACCGATGTCAATTCCAAGGATTTTTTTCAATTTCATCGCAATCGTTTTATGAAGTTTAAGCTGAATAAACAGTGCGGCTAAAAGTAATTTTTTTTCTTTCCCATTGCAATTATTCAGGCCTAAATTGAAAGGGATGGCCAATTTTTACTAATTTGGGTGGCTGCGAATTTGTGTTAAGCGATGATTAATTCTCCCCAAAGGAATTTGGTTGGCAGACATATCCTGGTCGTTGAGGATGATGAATCCAGTGCCTTCCTTTATGGCGAGATATTGAAAGGGACCGGCATGAATATGCACTTTGTTTCGGATGGTGAACAGGCCGTAAGCTATATCCGAAAAAATCCGGATACCGACCTTGTTCTTATGGATGTTCATCTGCCGGTGAAGGATGGTTTTACAGCAACCAAGGAGATTAAGGCCATCTCGAATCAGATTAAGGTTATCGCTCAGACCGCTTATGCGATCTCGGTCGATCGTCACGAAGCTAAACGCGCCGGCTGTGATGGTTTCGTCACCAAACCGGTTAATCCGGGCGTTTTAATCGGGAAAATGAGCAGCCTTTTGGAATAGGCTGCCCTTACTTCGGGCTTGTAAATACTGCTTTGTATTTCATGTTTTCCTCGACTGCAGTTCTGCTGAAATGATCCCTGTGGAACTGATTGTTCAAATAGAGAGGGGTCTGGTCGAGGTAGTGTTTTGACGCAGGAATGCCCGAAATGCCGGTTGGGATTACCGTAAGAGAAGCATCCCAGTCGGCCGTATTGAACAGATGCCTTTCGGATGCCCCATGGTTGGCCACAAAGCTCTTCCCCTTCGGGTAACTGTAAGGGCAGACTGTATGGGAGGCTCCGCCAATTGGATAGGGGCCTCTGTTTACTTTGAAGAGTTTATCTACCACGGCTGAACTTCCAAGCGGATGTTGAAGACTGATTTTATGCAGATCGCCCCATTTCCATGCTGCCACCTCTTTCCCATACATCTTGCACAGGGTATCTACTGTCCGGCTGAAAGCTAAGCGGATGTTGTCGTTGAAGTCCTCTTTCTCCGGGGTATTTACATCGTCGCACCAGGCCGAGCCGCCAACCCTGGTGATGCGATCGACGAGGTTTGCTGCGACAATTCCGTTGGCCAGCAGCGGAAAATGTTTTTCGTCAAGTTCATCCCTAAAAAGCACATGGTTTAATTCCAGCCACATGATTTCAAAGATCAGGGGGGCAGCTGAATCGGCATGCATCTCGAACCCCCAGTCTTTAAGTACAGCAAGGGCTTCATTTTCATATTTACTCATTGGTTCGCCCAGGGCTTCCAGGTAGATGGGCGTCATTTTACGCGCGAGGTGGGAATGCTGGTCGCGAAGCATGCTTTTGAAATCCTCAATACCCAGTCTTTCCTTTTCTTCGAGCATCTCTCGTATACGCCCGATTCTGTAGGGCATTGAGTACCACGAGCCTATGTAATAGGGATAGTTCTCGTCCACCGTTTTATTATTGGCACTGGATACATACCCACGTTCCGGGTTGTACTCAAACGGGAGCTCCTCAAAGGCTACGGTGCCCTGCCAGTCGTAGAGGGAGGTGTCGCCCGGATACACCAGTACTCCGCCGCTGTGCCGTATGGGTACACCGGCCGAGGTCTGAAGGCCAATGTTCCCGTAACGGTCTGCATAGACTATGTTCTGGCTTACCGAATTAAATGTCCGAACAGCATCGCGAAAGTCTTCCCAGTTTTTGGCCCGGTTCAGCAGATAGACAGTGCGAAGTTCATTGCTAAAGGCATTGCCCTGCCAGGCAGCGGAAATCACCTGCTCATCGATGTCGCGAAAGGAACTCACGACGGGGCCCCGATGTGTATAACGGTTTATCCTGATTTCAGGTTCATCCTGTCCTTTAACATTGATCTTTTCCTCTATGATGCGCATATCGCGCCAGACCCCGTCTGTAAGATATTGGTTGCTGTCTGCCGGGTTCAGGGTTTCGAGATAGAAATCGAGGTCGTCGACGGTTACATTGGTCATGCCCCACCCGATGTCCTCATTGTGCCCGGCAACAACAAAGGGTGCACCGGGGAGGCCCACGCCTGTTGCATTCACCTTTCCTTCAATGACCTGGTGCATTTGGTACCAGATACCCGGGGACATGAGTCCCAGGTGCATATCGTTCGACATCAGGGGTTTTCCTGTTTTACTCTTTTTACCCGAGACTGCCCAGTTGTTGGAGGCTTCAAAAACCTGCAAGCCAAGTTGGTCCACAGCCTCAAGGGCTGCATCAACCCGGCTGACCATCTCAGGAACCTGTTCCCCGGCGCGGAAGCCGGGGAAAACCGGAAGCTGATTGCCAAAATCGGGGAGCAACTCCCTGAAGAGGCTGTCGGGGACGACCTGAGCAATCCTGTAGAGTGCCATGTCGGTGTTCCAGCCCGATGAGAGATCCCAGGCCATGTAACTGATCAGGTTAACTGTGTGTAGAGGGGTCCAGGGCTCTGGTGTGTAGCCCAGTAGTGCAAATTCAAAGGGAAGCTTTTTCCCCTGTTGGTTGATGTATTGGTTTATCCCGTCACTGAAAGCCTCTATGCAGCTTATGATTTCCGGATCGGTTTTAGCCAGGACCTGGGCCGATTTAGCGGAAAAATTGAGCGCCCTGAAAAGCTGATCGGCATCGACCAGTCCGGGGTCCAGGACCTCGGAAAGCCGTCCGCTGCATATCCGGCGCAGGAGGTCCATTTGCCACAGCCTGTCCTGAGCCATTACAAAGCCGGTTACCCTGTAAAGGTCGGCCTCATTTTTTGCATAAATGTGGGGGATGCCCAGGGAATCTCTGTAGACTGTGACTTCATTCTCCAGACCCTGAATCCGGAAACTGCCATCGTAGTCGGGCAGGGCCCTGGTTTTTAAACGGGAGAGGTAGATGAGTCCTCCTGCCACCAGGATGATGACCAGAATCCCAATCAGACCGAGAATGCGTTTAAAGCTTTTCATACTGAATGTGTTTAGGCGAAAGGTAAATGTACAGAATTATTGTTTAAATTGCCGGATTCTAAATCCTTTGGTATGAATGGCAAGAACCTGTTTTCGTTTTTTATTCTGTTCACATTTTTAGCACTGAATGCTCAGAATAGTGATGAGGGGGGAGAGCCTGCGGCAGAAAACGCCAGGACCGGTTTTTCGTTGGGAGGTGTGCCTGTGGTGGCCTATGATTCCGATATCGGGTTCAAGTATGGTGCACTGGCAAATTTTTTCTGGTATGGCGATGGTTCCCGTTACCCCATGTACAATCATTCGGTGTACGTGGAATGGTCGCAGACGACCAAGGGGAACGGGATCAATCTGTTTAAGTACGATAGCGATCAGCTAATTCCGGGTGTTCGCACCTTTGTGGAGTTGGCACTTCGAACAGAAAAGGCCCTTGACTTTTATGGCTTCAATGGATTTCAGAGTATCTACGATCAGGATTTTGAGGCAGGAAAGGATGCCGATGGTTTGGCTAACAGGCTTTATTACCGGCATGCAAGGAAATTACTGAGGATTAAGGCCGATTTTCAGGGGCCCATAACAGGGCCTGAGTTTCGGTGGCTGGGAGGTGTCGCCTTTTTTGGTAACAGGATCTCGGCGGTCGATACCGAGAAGTTGAACGAAGGTAAAACGGACGATCTTCTCTCGGCGAACTCCTTGTACAAGGACTATGTTTCCTGGGGTGTGATACCCGAAGATCAGGCAGATGGGGGCAATCACACGCTGTTAAAAGGAGGCTTGGTTTATGATAGCCGGGACAATGAGTCCAATCCGTTTCGCGGGATCTGGACCGAAATGCAATTGCACTATGCCCCTTCGTTTTTGAGCAATAGAGCCTACAGCTATACACGCCTGGTTTTTACCCACAGGCAGTATTTTACACTGATACCCGAGTGGATGAGTTTTGCCTACAGGCTCTCCTACCAGGGAAAACTGAGCGGGGAGATGCCTTTCTATATGATGCCCTACCTCTTTAATACGGCGCCCGCGCTCGCTTCCGATGGTGTGGGTGGCGCAAAGTCGGTAAGGGGGATTCGGCGCAACAGAATTGTAGGGGAGGGCTTTGCCTATGGGAACTTCGAATTCAGGGGAAAGATTCTGAAAACGAGGATATGGAATCAGGATTTCTACATAGCCCTTTCAGCTTTCCTGGATGCCTGTATGGTGACCCAGAAGTACCGGTTCGAGCAATCGGGTATTCTTGTTGAGGAGAGCTTGGCTGGAGACCTTCCACCCGTGCTTTTCGATTTTGATGCCCGCGAGCGGCCTCACCTGGGCTATGGTGCAGGTATTCGTTTTGCACTGAACGAAAACTTTATCGTGGCCGTGGACTATGGCCTGGCAGGGAATAAGACCGATGGCGATTCGGGCTTGTACATCGGTATGGACTTCCTGTTCTAAGTCCGAAACCGCTTGTCTGGAAGCTTGCGGATTCTTCCATCCTTTCCGGGCGGGGTTTGCTTAGGGTTCCGGTTTTGCTTGAATCCGGAAGACTGTGCGCGGAGCCGGGGGCAAGGTCAGGCCGGATCATACTCGCGCCCGAATTGCTCCAGAAAGCCCAGCATATAGCGATGGCGTTCCTCGGCCAGTGCGCGGCCATTGGTCGTGTTCATCAGGTCCTTCAGCTTCAGTAGCTTTTCGTGGAAATGGGCAATGGTAGGTGCTTCGGAAAGGTAGTAACTAGCGCTGTCAGCATAGCTTGTGGGGAGGTAGTTTGGATCGTGGATGCGCCGGTTCTTATGTCCGCCATAATGAAAGGCCCGGGCGATGCCGATGGCGCCAATAGCATCCAGCCTGTCGGCATCCTGAACGATTTGAAACTCAATGCTGTTTATGGCAGTCTGAGGGAATCCGCCCTTAAATGATACATGCTTAACGATGAGGGAGATATGCCGGATTTGGTGCTCCTTAAGTCCCCTTTCGTGGAGGTAGTCTTCCGTAATTCTTGCCCCGGCTTCAAGATCCCCGCCGTTGAACTTGGCATCTGAGATGTCGTGCAGGAGTGCAGCCAGTTCTACCACAAGCCGATCGCCTCTCCCTTCCTTTCTATGCAGATAGCGGGCTGTCCTCCACACCCTTTCGATGTGGTCCCAGTCGTGGCCTTTTTCAGCGTCTTTCAGCGTCTTTTGCACGAAGGATGCTGTGGCATCAATGTGTATCTGCTCGGGTGCATGCACAGGTTCAGCACTTAGACGATCCCGTTAAAGCCCATGAAGGCCAGGGCCATCAGCCCGGCAACAATGAAGGCGATTGGTACGCCTTTCATGCGGGCCGGAACATTGGCCAGATCGAGTTGTTCCCGGATTCCCGCAAAGGTAAGCAGGGCGAGTCCGAATCCCATGGCATTTCCAATCGCGAATACGAGGCTTTCGAGGAGGTTGAAGTCTTTTTGTACAGCCAGTACGGCAACACCCAGCACCGCACAGTTGGTGGTGATTAGTGGCAGAAAGATGCCAAGCGCCTGGTAGAGCGGGGGCGATATCTTCTTCAAAATGATTTCGACCAGTTGAACCAATGATGCAATGACCAGGATGAAGGTGATGGTTCGCATATAGGTGATGTCGAAAGGAAGCAGCAAACCGTGGTAGATCAGGTAGGTTACCAGGGTGGCAATGACCATGACAAAGGTCACGGCACCAGTCATCCCGATAGCAGTATCCACCTTGTTGGATACCCCGATGAAGGGACAGATGCCCAGAAACTGGTTCAGTACGATGTTACTGACGAAAACGGCGGCGATAATGATCAGTATGTATTCCATGCTCAGGCGGTTTTTTCTTTCAGGATATTGGCCAGTACAATCAGGTAGCCCAGCGCAATGAAGGCCCCGGGAGGCAGGATGAAAAGCAGCATGCCATCACCTTCGATCATCTTGAGGCCGAAGAGGGCTCCACTTCCCAGGATTTCTCTGACTGCCCCCAGTACTGTCAGGGCCATCGTAAATCCAAGCCCCATTCCCAGTCCGTCGATGATCGAAGAAAGCAGGCTGTTCTTGGAGGCGAAGGCTTCGGCGCGTCCAAGTACGACACAGTTTACCACGATAAGCGGAATGAACAGCCCCAGGGCATCGAAGAGGGCAGGAACATAGGCTTTCATGACGAGCTCTACCACAGTTACAAAGGTGGCTATGATGACGATGAAAGCCGGGATCCGGACCTTGTCGGGGATGAAGTTCTTTACCAGGGAGACTACCAGGTTCGACATGAGCAAGACAAAGGTGGTGGCCAGTCCCATACCCAGGCCATTCACAGCCGAGGTGGTGACCCCGAGGGTTGGGCAAAGGCCGAGGAAGAGTGCAAAAACCGCGTTCTCTTTCAAAAAGCCTTTGCTGAAATTTTTCCACTGATTCATGGGGACGCTGTTTTGGAGGGTTGTTAATCTGGGTTATTTATTTTCTGCAAGCCTTTGTATGCCCTTTGTACGGCGTCGCAGTAGGCTCTGGATGAGATGGTGGATGCCGTAATGGCATCCACATCGCCCCGGTCTTTCTTTACCAACAGTTTGAACTCAGAAGGGTCCTTACCTATGAACTGCAGGTGGAAATCCGATTTGGCCCTTTCCATTTTGTCTCCAAGGCCGGGGGTTTCTGCATGCCTGATTACGGCAATGTCAACGATCTTTCCCCCGGGATCGAAACCGACCATGAGTCTGATCTCTCCACTAAAGCCTGTTTCGGTAAAGGTTTCCACAGCAGTACCTATCTTCTCGTCGCCTTTTCGTGCCGTGTAGAAACAGAGGGTATCGCCATCAATGGCCAGTTTCTCTACCTCGGCACTTGGCTCATTGTCGAAGCCGGGTACAACTGCAGCAATGGCCTCATTCTTTTTTGCGAGTTCTGCCAGGCGAATGGGCTCTTTGGTCAGCACGTACACCGACCCGAGCAATCCGGCTGCCAGAAGTGTAACCACAATGAGTGTGGAAACCATGTTCAGGAAGGTGGATTCTTTCTTAGCCATGCTTAAGCTCCTTTCCAAAACGTTTTGGTTTCATGTATTTATTGATCAGGGGGGTGAAGCCGTTAAAAATCAGGATGGCAAATTGCATCCCTTCGGGATAGGCCCCAAATACCCGGATCAGTACAGTAAGTATGCCAATGCCTGTGCCATAGACCAACATGCCCTTTGTGTTCATTGGGCAGGTCACATAGTCGGTTGCCATGTAAATCGCCCCCAGCATAAGGCCTCCCGAAAGGAGATGAAATAGCGGGTCGGCAAACTTTTCGGGATTGGCCAGCCACAGAATGCCTGTAAAAACAAATACGCTGGTCAGGATGGAAACCGGGATGTGCCAGGTGATGATTTTCTTGTAAAGCAGGTAAACCAGGCCCAGAAGTAGTGCCAGGGCTGCAACCTCACCCGCCGATCCCATCATATTTCCAATGAGCAGATGAAGGTAGGAGGGGAGCTCCGGCATGATTTCCGGAACGCTTTTCATGGCCACCCCCTCTTTCAGCACCCCCAGTGGAGTGGGCCCGGTAACTGCGTCGGTGTATTTCATCCACTGACCCGGTTCGGGCCAGGATGTCATCGCCACGGGAAAGGAGATGAAGAGGAAGACCCGGCCCACCAGTGCAGGGTTGAAGATATTGTTCCCCAGCCCCCCGAAGGTCATTTTTCCGATGCCTATGGCGGCAAGTGCACCAATTATTGCCATCCAGAACGGGATGTTCGCCGGAAGGCAGAAAGCCAGCAGCAGGCCCGTGAGGATGGCCGACCCGTCCATGTGGCTGGCCTTTCCCCTTAGCAGGTATTTCTGTATCAGGTATTCGAAAAGGATACAGGAAGCCACTGATACAAGGGTGGTGATGATCATGCCAATGCCGAAAAAGAAAACCGATACGGCCAGTGCCGGCATGAGTGAAAGAATTACCCCATACATTAAGCCGGGAACAGACTCCCGGCTGGCGGCATGGGGCGAGGGTGATACGATCAGTTTGGTCATCGTCTGAGGTTTATTAGCATTATGTCAATGATCGGATTTACGGGCGCGAATTATTTTTCCAAGTTCAGATTTTCCAAGCCTGATGTAATCCAGCAAGGGGCGTGCGGCGGGACAGGAATAGCTACAGCTGCCGCATTCGATGCAATCCATAACCTGTTCGGCTTCCATCTCCTCTATTCTGTTTCGTTTGGCCAGGCTCATCAGAAGGTAGGGCTCCAGGCCCATGGGACAAACGCTGATGCACTTGGAGCAACGAATACAGGTCTCTGCTTCGCGCCGGCTTGCTTCCTGTTCGCTAAGCAGGAGAATGCCCGAACTGCCCTTCACCACAGGAACTTCCAGGCTGGAGAGTGCCTTGCCCATCATCGGGCCGCCGTTAATGACCTTGGCTGTATCCCCGGGAAGTCCGCCGGCCTTTTCTATCAGATCGGCTACGGGGGTGCCTATTCTTACCTGCAGGTTACAGGGCCTGCTCAGTGATTTCCCTGTTACCGTTACAATTCTGTCGACCAGGGGGCGGTTTTTCATAACGGCTTCGTAGGCTGCGAATGCGGTTCCTACATTGAATACCACCGCACCTACATTGATGGGCAGTCCGCCCGATGGAACCTCCCGTTTCAGCAGGGCCTGAACCAGCTGTTTCTCTCCTCCCTGCGGGTACTTTACTTTCAGGGCCTGCACGCTTACCTTGCTTCCTTTGGCGACCTCGCTCATGCGTTCAATGGCATCGGGCTTGTTGTTTTCTATTCCAATGATGGCCTTTTCCACACCCAGGCCTGTCATCAGGGTTTGAATACCGGCCAGCAGTTCTTCGGAACGTTCCATCATCAGGGCATGGTCGGCTGTAAGATAGGGCTCACATTCAACCCCGTTGATGAGGAGGTATTCAGCCTTTTTTCCACCCGGAACCATTAGTTTAACATGGGAAGGGAAGGTGGCACCGCCAAGGCCAACGATGCCTGCGTCCAGGATTTTTTTCCGGATGTCGTTGGGGCTGAGGACCGTATTTCGTACCAGGTCTTCGGAGCGATCGATTTCGGGGAGCCACTCGTCGCCTTCGACCCTGATCTGGACGGCCTGCCTCCGATAGCCCGAGTTGTCGGGGAACAGGTCCACCTTTTGTACCTTGCCCGATACGGAGGAATGGATGTTGGTGGAAACGAAGCCGCCCGATTTTGCAATCAGCTGGCCCACCTTTACTTCATCACCGCGTTTGACCATGACTTTCGCAGGGGTGCCCAGATGCTGCGAGAGTGGTATGGTTGCCATAGCAGGTGGAGGAAGAATCTCAATCTTTTGCCCGGCCGAGTATTTGTTTTCGGGGGGATGAACGCCCCCCTTTGAGAATGTCTTCAGATTCATCAGAACTTGTTATTTTGTTTCAGCTTCCACTGCTTCAGCTTTCTTCGGTTTGGGGGGCGGAAAATTCAATTCCAGGATGGCCCCTGTGGGGCATTCGGCCACACATTTCCTGCAGAGTTTACACTTGTCCGAATCGATAAAGGCCCTGTTGTTTTCTATGGTAATGGCCTCGAAATTACAGACCTTAAAGCATTTCGAGCAAGCGATGCAGGCCACGCTGCATCCCTTTCTCGCAATCCCGCCTTTTTCCTCGTTGATACAGCTGACAAAGATCTTTCGGTCTTTCTTATTCTTTTTCCGGAGTTCGATAATGTTACGCGGACAGGCCTCTACACAGGCTCCACAGGCTGTACAGGCCTCATCGTCCACTATCGGAAGCCCGCTTTGGGGATCAATCCTGATGGCCCCGAAATTACAGACGGCAACACAGTCGCCTTCGCCCAAACAGCCATAAGGGCACGCACTTTCACCGGTGTAGAGGCTGTGTACGATGGAACAGGACGAAGCTCCGTTGTATACATTCAGCCTGGGGCGGTGGGCGGGGCTTCCGTTGCAGCGGACCACCGCCACCCTGGGGGCCTGTTCAATGGCCTCACGGCCCAGGATTGATGCCGCTTTCAACATGGTTTCATTTCCGCCAACCGGGCAGAACAGTTTACTCCAGTCTTCCTCTTTGACAAGCGTTTCGGCGAAGTTCCTGCACCCTGCGAATCCACAGCCACCACAGTTAGCAGCCGGCAGAGCCTCTTCCACTTCGTCTATGCGGGGATCTTCAAATACTTTGAACTTCTGTGCAACGAAATAGAGGATGATGGCAGCGGCTGCACCAATCGACACCAGGGACAGGACAGTGATTAGAATGATCTGGCTCATTGCACCAATTTGGTTTTCTGTATGCTGAATGAAAAGTTCTTGCTGATTCGCTTCCGGGCCAAAAAGAGGGCCAGGTAGTAGGGGATGACCGAAAGCAATGCCCAGCTGCCGGCACGCAGTTCGGGGACACCGGCAGAAAGGCAGATGATGAGCACGGACATGAGCACGAGAAAGGGCAGGAAATAGCCCAGGGCAACAGCTCTGTAGCCCAGACGCCGGGCCACAAGTACCCGGACTGTTTCGCCCGGTTCGTAGCACTGGCCCCCGGTTTTCACATCCAGGAATTTCTCTTCCTGGCCGGCCGCGCTGCATACCCCTTTTGCATGGCAGGAGGCACAGGCCGGTGCAGCAGTGATTCTGACATTGCAGCTGTCATCATCGACATGCATTACAGTTCCTTCGTGTTCGATAAATTCAGCTCTGAGCATAGTCAGGCTTCGTCTGTTTTTCTACAAAAATATGGATGCTGACAGATTCACACTTGCTGTAAATCATTTTCTGCTGTTTTGCCTCCAATTTAGTTCCTGTATAAATAGTTAATTAAAAGCTGTAGCCCATTGTGAAGTAAATGGCACGCTGACTGATTTTAGCTCCGTTTTCCTTCCTCAGAAGACTGTTCAGTCCCTGTTTTATAATGAGGTCGTAGTGCATATTCACCACCTTCATGCCAAAGCCCAGGCAAAGGCCGTATTCCTCGCTGGTGTAGGTGTTTTTGAAATCAATGGATCTGTCCCCAATCCTGCCGGCGAATTTATGGCTGTAGTAGCCGCCAAGCTGAAGATGGGCCCTGACCAGGCCCTCGGTGGGTGTGGTCAGCAGCAGGCTGAGGGGGGCTGTGAGGGCATGGCTCCTGAAATTCCCATCCTGGTGCCGGCTGCCGGCTGTTTCATAAAGGAGCTCGGGCTGAAGGGTGAAGCTGCGCCCCAGGCGAATCTGTGTGAACAGGCCGGCACCAGTGGCAAAGATGCTTTTCCCCTGGAAGAACTCCTTCTTATAGTTGTGGTAAGCTGAGCCGACCCGGATACGCAGCCCGGCCCTGAATACCCCCGGCCCTTTTTGCTGAAGCGCTTCCGGATCGGGCGCTTCCAGCTCCGATACCACTTCGGAGTTGGAGAGTTTCATACTCACCGCACTCAGGTAGTTGCAGATCAAAGCCATACCCTCGTAGTCGAGCAGGTGGGCATCATCCCCGGGTTTGTGATAGGGCGATTTCAGGCCTGTGTTTGCATGAATGGCAGCAATCCCGATCTCCCCAAAGGGAGCGGTGTCGGTGCGCTGTTCGATGGCGGAATTGGCCTTCCGAACGACAAGGTTACAGCGTTCGGCCAGTTTGCCAGTCAGAAATTCGGCATCATTCAGGAGCTTAATCCCGCTCAGGTTCAGGCCCTCGTTTGCCTCATACATGCCCACCATGTCGAGGCTGAACATGGCCTGGATCTTTTGCAATTCCAGCACCTGGTCCTCGATAAAAAAGGTCGAACCAATCAGCCCGTTTTCTTCCCCGTCGAAGGCGATCAGCACGACACTTCTGCCGAGTTTTTCGCGGTTTTGTGACAGGTTGCGTGCAATCTCAATGAGGGCTGAGCTACCCGAGGCATTGTCGTCGGCACCGTTGTAAACCACTGTGTCGCCTTCTTCGATTTCCCATCCCAGGTGGTCGTAGTGGGCGCCCAGGACGATGTACTCGTCTTTCAGGTCCGGATCACTTCCCCGGATCAGCCCGACCACATTCTGTCCCGCTAAGTTCAGAATGCCCTGGCGGTAAGTGAAATGGTGGTAGTACTCTGCCAGCAGCGGCTCAATACCTGCTGCTTCAAACTCCTGCACAATATAGGCAGCGGCCTGTTCTCCCTGGGGGGTGCCAAAGCCCCGCCCCAGCAGCGAATCCCCGGCCAGAATGTCGAGGTGGGTCCTAAGCCTGGCAGCCTTTGTGTTGAATTGGGCCGAGAGCCCGCTTAAGAGCGTGCAGAGGACCAAAGAGAGTAGTATTCGCTTCATATAGAAAAGCTATATTGGCTTCAAGTTCCCAAGTTAATGATTATTCCTGCCCAAAATCAACTGATGCTCCCCCAGTCGATGCGTTGGGGATTGCCCTTTTTGATGTGCTTGCGGAAGATGAAGTTCTTATCGAGCTCGAGCAGGGGGTCTTCATCCAGGATGCTTTCAGCGGTGTTCCGGGCCAGCTGCAGAATCTGGCTGTCCCGTCCGAGGTGGGCGATTTTCAGGTTGAAGGGGACTCCGCTTTGCTGGGTGCCCTCGATATCGCCTGGTCCGCGCAGTTTCAGGTCGGCTTCGGCAATCTCAAATCCATCGTTTGTGCGAACCATGGTATTGAGTCTGCTGCGGCCTTCTTCCGAAAGTTTGTAGCCCGACATCAGGATGCAATACGACTGCTCACTCCCCCGGCCAACCCGCCCGCGGAGCTGGTGCAGTTGGGAGAGGCCAAAGCGTTCGGCGCTCTCAATGATCATGATGCTGGCGTTGGGTACGTCAACCCCAACCTCAATAACGGTAGTGGCCACCATGATCTGACAACGGCCTGCGAGAAAATGCTGCATGGAAGCTTCCTTTTCTTCGGGTTTCATCTTTCCATGAAGCACTGCGATTTGGTATTGGGGGGGCGGAAAGGCGCGGGAAATGCTCTCGAGGCCATCCTCGAGGTCCTTATAGTCCATGGCTTCCGATTCATGGATCAGGGGATAGACGATGTAGGCCTGTCTGCCCGTGTCGAGTTGTTTTTTTAAGAAGCCAAAGACTTCGAGTCGTTTCGAATCGAAGGTGTGCCTGGTGACAATGGCTTTGCGGCCAGGCGGGAGTTCGTCGATGACCGATACATCCAGATCGCCATAGAGGGTCATGGCAAGGGTGCGGGGAATGGGGGTGGCCGTCATAACCAGTACATGAGGGAGGACGTCGGCCTTGCCCCAGAGCCTTGCACGCTGCGCGACACCGAAACGGTGTTGTTCGTCAATGACCACCAGTCCCAGTTGCCTGAACTTTACCGTGTCTTCGATTACGGCATGGGTGCCGATGAGGATCTGAACGTCTCCGTTTTCCAGGCCCTCATGGATGGGTATGCGGTCCTTCTTTTTTACCGAACCTGTGAGCAATTCCACGCGTATATCCATCTTAGCCAGGAAATGGCAGATGCTTCGGAAGTGCTGTTGGGCCAGAATTTCCGTGGGGGCCATCAGGCAGGACTGGAAGCCATTGTCGGCGGCAATGAGCATGGAGAGCAGGGCCACCAGGGTTTTACCACTGCCCACATCTCCCTGCAGGAGCCTGTTCATCTGGATTCCGGCCTTCATATCCTGCCTGATTTCCCTGATCACCCGCTTCTGCGCCGCTGTGAGCTCAAAGGGCAAATGTTGTTGATAGAAGGCGTTGAAACAGTTCCCCACTACCTTAAAGACATTGCCCCTGTAGTGCTTGTTCCTATCGCTCTTTCCCTTGAGAATGTGCAGCTGGATGTAAAAGAGTTCCTCGAATTTCAGGCGCAACTCGGCAGCCTTGTATTCCGCTATGCTGTTCGGGAAATGGATGTGGCGGATAGCTGTATCAAGGGTTACCAGCTTCAGCGACCTGAGCAGCCAGGCGGGCAGGGATTCTTCAAATTTTGACGGCAGATTGCGGATCACATAGGCCATTAGTTTGCTGATGGCCTTCGAACTGAAGTACTGGTCTTTGAGTTTTTCGGTGGTGGAATAAACTGCCTGTAGTTTGGCGCCCTCGGCCTTCCGTTTGCCTGGGTCATCCATTTCCGGATGGACCAGATTGATTCGTTGCCTGAATACCGAGGGCCTGCCAAAAACCACCACTTCTTTTCCGGCCGGGAATTGCTCCGGGATCCATTTGGCCCCTTTGAACCAGACCAGCTGCAAGCGGCCGGTTTCGTCACTGAGTACGGCAGTCAGGCGTTTTCCGCGTCCCTGCCCCGCCATAAGATAGCCCTCGATTTTTCCCTGTACCTGGATGTAGGGCATGTCGGGGCGCAGTTCATTGATCTTGTACATGCGGCTGCGGTCGACATAGCGAAAGGGATAGTGATTCAGTAAGTCCTCAATGCAAGCGATCCCCAGCTCCTGCTTCAAAAGCTGGGCACGTTTGGGGCCTACACCCGGAAGAAACTGTATGTCCTGGGCCAAATACTGTTGCACCGGAGCACCTTTTTCTGTAAAATTAGCATTTTGTTGATGAAAAGGCGGCCCGTGACCTTCGGGGCAGGCCCGCGCGGTAAATGAACAGCAATGGGAAGAATGAGGCCTGAATACCTGTGGAGAATCCGGAAGTATGTGGCGCATATCTTCCATTTTCGGTACAGAAAGGGACGCAGAATTCATTCACCCTTTCTTTTTTCTTTGCTGAGTAAGGCAGTCTATAACGCAGACAAGTGGCAGGTGCCGGAGGCTGTAAAAAGGGCTCTTGCCGGGCTGAACAACGATCCTTCTCCGCTCAAAGGAAAAGAAATGGGGGCAGGTTCCATGCTGAAAGCGGAGAAGACGGGAACGGTGGGGCAGTTCTATCAAAGAGCCTCAAGCGGGCAGAAGCAGGGGGCTTTGCTCTATCGTCTCGCGAAGTGGGCCGAGCCGGACAGGATCGTTGAACTGGGAACAGGATTGGGGAGTTCTGCACTTTATCTGCATGCCGGGGCACCCCGGGCCACTCTGGATAGCATTGAGGGCAATGTAGCCAGAGCAAACTATGCCGAAGAGCTCTTTAAACGTTGTGGGCTCACGGGCATCAAGGTTCATAAAGGGGATGTCGGAGAGCTTTTGCCTTCGATTCTTTCGAAGCCGGGGGGCAGGCTTCTTGCATTTGTCGATGCCAACCACCGCTTTGAATCAACCTTGCACTATGCAGAGTTGCTGATAGCTTCGGCCGGGGATGGAGGGTTGATTGTGCTGGATGATCTGTACTGGTCACGCGAGATGTACAGGGCATGGCGGGTTTTGATACAGAAGGAGGAGGTGAGTGTGAGCATTGACCTCTATCATCAAGGCCTGCTCCTGCTTTGGCCCGACCTTCATCCGAGGTCCCTGAAAATATGGTTTTAAGGGATCGAAATGCATGCTAATCATGCGATATTGATTACTTTCGTGAACATTATCATACTTCTATGGAAACGGTTATCCGACTTGAACACATTGTTAAGAACTATCACATAGGCTCCATAACGGTTGAAGCCCTGAAAGCAATTGACCTTCGTATAAAGGAAAATGAATATGTGGCCATCATGGGCCCTTCCGGTTCGGGGAAATCCACATTGATGAATCTCCTGGGTTGTCTGGATACGCCATCTGGCGGGGAATACATCCTCAATGGCACGGACGTGAGTAAGATGGACGACAATTGCCTGGCCGAGATCCGGAACCGGGAGATCGGGTTCATATTCCAGACATTTAACCTCCTTCCCCGCTATACGGCCCTCGAAAATGTGATGCTTCCGCTGGTTTACGCCGGTGTTCCCAAGCAGGAGAGGCTGGAAAAGGCCGGGGCTGCATTGGAAGAAGTGGGGCTTTCGGACCGGATCAATCACCGACCAAATGAGCTTTCGGGAGGGCAGCGGCAACGGGTGGCAGTAGCCCGGGCCCTGGTAAACAATCCTTCCATTATCCTGGCCGATGAGCCAACCGGGAACCTCGATTCCAAAACCTCGGTCGATATCATGAAGCTCTTTGGAGAAATTCATAGCCGGGGCAATACCATTATATTGGTGACCCACGAAGAATCCATTGCCCGTTATGCACAGCGTATTATTCGCCTGCTTGATGGAGAAATTGACAAAATCGAGGTGAACGAGAATCCCCAAACCTGAGATGGCCTGGAAGTCGCAGATTTATACCGGTGGGGGGGATAAGGGGCAGACCTCTCTGATTGGGGGCCAGCGGGTTCCAAAGTATCACCTGCGCATCGAGGCCTATGGTACCGTTGATGAGCTCCTGGCCCATACTTCCCTGCTTCGCGACCAGATAGAAGATGAGGCTATCAGGAAGGAGCTTTTACACATCCTGGAACTGCTGATGGCTTCTTCAGCAGTGCTTGCATGCGGGCAGGAGGACAGCTCCATGGCCCTTCCTCATCTGAAGGAAGAGGATGTTTGTTTCCTGGAGGAACGCATCGATGCCATGGATGCCTCCCTTCCCAGGCTAAGCTCCTTTATCCTGCCCGGTGGCCACCCGGTGGTATCGCAGGCCCATGTCGCCAGGACCGTTTGCAGGAGAGCTGAACGGATCATCTTACACTTAAATGATAGTCATCCGCTTGCGGCTGAAACGCTCCGCTTTCACAACCGCCTTTCAGATTATTTCTTCATGCTTTCGCGCTTGCTTTCAGTCCGTTTTGGCTGTGAACAGAGCCCCTGGAAAAGCAGCTTGTAGAAGTAAGATTTTTTTATATATTTGCGGCTTTTATACAGCATATAAAACCAAAATTTCTTTCGATGTACTGGACCCTAGAATTAGCCTCTAAGCTGGAGGATGCACCCTGGCCTGCCACCAAGGAAGAACTGATCGACTTTGCGATCCGATCGGGGGCACCCATGGAAGTGATTGAGAATTTGCAGGAAATAGAAGACGAGGGGGATGTCTATGAAAGCATCGAGGACATCTGGCCCGACTATCCGAGCAAAGACGATTTTTTCTTTAACGAAGACGAATACTAAGAGAAGGAGCTACGGCTCCTTTTTTTCTTTCCACCAGAACACATCCTGCCATACCAGTGGCCGCCATTCTGCCACCCATTTGAAATCGCTCAGACGGCTCTCCTCACCGGGGAATTTATCCAGGGGATAGTAGGTTCCGTCGGGTTTCTCCAGATAACTAACCCTTACCACCTTATTGTCTTTGAGGTAGATCGTTAGACTTGAGCATAGCGTTTTATTGGCACCGATGATCTCTTCCTCTTCCTCGGCGTAGTAGATGGTCTGGCCGTTTCCTGTTACATCTATTCTGGAGAGCTTATTATCGACAAAGTGGCCCCGCATTTCCTTTCCCCGCATCTGGTCGTATCTTTCTCCTTCTTTGTGGGTGACCACAAGGGATATCCCGGTCATTTCCATCCTGTACAGTTCCCGATTCTTCATCATTACACTGATCTGGTCGGCACTTAGCTGGTTCTCGTCCGACCACAATACCGGTTCTCCGTAGAAATGAAAGGTGCTGTCGGCTTCAGGATAGGCCAGCGAATCGCACATGACCTGCATATCGGGCCGGAAGATTTTCACCTTGTAATAAGCCCTCAGGATGCGGCTGGTATCGCCACTCTCCGCTATATGGCGGGTCGATAAGAGGGTGTCGGCATGGATGTACATGGTGTCGCTCCCATCGATCTGAATCATTAGCGCGCTGTCGGTCACCATGGCATACTCGTTCTCACTGTAGTAGAGCCCGTAATGGCCCTTCATGGTTACATGCTGGCTTGTATCCATCATCTCTACCTGTCCCTTTGCATAGCCATAGCCCTCGACAGCGTCGTAGTAAAGGGTATCTCCCCTGAGGGTGCGGCCTTCTTCTTCGAGGAAGGCCTTTTTATTGACATAGGAGATGTCGTTTTTCGTGTCGTACCAGCCGCTTTCACAGTAGATGTAACGATCATCACTGTAAATCTCAGTAGGGCCGTTAAAGTAGGAAATTTCGGTTTTCGTATCGTATCTGAGGCTGTCGGTTCTGATCCTGTAATCGGGATTGCTGATGTGTACGCTGTCCTGGAAAAAGAAGACTTCCTGGTCGACATAAAAGCGCCCACGCTTACTCGTGAGCCGGCTGTCAGCCTGGGTCAGGATGCCCCAGCCCAGGTAGTCTGCGATTCTTGTTTCGCGATTGTAATTCAGGGAATCGCTCAATAGCACAATGTCATTGTTGACCAGTTTTACATTATTCCGGATACGCGCCAGCTTGCGGTTTCCGTCGTAATAGACCACATCTCCGGTGAGGGTTAGGGTGTCGGCCTGCTCAATCCGGACACGGCTAAAGGCATCAACCGAACCGCTGCCCGGATAGAAATAGGCCGAATCGCAGGACATGAGGACGTCTTCGTGCTTTAGCCTGACATTCCCCAGGAGCTTTCTGGCATCCTTCCCGATCTTAATGTCGTAGGCCGTGAGATCCGAGTTCATGATCTCGATGCGGGTGACTTTCTGGGCCATCAGACCGGCTGGAAGAAGAAGGGCCGGTATGATAAAGCTTGCAAGGCGGAGAGGGGGCCACCGGAAGGCCTTCATTTCATGCTATTTTTGCGAGGTCTGTTGAGTGCCATTCATGCAATTACGGAAGGAAGGATCGGTCCGGATATAGGTGGTTTCTTTCTTTTCCCTGTACCATTCCTTCATCACTTCCTCTGTTTTTTTCTGCAGGGCCATGTTTTGCAGGAGCAGGTAGTCCTGCTTCATATTGGCCCGGTGGGGCTCGATGCGTTTCTTTAGCATGAGCATCTTGTAGCAGGGTTTGTGGTTGTGGTCGACCGACTCATAGGGTTCGGAAATGTCGCCCACGTCCATGTTTCGGATGATGTAGTATTCTTTGGGATTGAGCTGATCGAGCGCAAAGGTCGCTGCCTGGCTCTCGGGGTTCACAACCAAGCCACCGTTTACGCTGGTTTTTTCATCTTCGGAGTAGCGTTTGGCTGCCAGGTCGAAGGTGAGGGAGTCGGCCCGGATAACCGTTCTCAGGCTGTCGAGTTTGGAGATGGCCTTTTGCCTGGCATTGGCATCGGCCTTGGGATTCATCAGGATGTGTCTGGTCTTGGCCCTGTCGCCTCTGCGTTCGATCATCTGAATCAGATGATAACCGAAGGCACTTTCCACAATCTTGGAAACCTGGCCGGCTTTCAATGACCAGGCCTCATTTGCGTAAGCCTTGTCGAGCTCGCTGGGCAGCATGAAGTCCAGTTCTCCTCTGCGGGCAGCTTCCGGAGCTTCCGAGTAGAGCACGGCAAGGGTGCCAAAGTCCTCTCCTTCCTGAATGCGTCGTCGCAGTTCAAGCAAACGCTCCTTTACCTCAAAAACGGCTTCTTCTGAATAGGCCGGGTAGGACACGATTTGCGCCAGCTCCACCTCTGTATTGATGTAAGGCAGGCTGTCCTTGTTCATGGAACGGTAAAAACGCTTCACGTCGGAAGGGGTTACTGCGACCTCGGAGGTGATGCTCGATTGGACTTCGGCAGTCACCATCTGTTCGTGTATGGCTTCGCGAAGGTCGTCTTTGATGTCGAAAACACTTTTATTGAAATAGGCTTCCATCTCTTCTTCGGAGCCAAACTGTGCGATGAAAACGTCGAGCCGCCTTTCCATTTGCAATTCCACCATGTCGGGCCCAACCTCAATGCTGTCGATCTTGGCCTGGGTCATGAGTAGCTTTTGCTCCATCAGATTATTAAATATCATGCATTTGGTGTCAGGGGGCAGGTAAGTACCCGACATTTTTATTTGCAGGTATTGCTGTTCGATGTCGGACTGGAGAATGTTAAAGTCTCCTACCACCCCTACCACACGGTCGATGATCATCGGCTGGGCAATGATCTTTGCGCTCAGAAGCAGGGAGAGGATGAGTATATGGATTTTTTTCATGTCGGTCACTTGTATATTTCGAATTGATTGCGGGAAATCCCTTCGCGATAAACCTGTTGTTCGAGCTGTCGAATGAAATCAAGTTTTCGCTTATTCAGAATGATATTGATGATGTCCTCTTTCACCAGTTCAAGGGGGGCTGTTTCCCCCTTGGGGATGTGATCACTGATATGCAGAAAATAGCGATAGAGCGAGTCTTTTGTTTCGAGGTTCTTGTTGTAACGCAGGTAGCGCGAGGGCTGATAGATCTGCATGGGGAATTCCTGACTGATGGCCGGAAAATCGATCCATTCATCGTTGAAGTCGCTGAACTTCTCTGCCTGGTCGCTGCAATAGTCCCTGAGCTCGGCCAGATCGTCTTCACCGTTGGAGCGGGACCATTGCCTGACCTCATTGATGCGGGGTGCCGATCGCGGGAGTTTTATATAGCTCCCTTTGATGATGTCGTGTTCGAGCAGATAATTGTTGAGATTTTTCTGGTAGTAGCTTTTTATTTCACTTTCCGGGACAAGGGTGTCGAGCTTTTGGCGGAGGAGCTCCTTTCTGTAATTGTAGATTAGCAAGGACCTGTGGTAAGCGGCAAGCTGCCTTTCGAAGTCCTGTTGTTCTTCGCTCAGTGCATGCCTGGCATGCAGGCACATCAACTGCTCTTTGACCCACTTATCGATGTAGCGTTCGGCCAGAACAGCACTGTCCTCTGCACTAACATGGTCGGGGATGGCCCCATCGAGTTCGGAAGCGAGGAGAAAGACATCCTGCACCCGGGCAACCCGCTCGTCCTGTTCAGCCGGTTTGAACAGGGAACAGGCACTGAGGACCATTCCCAGCACGATCGATGTAAAAAGTCCCGGTTTCATTACAGTTTAATGGATTTTAGTCTGCTCCGATCGACCCGAACCGGGTATTTCGAGCGCAAGGCTTTTACCCACAGCTCTTCCAGGTAATTCTGGTAATCGGAAGTGATCTGGCCACGGGCCTCATCCAGGGCCTTGGGTTCGGCTGCTCTTTGCCCTTTCAGGATGACGAAGCTGTTTGTTTCTTCCCCTTCGTAAAGCTTGCCGGGACCCGGTTTCCCCTTCAGTGCATCGACCTGTTCATTTTCTCCCTTCTCAACCAGCAAAGTCCTGAGGCTGATGCAGGGAAGGCTGTCCTGGGCGCAAAACAGCGCATTGAGTGCCTGCTGGTCGAGTTTCCCCCTGGCGATTTTTTTCCGGAGCTTCATCACCCTGGCGGCATCCAGTCGCTTGTCAAATGAAACCAGGATGGCTTCGCTGCGTTCTCCCCACATATAGTCGTTCCGGTGCGCAGCATGAAAGGCTTCCAGTCCGCTCGTATCTGATACGGCCTTCGACCAGACCTTCTGATCCATGATATCGAACAAGAGGATGCCATCGTGGTATTCCTGGTAGATGTATTTAAAGTCGGGGTATTTTTCGGCCAGGCGATTTTCTTCGTATTTCATAAGCATGTCGTTTCCAAAGCTGCTTAAAAGCTCGTCGAGGCAGCTGGAAATAAGCCGGCATTTGCTCCTCGTTTGCCTTTGCTCGACGTAGGCAGCAAAGTCGCCCACGCTCAACTCCTTCTCTCCAATACGAAAGGCCGTACGCTTGTCTGAACGCAGTTTTCCTGCTTCCCACTTTCCCTGAAGCAGGCTGCTGTCGGCTGCTGCATAGACAGCCTGCAGGGCCAGGGTGTCGACACTGTACGCGTATTCTTGTTTTAGCTGGGCAAGGAAGCGGTGGGAACGTACCCGGGCGCGGTCGCCCCGGTTGATTTTCTCCTCAATCTCGGGCCGCATTTCCTCAAAACTTCCAATGCCTTTTTTGTCGAGCAGTTTGACAATGTGCCAGCCATAGTTCGATTGAAAAGGTTCTGAGACCCCTCCTTTTTCGCTAATCCCAAAACAGGCATTCTCGAATTCGGGAATCATCCGCCCGGTCCCAAACCAGGGAATCTCTCCTCCGGTCTGTGACGATGCCGGGTCCTCGGAGTATTTCCGGGCCATGCTTCCAAAATCGGCCCCGAGTCTGATGCTGTCATAGACCGCAGTGGCTCTTTCCCGGGCCGCTTTCTTTTGCTTTGCCTGCATGGCTTCCGGTGTCCGGATGAAGATGTGAGCCACCTTTACCTGGCCGCGGGCAGGCCTTCGGTCGTCCAACCTCAGGATATGATAGCCATAGCTCGTGCGGAAAGGCATCGTTACTTTGCCTATTTCAGCCCTATAGGCCATGTTCTCGAAGCTGTAGATCATGGAAAACGCCGTAAAATATCCCAGGTTACCTCCGTTCCGGGCAACCGAGGCATCCTCGGAAGTCGCGCGGGCAACGGTTTCAAAGGACTCGCCTTTAAGGATTCTGTCGCGGATCTCCATAATTTTCTGATAGGCAGCCAGGGTGTCTTCTGGTGCTGGAGAGGGAGGGAGTTTGATGAGGATATGGCTTGCCTTAAGGTCTTCTTTCATTCTTTCATAGGCCTCTTTTACCATCTCCTGCTTGCTTTCTTTGTCGGTTAGATAGGGTTTGGCCAGTTGCTTCCGGTAGCCTTCAAGCTCATCGACGAACTTCTTTGTCGTATCCATTCCAAGGCTTTCCGCCTCCCTGACCTTAAGCTTGAAGTTGATAAAGAGTTCCAGATAGTCCTCGGGCGTCTGTCTGCTCAGGGCCTTTTCGTTGTTGTTTTTTCTATAGACCCTCTCGAATTCTTCCAGGCTGATTTTGTCACCGCCAATTTCAAGAAAAGCCGTTTTCTCCTGGGCTGTTATGAGCGTTGTGCCAGCCAATAGAAACGCCAGCGTGAAGAGCTTTTTTATCATAGTTATACAAAATTTTTAGTAGAACGGGTACATGAAGGCTTTATTATCTGCTGTAATTGGGTGCCTCGCGGGTGATGGAAACATCATGCGGATGGCTCTCCTGAACCCCTGCATTGGTGATCCGGACGAAACGGGCCTTTTGCAAAGCCGGGATGTCGGCTGCGCCACAGTAACCCATTCCCGCCCGCAGGCCGCCAATGAGCTGGTAAATAACCTCGCTCAGCCTGCCCTTAAAGGGGACCCTGGCGGCAATCCCTTCCGGGACCAGTTTCTTGATGTCTTCTTCCATGTCCTGGAAATAGCGGTCCTTAGAGCCGTGCTGCATGGCTTCGAGCGAGCCCATTCCACGGTACGATTTATACTTCCGTCCGTTGTAGATGATGGTTTCGCCCGGGGATTCTTCAACACCTGCAAAGAGTGAGCCGGCCATCACCGAGCTGGCACCTGCGGCCAGGGCTTTCACAATGTCGCCGGAATACCGGAGTCCGCCATCGGCGATAACCGGGACATCTGTTCCCTCAAGGGCCCGGGCCACATCATAGATGGCCGTGAGCTGGGGGACGCCTACACCGGCAATGACCCTGGTTGTACAGATTGACCCCGGGCCAATACCCACCTTTACGGCGTCGGCCCCTGCCTTTGCCAGGGCAAGCGCAGCCTCGGCAGTGGCCACGTTTCCGACAACAACATCGAGGCCGGGGTAAGCAGCTTTCACCTTTTTCAGGCTTTCGATGACACCCAGGTGATGGCCGTGAGCCGTATCAATCACAACGGCATCCACTCCGGCATCATTGAGTGCGCCAACCCTTTCCAGCAGGTCGGCAGATGCCCCTACAGCAGCAGCTACCCGCAGACGGCCCCGGGCATCCTTGCAGGAGTTGGGCATGTCCTTCGATTTGGTGATGTCCTTGTAGGTTATCAGCCCGATCAGTTTGTAATCGCTGTCCACTACCGGGAGTTTCTCAATCTTGTGCGCCTGCAGGATCTGGGCTGCTTCAGCCAGGCCTGTTTTTCTGGTCGTGGTAATAATGTTTTCGGCAGTCATTACTTCTGCAACCTGCCGCCCCATGTCCTGCTGAAAGCGAAGGTCGCGATTGGTGACAATGCCTATAAGGGTGTTCTTAGCGTCGACCACGGGGATGCCTCCGATCTTGTATTCCTTCATCAGGTTCAGGGCATCGGCTACAGTAGCCTCCTTCAATATCGTAATGGGCTCATGGATCATAACGCTTTCGGCCCGTTTAACCCTTCTGACCTGCCTGGCCTGCTCCTCGAGCGGCATGTTCTTGTGAATGACACCTATGCCGCCTTCCCGGGCAATGGTGATCGCAAGTTCCTCTTCGGTTACGGTATCCATGGCTGCCGAAACAATGGGCGTATTCAGAAGAATATTCCTTGAGAAACGGGAGCTGATGCTCACCTCCCTGGGCAATACCTCGGAGTATGCAGGCTGCATGAGTACATCATCGAAGGTGAGGCCTTCCGAAGCGATTTTATCCTGGATGAACGACATTGTGTGAGTTTTTGGTTATTTTTAAATGTGGCAAAATTACAAAAAAAAAGCGTAGGCATTCTTCCTGATTTTGGCCATATTTTGAAGCAGCACTGGGGCTATGAGGATTTTCGTCCCTTGCAGGAAGAGGTGATCCGTTCTGTCTATGAGAAGAAGGACTGCCTGGCCCTGATGCCTACGGGTGGAGGCAAGTCCCTGACCTTCCAGATACCCACCCTTGCCATGGAGGGAATCTGCATTGTGGTGACCCCCCTGATTGCGCTGATGAAGGACCAGGTTGATCAGTTAAGAGCCAGGAATATTAAAGCTTTGTCTATCCACAGTGGAATGAGCCGCAACGAGATCCTGGTGACCCTCGACAATGCTGTATTCGGCGATTTTAAATTTCTCTATGTTTCGCCCGAACGCCTTTCGACCCCGCTTTTTCGCAGCAGGGTACAGGACATGAAGGTTTGTCTGGTGGCCGTGGATGAGGCGCACTGTATATCGCAATGGGGCTACGATTTCAGGCCGGCTTATCTGGAGATCAGCAGACTGAGGGAACTTTTACCGGAGGTCCCGATACTGGCCCTTACAGCTACAGCCACGTCTGAGGTTTGCAAGGACATTATGGAGCGGCTGGATTTTGACCAGCCCCGTTTGCTGAAACAGAGCTTTGACAGGGCAAATCTGGCCTACCGGGTCATGTATTCGGAAGACAAGGGTCAGGATTTACTGGAAATTCTCCGGAGCCATGAGGGGGCCGGGATCGTTTATACCCGCAGCAGGAAAAAATGCAGGGATATCGCCTTGTGGCTCAGGGAACAGGGCGTTACAGCCGGCTATTACCACGCTGGTTTGAAACCGCTGACCCGGGACGAGAGGCAGCAGGCCTGGATTGAAGGCCGCTATCGCATCATGGTGGCGACCAATGCCTTTGGCATGGGAATCGATAAGGCCAATGTACGCCTCGTGATTCATGTCGATTTACCCGATAACCCCGAGTCCTACTTTCAGGAAGCCGGGCGGGCCGGACGAGACGGTGAGCCTTCCTGGGCCTTCCTCCTCTACAGTGCTGCTGATGAAGGACGGGCTTTGCAGCGGCTCGAAACGAACTTTCCCGAACTGAAAAAGGTTCGGGAGCTCTATTCGGCCCTGGGGAATTTCTTACAGATTCCCATTGGCTCGGGGAAGGGGCAGTCCTATGACTTCGAATTTGGGGACTTTTTGGCACGTTACCGGGTAAGTGCCATGCTGGCCCATGCTTCCCTTGAATTGCTTCAAAGAGAAGGGTATATAACCATTACTGAAGCCTTTATGAATCCCTCCCGGGTAATGTTCATTATCGGAAGGGATGAGCTCTACCATTTTCAGGTGAAACATGCCGGGCTCGATGGACTCATAAAGCTGATGCTCAGGACTTATAGCGGTTTTTTCACCCAATATGTACGCATCGATGAAGCACTTCTGGCCAGGCGTGCAGGCAGCAGTCCGGAGAAGATCCGGGACTATCTGAAGCAACTGGCAAAGCACAGGGTCATTCACTATATTCCGCGCAAGAACGTACCGGTTGTAAGCTTTCTTGAGGAAAGGCTCGATGAGAAGAACCTGCTGATATCGCCCGGACGCTACCTCTTTCGCAAGGAGCGCTACGAGAAAAGGCTCCGGGAGATCTTACGCTATGCCACCTCGACCGGGTTTTGCCGGAACCAGTTTCTGCTGAGCTATTTTGGCCAGATGGACAGTCCCCGCTGTGGCCGCTGTGATGTATGCACCGAAGCTAAAGCAAAGCTTCCTGGGAAGGCAGATGAAAATACCCTCAGGGAAGTCGTCCTAAGCAGACTGGGGCAGGGCCCCCTGGATTTGCAGGCCCTGACTCAGGCATCAATGGCAGGCCGGGACGAGCTGAACCGGGTGCTTGAGGCCATGCTGGCCGAAGGGCTGATTGGTCGCGACCAGCAGCTGAGGCTTTACCTGAAAGGGCGTTGAGTTTTTGTATATATTTGCGCCATGCTTGACCACCCTGCCATCAATCAGGACCTATACGGGCCGAAGATGCTCGATTTCGTAAGCTCGGCCAATGCGTACTGTGCTATGCTGGAAGCTTTGCAGGGGGAGGATGCAAAAGGGTTTATTGCCTCAGCACTGCAGGCTTTGTCGACGCTCTACAGCAGGTTTTTGCTGATCCCGGATTTTGAGCCCCGGCTCGATGGCAGCATCGAACCCCATGTGAGTGAGGGGCAGTGGTCTGCTATTTATCAGCGGGTTGCGCTCTTACTGGGTTCCCATAATGAATACCTGAGGCCCGCTGAAAGGGATGAGTTTGATCGCTCCGACCTGGTTGCACACTATATTTCAGAGGACTTGGCCGATCTTTACCAGGAACTCCGTGATTTTACCATCGTTTACAGCAGGGGAATGGAGGACATGATGAATGATGCGGGCTGGGAGCTGAAAGAACGATTTTGTGAACATTGGGGCAGGAAACTCCTCTCAGCCCTGAAGGCCCTGCACGAACTGTATGTTGAGGAGATAAATCCCTTAGAGGAATGAGGATGTACCGGAAAGACATCACAAAGGAAGAGCTTGATGAATTGGCCCTGATTCAGTATGAGGGGCCCATCGTACTGATCGATACCGAAGCCGCTTTTGACCAGTGTATAGCCGAGATTGCGTCAAGTGATATGCTGGGCTTCGACACCGAGACCCGTCCTTCTTTTAGAAAGGGCAAGCTGTATCCGACATCACTGATTCAGCTGGCTACCAGGGAGAAAGCCTGGATTGTCCGGGTGAGTCGGATGGGCTATCCACCCGCCCTCATCGACCTGCTTGGGAATCCTGATTTGATGAAGATTGGGACCGGCCTTCAGGACGATATAAGGCGTATGCGGGCCGATTTCAGGTTCGAACCAGGGGGCTTTCTCGATCTTCAGGACTATGTTGAGGCCTTTCAGATTGGGGTGAAGGGCCTGAAAAAGATGAGCGGGATCGTTCTGGGTAAGCGCATTTCCAAGGCCCAGCAGGTCTCGAACTGGGATGCGGACCTTCTCAGCGAACCCCAGCTGCGCTACGCCGCAACAGATGCATGGATCTGTCTCGAAATCTACCATGCCTTAAGAAATGCCCTTGCAGAGTATCATGAGTGAAGGTGTTAAGATTGTCCTAAAATCGGGCAAGGACCAGTCCCTGCGCCGCTTCCATCCCTGGGTATTCTCGGGGGCCATCAAAAAGATATACGGGAATGCGACCGAAGGCGCTGTAGTGGACGTTTACGATAACAAAGACGAGTTTTTGGCCAGTGGACATTACCAGGACGGCTCCATTGCCATCAGGGTGCTTTCCTTTGAGCCCTTTGAGGATAATCAGGATTTTTGGAACGAACGCATAGGAAGAGCCTGGGCATTGAGAGCACAACTCGGCCTCTGCAATGGAAGCGCTACCAATGTTTTCCGTTGGGTTAACGCCGAGGGTGATGGCCTGCCGGGGCTCATCGTTGATTTCTACAATGGGGCAGCGGTGGTGCAGATGCACTCCTATGGCATGTACCTCAGTCTCGATAGAATTCGGGAAGCGCTCATTGCCGTGGCAGGAGACAAGCTCCATACCATATACAACAAAAGTGAATCGACGCTGCCCGAGAAGTATGCTGTTGGGGATGCCTCCGGTTTTTTACTTGGGGATGCCCGGGAAGGCGTGGTTCTTGAAAACGGACAGCAGTTTCGGGTAAACTGGATGAGGGGGCAAAAGACCGGCTTTTTTATAGACCAACGCGAGAACAGGGCTCTGGTAGGAAGCTGGTCGAAGGGAAGAAAGGTGCTGAATATGTTTGGCTATACAGGAGGCTTCAGTGTATATGCAATGAGTGGCGGTGCCAGTTTGGTGCACAGTGTCGATAGCTCGGGCAAGGCCATCGACCTGACCCGCGCCAACATGGAACTGAACCATCCGGGTGATGCCCGGCACGAGGCCTTTGCCGAAGATGCCTTTCGCTTTATGGAAGATATTCACGGGCGCTACGACCTCATCATCCTGGATCCGCCGGCTTTCGCCAAGCATCACAGGGTATTGAGTAACGCGCTTCAGGGCTATAAGCGCTTAAATCAGCGTGCGCTGGAGCAGATTGCCCCGGGGGGGCTGCTCTTCACCTTTTCCTGCTCGCAGGCAGTTAGCAAGGAGAACTTCCGGAAGTCGGTATTTGCAGCTTCGGCCAATGCCCGCAGACAGGTTCGTATTCTCTACCAACTGAATCAGCCGGCCGACCACCCGGTCAGCATTTTCCATCCCGAAGGAGAATATCTGAAGGGGCTGGTACTGGAAGTGCTGTAACATTTCTCTTCGAACTTCGTCTGATAGCAAACAGTTGATTGTTTGAAACCAAAATTTGAACCCATGAAAAAGCTAAACTTTTTTCTTCTGCTGGCTCTGCCTTTTTTCCTGAATGCATGTTTTATGAATTCCTCCTACGAGACCGTATCCGGAAATGGGAAGGTTGTTGAGGAGACCCGCGACCTTGCCGGTTTTACCGGGGTCAAGGTGAGTGCCGGAATCGATGTTCTGCTTTCCCAGGCTGATGATTTCAGCGTAAGGGTGGAGGCAGATGAGAATCTGATAGCGCTTATTGAAACCCGCATCGACGGGGATCTGCTGGAGGTCGGAACCGATCAGGTGAATATCCGGAACGCCAAGGCAAAAAGGGTGCATGTCTGCCTGCCGGAACTCAGGAAGCTCAGGATTAACAGTGCCGGCGACTGCATTGGACAGAATGCTTTTGAATGTGGCGACCTGCAGCTGGATATCAATAGCGCGGGCGACCTGAGGCTGGAGCTGGAGGCCAAACACATCGATCTCAATATCAGTTCCAGTGGCGACTGCAGGCTTTCCGGAGCCTGTGACCATTTTGATGCGGATCTGAGCAGTGCGGGCGATTTGGATGCCTATGACCTGGTTGCCAAAGTGGTTGAGGTGTCTGTTTCGAGCGCAGGGGATGCCAGGGTCCACGCCACCGACGAAATCAGTATGCAGGCTTCCAGTGCAGGCAGCATCTATTACCGCGGCAATCCCAAGGTGGTGCTTTCCAACGCATCCAGTGGGGGAGAAATTGTTAAGCGGGACTAGCCCAGGTAGCTTTTCAGAATCTTGCTTCGGGTTGTGTGCTTCAGCCGCTTAATGGCTTTTTCCTTGATCTGTCGGACACGTTCACGGGTCAGGTTGAACTCTTCCCCGATTTCTTCCAGGGTGTGGGGGTGCTTTCCGTTCAGTCCGAAATAGAGACGGATGATGCTGGCTTCTCTGTAAGTGAGGGTGCTCAGTGCCCGCTCAATTTCCTTGCGCAAAGAGTCGTTGAGTAGGCCGCGGTCGGGAGTGGGGGTTTCCCCATTGAGCAGGACATCGTACATATTTCCATCTTCTCCGTCCTGAAGCGGCGCATCCATGGAGACGTGCCGCCCCGAGCTTTTGATGGCATCCTTGACGTCTTCCGGTGCCAGCTCAAGGGTCTGGGCAATCTCCAGAATGGTGGGTTCCCGCTCGTATTTTTGTTCCAGTTCGGCAAAGGTCTTGTTGATTTTATTGATGGATCCGATCTTGTTGAGTGGAAGCCTGACAATGCGGGCCTGTTCCGCAAGGGCTTGTAAGATCGACTGTCTGATCCACCATACAGCATAGGAAATGAACTTGAATCCCCTGGTTTCATCAAAGCGCTGGGCAGCCTTGATCAGCCCCAGATTTCCTTCATTGATCAGATCGGGAAGACTAAGCCCCTGGTTCTGGTATTGTTTCGAGACGGAGACCACAAAACGCAGGTTGGCTTTGATGAGTTTTTCCATCGCTTCCCTGTCTCCCTTGCGGATTCTTCTGGCAAGTTCAACTTCTTCTTCAGCCGTAATCAGGTCGACTTTTCCGATTTCGTGCAGGTATTTGTCGAGGGAAGGGGTTTCCCGGTTGGTGACCTGCTTTATGATCTTCAGTTGTCTCATGGAGTAGCAGCTTGGGACTCGTTTAACGTAAAGCCACCCGACGGCAAAATACGCGGCCAGTCAAAGCTCATAAATATAGGTAAAGTAAATTGCTTCACAAACCAGGAACCCCTTGTTCGTAAGATTTTTTGGTAGTTCTGCCTAAATACCTTAATATTGCAGGAGAATTCCATTCTGGAGAACATTGTAGTTCCATTCTTTCACATTCCATCTACTTTAGTAATAATTTTTCCCCACAGGGTGACGATTTAATTTCCACATTTTTATGTACGATATTCTTGATTTGAACAAACGGCTTCTTCCCGAGTTGCGTAAGATAGCCAAAGAGTTGAAGATAAAGCGTGTAGAGACCTACAGAAAGCAAGAGCTGATTTATAAGATTCTCGACACGCAGGCCATCGTGGTTTCAGAGACCAAGGCCACGAAGAAAGAAAGCGCAAAGAAGGAAGCCTCCCAAAAGGAAGCTTCCCGCAAGACCTCCGGCCGAAGGGCTGCGAAGAAGGAGGAGCTAAAAGATTCGGCCAAGGCTTTGACAGAAGCCCCGGCCGAGGAGTCGAAGAAAAGCCCTAAAGCCAGGAAGCGGAAGGCTGAAGCTGTGAAAGAGGCTGCTGCATCCGAGCAGAAGGAAGCGGCTCTTCCCGCAGGAGAAAAGCGAGAGGAAAAAGGAAGCAGGAGCCAGGAGAAGGGAGAAAGAAAAGAGGAGCAAAGCGAAAGGCGCGAGGAGAAAGCGGAAAGGCCTCAGCAACGAGAGGGTGGACGCAGAGATGAGAATTACCAGCGCAGGCAGGGGCGCTATGACAATCGCGAAAAGCGCTTTGACAGGGACAATGGGAACCGGGATAACCGGCAGCAAAAGCATGAACGCCGCGAGGTGGACAAATATGATTTCGACGGGCTGGTAACCACTTCGGGTGTGCTTGAGATTATGTCGGATGGCTATGGCTTCCTGCGTTCAGCCGATTACAACTACCTGAACTCTCCGGATGATGTTTATGTTTCCCAGAGCCAGATCAAGCTTTTCGGCCTGAAGACCGGCGATAATGTGACCGGTGCCATTCGTCCGCCGAAGGAGGGGGAGAAGTATTTTCCGCTGATCAAGGTCGAGACCATCAACGGCAGAAGCCCGGACTATATTCGCGACCGTGTGCCCTTTGATTACCTAACCCCGCTCTTCCCGGAGGAGAAATTCAGTCTGGTTGGAAAAGGGGCCTACAATATGTCGGTTCGGGTGGTGGATATGTTTTCCCCCATCGGGAAAGGGCAGCGTGGCCTTATTGTTGCCCAGCCAAAAACGGGTAAGACGGTTCTTCTGAAGGATGTGGCCAATGCCATTGCCGCTAACCATCCCGAGGTTTATATGATTGTTCTGCTGATTGATGAGCGTCCTGAAGAGGTCACTGACATGGCCAGAAATGTGAATGCCGAGGTTATCTCTTCCACTTTTGACGAGCCTGCCGAGCGCCATGTAAGGATTGCAAATATCGTCCTTGAAAAGGCCAAGCGAATGGTGGAATGCGGACACGATGTGGTTATTCTGCTGGATTCCATTACCCGGCTTGCCCGGGCTTATAATACGATCTCTCCAGCCTCGGGCAAGGTGCTTTCCGGCGGAGTTGATGCGAATGCCCTCCACAAGCCAAAACGTTTCTTTGGTGCAGCCAGAAATATTGAGAACGGTGGTTCACTGACCATCCTGGCCACGGCCCTTACCGAAACAGGATCGAAGATGGATGATGTGATCTTCGAGGAATTCAAGGGCACGGGTAACATGGAGCTGCAACTCGACAGGAAGCTCTCCAATAAGCGGGTTTACCCCTCTGTAGATGTGAACCTCTCAAGTACGCGTCGCGAAGACCTGCTCCTGGATAAGCCCATGCTCGATAAGATCTGGATATTGCGGAATTACCTTTCCGATATGAATGCTGTTGAAGCCATGCAGTTCCTGCGCGACCGGATCAGTAAGACCTCTACCAATGAGGAGTTTCTGATATCCATGAACAGCGATTAAGATGACCTTAAGTGACAGCTTCGGCTGTCACTTTTTGTTTGTAGTCCCCTTGTTTTTCCCGGCTATTTGAAATGAATTTATATTACTTGAATTCGTTTACAATTGAGGCTATTTTACTAATTTTGTTTGACTTCAGTATTGTAAGTTAAATATTTGTTATTTAAATACTTAAGAGATTTACCCATGGCGAATAAGAAGAATTTCATAACATGTGACGGCAACCAGGCTGCAGCGCATATTGCCTACATGTTTAGTGAGGTGGCAGCCATCTATCCCATCACCCCTTCGTCCAATATGGCGGAGCACGTGGATGAGTGGTCGGCCAACGGCCGGAAAAATATTTTCGGAGAAACAGTTAAAGTGGCCGAGATGCAGTCCGAGGCAGGTGCCGCAGGTGCTGTTCACGGTTCCCTTCAGAGTGGTGCTCTGACCTCTACCTTTACAGCTTCTCAGGGCCTGCTGTTGATGATTCCGAACATGTACAAGATTTCCGGTGAATTGCTTCCTGGTGTATTTCATGTATCGGCTCGTAGCCTTGCTGCCCAGGCCCTTTCCATTTTCGGAGATCACAGTGACGTGATGTCTACTCGTCAGGCAGGATTTGCCATGCTTGCCACATCTTCTGTTCAGGAGATTATGGACCTTGCTCCCATTGCCCACCTGGCTGCAATCAAAACAAGGGTTCCTTTCCTGCACTTTTTTGATGGTTTCAGGACCTCTCACGAGATTCAGAAGGTCATTGCACCCGATCAGGATGCACTGGCCAATCTGCTGGATATGGATGCCCTGAAAGCCTTCCGCGACAACGCCCTGAATCCGGAACACCCTGTGACCCGTGGTTTGGCCCAGAACCCGGATATCTACTTCCAGGCCCGCGAAGCTGCGAATAAATACTATGACGCTGTGCCCGATGTTGTCGCAGACTATATGAAGGAGATCACTAAACTGACCGGCAGAGAGTACAAGCCCTTCACCTTCTACGGCGCTGCGGATGCCGAGAATATCGTTGTGGCTATGGGGTCAATTACCGAAACCCTTAAGGAAGTTGTTGATCACCTGAATGCCAAAGGTGAAAAGGTGGGTGTATTGGTTGTACACCTCTATCGCCCCTTCTCTGCCAGCTACTTTTTGGATGTGTTGCCCAAGACGGTGAAGCGCATGGCCATCCTCGACCGTACCAAGGAACAGGGAGCCAATGGTGAGCCGCTCTATCTGGATATTAAGGATGTATTCTATGGCAGGGAGGACGCTCCCCTGGTGGTAGGCGGACGCTATGGGCTGTCTTCCAAAGACACCACACCTGCCATGATGATTTCGGTCTTTGATAACCTGAAACTGGCTGAGCCCAAAAATGGGTTTACGGTAGGGATCGTTGACGATGTAACCTTTAAATCGCTTCCCCTGCTTCCCGAGGTCAGCCTGGGTGCAGAAGGGACTTTCGAAGGAAAATTCTATGGCCTGGGTTCGGACGGTACCGTAGGTGCCAATAAGAACTCGATTAAGATTATTGGTGAATCGACCGATAAATACTGTCAGGCCTATTTTGCCTATGATTCCAAGAAGTCGGGAGGGATCACCACCTCGCACCTGCGTTTTGGCGACAGCCCTATTCGCTCGCCCTACCTGGTTGTAACGCCCGATTTTGTAGCCTGCTCGGTGATTTCCTACCTGAATAAGTACGACATGCTCAAGGGCCTGAAGGATGGTGGAACCTTCCTGCTGAACTCCATCTGGGATGAGGAAGAGACCATTAAGCATCTGCCCAACCATATGAAGCGTTATATGGCCGAGCACAAGATCAATTTCTATACCATCAATGCCACAAAGCTTGCTGCAGAAATCGGCCTTGGCAACCGTACCAACACGATTATGCAGAGTGCCTTCTTCAAGATAGCCGATATCATTCCCTATGACAATGCGGTTGAGGAAATGCGCAAGTTCATCGTGAAGAGTTTCGGTCGTAAGGGTGAGGAAGTGGTGAATATGAACTTTGCTGCTGTTGAAAAAGGCGGGGAGGTTACCAGGATTGAGGTAAGGCCGGAGTGGGCAGATCTGCAGGATGAAGTAAAGGAAGACAAGCGTACGGGCGTGCCCGAGTTTGTTGCCAATGTGGTTGAGCCCATCAATGCACAAAAGGGAGATGACCTTCCCGTATCTGCCTTTGCAGGACGTGAAGATGGAACCTTCCCCGCCGGAACATCCCGGTGGGAGAAGCGTGGTATTGCGGTTAACGTACCCGAGTGGATTTCCGACAACTGCATTCAGTGTAACCAGTGCGCCTATGTGTGTCCCCATGCTGCTATTCGCCCCTTCCTGATCGATGAGGAAGAGCTTGCTGCACTGCCTGAGGGCACACCCACCATAAAGGCCAATGGGAAGGACTTTAAGGGGTTGCAATTCAAGATTCAGGTGAGTGTGCTCGACTGTACCGGCTGCGGAAACTGTGCCGACGTATGTCCTGCCAAGACCAAAGCTTTGGAAATGAAGCCGCTTGAAACCCAGATGGAAGAGGCTCCTGTATGGGACCACCTTAGCAACAAGGTGAGCTATAAGGACCATCTCATAGACAAGAAGAAGTCGGTGAAGAACAGCCAGTTCGCTCAGCCCCTCTTCGAATTCTCCGGCGCATGTGCCGGTTGTGGTGAGACCCCTTACATCAAGTTGATTACCCAACTCTACGGAGACCAGATGATTGTGGCCAACGCCACGGGTTGCTCCTCCATTTATGGAGGATCGGCACCCTCCACGCCCTACTGTGCCAATGTCGAAGGACGGGGGCCTGCCTGGGCCAACTCGCTCTTTGAAGACAACGCCGAATATGGTTTTGGTCTGGCAACAGGCGTTGAGAAGAACCGCGAACGCATCAGGAATAAGATGACGGCAGCCCTGGCCGAAGTGAAGCCCGAAACCAGGGAGGCCTTTGAGGCCTGGATTGCCGGTATGGCTAACCTGGATGCATCGAAGGAGGCCAGTGCGAAAGTGCTTGCTGCACTTGAGAATGAGTCCCATGAGGTGGCTGAAGATATATTATCTCTCAAACAGTACCTGGTGAAGAAGTCTGTATGGATCTTTGGTGGGGATGGATGGGCCTACGATATTGGATATGGCGGGCTTGACCACGTGATCGCCCAGGGCCAGGATGTGAACATCCTGGTTTTGGATACCGAGGTGTATTCGAACACCGGTGGCCAGGCTTCCAAGGCTACGCCGGTTGGGGCCGTAGCCAAGTTTGCAGCTTCCGGTAAGAAGATCCGTAAGAAGGACCTTGGAATGATGGCCATGACCTATGGCTATGTCTATGTTGCCCAGGTGAGTATGGGGGCCAGTCAGAGCCAGTTCCTGAAGGCAGTCAGAGAAGCCGAAGCCTATCCCGGACCATCCATCATTATTGCCTATGCTCCCTGTATCAATCACGGACTGCGTTCCGGTATGGGTAAGTCCCAGAATCAGGGTAAACAGGCTGTTGAGAGTGGATACTGGCACCTTTACCGGTATAATCCTGTTTTGGAAGAGGAAGGGAAAAACCCATTTGTGCTTGATTCCAAGGAGCCCAGGTGGACCGAGTTCCAGAAATTCCTCGGGTCGGAGGTTCGCTATACCTCTCTCCAGAAGTCCTTTCCGGAGGAAGCCTCCGTACTTTTCAAGGCAGCTGAAGAAAATGCCAGGTGGCGCTACAGCAGCTACGTAAGGATGGCCAGTCTCGATTATTCTTCGAACGACTAAGTTTCGTTTCGTTTGTGATATTTGGGGACGTCTCTTAGGCGTCCCCTTTTTTTTTACCTTTGCACAAGGAACAAGGACTTGGGACGAATTCTGGCCATCGATTTTGGTACCAAACGCACAGGTATTGCTGTGACAGATCCGGGGCAGATGATTGCGGCTCCGCTTGCTACCATCGCTACACATGAGTTGATGCACTTTTTTGAGCATTATTTTAGTCAGGAAAACGTTGAAAGACTGGTAGTTGGCGAACCCAGAAAACTCGATCACTCGGAATCTGAGTCGATGCGCCCCCTGCGCTTTTTCGTTGCCGCATTCAGAAAGCACTTCCCTGCTATTCCGGTGAGTTGGATGGATGAGCGCTTCAGCTCAAGCCTGGCAAAGGACGCCCTGGTGCGTGGAGGGATGAAGAAAAGCCGGCGACAGGAGAAAGGGAATCTGGACAAGGTAAGCGCTGCGCTGATTCTCCAGAGCTACCTTGAAAGCAGGAACAGGCCCTAGTCCGAATATTGGTTTGAAAATAAAGCGATTGTAGGATGGTAATGCCCGTGTACGTTTACGGAATGAGTGTATTGAGAAAGGTTGCCCGGGAGATCCCCAGGGACTTTCCCGATCTGCACCCCTTTTTGAATGATATGTTTGAGACCATGTATGCCAGTGATGGCGTTGGCCTTGCTGCACCCCAGGTGGGGAAGTCGCTGCGAGTCTTTGTGGTAGACGGACGCCCCATGGCCGAAAACTACCCGGATCAGCCGGAGTTGGAAGGCTTCAAGAAGGTTTTTATCAATCCCATCATCCTCGAAACCTCAGGAAGGAAGTGGGGATTTGAAGAGGGGTGCCTCAGCCTTCCACAAATTCATGAGGAAGTGCAGCGTCCCGAGACTGTAAAGATTGAGTATTTTAACGAAAACTGGGAACTCCTGGAAGAGAGCTATGACGGGATCCCGGGCAGAATTATCCAGCACGAGTACGACCATCTGGAGGGAAAGCTCTTTGTGGACCATGTAAGTCCCCTTCGGAAGAAGCTCCTGGCGGCAAGGCTGAATGCAATTAGCAAGGGGCGGGTTGATGCCGGTTACAAGATCGTATATCCTAAAAAATAGGCCGGTCCCCGTCTATCAAAAAACAGCCTCCCCGTGGATCGATTTCCGGGGAGGCTGTAATCTGAAAAGCGCAAAGGGTTTAGATTGCCGAATCTGAATTGAGAAGCATCTCAATGTATTGGGCGCGCTTGTATACATAGGGATTGTTGGTTTGCTTGCTGCTCAGCTTACCCCTGAAGGCTTCAAGGTTGTCATAGCCTTTTTCCTTCATCCATTCTTCCAGTTCGTTCAGCATGCTTGTTGCATGACGAAGCCCGTTGTGGTAGAAGGTGCTGACCGACTGCACTGCATCGGCTCCGGCAAGAATCAGTTTCGCCATATCGCGACCCTCATAAATGCCGTTATTGGCTACCAGTGTAGCATCGACCTGGTCGTATGTAAGGCCTATGTAACGGATGGCCGGCCGGTAGTCGGTATGTGAGCTCAGATTCCAGGGGGAGATGTGTTTCTCGCGTTCCAGGTCGATGTCGGGTTCGAAGAGGCGATTGAAGAGAATGAAGGCATCGGCTCCGGCAGCGTCCATGTCCTTGACCGTCTTAAGGACGTTGCTGTAGAATGGGCTCAGTTTTACACTGACAGGAATCGAAACCGCCGACTTTACGGCCTTCAGGAAATCGATTTGTTTTGCAACGATATCATGCCCCGAGGTTTCGAAGCTTTTGGGAACTGCAAAGAAATTGAGTTCGAGTCCCGCTACGCCGGTTTCTTCAATCAGGCTGGCATATTCAACCAGGGTCTCCTTGTATACGGCATTGAGGCTTGCAAATACGGGAACTGACAGGCTGTTTACAACCTGCTTCAGATTGTGCAGGTGCTCCTTTGGCCCGCCATGTTCAATATTCGGGAAGAGGGTGGTCATCTCGGCATGCATGTCGTCGTACTCTTCAAGTTGGTTGCTGAGGGCGCTGTCTTCGAGTTGAATCTGTTCCTCAAAAAGTGAGCGATACACCACTGCTGCCACACCTGCTTCTTCTGCAAGTTTTAACTTCTCCAGATTACCCGAAAGATTGCAGGCACCCAGTACCAGGGGATTTTTCAGCTCAACCCCCATGTAATTTGTTGTTAGTATTCCCATTTCTTGTTTGTTTAATTTCCTATGTAAAAATAACTATTTGTTGTCCAAAATGCTCAAGGCAGGAGATTATTTGTCGATAAATCGTATTCCGGGGCATTAAGTTAGAGATCTTGCTTAAAGCTTGAAGAAATGAGGACATTTCGTCATGCGCCGGTGGCCTTTGTCCTGCTGCCATTTTTAGCCGGGGTTTTATTTGCAGACCGGAGTTTAGCCGCCTTGGCTGTGCGCATCCAGCCCCTGTTTCTGGTCCCGGGCTTCGCTTTGCTGCTTATGTTTCTGGTTTATGCTCTTTTCCCGGGAAGCACGGGGGGGAAGGTCTGCCTGTTTCGTTTGGCTACAGTGGCCTTCTTTTTCTCTGCGGGGACGCTTTCATACGAGCTGGCTAAACCTGCCGATCCCGGTTTAATCGACCGGGAAATGGTCGTGTTAAGGGGCAGGGTGCTGAGCTGGCCGGAGTGCTTCAAAGACCGGGTAAGTTTTGATTTTCGGATGGATTGTGGTCTGGGCGACAGCTCACTCTGCTTACATAAGAGCGTCATCAGGGTAAGTCTGAAGAGCGATGTGCGCTATGAGCTCCCTCGTCCCGGCGAGTACTGGCAGATTAGGGGGGAGCTTCGTCGTATAGAGGCGCCAAAAAATCCGGGTGAAGTGAACTATCAGCGCATTCTCCAACGCCGAAATTGTTGGTTTCGTTTATATGCACATCAGCATGACAGGATGTGCAGACCCCTGCATGTGAAGGAAAAATACTTTGATGCCTTCAGGGTCAGAAGGGTCATCTCTTCCGGGTGGGAGGAGGACCTGCCCGGGGGGAAGCTCCTGCGTGCGATTTGTCTGGGTGACCGTAGCGCCTTATCCGATTCCGACAAGGGGGCGTTTGTAAAAGCCGGAGCCATGCACCTGTTGGCGGTCTCGGGCCTTCACGTCGGATTGCTGTGGTGGGTGTTGATCAAAGTCTTTTTCCCCCTGAAGAGCCTGACAGGGCGGGAGTGGCCCGGAGTCTTCCTTGTGCTCATGCTTCTGTGGTACTATGCCTATCTCACAGGCTTTTCTTCTTCCGTTTGCCGTGCCCTGGTCATGCTGAGTTGCTACTCCATTGCCCCACTGCTTGGTCGCCGATCCGGAGGTTTCAATGCCAGCTTGCTTTCGGCCTATGTATTGCTGCTGATTACCCCATCCCGGATTTTCGACCTGGGCTTTCAGTTGTCTTATCTGGCCGTTCTGGGGATCATCTTTTTGTATCCCCGCCTGCAAACCCTTGTCAGGCCCCGACTGTGGCTGTTCAGATGGCTGGCCGATGCCTCGGCCATTAGTGTGGCAGCCCAGATCAGCACCCTGCCTCTGGTGCTTTACTATTTCAGGCAATATCCCGTTTACGGCTTATTGAGTAATCTTTTGGCCCTTCCCTTGCTGACCTTCCTGCTGATTGTATTCATCCTTGTGTTGCCGTTTTTATTAAGCGGAACAGGGCTGTCCGTCTGCAACGGAGTCCTTCATTGGCTTGCCGGTCTTTTGAATAAGAGCATGCTTCTGATTTCCGGGCTCCCTCATGCGCTTGCAGGGCCGTTTTACCCCCGGACCGAGGCACTTGTGCTCGGTCTTTGTGCCCTGTTTACACTCCTGGCCTGGTCAGTGGCCGGGGAGCGCAGATGGCTGTACGGCCTGATCTTCCTCGCGGGCTTTCAGCTATCGGGACTGAATTCTCAGGTTTTCGCAGGGCGAAAGGGAGGCGAACTCCGGATTGCCCATATCCATGAGGGAAGTTTGCTGAGTATCCGGGAAGGGCAGCAGGTCGATCACTACCTGCGTTTTCAGGATACACTGGCTGCTTCCCGCATTCTGCGGTACATTAACCAGGCATGGATGGGAGGAGGAAACAAGAACCGGCTTATTTTTCTGAGCCGGGCGGCAGGAGCAAAGCTGCAGGCCCGGGGACAGCACAGTTGTTGCGTACGCCTGGGCAGTGACAGTTGGCTGGTTCGGGGTGCACATTGCCGGATCTTTATCCTGGGCGATCGTCTGAGTCATCCGGGTATCCTGTCGGGAATGTCTGAAGGTGCTGAAAACAGCATTCTTCTTCTCTCGGGCACAGCCACTTGCAGCTCAGGCTCTGATTCATGCCGCCTTCCCCTGCTTGTTGCCGACGGCATGTGTTCGGGGGGGCTCCTGAACCATCTGCAGGAATCAGAAATTCGGCCCCATATTACCTGCCTTCATGGAGCCTTCTGCAGGACATGGTAAAAAAAGCTACCAAGGTTTCTTTCGTTTTCACAATATTCCCTTATTTTACCGGGTATTTCTTAGAGACATATGCATATTGTAATAGCAGGAGCAGGAGAGGTTGGGCTACACCTGGCAAGGATGCTGAGTGCGGAGGACCACGATTTGGTTGTCATCGATAATGATGTAGATCGACTGAAGCATGTGAGTGGTGCACTGGATCTGCTTACCCTGGAGGGCAATGCAAATTCGATCAGCATGTTGAAAGAGGCCCGGATCAATAAGGCGGATCTGTATATTGGGGTAACCTATTCCGAGGATGTAAACATCAATTCGGCCATCCTGAGCAAAAAGCTGGGGGCCAAGAAGACCATTGCGCGCATCGATAACCAGGAGTACATGCTTCCGGCCAATAAAGAGATTTTTGACAACCTGGGTGTCGACTATATGATCTATCCGGAGAAGATTGCTGCCAGGGAGATCGTCGGATTGCTTTCGGAGACCGGGAGTACAGAAGTTGTGGCATTTTCCGGAGGAAAACTGCACATGTATGTGATTCGCCTCGACGAGTCGGCTCCCATTGTTAATCGCAGCCTCAAAGACCTGAATCCGGGGGATAAGGGTTTGGAATACAGGGCTGTGGCGATTACACGGAAGGGGCAGACCATCGTGCCTTCGGGGAAGGACAGATTTGAGGCAGACGACCTGGTCTATGTGATCAGCAGCAAGGAAGGCCTGAAAGAACTCTATAAGTCGTCTGGAAAAAAGCAGTTTGAGGTTAGAGACATCATGATCCTGGGGGGAAGTCGGATAGGAATGAAAACGGCTGATGCGCTGGGTAATCAGCACTATGTGAAGCTCATCGAGCAGGATCGGGAGATGAGTTACAAACTTTCAAACCGCCTGAACAACACCCTGGTCATTAACGGGGACGGGACCGATATGGAGTTGCTCAGGCAGGAGGGACTCGAAAAGATGGATGCCTTTATAGCTGTGACAGGTAATTCCGAGACCAATATCCTGTCTTGTTTGCTGGCTAAGCACCTTGGGGTCAAGAGGACCATTGCCGAGGTGGAGAATATGGATTACATCCATCTGGCCGAGAATATCGGGGTAGACACGATTATCAACAAGAAGCTGATTACGGCGAGTCGCATCTTTCGCTTCACCATGTCGGAGGAGGTATCGAGCATTAACTGCCTGACCGGTACTGATGCCGAGGTGATTGAATTTATCGTGAAGCCTTCATCACCGGTAACCAGAGGCATCCTATCGGAGGTTGATTTCCCCAGGGAAGCCATTATTGGCGGGGTAATCAGGGGCAAGCATGCTTTCATCGCCCACGGGGAAACGCAGATCAAGCCTTACGACAGGGTGGTGGTCTTTGCCCTTCCCGGTGTTATTCATTCCATAGGGCAGTTCTTTAACTAAACTCATGCTGAATCACAAGAGTATCATACGCGTCATCGGCATGCTGCTGATATCGGAGGGTTTTTTTATGTGGCTCGCCATTCCTGTTGCGCTTCTGTTTAGGGAAGGTGATGCCTTGCATTTTCTGGCCACCGGAGCATTCACCATCGCAGCGGGGGTTGCCATGTATTTTCCATTGAAGCACCGGGAATTTGAGGTGAACCGCCGGGATGGATATCTGATTGTAACTGCCGGCTGGCTGCTTTTTTCCTTTTTTGGAAGTCTGCCCTTTCTGGTGACGGGCTCCATACCCAGTCTGACGGATGCCTTTTTTGAAACCATCAGTGGATTTACAACCACCGGGGCCTCTATTCTGAACGATATCGAATCCTTGTCTTATGCCATTCTTTTCTGGCGCAGCCTTACCCAGTGGCTCGGAGGGATGGGAATAATTCTGCTTACGCTCCTCTTACTGCCCTCATTGGGCATTGGCGGAATGCAGCTTTTTACGGCTGAGGTGCCCAGCCCTACCCCCGATAAACTGCATCCCCATGTAAAGGATACAGCCAAAAGACTTTGGCTCATTTATCTCATTTTTACCCTTTCGGAGACCCTGCTTCTTTGGGCCGGTGACATGGGGCTCTTCGATGCCATTTGTCACTCGCTTACGACCATGGCAACGGGGGGCTATTCCACCAAGCAGGCCAGTATTGCCTATTGGGATTCGCCATACATCCACTACGTGATTACCTTATTCATGTTTTTTGCCGGCACGAATTTTACCCTTTCGTATCTGGCCATGCATGGCCAGTTTAAGAAGATCTGGCACAATGAAGAGTTCAAGTGGTACCTGGGGTTTATCGGCGGATTTACCCTGATCATTACCCTGGGGCTGTTTATTTCTCAGCCGGGCGGACTGGAAGAGGCTTTTCGGATCTCCGTATTTCAAGTGATTTCAATTCTGACAACCACCGGCTATGCTACGGCCGACTATCTGCAATGGGTGCCCTGCTTGGGTGTACTGATTTTCATTCTGATGTTTTTTGGCGGATCTGCGGGTTCTACCGGTGGTGGACCCAAGATTATGCGTATTGTGATTATGCTGAAGAACTCGACCCAGGAACTCAAGCGGATGATTCATCCCAAGGCCATGATTCCCGTTCGGCTCGACAAACAAGCTGTTCACGAGAGCATTGTAACGAATGTGCTGGCTTTTATTGCGCTCTACGGGATTATTGCGGTAGTCTCCATGGCCATTATGTCGGCCATGGGCAACGATTTTGAGACCTCGGTTGGTGCTGTCGCCGCCACCCTCGGAAACATTGGCCCGGGTATCGGAAAGGTAGGTCCGGCCCTGAACTTTGCAGATATTCAGGTGGCGGGCAAATGGTTCCTCTCCTTCCTGATGCTGGTGGGCCGCCTGGAATTATTTACCGTTCTGGTTATATTCTCTCCGGCTTTCTGGCGGCGTTAGTGTCAGAGATCAATTTCGCCCAGTCCCTCACGAATAAGCTCGGGCTGATCCCCGCTGCAATCTATGATGGTGGAAGCTACCATGCCACCATAGCCCCCATCAATAACCGCATCAACCAGGTCGCTGTAGTCCTCATGAATCAGTTCCGGATCGGTAGGGTATTCCAGGATTTCGTCCTCTTCCTTTAATGAAGTGGTCAGAATCGGATGCCCCAGCTGACGGACGATTTCCAGGATGATGTTGTTGTCCGGAACCCGTATACCCACTGTTTTTCTTTTTTGTTTGATAACCTTGGGAACCTGGCTGCTTGCCTGAAGAATGAAGGTGTAGGGGCCGGGCAGGCAAGCCTTCATGAGTTTGAAGGTGCTGTTGTCGACCTGTTTGGCAAAATCGGAAAGCTGACTCAGGTCTGCACAGATGAAGGAAAAGCGCGATTTCTCGGCTTTGATGCCCTTGATTCGCGCGACCCGTTCTACAGCCCTGGCTTTGGTAATATCGCAACCCATGCCATAAACCGTGTCTGTAGGGTAGATGATAACCCCGCCGTTTTGAAGGAGTTCGACGATTTTTGCAATCTGTCTGGGGTCCGGATTCTTATTGTAGAGTTTGACCAGCATATGTTTCAAATGATGCACAAAAGTAGCCAAATCACATTAGATATTGCGGCTCTTGTATAAATTAGCTTCATGGAAGCGATGCGACTATCGGGCCGGAACTTTTCCCTCAGACCCTGGAAAATGGAGGATGCGGAACAGCTTTCAAGGCATGCCAACAATCCGCGTGTGGCAGCGAGCCTGAGAGATGCTTTCCCCCACCCCTATACCCTGGAGGATGCAAGATCGTGGTTGGCTGCGCTTGAAGAGGATCCTTCAGACGATGTGATTATGGCCATTGAGGTAGATGCGGAAGCAGTCGGAGGGATCGGTTTACACGCAATGAAGGACGTGTATCGTTACAATGCCGAACTGGGATACTGGCTGTCGGAGAGCTATTGGGGGAAGGGCATTGTGAGTGAGGCTGTTGCCCTTATGCTTGAACTGGCCTTCACCCGCCGGCACTGGTTGAGGGTCTTTGCGAGTGTTTTTGAGAACAATGTGGGCTCTATGCGGGTTCTGGAGAAAAACGGATTTAGCAGGGAGTCGGTGCAACGGGCAGCTGTGATGAAAGGCGGTCAGCGCCTCGATGAGCATGTTTACGCCATCCTTCGCGAGGAGTGGGAAAGCACCTCAAAATAGCATTATTTGCTTGGAACCGGGGCTTTGGCTTTGGTCTTCCCGGGGCTTTGGCTTTCGTCTTCCGGGGCTTTGGGCTTAGCCCCCTTTATTTTCAGGGATATCCTGTCCATGCTCCGGCATGCCTTCCTCTTCTTCGTCTTCGGGCAGCTCGTCTTTGTCTTCGGGCAGCTCGTCTTCATCTTCCGGCAGCTCGTCTTCATCTTCCGGTAGGTCCATGTCGGGTTTGGGTCCAAGGTCCCGGAACACCAGGGCCAGCATCAGGCCGCTAAAGGCACCACATATATGGGCCTCAAAAGAGACTGCGGTGTCGAAGGGAAACAGCCCCCAAACCATTCCGCCGTACCAAAATACCACGAGTAAAGAGATGGCCATGAGCTTTCGCACCCTTCGGATCAGCCCGCTTAGAAAGAGAAAAGCCCCCAGTCCGTAAATGAGTCCTGAGGCCCCGATGTGATAGGCCTCCCGACCCACGCACCAAAGCAAGAGCCCGCCGATCAGGTAAACCAATCCCCAGATGCGATAGGCAATATCGCGGTAGAAGTAAAAGAGGGCAAGGCTCAACAGAAAAAGGGGGGCAGAATTGTTTAGCAGATGCTTCCAGTCGCCGTGAATCAGCGGCGAAAACAGAATGCCCGGCAGTCCGCTCAGGTGACGCGGATACACCCCTCCTCTGACGAAGGAAAGCTCCATTTCTGCCTGAAAAGCAAACAGGACCCAGATCAGCAACAGGAAAGCAAGCGGAAAGGCCAGGCTGTAGATGAAGCGTTTTTTTTCCAGGGACATATTCAAAGGTAGTTTTTTCCCATTTTTATGTAAGTTTATTTTCAAAACCTGGTTTATGGAGACTATTCTATTGGCGGTACTGATCGCTCTGGGACTGGCCATTTTGATCGTGGTGATGCGTATGGCCGCCAGCGCGCAGCGTGATCCGCAGATCCCTGAGTTGAAAGCAGCCATTGAGCACATTTTGCAAGCGGGCAGGGAGATGAAGTCCGGACTGGACAGGATGGAGCAGGTTCTACGGGACGAATTTCAGCGCAGCCGGAAGGAAGCCATGGATATTGCCCAGGCCAACCGGGAAGAATTGAATGGCTTTGTGAGGCAGCAGTTTGGAGACTTTAATCAGCAGCAGCAGCATAACAACAAGCAGTTTCTGGATCATATCCGCGAACTGGAGCGAGGCATTGGCGGGCATCTGAAATCGATTCGGGAAGACAACAGCAAACAACTCGATGAAATGAGAAAGACCGTGGATGAAAAGCTGCAAAGTACACTGGAGAAACGCCTTGGAGAATCGTTTAAGCAGGTGAGCGAGCGCCTGGAAGAGGTGCACAAGGGTCTGGGTGAGATGCAGAACATTGCCACGGGGGTGGGAGACTTAAAAAAGGTGCTTTCGAATGTTAAGACCCGGGGTGTCATGGGCGAGTACCAGTTGGGCAACATCCTTGAGGATTTACTGACTCCCGAGCAATATGGAAAGAATGTTGCCACCCGGAAAGGCAGCCAGGCCTTTGTGGAGTATGCCATCAAATTGCCGGGTAAGAATTCGGAAGAAGAGCTCTGGCTGCCGGTCGATTCGAAGTTTCCGATAGAACCATACGAGCAGCTCCTTGATGCCTACGACAGTGCTGATCCCGAACGGATTGATCAGGCCCGTAAGCTCCTGCTGAGAGCGGTAGAGGGCTTTGCAAAGGACATTGCTGAAAAATACATTGATCCGCCTCATACCACCGATTTCGGGATCATGTTTCTGCCGGTTGAAAGCCTTTATGCCGAGATTCTTCGCTATCCCGGCCTTTTCGATACCCTGCGACGCGATTACAAGATTACCCTGACCGGGCCCACTACACTTTCTGCACTGCTGAACAGCCTGCAAATGGGCTTCAGGACCCTGGCGGTGCAAAAGCGCAGTTCCGAGGTTTGGAATGTACTGGGAGCCGTTAAGTCGGAGTTTTCAAAGTTCTCGGAGCACCTGGGCAAGGTGCAGAAACAATTGAATACGGCCTCCGTTTCTCTCGAAAAACTGCGCAGCACCCGGACCAACCAGATTGAGCGGAAACTCAGGAATGTAGAGTCCCTGGATGAGGCGAAGCCGGATGAAATTCCGGAGCTGCCCGAAGAAGAGGACCTGGGGCTGGAGGACTTCTGAGACCGGTGTTAATTTGACAGCAAAAGACTGTTTTTTCTTTTGGTTTATTAGTCGGGGCAAAAAATCCGTTAAAAAGTTTTGCTGTTTTGATATAATCTCTATATTTGCCCGGGTTGAATTATGTTAAAGAACATTCTGCATATCCTCCTTATTGTGGTGCTGGTGGTTCCGGTTTCCAAATGAGGATGGTATAAGGATTAGACGCATACGATTTAAGCCATTCTCAGAAACGAGGATGGTTTTTTTTTATGACAGAAAGCAGTGTAGAGATGAGCAATAAGATCCCTTTCCGGAGTCAGAGCAGTACCATGGGCCGAAGGATGGCCGGAGCGCGCAGCCTGTGGCGTGCAAACGGGATGAAAGAGTCCCAGTTTGGGAAGCCCGTTTTCGGCATAGCCAATTCCTTCACCCAGTTTGTTCCCGGTCATGCTCATCTGCACAGTGTAGGGCAGGAGGCCAAGGCCATTATTGAGTCGGCCGGTTATTTTGCGGCCGAGTTCAATACCATTGCCATTGATGACGGAATTGCCATGGGACACGATGGCATGTTGTATTCACTGCCTTCCCGCGACCTGATCGCCGACAGCATTGAGTACATGGCCAATGCCCACAAGGTGGATGCCCTGTTGTGCATTTCCAATTGCGACAAGATTACCCCTGGCATGCAGATGGCCGCGATGCGTCTGAACATTCCGGTTGTTTTTGTGTCGGGCGGACCGATGGAAGCGGGCAGGGATGGCCAGGATGCTTACGATCTGGTCGATTCGATGGTGATGGCTGCCGATGAAGCTGTGAGTGATGAGAAAGTGGAGCGCATCGAGAAGCTCGCCTGTCCTACCTGTGGTTCCTGTTCGGGCATGTTTACAGCCAACTCCATGAATTGCCTGAACGAGGCCATTGGATTGGCACTTCCCGGAAATGGCACTGTTGTTGCCACCCATGTTGAGCGCAAAAAGCTCCTGGAAAAGGCGGCCAGGCTTCTGGTTAAGAACACATTGAGTTACTATCTGGAGGGGAATGAGAAGGTCCTTCCCCGGCAAATCGCGAGCTTTGAGGCCTTTGAAAATGCGATTACCCTGGATATTGCAATGGGCGGATCGACCAATACCGTATTGCACCTGCTTGCGATTGCACACGAAGCGGGGGTGGACTTCAGCATGGACGATATCGATCGCCTCTCGCGTAAAACACCGGTCCTCTGCAAGGTGGCTCCCAGTTCGTCCTACCATGTGGAGGATGTAAACAGGGCCGGAGGGATTATGGGCATTATGGCCGAGTTGAACAGGGGAGGCTTTATTCACGGTGAGGTGAACCGGGTCGATGGGAAAACCCTGGCCGAGGCCATGGATTGTTATGATCTGAGAGGGGAAGGTAGATCTGAACAGCCTGCCGGGGTGTATTCGGCAGCCCCTGGCGGAAAAATAAACCTTGTTTTCGGTTCGCAGGATGCCCGGTATAAGGCCTTTGACCTCGACAGAGAAGGGGGCTGCATCCGGGATATTGACCATGCCTACAGCAAAGACGGCGGACTGGCCGTGCTAAAAGGAAATATCGCAGAGAAGGGCTGCATCGTAAAAACCGCAGGTGTTTCTGAGAAGGTGCTGACTTTCGAAGGGCGGGCCAGGGTTTATGATTCACAGGATGCAGCCTGCAATGCTATTTTGGCGAATGAAGTTGAAGCGGGAGATGTGGTGGTTATTCGCTACGAAGGTCCGCGTGGTGGCCCCGGCATGCAGGAGATGCTTTACCCCACCTCTTACATTAAGTCCCGCAAGCTGGGGGAGTCCTGTGCCCTGATCACCGATGGGCGTTTTTCGGGTGGAACCTCGGGGCTTTCCATCGGACATATATCGCCTGAGGCAGCAGATGGTGGAGCCATTGGCTTATTGAAGGACGGTGACCGGATTCGGATCGATATCCCGGGTCGCAGCATCGATGTCCTGCTGGAGGATGAGGAGCTGGCCAGGCGCCGTGAGAAGGCCGACGGGCAGGCTGGGGGCTGGAAGCCGAAGAGGGAAAGGCAGGTGTCGAAGGCGCTTAGGGCCTATGCCAGCATGGTGAGTTCGGCCGATATGGGGGGTGTTCGCATCCTGCCTGAAGAATGAGTTTATCGCGTATTTATAGAATAGGAGACTATGCAAACAAAAACTAAAAGCAGAGAGAAGGAGGCGGCAAACGGGAAAATGATGACCGGAGCAGAAGCCCTCGTCCTGGCCCTCCTGGAAGAGGGTGTGGATACCGTTTTTGGCTATATCGGAGGGGCGATTATGCCAACCTACGATGCCATGTACAACTATGAAGACCGGCTCAAGCACGTCATGGTTCGTCATGAGCAGGGCGCTATTCATGCGGCCCAGGGCCTGGCCAGGATTTCACGTAAACCAGGGGTGTGTTTTACCACCTCCGGTCCGGGTGCCACCAATCTGGTGACCGGACTGGCCGACGCCATGCTCGATTCCACCCCGGTAATCTGCATTACCGGTCAGGTCGGATCATCCCTTCTCGGCTCGGATGCTTTCCAGGAAACCGACATGGTGAGTGTTTCCATGCCGATTACAAAGTGGAACTACCGGATTACCAGTGCGGATGAGATCTGCGATGTGATGGCGAAGGCCTTTTTCTATGCCAATTCGGGTCGCCCGGGCCCTGTGCTTATCGATATTACCAAGGATGCACAAAGCGGGCAGGTCGAGTTCTCCTACAAAAAACGTCGGCAGGTACGATCCTATCTACCCAATCCCAAGCCCGATCCGAAAGCGATTGAAGAGGCTGTTGAAATCATCAATCAGGCCAGGCGTCCTTTTGCGCTCTGTGGACAGGGTGTAACCATTGCCAGGGCAGAAGACGAGTTCAGGACCTTTGTGGAGAAGGCCGGGATTCCGGTTGGTTCGACGCTGAACGGGCTTTCGGCCTTTCCCGACAACCACCCGCTTTCCACGGGTATGCTGGGTATGCATGGGAACTATGCACCCAATATCAACACCAATGAATGTGACGTACTTATTGCCATCGGTATGCGTTTCGACGACCGGGTGACCGGAAGCACCAGCAATTATGCGAAGCAGGCCAAGGTGATCCATGTAGAGATCGACCCTTCGGAAATCGATAAGAACATTAAAACAGATGTGGCCATCAATTGTGATGCAAAACTGGCCCTACAGCTTATGCTTCCCGGGATCAGGGATGCCGAGCATCCGGAATGGCTTGCATCTTTTAGGAAACTGGCCGAAATGGAGGACGAAAAGGTGATTAGCAAGGATTGCTTTCCGGCCCAGGGTAAGATCCATATGGGGGAAGTGATCAGGCACATGTCCGATCTTACGGAGGGGAAGGCTATCGTGGTTACAGATGTGGGGCAGCAACAGATGGCCGCAGCGCGTTACTACAAGCATCTGACCAGGAATTCATGGGTGTCATCCGGAGGCCTGGGCACCATGGGCTTTGGCCTCCCGGCTGCCATGGGGGTGGCTTTTGCAAAACCCGACAGACCGGTGGTGGTCTTTGTGGGGGACGGAGGTTTTCAAATGACGATTCAGGAGCTGGGGACCATTGCCCAGTACAATCTGCCTGTGAAAGTGGTTTTGTTAAACAACCAGTTTCTGGGCATGGTGAGGCAGTGGCAGGAACTCTTCTTCGAAAGCCGTTATGCGAGTACCGGCCTGAGCAATCCCGATTTCTGTATGATTTCCGAGGGCTTTGGCGTTCCCGCGTCGCGGATTAGCGAAAGATCGCAGTTGGATGAGGCACTGAAGGCTCTGCTTGCATCGGACGGACCAGGGGTCCTGGAGATTGAGGTGGAGAAGGAGGAGAATATCTTCCCCATGGTCCCTGCCGGGGCCTCTGTATCAGACATCCGTTTAGAATAAATAACAGCCAGATAACATGAAGAAAGAATATACTATTTCCGTTTTTAGCGAACACAAGGTCGGATTGTTACATCGTATTTCCGTCATTTTTTCGCGCAGGAAACTGAACATCGAAAGCCTGAATACCTCTGAATCGGAGGTTAGGGGAATCTACCGTTTTACCATCGTGGTAAACACGACTGAGGACATGGCCAAGACCCTTGCCAAGCAGATCGAAAAGCAGATCGGAATCCTGAAGGCCTTTTACCACACTGTTGATGAAATTGTTTATCAGGAGATTGCACTTTACAAGGTGCCCACGGCAGCTTTTGCAGAGGGAGACGAGGTTGAGAGCTTGATCCGAAAGCACAATGCCCGGATTCTGACTGTCGAGCCTGAATACATCGTGGTAGAGAAAACCGGACACAAACAGGAGACCCGTCAGCTTTTCAGAGAGCTTGAGCCTTATGGCATTTTGCAGTTTGCCAGGTCGGGTCGGATTGCCCTGACCAAGCAAAACAAGGAGATCTCTGCCTATTTGAAGGAGATCGACAACTACCAGAAAGAAACGGCAAATGATGTACTTACCTATTGACTGAACATGAACTATTCACATAAACAATCTGAAGAATATGGCAAAAATTAGTTTTGGCGGCGTTGAAGAAAACGTGGTAACCCGGGATGAATTCCCGCTTTCAAAAGCACAGGAAATCCTCAAAGACGAGGTGATCGCAATCATTGGTTATGGGGTACAGGGACCGGCCCAGGCCCTGAACCTCAGAGACAATGGTATTTCGGTAATTGTTGGGCAGGCTCCAGAGTTTAAGGAGGACTGGGACCGCGCGGTTGCAGATGGCTTTGTGCCCGGTGAATCCCTTTTTCCCATTGCCGAGGCAGCCGAAAAGGCTACAGTCGTCCAGTATTTGGTATCGGATGCAGCGCAACGGGCCGTATGGCCCCTTCTTGAGCCCTGTCTGAAAGAAGGTGACGCCCTCTATTTCTCTCATGGCTTTTCCGTGACCTACAAGGAGCAAACCAATGTGATTCCTCCGGCCAATGTAGATGTTATCCTTGTGGCGCCCAAGGGTTCAGGAACCAGTGTCAGACGGAATTTCCTGGCTGGAGCGGGAATCAATTCGAGTTATGCCGTTTTTCAGGACTACACAGGCAAAGCCGAAGAGCGTGCCCTGGCACTGGGTATCGGGATTGGTTCAGGTTATCTTTTCCCGACCACTTTTGAGCAGGAGGTTTATAGCGACCTGACCGGCGAGCGGGGAGTCCTCATGGGAGCATTGGCAGGCATTATGGAGGCCCAGTACGATGTGCTGAGGGAGAATGGCCACAGTCCTTCCGAGGCTTTTAATGAGACAGTTGAGGAACTGACCCAGAGTCTGATCCGCCTGGTGGATGAAAAGGGGATGGACTGGATGTATGCCAATTGTAGTGCAACTGCGCAGCGGGGAGCGCTCGACTGGAAGCCCAAATTTCGCGAAGCAAGCCTGCCGGTTTTCAGAGATTTGTATGAGCGGGTTAAAAGCGGAGATGAGACCAGGGTTGTGCTCGAAAAAACCGGTCACCCCGATTACAAGGCCCATCTGGCAGCCGAACTGAAAGAGCTCAGAGAGTCCGAGATGTGGCAGGCAGGGGCACAGGTTCGCGCTCTGCGTCCCAGCTAGACCTTTAAGGTAGCACTTTGAAGGTGGTTTAAGATTCTGTTAGAAAGTCCGTTGTGCTCTGCATCGACGGACTTTTTTTATTCGGCTTTACTACATGGGAACTTTTAGCTATCTTTGATCGGGCAAGTCTTATACGACCAGCTCCTGCTGAATTCCCCCAGGACCGGAAGGTAGCAAGGGTAGGTGGTTGTAGCGGTGCGATATAAGTAGCTTGCCCTTTTTCTTTGAACAGATTAGTACTACTATAAACGCAATATCATGGGAGAAAACACGAAAGCCCCTTTTTGGAAGCCGGCGCTCTTCTACGGCCTTATCGTTGGTTTTGCAGGAATCATACTTACACTTGTGTTCTACTTTGTTGGAGTTAGTACTTCAACCTGGGTAGGCTGGGTGAGTATGGTTGTGAGCATTGCCCTACTGGCTTACTGTCTGATTGCTTACCGGAACGAACACCTGGGTGGTTATGCCAGGTTTGGTCAGTTGTTTCTGATGGCACTTGCCATTGGGATTGTTTCGAGCATTCTGGGAGCGGTCTTTACCTACATTCTGCATACGGTGATCGATCCCGGCCTGATTGATCAGATTAGGATTGCCGCAGAAGAAAAAATCATGAGCAATTCCCGCATTCCGGAAAGCATGTACGACGACATCTTTTCAAGGATGGAGAAACGCCTGACCGTCAATCGGATGGTTGTAATGGCCCTGGTCTGGGGACCGGTACTCAATGCCATTGTGGGATTGATCGTGGCAGCTATTGTAAAGAAGGAGGAGCATCCCCCTGTAAACGCCTGAACAAAACCCGGAACGGCTAAATGGATCTGTCAATCGTAGTTCCCCTTTTTAACGAAGAGGAATCCCTTCCCGAGCTAAGTGCCTGGATCGAACGGGTGATGAAAGCACAAAAACTCGAGTACGAGTTAATTTTGGTCGATGACGGGAGTAATGACGGGTCGTGGCAGGTGATTGAATCGCTGCGGAAGAGTTCCGCTGCCATCAGGGGGGTTAAATTCCGAAGGAATTATGGAAAATCGGCTGCCTTGCAGACCGGTTTTGGCCTGGCCACCGGTGAGGTGGTGTTTACCATGGATGCCGACCTGCAGGACAGCCCCGAGGAGCTTCCTGAGATGAGGCGTATGATTCTGGAGGATGGCTTTGATGTGGTCAGCGGCTGGAAGAAAAAGCGCTTCGACCCCTTTCTTCGAAAGCGGGTTCCAACCAAAGTATTCAACTGGGCGGCCAGGAAGGTAAGCGGGATTCATCTCCACGATTTCAATTGTGGCTTAAAAGCCTACAGAAATGAGGTGGTGAAAAGCGTGGAAGTCTATGGCGACATGCATCGTTATATTCCGGTTCTGGCCAAAGGAAAGGGCTTTGGGAAAATTGCTGAAAAGGTTGTCCAGCACCAGGAGCGTAAGTATGGTGTGACTAAATTCGGGATGGATCGTTTTATCAAGGGCTTTCTGGATTTGCTTACCGTTGCTTTTCTGACACGCTTTGGCAAAAGTCCCATGCACTTATTCGGGACCCTGGGTTCACTCATGTTTGTATTGGGTTTTGGAACTGCGCTTTACATGGGTATTGACAAGGTGCTTGCACTTGTTAGGGGAATTCCGCAAGGGCTTGTGGCGGATAGTGCCTTCTTTCATATCAGCCTTACCAGCATGATCCTGGGAACCTTGCTCTTTATAGGGGGCTTCCTCGGAGAACTGATCAGCCGAACGGCACCAGATAGGAACAGTTATGAAATTGAGAAGGAGATTTAGTAACAAGGGATTATGAAAATACATCTGATATCGGGCGCCTGCGGTTTTGTCGGGCGAAACATGGTGAAGCGTTTGTACAGCACGACCAGCGACCTGCTGTTCATCGTAGATGACCTGTCGATTGGAACCCATCCATCTACATGGCTGTCTTATGAAAAGAGCAGAATGATCGGTGATCTGGAGCTCATCGGGGAGGACGAAAGGATTTATTTCTGGAAGGGCGACTTTCGGGATCTGCTGTTCAGCCTGCGGCAAAATCCGCGTCATATTCAGGATCATTACGGGATCGAGTTCGACCGCTTTTCAGATGTCTTTCATTTCGCTGCCATCGTAGGTGGACGGGCCAAGATAGAAGGCGACCCGATGGCTGTCGCCCTGGATCTTTCCATCGATGCCGAGTTTTTCTACTGGGCCTGTCAGCATAAGCCGGAACGGGTTCTCTACCCAAGTTCCAGTGCAGCTTATCCCACCAGCCTTCAATCGCCCGATGGAGCGATAGCCCTCAGGGAAAGTGATATTGATTTTGAAAAAAACCTGGGTGTGCCCGACATGACCTATGGCTGGTCGAAACTGACAGGTGAATTCCTGGCCCAGATTGCCGCCAGGCATTATGGAGTCTCAGTGACCTGTATCAGGCCTTTTTCGGGTTATGGCGAAGACCAGGATCTGAGCTATCCGGTACCGGCCATTGCGGCCAGGGCAGCCAGAAAGGAGAACCCTTTTGAGGTATGGGGATCGGGAAAACAGGGACGTGACTTTGTGCACATCGACGATGTTCTCGATCTGGTCTTCATCCTGATGGACCAGGTGTCGGATGGCACTGCCTACAACATTGGTTCCGGTAAACTGACTTCCTTTCTTGATCTGATCGCTGTATTTACCAGTTTTGCCGGTTATAAGCCCGAGATTAAAGCCCTTTTGGATAAGCCTGTTGGAGTGCATTCCCGCTATTGCGACATGCAGACAGTGAAGGAAAGATTTGGATGGATGCCGCGCATCAGCGTGGAGGAAGGCATGCGCAGGGTATATGAGGCAGCCCTGAAGAAGATCTGATCCGGATATGGAGCGAATCGTAGCCTTCGGACCAGGCCCCCGCTTTAAAGGGGGGATTGCCAATTACAATACCTCGCTTGCAAAGGCACTGGAGCGGAAGGAGGATACGGAAGTGCATATCGTATCCTGGACCCAGCAGTATCCGGCCATTATTCCCAGGGATTTTATCGATCGAAAGAGCAAAGTTGACCAGCTTGAGGGCACCCGGATTCATGTGCATTACAGCCTGAATTACAATAGTCCGTTGAGTTGGAAGCGGACCGTTTCACTGATTCGGAGCCTGAAGCCCGACAAGGTAATTTTTCAGTGGGCCATTGCTATTCAGGGGATTCCACTGGCCTATGTTGCCCGGAAGCTGAGGAAGCACGGGATCGCTGTTTTCTTCGATCTGCACTTCGTGGTTCAAAAGGAAAACAGCCGGCTCGACAGGGTGCTCACGAAGCACTGTATTCGTCATGCCGACACCTATATCACCCATTCATTGCAAACCTGGGATGAGCTCAGGGCACTTTTGCCCGGGCGCGATTACCAGCTCTGTTACCAGGAAGATGCAGCCCCTTCCTCCGGCATCCCGGTGTTGAAACTCTACCATCCGGTATATGATATGTTCAGGCCCGATCCCGCTTTCGATGTCGGGGCCTTTAAAAAGGAACTGGGGCTGAAGAAGCATGTCTTCCTGTTTTTTGGCTTTATCCGCAAGTATAAGGGCTTGCATCATGTGATTGAGGCCTTCAACCTGCTGCAGAAAGAAAGAGATGACGTGTCTCTGCTGGTGGTTGGCGAGCTGTTCTGGAATACCCTCGATGACAAGAAGCTTTCGACCCGAATCAAGAACGGTGTATTTGGCCTGGCAAAAAGAATCTTCCTTAGCAGGCAGGACGATGAGAGGAACTACCGGCCGCTTGATCTTGTGGAAAGCTATGGCCTGGAGGACAGTGTGAAGGCCTGTACGGAATTTGTGCCCAACGAGGATGTTCACCGCTACTTTCAGGTGGCCGATGCCATTACCCTTTTTTACCTGACGGCGACCCCCTCGGGTGTGGAGTCGATGGCCTATAATTTTGGCATGCCCATCCTGGCTACTGATGTGGGGCACTTTCCCGAGACCATACGGCCCGGTTTCAACGGCTATCTGGCGAAGCCCGGAGATCCGGTTTCCATGGCCGGGATCATGGCACTTGCGCTGGATTCTCCCATTCCCAGGGAGAATGTCTATGCGACCTCAGCTGAAATGAGCTGGGACAATTATGCTTCCGCTATTTTGAGGCAGAAGGGGACAGCTTCCCGATATACCTGAGCATGGCCCGGATATCGTCGGGATGAAACCAGGTGTAGCGGTCTTCCCGCCTGAACCAGGTCAGCTGTTTTCTTGCATACTTCCGGGTGTTTCTCCTGATCTGGTCTACGGCCTCTTCCAGGCTGGTTTTACCATCCAGAAAACGGAAGAGTTCCCTGTAGCCCACTGTTTTCATCGCGGTGTGATGGCGCAGATGAAGCAGCGCTTTTACTTCTTTCAACAGACCGGCCTCCATCATCTGATCGACCCGGCGATTGATTCGTTCGTAAAGCTGTTCCCGCTCCATGTCGAGCGCCAGTCTTACGATGTCGAAGGGACGGGCTTTTTTCGGCTGGTTCAGAAAGGAAGAGTAGGGGCGGCCTGTTTGCAGCGAAACCTCCAGGGCCTTTAGCACCCGCATGTGGTTCCGGCGGTCGATCCGTTCACAGATTGCGGGATCGAGTACCTGAAGCTGGCTAAACAGGGCATCAAGGCCTTCTTCTTTCAGACGCTCATGAAGTTCAGATCTGAGTTCGGGATCAACGCCGGGCAGTTCGTCTATGCCCTGGCAAACTGCGTCGATATACAGGCCGGAACCTCCAACCATCAGCACATGGTTGTGATGGCGGAACAGCTGATTGAGTCGCTCCAGGACCTCTTCCTCGAACATGCTGGCATTGTAGTATGCGCTAAGCGGGCGGCACTGGATGAAGTGGTGGGGGACCAATGCCAGCTCCTCCGGAGAAGGGACTGCCGTTCCTATGCGACACTCTTTGTAAAGCTGCCGGGAGTCGGCAGAAATAATTTCGGTCGACAGTGCCCGGGCAAGCGAGATGCCGCAACTGGTTTTTCCTACGGCCGTCGGGCCTGCCACAACTACCAGGGTCTTCTTCATCTCAGAAATCCTCCGGCATGCCTTCGCTCAAGAAATCGCTGTCGATATCGTCCAGGGAAATGTTTCCGGGACCATTCAGCGGATCCTCTGCAAGTCCGGACAGCTCTTCCTGTGAATCCGGGTTTTCTTCATCCAGCAGTAAATCGAGCGACAGCTGGGGCGGAGGGCTTCCCCTTTCAGCGGCCACGAAGGGGGTCTTTTTTTCGCTAAGCTCGTCGGCGCTTTCGATCAGTTCGATATAGAAGGCCCGCTCCGAGAAGAAATCGAAAACGTAGATCATGCGGTTATTTACCTCGTCGAGGTAGTCCTCCAGTACGGCCTTGTCCATGGTTGCCGTCTCCAAAGCAGCATCCTGGTTCATGTCGATCAGGGTGATTTCCTGCTGTTTTTCCCAATGCTCATTGCTAATGAAAAAGGAGGAAAGCTGAGAGGCGTCAAAACCGAGGTTTTTCTGGAGGGTTTGGTGAAGCTCCAGAAAGGTGTTGCTGCCTTCTGCAACCACATCCCGGCAGAAATCGGGTATTTCGTCACTGATGACGCGGAAGAGATAGATCATGCCAGTCGACTTAAAAAGTTCATGGTATCGATGCCGTCGGCATAGTCCCAGGGCATGGGGACCTGGCTGTCACCGGGCTTTAGTCCTCCTTCGACAGCTGGGTGCAGCGAAATACAGCACTGAATTTCTTCCGCCCTGCTTTTGAGTACCTTCTTCACCTTTTCAATTTCCGTATATCTTTCGTAAAAAACAACCCCCGGGGGGCTGGCAATGGCACTGTCTTCTTTTAACAGCAGTACACCGTTATCCAGGATCTGATCCTGGTTCATCAGGTATAGTGCACGATGGTAGTCCACATTGTTGGCATATTTGTGATGATGGGCGAGTCCGACGAAACGGTCCAGTACCCCGAGAAGGTTTTTCAGCTCATAGTCTATGGGAATGTAGAGCTTGGTGACATTTCTGCAGCCCAGTCCGAAGTAATCAAAGATGTCGTGACCCAGCAATTCCAGTTCCTGGTCGGTCTCGGTCCCGCTCAGAACAGCGACACTGTTGCGGTTTTTGCGAATGATGTGGGGCATATTTCTGAAATAGTACTCAAAATAGCGCGCACTGTTGTTGCTACCGGTAGCGATTACAGCATCACAAGCTGTGAGCCTGTCTTCGATAAAACAGATCCTGTTGGCCACAGCGGGATTGATGTCGGACAGTATCCCGGCAATGCGGCGTATGAGCCGGTCGTCTTTGCCTGAGGTTTTGACAAGGGCCCGATTTCCCGTAATAAGCACACAAAGCAGATCGTGAAAGCCTACCAGCGGAATATTTCCGGCCAGCACCAGTCCGATGTTTAGCCCTTTTCCCTGCCTGTCGGGCCAGGTATAGGCCTTAAGCCATTTTTCCAGAACCTCGGCCCTCAGCATTTTGGCAATCCCGGAAAGGGCAAGCCGAACAGCCTCATCTGTAAACCAGGGGTTGTGTATATGTTCTTCCCGGATGCAGGCTTCGAAGGAGGATGCGTGTGCCCGGTTCAGTGCCGAGAGTTGAGTATCAGACTCTTCAGATGCTTTGGCATCGAAGGTGTTAGCTGCGAATTGTTGCAGAAAACGGCCTAAGCGGGAAAAGCTTTGAATGGCATCAGTCTTTTTCACCTCTGTTTGTTTTCTTGCCGGATCAGGTTCAGGGCAGAGCCGGCTTTGAACCAGGCAATTTGGTTTTCGTTCATGGTGTGCATGGCTTCAAAGCTTTCTGTGCTGCCATCTGCATGCTGCAATCTGACGCCCACATTTCTACCCGGAGCCAGGTGGGCCAGTCCGACGATATCCAGCTTATCGTCTTCCTGAATGCGGTCATAGTCGCTTTTATCTGCAAATACGAGGGGAAGGATTCCCTGTTTTTTCAGATTGGTTTCGTGGATGCGGGCGAAGGACTTGACCAACACCACTCTGACGCCCAAATGACGGGGCTCCATTGCAGCATGTTCTCTTGAGGAACCTTCACCATAGTTTTCATCCCCGACCACAACACTTCCCATGCCTGCGGCCTTGTATGCCCGGGCCGTTTCCGGTACCGGGCCATAGCTGCCGCTGAGCTGGTTCTTTACCAGGTTTGTTTCGCCGTTAGCAGCGTTCACAGCACCAATGAGCATGTTGTTTGAGATATTGTCGAGGTGGCCACGAAAGCGAAGCCAGGGACCGGCCATTGAAATGTGATCGGTGGTGCACTTGCCACGGGCTTTGATCAGGAGCAGCAGACCATGCAGGTCCTTGTCATCCCAGGGACTGAAGCCTTCAAGCACTTGCAGACGCTCGGATGCCGGGTTTACGACAACTTCAACATGACTTCCGTCGGCAGCCGGTGCCTGATAGCCTGTATCTTCAGCTTCAAATCCACGGGGAGGGAGCTCCTCACCCCGGGGCTCGTCCAGCATGACTTGCTCCCCCCTGGTGTTTGTCAGCATATCCTTCAGGGGATTAAAGTGCAGGTCGCCGGCTATGGCCATGGCCGTTACAATTTCGGGAGAGGCTACAAAGGAATGTGTATTGGGGTTGCCATCGTTTCTTTTGGCAAAGTTCCGGTTGAAGGAAGTGATGATGGAGTTCTTCCTTCCCTTGTCGGCACCATTCCTGGCCCATTGTCCGATACAGGGCCCGCAGGCATTGGCCAGGACTACTCCGCCGATGTCCTGGAACTGTTTGATCAGGCCGTCCCGGTCTATGGTATAGCGCACCAGTTCCGATCCGGGGGTAATGGTAAATTCTGCCGCGGTCTTCAGCCCTTTCTCCTTTGCCTGGGCAGCTACAGAAGCGGCCCGGGTAATGTCTTCATAGGAGGAGTTTGTACAGGATCCGATGAGTCCGACTTCCAGCCGGGCAGGATAGTTGTTTTCTTTAACAGCCTTTGAGAATTCCGAAATGGGCCAGGCCTTATCTGGTGAGAAGGGGCCATTGATGTGGGGCTCGAGTTCTGAGAGATCAATTTCGATGAGCTCGTCGAAGTATTTTTCGGGTTGGGCGTATACTTCGGGATCGCCCCGCAGGTGCCCGGCTATTTTATCCGCTTCCTGCGCCACATCGGCGCGGTCCGTAGCCCTCAGGTAGTCACGCATTTTTGCATCATAGCCAAAAAGGGAAGTGGTGGCTCCGATTTCAGCCCCCATGTTGCAAATGGTTCCTTTGCCGGTACAGGAGATGCTGTCGGCACCTTCTCCAAAGTATTCGAGGATCTTGCCGGTGCCTCCCTTAACCGAAAGGATGCCGGCAACCTTTAGTATTACATCCTTGGCCGAGGCCCATCCGCTGAGCCTTCCGCTGAGTTTTACACCCACCATCCTGGGAAATTTCAGTTCCCAGGGCATGCCGGCCATCACATCCACTGCATCGGCACCGCCAACCCCAATGGCGATCATTCCCAGGCCGCCTGCATTAACAGTGTGGGAATCGGTTCCGATCATCATCCCGCCCGGAAAGGCATAGTTCTCCAACACAACCTGATGGATGATGCCGGCTCCGGGTTTCCAAAACCCAATGCCATATTTATTTGATACGCTGCCCAGGAAATCATAGACCTCCTGATTGGCCTCAATGGCCGTTTTCAGATCGCTCAATGCCCCCTCTTTAGCCTGAATCAGGTGGTCGCAGTGCACGGTGGAGGGAACCGCTGCTTTTGATTTTCCTGCCTGCATAAATTGCAGGAGGGCCATTTGAGCGGTGGCATCCTGCATGGCAACCCGGTCGGGCCGGAAATCAACATAGTCCCTTCCCCTGCCAAAATTTCTCAGCTGTGTTTCATCGAAGAGATGGGCGTAAAGGATTTTCTCTGTAAGACTAAGTGGTTTCTGCAAGATCTGCCTTGCTTTGGTGAGCTTTTCGGGGAGCCTTTGGTAGCTCTCACGAATCATGTCAAAATCAAAAGCCATAGATAAAAAAAGTTAAAAAACTAAATATAGCTGAAAAAGCTGTTTAAGGCTGACACCGCGCAATGTTGTTTGTTCAGTTTTTTTTACTTTTATTATCGCTTAGGTCAGCACCGCCATGAAGTCGAGTATGTTATTTGAGAATCTCAGAATCGCCCTGAAATCGATCAGGACGAATTTGCTGCGTACCATTCTCACTGTCTTTATTATTGCCTTTGGTATTATGGCACTGGTGGGCATTCTGACAGCCATTGATTCGATCAAGCTCAGTCTGACGCAGTCCTTTAGTCTGATGGGGGCGAATACCTTTACGATAGAGTCGAAGAGTATGCGCGTGCAAATCGGGAATCAGTCCTATCGGCGGAAAAATCACGATTTTATCTCCTACAGGCAGGCCCGTGATTTTAAGGAAAGCTATGGCTTACCCGGTCATGTATCTATCTGGACCAGGGCATCGGGAACGGCGATTGTAAAGTACAAGTCCTTTAAATCGAATCCGAATACCAGCGTTTTGGGAGTGGACGAGGACTATTTGCAGACGGCAGGTTTTGAGATCGCCAAGGGACGGAACTTTTCTGCCGCCGATGTAGATAACAACGCAGGCGTGGTGATTATTGGTCATGATATTGCCAGGCAGGCGTTTAGCAATAATGAGAATCCCATTAACCGGTTTATCTCGGTGGGGAGTGGCCGCTACCGGGTGATCGGGGTCCTGGAATCGAAGGGGCAGTCGGGTACAGGCCTCGGGAATGACCGAATATGCATGATTCCATACAGCAATGTGCGGCAGTATTTCTCCAGGCCGAGGATGAGTTATTCGATTAGTGTAATGCCCTCACAGCCCGAGATGCTTGATATTTCGGTGTCTGAGGCCGAAGGAATTATGCGCCAGGTTCGCCGGCTCGATGCACGGGACCAAAGCGATTTCAATATTACCCAGAGTGATCAGCTTGCCAGGATGCTGATTGAGAATCTGAAGCAGGTGACCTTTGCTGCCACTATTATTGGCTTAATTACCCTGATGGGGGCGGTTATTGGACTGATGAATATCATGCTTGTTTCGGTGACTGAACGGACCAAGGAAATTGGTACCCGGAAAGCACTGGGTGCCAAATCAGGAATGATTAAGCGCCAATTTCTCTACGAGGCCATCCTTATTGGCCAGATAGGAGCAGTTGTTGGCATATTGTTAGGAATAGTTATCGGAAATGCTGTATCTTTGGCTATTGGTTCAAGTTTTATTATTCCCTGGAAATGGATTTTTCTGGGAATCGGTCTTTGTTTCGGTGTTGGTGTGATTTCTGGATACTTTCCGGCAGTGAAGGCCTCAAAACTGGATCCGATTTTGGCATTGAGATACGAGTAGATTATTTTAGTTGTAACATGCAGGATCTCTATCTGAAAAAGACATTTAATTCGCCCGAAGTCGAGTTTATTGCTGATACGGGCGAGTTGACCATGGAAGGCCGTTCAATTCCGGAGGATCCCGGTGAGTTTTTTGAACGTCTGATTAGCTGGATTAATGAGTATTTCCTTTCGCCGGTCGAGCGTACCGTCATGACCATCAAGCTGGAGTATATTAACAGTGGTTCGTCTAAATACATGCTCGAACTTTTACGGATTATGAAGATCAACCATGATGCGGGCAAGGATGTCCAGATTAAATGGTATTTCGAGGAGGGCGACGAATCGATCGAAGAGCTTGGTATTCACTTTGAACAAACCGTCCAGATTCCTTTCGAACACATAGAGTACTATTAGTGGAACCCCATATGGCATGGATAGCGCCCGGGTCTGTCAGCTCCGGGCACTTTCTTTTTGGAGGAAGTTTCAGCGCCTGACCTTTCCGAAGCAGACAGATGCCTGATCGTAGAACCGGGGTTTCTTTCCGGGTGTCCCATCGCGCGTGGCCGGCTATTCGGAATGTGACTTGAAATAGACGATTTCATTCTCGAATCCCGTTCTTCGCAAACCGACAGTTTTGATGATCATTTCGAAATAAAAGGGGCTGCCATAATCGATTTGCGGATCAACCTTTAGCAAGTCGTGTGGAAATCTTGCCGAGGCAATCGTGCTTACCGCATTTGCCAGTCCTACTTCATCTCCGCTGGCGATGACCATGACCACATGGTTTTCCGGGCCTCTTTTCTTGCCGATATAAGCGTAGTCGGTCATCACTGTATTTTGATTCAGCCTTGGAAGTACAAAGGTATCTGACACAGAATCTGCTTCATCCAAAAGCTTCATCTGATATACAGAGTCTCGTTCAATCTGAAGATTGAAACTGGGAAGAAGTTTCTCCAGTTTGTATAAGCTTTTTATCGTACCTACGTAAATGATGTTGCTGTTGTTAAAATCTTCCCACTCCAGCTCGGAAGCCTGCTTAATTAGCAATTCTTTTGAGCTGATCCCCAGAACTGAGCTGATTTCAATTGCCGACATAACGACGGCCTTCCTCAGGTAGGTAAACTCCAGCGGCTGCCATTCACGGTAAAACAGCGATGACTTTTCCTCAAATTCCTCAAGATTGTTTATTCTCGAATCCCTGATGAAAATTCTGCGATTCTCCAACTCATGAGACTCATACATAAAGAAATAATCACCAAGAACTAGGGTAGTGGGATCGGATGAATGAGAGAAATCAGACCAGACTGGGTCATTCTGAACCACAGGATGGACATGCTTTCTTAGCTTCCGGTTCTGGAACAGCAGGAATGAAATGACGCCCAGTAAAACAATGAACAGAGAAGAAAGAGCAAGCAATATGAAGCTGTTTTCCCTGGCAATTACCCAGGGATTGCCGGGCTTAACCTCTCTGAATACAACATTGTATCCTCCTTTGGGGATCTCAATCCGTAGTTTATCAGATTTTCCTTCGGTAAAGTAATAGTTCGAAAGCCTCTTCCGGAGATTTACCATACTTACCCTGACGATGGTGTCTTCGGCAGGGGCAAAAGCTGTGTCCTTTTTAAAAAGCTCAATTGCTATGGTCTTTTCCTTCACAGACTTCCCTTCGATTTCAGATTCCACCAAATACTGAAGCAGCTCTGAGTATCTCCTGGATTTCACAAATCCTGAGCTCCTGGAAATCTTTTCAAGTTGAGCAAGTTTGGCTTTTGAGTCAATCATTCCATTTAGTCTGTGGAACAAATGTAGGCTTTGAGGAGGGATTTTCCAATCTAAGGAACCGGCAGTAGTAACAAGGCATTATAGCCTGTGAATAACAGGTGATTAACTGTTTTTATCTTGATTCTCTGTGTTTTCGATAGTAATTTACCCTGGAAACTCAACTATCGTTAAACTACTAACTATGAAAACCAAACGGCCTGAGTTAAAATTGCTGGTCTTGTTACTCTTTTCCCTGATCGTCTGTAACCTCCACGCCCAGGAGGTGAGTGTCAGGGGGCAGGTGAGAAATGCCGAGGACAATGAAGCCATGGTTGGTGCAACCATTGCGGTAAAGGGTAGCAAGAGGGGGACTATTGCTGATTCAGATGGAAACTTCGAGATATTTGCAAGTGGCGAAGACACCCTTGTTTTCTCTTTTATAGGTTTTGCTTCTCAGGAGATCCGGGTGGGGACACAGACATTTATCCGGGTAAATCTAAAGGAAGATATTTCGAGGCTCGATGAAGTTGTGGTCGTTGGCTATGGAAGTCAGAAAAAAAGCGATATAACAGGAACCGTGGCTTCACTATCCGATGAGCGCCTTGAGATGGTTCCCAATGTGAATATTGAGCAGGCACTTCAGGGAGCACTTCCGGGTATTCAGATCACGATGAACGCTGCAGGTGCTTCACCGAACAATTCCATAGTGATTAGAGGCAGAAGCTCGATTCGTGCAAGCAACAGCCCCCTCATCGTGGTGGATGGCTTCCCATACAATGGCCAGCTAAGTGACATCAATGTCAATGATATTGAATCCGTTGAAATTCTTAAGGATGCTTCTGCAGCATCCATTTATGGTTCACGCGGTTCGAACGGGGTAATTCTTGTGACAACGAAAACAGGAGATTTGGGTAAGGCGGAGATTAGCTACGATGGATATTTTTCAGTTCAGGACTATGCCAATTATCCGGATTTTCTCACCCCGGAGGAGTTCTATGATTTCAAAATGCACAGGGATTCCACGACGATGACCCAGACCGAAAGGGACATCTATCAAAACCGAGGATGGTCCGATTGGGCCGATTTGGCTCTTCGGAAAGGTAAGAGCCAGCAACATACCCTGTCCGTTAAAGGAGGCACGAAGAAAACCAGGTATTTCTTTTCTACCGGGATCCTTGACATCAGAGGTTTGGCCATCAATGACGACTATATGCGAATCAACAACAGGGTGAACCTGGAAAGCCGGCTTACCGACTGGCTGAGTGTCGGAACCCGAAGCTCACTCTATTTCACACAAAAGGATGGGCTGGCACCAAGTTTCAGCGGCATCGCCTACCTGAATCCTTTGACGAATGCCTATGAAGAAGACGGCGTTACGCTGGCCATTTATCCCAACCAGGAAAACCCCAATAACACCAATCCTCTCGAAAGGACACTCGTGACCAACCTCGATCGCTCTTACCAGGTGATCTCAAATAATTTTGTAAAGGTGGACATCCCTTTCATTCCTGGTTTAAACTACCAGCTAAATGCCGGAATTCGTTATAAATTCAGTGATGACGCAAGCTACTGGGGCAGGAATACACAATCAGGATTTGAAAACAGGGGAAGAGCTTCCACCGACCGTTCTACCTTCTCCAATGCCACCCTGGAGAACATCATTCATTACACTGCCGAATTTGGAAGGAACCGCCTCTTTGTAACAGGCCTTTACAGCTACGAACATTTTGAAAGCACCTCGAACAGGCTGAAAGCAAATGGCTTTCCTAATGACTTCTTAACCTGGTACTCTGCCGATCAGGCAGAGCTGATCGAGCCTTCATATGGGTATTCCAGAACCAGTCTGATCTCCCAGATGCTAAGAATCAATTACGGATTTGACGAGCGCTATCTCCTCACACTGACAGGTCGCAGGGATGGGTATTCCGGATTTGGCAGTCAGTCGAAATGGGGAGTCTTTCCTTCCCTGGCCATCGGATGGAACCTGGCCAACGAAAGCTTCTTCCCCTGGCCCGGACTGTTCAATGTTCTGAAGCTAAGGGGTTCATGGGGACTGAATGGAAACCAGGCTGTCGGCGCTTACGAAACCTTGTCAAGGCTGTCATCCGAAGACTGGATTTCGGATTCGTCCACCAGGCCCGGCTACAAACCCAGCAAACTTGGTCAGGACAATCTTGGATGGGAATCCAAGCAGACTTTCAATCTGGGACTTGATTTTGGTTTGTGGAAAAACAGGGTATATGGCGACATCAACGTCTTCAAGTCTGCTACCACGGACCTTCTCCTGAACAGGAGCATATCACCTGTGCACGGAATTTCATCGATCACTCAGAATATTGGAGAGGTTGAAAACAGAGGACTGGAGTTGTCATTGACTTCAACCAATGTTTCCTCGGGTGGATTCAGATGGTCCACAACAGGTAATTTGTCTTTCCTGAAAAACAAGATCATCTCGCTCTACGGCTATCTCGATGAGGAGGGAAATGAAATTGGTGATATCGGAAACAATTGGTTCATAGGAGAGCCCATTCGGGTTTACTATGGTTGGGAAGTTCTGGGTGTCTGGCAACTGGAAGAGGCAGAGGAAGCAGCAAAGTATGGGTCGCTGCCAGGTTATGTTAAGCTAAATGACCTGGATCGGGACTATGACATCGATGCAGATGATCGGAAAATTCTGGGACAAAAAGACCCTAAATTCTTGTGGGGACTTACCAACACCTTTGAATACAAGAACTTTACACTGCGTCTGTTCATGCATGGTGTGCACGGAGTGACCAAGCGGAATAGCCTGAAAAATGACAATGTCTGGACCGACATAAGCAGGAATACGACGAAAAAGAACTGGTGGCGGGAGGACAATCCGACCAATGATTTCTACATGAATGCTGAAGATGCCAATAAAATGGGAGGGGGCATTGCGAATTACTATGAAAATGGCAGCTTCATCCGGATTAAAGACATCACGCTCGCTTATGACCTTCCCAGGCCCGTACTAAATAAGCTGGGAATAAAGAAACTACGGATGTATTTCACCGGCAGGAACCTCTTTACGATTACAAAATACGGCGGTATGGATCCCGAGCTAAGCAGTCAGCGCTCCATACCTCTGCAAAAGGAATATGTACTGGGACTAAACTTTGGCCTATAACCACAGATACAGATGAAAACAAGAAGACGACATATTATTCCGACAATTACCTGTTTACTGTCGCTCATGCTGATCAGTTGTTCAGAAGAATACCTCGAGGAAAGTCCTCCCCATTTGATTACTGCAGAAACGCTTTATACCAATTACGATGGATTTGAGGCAGGCCTGAATGGATTGTATGCCCTTGCCAGAAAAGAGCGCCAGGGAAGGTCTGCCAGTAACTACCTGCTGGCCGATATGATGATGAATGGAACAGATAACCTGTTGACCAACCATCGTGACGGCTGGTCGAGAGTGGCAGAAGCCTGGCAGGAAAGGAACAACGCCTTCAATGAGGAGTATGAGTATGTTTTTGAATGGCTGTATGAATTGATTAACGCGGCCAATACGATCATAATCCGGGTCCGGAACCCTGAACTTGATCTTGCAACGATATCGAAAACACATGAAGAGAACAGAAACAGGATTCTTGCAGAGGCAAGCGTGTTAAGGGCCTGGGCTTACCGGCATTTGGCCTACCTGTGGGGAGATGTCCCCATTGTCCTTGATGAGTCCAAAGGATCAAATATCCGGACCGACTGGCAGAGGATTCCGGTAGAGGAGGTCTGGCAACTGGTAAAATCTGATCTCCTTTTCGGAGAAAAGTACCTGGATATTGAACCTGATGTGGAAGGGAAACTCAGCAGGGGGGTTGCTCAGCATTATCTTGCAGAGCTATACCTGGTGCTCGACCAGCCCGACAGTGCCCTTCACTGGGCAAATATGTGCATCAATACCCCGGATTACGAACTGATTAATGGCCGCTATGGCGTAAAGGCAGACGAGCCGGGTGTGCCTTTCATGGATATGTTTTACGATGGCAACTCAAACAGGAGCGAAGGGAACACCGAGGCACTGTGGGTCTGGCAGTATGAATATGAAGCAATTGGCGGGGGAGAAAACATCATGAGGCGCTGGCATATGAGCCGTTACAACGATATCAAGATTGGCGGTGTCACTCCCCTTGAACTAACGGTGGAACGAGGAGGAAGGCCGCGGGCAAGAATGTCACTTACCCAGTTTGCTATCAACCTTTATGAGCCCGGAGATGACCGGGGAAGTTCATTCGCGATCAGGAAGTTTTTCGTACTAAAGGATGAAAATGAAAATGACACCGGCAAGGCAGATAAGCTTCCCGAGGGCTATAGTTTTGGTGATACGATCTGGATGGACTGGAGCGAGCCCATTACTTCAAGTACCCGAAACCGACTCGACTGGCCATATTCGAGGAAGTGGGACTGGGCCAATGAAAATGATGTGACGGCTGCCAGACAATTCAATGACCAGATCTATCTCAGGCTTGGTGAAACCTATCTTCTTAAGGCTGAGGCACAAATGAAACTAGATGATTTGTCGGGGGCAGCAGAAACCATGAACACATTGAGAAGAAGGGCCAATGCATCAGAGATCACAGCAGCCGATGTTACGCTTGATTTTATCCTGGATGAGCGTTCCAGGGAGCTCGCTTTGGAGGAACATCGCCGCTATACCCTGCTTCGGACTGGTAAATGGCTGGAGAGGACTGCCCGGTACAATACCAACGGAGGAGCCCTGATTACTGAAAGAGACAGGCTGTTCCCTATTCCTCAGCGTGTCATCGATGCGAACCTGACCTCTGAAATGTCCCAAAATCCCGGATACAATAACTAATAACACCTTATCCTTTAAACACTATTGCTATGAAAAAACAACTACTATTGACCTCAAGCATTCTGCTGTTGGCATTTACTTTTAACCTGACCATGGGCCAGGCCTACCATTTCAAGGAAGGTTTTGGAGATGAACCTGCCGGATGGACCCTCACGAACACCTACCTGACCTCCAGTTCCGCTAATGTGCACAATGAGTTTGACGGAGCCAAGGCTGTCAAAATGAAAGGCACGGAAAGTGTTGTGCAGACTTCAGCTTATTCAACTGCTGCCGAATTGTCCTACTGGATACTTCCAAAAGCTGAATCAACAACACTGAAAGTGGAGAAAAGCACGGATGACGGGCTCAGCTGGGATGAGCTTGAGTCCTTCGCTCCAAGCAGTGAAGAGTTGGATACTTACCAAAACAGGACGATTGCCATCGACGATGCTTCTGATGCAATCGTGCTCAGATTTACGGCCACCGGTGGTGCAGACGGAGATGCCCTCTTTTACCTGGACGATGTAAGCCTGACGAAAATGGATGCGGGCCCGGCCGATGCTACCCTTGCAGAGATCTCGATCAACGGAGTGGCCTTAGCCTCCTATGATGCAGCTGTTATGAACTATTCGGAAGAACTCTTCTATACCGAGGAAGTAGAAGTGACTGCAGTGGCAAACGCATCCGGAGCAAGTGTTGCTATCACACAGGCAGCGGATATCTTCGGGGATTCAGCTGCAAGGACGGCTGTTATCGAAGTGGTTTCTGAAGATCAGTCGCAAAGCCTTACCTATACCGTAACCGTGGAAATCTCAGACTATCATTTCACCACCGGATTCGAGGACACCGGTGACGGGGTTATGCCCGCCGGTGGCTGGGAAGGTGGATATACCTACACCTCTACAAATATTCCGGGACCCGGTGATCATGGTGACTATCAAGGGGAAGCAGCTCTGAAATTCGTTCGCGGACAGCAGGACAAGGCAGGGTATCTGCAGTCACCAAAGTATCCCAAACTGAAGAGTGTTGGGTTCTGGCTGATGATTGAGGCGCCCGAATCTACAGCCAAACTTAAAGTGGAATCGGTATCCAGTGCAGGCTCTGCTGAACTGGCGACCATTACGGCTGATGAGCTCTCGGAAAGCAAGTGGACCTATTTCTCCTATGACCTTAACGCTGCCGACAGTACCAACATCCTGTTCACTCCAACCCTTCCTGCAGACGGTGACACACGAATCTGGATCGACGACATCAGCATCATGGCCGACAGCAGCCTAGGCACCGGATTTAGTACCTCCGGTATTCAGAATGGTGTGCTTTCAGTTTTCCCCAATCCGGTTTCGGACCAACTGAGGATCGTCTGTCCCGATAAGACCGAGCGCATCTCCTTGTTCAGCACTTCCGGTCAGCTCGTCCATACCATAGACCATCCCGCTGCTGTTGTGGAGCTTAGTATGCAAAACAGAGCCAGTGGGGTGTACATCTTAATGGTAGAAGCCGGAAAAGAATACTATGTCCAGAAAGTAATCCGGAAATAGGCGGTATTGTTCTATGAAAAGCCTCTTTTTAAGTGATACCCTGTTGTTGATATCAGGGTATCACTTAAGTATTGCATCCATGACCATACTATAACACGTAATGAAGAAAGTCGCAGGAGTATTGTGCCTATTGTTGGTTTTCATTGCTGGCGCACTTGCTGAGCAGTATCCTCAGATCGCCAATGTTTACAATCGGAAGATCACCAGTCTGAACGGTAAGTGGAAGTATATTATTGACCAGGGTGATATCGGAAGAAAAAGAGGTTTCTGGTTGCAGGAAAGACCTGAATCAAGATCCGATCTGGTTGAATACAGCTTTGAAACCGCAAGGCAACTGGATGTGCCGGGTGACTGGAATTCACAGTCTGACGAGCTGTTGTATTACGAGGGAAAAATCTGGTACCAAAGAGACTTTTCCTTTAGTCCCGATGAAGAGAAGCGCTATTTCCTCTATTTTGGTGCCGCAAATTACCATACTGAAGCATACCTGAACGGGAAAAGGCTGGGGAGTCACAAAGGAGGTTTCAATCCCTTCAATTTCGAAATCACCTCTTTGTTGCAGGACAAGAATTCACTGGTCATATCAGTCGATAACAGCCGCCATGAAGAACAGGTTCCAACCCTGGTTTCCGATTGGAAGAATTTTGGGGGGATAACAAGGGATGTGCTGATTCTGGAGGAAAATGATTCCTTTATCAGGGATTTCAGCATTCAGCTAAAACCGGGGTCAGGCAATACCATAGAAGCCGGCATTGCACTTGATCGGGCAGTCGAAACCGGAGAAGTTGTCCTGGAAATCCCCGAACTGAATATCAGGGAAAAGATCAGGATTAACAATTCCGACAGGGGATCGGCCAGTTTTGCAGCCGGGAACCTGCTGTACTGGTCCCCCGAACACCCGAAGACTTATGAGGTTCATTTGAGCTGGGGAGGTGCTACACTATCGGACCGGATAGGTTTCAGGACTATTCAAACTTCAGGAACGGACATCCTCTTAAATGGCAAACCCGTTTTCCTCCGGGGCATTAGCATCCACGAAGAAAACCCGTTTACCAGGGGGCGGGTGCATGCCAGAGAGGAAGCACGTATGCTGCTGAACTGGGCCCGTGAACTGGGTTGCAATTTTGTACGGCTTGCACATTATCCGCACAATGAGCATATGATAAGACTGGCGGATGAAATGGGGCTGCTTGTCTGGGAAGAAATCCCGGTTTACTGGGATATTCAATGGGATAGTCCACGCACCCTGAGCCTGGCAAGTGAAATGCTTGATGATCTGATCACAAGAGACCGAAACCGGGCATCTGTGATCATCTGGTCCGTAGCCAACGAAACGGATATCTCTGAGCACAGAAACCTGTTTCTGAGGTCCCTGATCGATCAGGCCAGGGAGAAAGATCCTTACAGGCTGATCAGTGCAGCACTGCTGGCCAATGGAGAGAATCACAATTCCAGGATGAAAGTGGTAAATGATCCCTTCGGCGAATATGTAGATATCATCTCCATAAACCACTATACCGGCTGGTATGGAAGCGCTCTCCCGGATGCACTGAAACAGGTCGATTGGGAAGTTAAATTTGATAAGCCCTTTTTTTTCAGTGAATTTGGGGCCGGGGCCCTTGCCGGCTATCATGCCGATTCGCTTACACGCTGGAGTGAGGAATACCAGGCCTGGTACTACCGGGAAACCCTTAGCATGTGTGAGCGAATCGATCAGTTACGTGGGATGAGTCCATGGATTCTTACAGACTTTCAATCACCCAGGCGTCCCCTGGGCAATATCCAGGATGGATTCAATCGAAAAGGCCTGATCTCCAGTAAGGGAGAAAAGAAGATGGCATTTTATATATTGCAAAACTTCTATTTAAGCAAACAATGAAATTGAGAACAGCAGCTCTGCTCATCATGTGCATACCCGGTCTGGCTTCTTGTGATCAGACCAGCAAGCCGGTTGAAAAGGAGCCCTTTGCAGAACAAATCTACCATATTGACAGTCAGGCCGATTTTGATAAGTATACCAACTATGAATTCCCACCTGCATCCAAAGTCCTTTTTGCTGCAGACGCAGAATTTGAAGGCCAATTCATCCTTCGCGGATCCGGTACTGCCGAATCTCCAAACCTCTTGTGCGCTTATGACCGGGGAACGGGAGAAGTGCTGAGGGAGTGGACTGACAGAAAGCCGGTAATAAACGGATCGGGAAATGTGCAATCGAGTCTGCTGCTGGAAAACGGCTCATTTTGGGAAATCAACAACATTGAGCTTACCAATACAAACGGCAGCAACGGGAACCAGGGGGACATCCTCGGTATCTGTGTTATTGCCGAAGATGTGGGACTGGTTCAGGACCTCAGTATCCGGAACTGCTACGTTCACGACGTAAACGGCAAGGTGGGAGGGAAACAAACAGGAGGAATTCATGTTTACGTCAGAGGTAAGAAGGTGAAAACCAAATTTCACCGTCTTTTAATTGAAAACAACCATATCAGTCATGTGGGCGGAGTAGGTATTGCCAACCAGTCGAGCTGGGGAAATATTCAAAGTGAGAGCTATCATCCCTGGACATATATGGCCATCAGGGGGAATCTGGTTGAATACACCGGCAGAAATGGCATTATTGTGCGTTATTCACGTGACCCTTTGGTAGAGTACAACGTTCTGGCCTACAATAGCCTGTTCGACACCGGCCATAGTGTATTTAATTTCAACACCATTGGTTGCATTGTCCAATACAATGAAGCATATGGAAACACCAGCGACAACCCGGATGACATTGATCACGGTGGATTTGACGCAGACTGGAATTCCAGAGGAACAATCATCCAGTACAACTACAGCCATGACAACAACTGGTTTTGTGGCATCATGCGCAGAAAGGTAAACACTGACATTACCATTCGCTACAACATCAGTCAGAATGAACTCTTAGGAGCCTATATATACGGCTTCCCGGGTGATAAGGGCCTGAAGGACGTCAAGGTATACAACAACACACACTTTTTTGGCAGGGGGAAAGGCAGCAAGGTCTTTGTTTCGGCCGGGAAAGTACGAATCCCCACAGAGACGGCGTTCAGAAACAATATCTTTTATTTTGAAGATCAGGCCGATTGGGGATTTGATCCGGATCAGACTTGCATCCTGGAGAACAATCTATTCTATAATGTTGCACCCAAAGGGAGTAACTATGTGACCAGTGATCCCTTGTTTGTCAGCCCGGGTACAGGGGGAACCCGAATTGATATGAAAGATCCTGACAGGCTTTCAGGATACAGGCTTCGGGATGGCTCCCCGGCCCGGGGGGCAGCTAAGCTCATAGAAGACAATGGTGGTCAGGATTTTGGCGGAAATCCCCTGCCCCCTGACAAGATCAATATCGGTGCCTGGTAAAAGAAGAAGGGCGGCTCCTTTCCGGACCGCCCTTCGGTGTTATGGCTATGAACGAAGTAAGACGTGGGCTTAGGCCTTGTCTACGGCGTTCATGTGAAGTATCAGTTCAACAACCTTGGTGGAGTATCCCCACTCGTTGTCGTACCAGCTAACAACTTTGACAAAGTTGTCGTTCAGGCCAATACCGGCACCGGCATCGAATACCGAAGTGCAGGACTCGCCCACGAAATCGTTGCTTACGAGGGCTTCCTCGGTGTAAGCAAGAACACCCTTCAGTTCGCCCTGGCTGGCTTCCTTCATTGCTGCGCAGATGGCTTCGTAAGAAGCACCTTTCTCCAGACGTACAGTCAGGTCAACTACAGAAACATTCGGGGTGGGAACCCTGAAAGCCATACCTGTGAGTTTGCCATTCAGCTCGGGAATAACTTTTCCAACAGCCTTGGCAGCACCGGTGGAGGAGGGGATGATGTTTTGTCCGGCTCCACGACCACCGCGCCAGTCTTTCATGGAAGGACCGTCAACGGTTTTTTGAGTGGCAGTGGTGGCATGTACGGTGGTCATCAGACCTTCCACGATTCCGAATTTGTCGTTCAGTACCTTGGCTACGGGAGCCAGGCAGTTGGTGGTACATGAAGCATTGGAAACAAAGTTCATGTCGGTGGTGTATTTCTTCTGGTTTACACCCATTACGAACATTGGGGTATCGTCTTTGGAAGGAGCAGACATGACCACTTTCTTGGCACCTGCATCGAGATGACCCTGGGCCTTTTCTTTGGTCAGGAACAGACCGGTCGATTCCACAACGTATTCAGCCCCAACCTCGTTCCATTTCAGGTCGGCGGGATTTTTCTCGGAAGTAACCCTGATGGTGCTACCGTTTACTACCAGGTTGCCGTCTTTTACATCCACTGTTCCGTTGAAGCGTCCGTGAGTAGAGTCATATTTGAGCATGTATGCAATGTAGTCTACGTCGATCAGGTCGTTGATTCCAACTACCTCCACTTCGGGTGTGTCAGCAGCTACCCTGAAAACCAGTCGCCCAATGCGGCCGAAACCATTAATACCAACTTTAATTTTTCCCATGATTTTTGTGATTAAGTGATTACAATAAATGCTGTTTTTGAAATAACAGGACTGCGAATTTAGTCAATTATCTCAAATCGGCAAAACCCCGGAAGAACCAAATTCTTCGATGCTTAAAAACCCTGATAGCCTGTATTTTCCATTGCCTCTTTCCGCTCCTTTCTTCGGGTCCTCCCGGACTTTGCGCGGGCGGCTTCACTAATGTCGATCACCCGGCCAAAGCGATAGGCCACAGAGAGGTTGAAGAACAGGAAACGATTCGATTCAGTGGCCATAATGGGAACCGCTTTGGGGTAAAGGGTGAGGCAGAGCCCTGCTTCCAGGGCGTGGATGGCTGCATCCTTCTCACTGTATTCGAAGCTCAGTCCCGTTTTTGCGCTCAGCCCGGGTAAAAGACCGAGTTCACTGAAGCCCATGAAAAACGGCCCCCGGCCCCCGATATTCTGCTGGTGGTATGCGAGATCAAATTTCCGGTTTTCATAGCCCATCGAATACCCCATGCTATTGAAGTTGTGAATCTCGTAGTAGATGGGCTTTAAAAAGCCAAGTGACAGCCCCCCGGCATAATAAAAGCGTACCGAGATCCCGGTCTTGTCGATCTTCCTGAACAATTCCCGCTGCCAACCCGCGTAAGCCTTAAGCTCCCAGAAAAGATTCTTTTTGCCATAGACGTATTTACGGGTTTCGTAATTGCTGTAGGCAATGGTTGTCTTTACTTCTTTCGGATGCTTTGTGTAACTGAATTCGCCATCCAGGATGAACTGGTTTCGTGCGTTTCTCCAGAAGCCATAACGGTAGTTTAGTCCGAAACCATTTGAATTGAGGGAGATTGCGTAAGAGCTTTCATTTCGGAACAGCATCCGAACCTGGTCATCAATCTCGCCCTGGGCCCGGGTGGCCTGAGCAATGAGCAGGAGCAGGAGCATGTATAGGGACGGGCGCCTCATCGTGTCCAACAGTTTCTTGTTCAAAATTAAGGAAATCTGCGGGCAATGCAGGGTATGGGCAAAAAAAAGATTTACCACAGGGGTAAATCTTCAGCCTTTCACCACGGGGCAGCGAAGTGCTAACCAACTTGCTCACTGGGCTCTGTATCAATCTGGCTGTAAGCCGGACAGGCCTCCTTATTGCAGGAAGTCATGATGATTCCAAGGGCAAAAATGAGTACGACTATGATCGCTGCTTTTTTCATGGCTGTATGTTTTCCACTGTTAAGCTACAAATATAAAAGGATATCTCAAAAGAAAAAAACTCCTGTTCGTTTCTAAGTGTCGACAGGGGGTGAAAAAGCCGGGCCGGCCCCAGGTATTCCTATTGATTCATAAAGCCCTGCTTTTCTAATGTATTTAGTAATGCTCTGGAGAAGTGGATGTTATCTTCTTTTTTATAGCGGAGGTCGGTAAATACCTGTGCCAGGCTCTCCTTCTCATTCTCTTTGACGAACCCGATATTCTCCCTGATTAATTCTTTTTCCCTGTAAAGCCTGTCGATGTCGTCCTTTCCGTAGTCCTTGTATTTTTCGTAGTGGACCACTGCATCCAGGGGCAAACGGTCGCTTAGTTCGGGTGCCTCGTCCGGGTATCCCACGCTGATTGTGGTTACGGGAACAACTCCCCGGGGAAGCTCAAGAATCTCAATAATTCTATCGGCCATGTAGGTGGTGGTGCCCAGGTAGCAGATTCCCAGCCCTTCACTTTCCGCCGCAACGCAAACATTCTGTGCTGCCAGCAGGGCGTCAATGGCCGCTGTAAAAAAGGAAAGAAAATTGTCGTATCCGGGTTCTGCCTTGCGTTGCCGGCACCAACGACTGAAGCGGTTGAAATCGGCGCAGAAGGTAATGATGACCGGGGCCTGTTTTATCATCTCCTGGTTGAAGTGGCAGGGCGAGAGGGCGTCTTTGATGCGCTGTTCCCGGGTAACCACCATCGAATAGACCTGCATATTGCCGGTGGTCGATGCCCGGGTTCCGGCCTCCAGGATGCGGGTCAGGGTTTCCTGCGCAATGGGGGCGCTCTTGTATTTTCTGATTGAAACGTGCTTGCTGATGCCGTTGTACATGTGCTTAGGATTTGCGGCAAAGGTAGGGAATATCCCTGTGTGGCAGAGCAGTTCGAAAAACATGTTTGACTAAGGGGCTTCCCATTTCCGAAATGACTATTTTCACTCACTCGGAATGACTATTTTTCACTCACTCGGAATGTCGATACCAGACTAAATACCTAAGACTATGAAATACAACAAACTTAGCTCAAGGAGGCTTTTGCCGCTCTTCCTGTGTTTTTTATTGGCAACACCTTCGTTTGCTTTAGCGCCGAAGGAGAAAAAAAGGGATAAGGAGGAAAAAGAGACTGAAGCACTTATTGACGGAGACCGGCTTTCCGGCCTTAAGTGGCGGAGCATCGGCCCGGCCATGACCTCGGGACGAATCGCCGATTTTGCGGTCAATCCGAATTGTCACAGTGAATGGTATGTGGCTGTAGCCTCCGGGAACCTTTGGAAGACGGTCAACAACGGGACAACCTTCGAGCCGGTTTTCGACAAGTATTCATCCTATTCGACCTCGGTGATTACGATGGATCCCGGCAATCCGAATGTGCTCTGGCTGGGGACAGGGGAGAACAATCACCAGCGGGCACTCGGCTATGGAGATGGGGTGTACAAGTCGGAAGACGGCGGTGGTTCCTGGAAGAATATGGGCTTGAAAGAATCCCGTCAGATTGGGGGCATCGTGGTCGATCCCCGAAACGGCGATGTAGTCTATGTCGCCGCAGAAGGGTCGGTTTGGGGACCCGGTGGTGAACGGGGCTTGTATAAGACTGAGGACGGGGGGAAAACCTGGAAATGCGTGCTGGAAATTAGTGAGCATACGGGGGTGAACAATGTGGTGATGGACCCTTGTGATCCGGATCTGCTTTATGCCACCAGTGAGCAGCGACGCAGACATGTGTACAGTAAGATTGGCGGGGGACCCGAATCTGCGGTTTACCGTTCGCATGACGGGGGAGAGAACTGGGAGAAGATCATGAAGGGATTGCCCGAGGTTCATCTGGGAGGCATGGGGATTGCCGTGTCTCCGGTCGATCGCAATGTTGTTTATCTAATCGTTGAGGCTGCAGAAGGGAAGGGGGGCTTTTACCGATCAACAGACCGGGGGGCTTCCTGGAAAAGGATGAGTGACCATGTCTCGAGCGGACAGTATTACAATGAGATTTATTGCGACCCCCTGGATGTGGACAAGGTTTATTCCATGGAAACCTATTCTCATGTGACGGAGGACGGGGGGAAGACCTGGAGAAAGCTTGGTAACGACAACAGGCATGTCGACGACCATGCCATCTGGATTGATCCGGACGATGGCAGCCACTTTCTGATTGGGGGAGATGGCGGCATCTATGAGAGCTTTGATGGGGGCAAAAGCTATCAATTCAAATCGAATTTGCCCGTGACCCAGTTTTACAGGGTGGCTGTGGACAACAGCAAACCATTCTACAATGTTTACGGGGGTACCCAGGACAATAACTCGCTTGGCGGGCCATCGATGAACAGGAGCACAGACGGTGTTAGTTCAGAGGAATGGAAGGCGCTTTTGGGTGGTGATGGTTTCTGGGCAGCAGCCGATCCGACCGATCCGGACATCGTCTATTGCGAATACCAGTATGGAAACATGTTCAGGCACGATAAGCGGAGTGGCGAGAACATCAGCATTAAGCCTCGTCCGCGGCAGGGGGAGGAAACGTATAAATGGAACTGGAATGCCCCGCTTGTAATTAGTCACCACAGTCCTACACGCCTCTATGCCATGGCGAATAAGCTCTTTTGCTCCAATGACAGGGGCAATACCTGGGAAGTGATCAGCGAAGACCTGACTACCGGCACCGACCGCAATTCCTGGCCTTTGATGGGGCAATACTGGAGTTACGATGCAGTGGGAAAAGATGTGTCTTCCAGTCAGTGGGGCACAGGTGTTGCCTTTAGTGAGTCTCGTTTGAACGAGGACCTGCTTTATGCGGGAACAGACGATGGGGTGATTTCAATCAGCAGCGATGGCGGAAAGAGCTGGGAAAAGATCCGCAGTTTTCCGGGCATCCCCGGGTATTGCTATGTGAGCGATCTGCTTGCCGACCGCTTTGACGAGCAGGTGGTTTATGCCAGTTTTGATAACCGGAAGCGGGACGATTTCAAGCCCTATATTTTGAAGAGCAGGGACCAGGGAAAGAGCTGGGTGCCGATTACCGGAAACCTGCCCGAAAACGGAACAGTGCACACACTGGCCCAGGATCCCGTGGTTCCGGGCCTGCTTTTTGCGGGGACTGAATTCGGTGTTTATTTCAGTCCCGATGCAGGGAAAAGCTGGACTAAACTGGGTTCGGGCCTTCCTACCATCAGTGTTCGGGATATGGTTATTCAGGAGGAGGAAAACGACCTTGTGCTGGCTACTTTTGGGAGGGGGCTTTACATACTCGACAATTACAGCCCCTTGCGGGAGCTGGCAGAGAACCCTTCCATCCTGGACAAGAATGCCCATGTGTTTTCTGTTGCCGACGCCCTGATGTATGTGCAGACCGGTGGAAAATACGGCCAGGGTTCCAGCTTTTTCAAGGCAGCGAATCCAGGATTCGGAGCCTGTTTTACCTACTACCTGAAGGAGCTTCCAGGGGGGCTGAAAGAGCGTCGGCAGGAGAAAGAAAAGGAATTGTTTGAGGAGAAGGCCCCGATTCCGCAACCCGACAGGGCCCAGCTCCGTGCCGAAGCGACAGAGACGGATCCTTACCTGGTTTTTGTTGTCAGGGATGCCAAAGGGAAGCCTGTACGCAAGCTCTATAAAAAGGCTTCCAAGGGTGTTGGACGTATTCACTGGGACTTGCGTTACAGTGGCTTTGATGCGCTTTCGGCTCCATCTTCCGCTGAGGATGAGTTGGAAAACTCCACGCCGGGCTTACTGGCCATGCCAGGCGACTATAGTGTGGAACTGTACCTGGTAGCTTCCGGGGAGGTAGTCAGCTTAAGTGAGGCACTTCCTTTTAAGGCCCGCTTGTTGAACCAGACCAGTTTGTCGGAGCAGGACATACAGGCTTTAAATGCCTTTCAAAGCGAGGTGTCGGAACTGTCGAGGGTAATGACCGGAGCAAGGGCGCTGGCCAGGGAGCAGGACCTTAAGCTGAATACCCTGCTTCGGGTGATCCGGCAAACCCCGGGTACGGGAGAAGAAATCTTTGGAAGGCTGCTTTCGCTTGAGCGAGAGGTAGAGGATGTCCTTTACACGATGGAAGGCCCCAGGGCACGCGCCTCCTGGGAAGAATTGCCCCCGATGGACATGCCCCTGAATCGTCGCCTCAATATTTTGGTTCGTACCCACTGGTCCTCGACTTCGAAATTGACCGGTACTGAAAGGGAGCAGCTTCGCATTCTGAAGGAAGAATTTCCTCCCGTCTTACGAAGGATTGAGAAGACTGCCGCGGAAATTGAGTTACTGGAACAGGATTTGGAAAAGCTGAAAGCCCCCTGGACCCCCGGTCGGATTCCGGCATTGTTTTAAGGATGTGGTTGAAGCCTGCTGAGAGCGGGTGCCATCCATTTCCGGCAGCTCATTGCTGCAAATCAGGCATGGAGAGGAAAGGAGGGGCCGTTTCTTGTCGAAGAAACGGGGGGAATTACGTGCTTTTGCCCGGTGAATCTCCTGCTTATGTAAGGGAAACAACGCAGGTGGAGGATTTTTAATTTCAGGGGATACCCCTCTATTTCGAACCTGAGTCCTGCTATACATTTGTATGCAAAGATTAGCCATCAGGACGTTCTCAGCTACAAGACTTAGTTAGCAATAGGGGTTAGCAACCGTTTTAGGTTTAGTTAGGTTAGGGAAGCAAAGTGCAGCTTTGCACCGCGTTTCAACAGGAAAGGGCTGTCCTGCCAGGGGCAGCCTTTTCATTTAAGGTCCATTCTGAAATCGAGTCCAAGGCTGTCGGCAATTTCCTTCAGATCCTTCTGAATGGGCACAAGTACATCGATTCCCGTCTTTCTTAGTCTTTCCTCACTTTCCCTCTCCGGGTCACCGGGAATGAGGACCTTTTTAGAAGCATCGGCCGGCCGGGCAGCCCTGAAGGTTTCGATCCACTGGTCCATTCTGGACTTAAAGTCCTCGGCCTTTTGAAAGGCATCTATGCGCATGGCACCGAAGAAGTGACCTGTGCCTTCACCTACTTTTTCATCTTTAACGGGCAGGTAGGCGACCGATGGCGGACAGAACGGCCCGAAGTTGGCTCCGGAGAGAACAGCAGAGAAGATGTCGACAACGGCACTCATGCAATAGCCTTTATGGCTTCCCATTTCCCTGGTTCCTCCCAGGGTGAGCATTGCACCGCCTTCCCTGATAATATCGGGATCGTCGGAGGCTTGCCCTTCCTTGTCCTGGACATAGCCAAAGGGCACTTTTTCACCCTTTTTGCTGGCTACAGCAAGCTTCCCTCTGGCTATCGGAGTTGTTGCGAAATCGGCTACGAAAGGCGGATGAATGCCTGCCGGTACGGCTACGGCAATGGGGTTTGTTCCCAGCATACGGGATAGCGAGAAGGTAGGGGCCACGAGGGGATTGGCGATGGTCATACAGATGCCGATCATGTCTTCCTTCAGGGCCATCATGGCATAATAGCCCGCAATTCCATAGTGATTGGATCCCCGGGTCGAAACCCAACCGGTTCCTGCCTTCCGGGCTTTGTCTATGGCAATCTCCATGGAGCGTGTGGCGGCAATCATTCCAATGGCTCCGTCGCCGTCCACTACTGCAGTGCTGGGAGATTCATGTACAATTCGCACATCCGGATCAATGTTGATTCGTCCGGCTTCCCAGAGTTGAAAATAGTCCTTGATGCGAATCATGCCGTGACTGGCATGCCCGCGGAGTTCGGCAGCTATGAAGACCCTGGTGATCTTTTCAGCATCGGACCGGCTGCAGCCCATCTTTTCAAATACACCGGATGTAAAGTCCTCCAGATATGAAACCTCGTACATTTTGTTGCAGTTTTAGGACAATGGTTTTCTGACCAGCTTGGCAGCAGATGCCTGGGCGGTGGGCATGATCAGCATGTCGTTGATATTTACATGGGGCGGACGGGTGACTGCATAAAGAACTGCATCGGCAATGTCCTCGGCATGTAAGGGATGATAGCCTTCATAAACTTTTCTGGCCCTGTCCTCATCTCCCCGGAAACGCACCAGACTGAATTCGGTATCGACTGCCCCCGGACAGATTGCGCTTACCCTGATTCCGTAATCGACGAGATCGAGCCGCATGCCCCGGGTGAGGCCTTCAACAGCAAATTTGGTGGCATTGTACACATTCCCGTTCTCATAGGCCTCCTTTCCGGCGATGGAGCCAATGTTAACAATATGGCCGCTTCTGCGTTTGACCATGCCGGGTGTAATGAGCCGGCTGATGTAAAGCAGTCCTTTGATGTTGGTGTCGATCATTTGTTCCCAGTCATTCAGGTCGCCTTCATGAATCGGACCAAGTCCGGCTGCAAGTCCTGCGTTGTTTATCAGGACATCAATCTTTTGCCAGGGACCGGGAAGCTGTGCGATGGCTCTCGCCACCTCTTCATTTTTTCTGATATCGAAGTTCAGGGAAAGGACCCCGGTCTTGTGTTCCTGCCGGAGTTCATCCTCCAACTCTTTCAATTTGTCGGCTCTGCGGCCGGTGACAATGAGGTCGAACTGATTTTGGGCCAGCAGCTGTGCTGTGGCACGACCAATGCCTGCCGTAGCGCCCGTTACAAGTGCAATGCGCTTCATGGGACTTTGCTTTCGGGCAAATGTAATATATTTGTCACAAAGCCTCATGAATTATGGACCTGAATGATGCTGCACTAAAAGAGCGGGCTCTTTCCTATCTGACACAGGACGAGATTTATTCCATCGGTTCGATGCTGGGTCGGGACCCGAATCCTTTTGAGTTAAATATGTTTGCCGCAATGTGGTCGGAGCATATTTCCTACAAGAGCTCTATTAAATGGTTGGAGGAGATGCCCCGCAAAGGGGCCGGTGTGCTGGTGCAGGCCGGTGATGAGAATGCCGGGGTGATCGACCTGGGTGGAGGGCTGGCCTGTGTGGTAAAGATGGAATCGCACAATCATCCGGTTGCGGTGGACCCCCGGCAGGGAGCTGTAGGGGTCGGGAACATCTACCGGGATCTGATCAGCATGGGGGCGGAACCAGTAGGACAGTTGAACATTCTTCGTTTTGGGAACCCCATAGAGAAGCAGGTCAGGGAAATGTTGAACGCTGTTGTCGGAGCCCTGGGGTCCTATTCCAACAATTTCGGAGTCCCGGTTGTGGGGGGTGAGATTCTGTTTGATGAAAGCTACAGGCTCAATCCCCTGGTGAACATGATGGGAGTGGGCATCGTGAAGAAGGACAAGCTCCTGCGCTCGGTCCTGGGTATGAGCGGACAGCAGGTGATTTTGCTGGGAAAGAAGATTAGTGGAAGGGGGGTGCATGGTGCAGGTTTTGCATCGAAGGCCCTGAAGCATATGGGAGAGGGGCAGATGGTTCCCGAGTCGCAGATTGCCGATCCCGCAGGAGGGAAGATATTGATGGACTGCCTCCATGAGATGAATGAGGCCGGACTGATTTCCGGTATGCAGGATGTGGGTGCCGGGGGCATACTTTGTGCAGCAGCAGAAATGGCCAGTGGAGGTGGAAAAGGGGTGACCCTGCATATCGATCGCATGCCACTCTTAAGGCCCGATTTGGATGCCCTGGCCATCTTGCTTTCCCAAACCCAGGAGCAAATGCTCCTTTCTGTGGAAACCGAGAGCCTGGAAGAACTGGTCAGGATTGCAAAGCACTGGGGCCTTGATTGCCAGAGTGTGGGAGAGGTAAATACCAGTGAGCGGATTCAGGTCTTTCAGGGGGAGAGCCTGCTGGGTGATTTACCCGTTCATTTGCTTGTGCGTGGTGGAGGGGCCCCCGTCTATATCAGGAATATGAAGGCCAGGGATAAGGCCATTCGCAGCATTTCGGCCGAGGAGGTACCAATGCCCGGGAACCTGAAAGACATTGCCCGGCGCATGATTTCCCTGCCCAATATTGCTTCACGCCGCTGCATTTATGAGCAGTTCGATACCATGGCGGGCTTGACGAATCTGAGCCTTGAATATGCCTCCGATGCGGGAGTAGTGGCCGTTGGCGATGGAGGCATGGCACTGGCAATGAGTGTAGATGGCAATTCCCGCTATGGGCGGCTGGAAGCCCGTAAGGGAGCGATGATTGCTGTGGCAGAGGCTTGCCGGAACATTATTTGTTCCGGTGGTCGTCCCCTTGCACTGGCCGATTGCCTGAATTATGGAGATCCTGCCGATCCTCATGTCTATCACGATTTCGCGGAAAGCGTGAAGGGAATAGGGGAGGTTTGCCGCAGCATGGGCATCCCTGTGGTTGCAGGGAATGTTAGTTTTCACAATCTGACACAAAACGGAAATGAGCAAGCCTCGGTTATTCCGACCCCGGTCATAGGCATGGTGGGTGTGCTGGATTCCACCGAGCAGTTGATGACGGTGAACTTCAAGCAGAAGGGAGATATGATCTATTTGCTTGGACGCTCCGACAATGATATTTCCTCCTCCGAGTACCTGTCGGTTGTTCATCTGATAAATGAATCGGCGGCTCCCCGTTTCGACCTCGACTACGAGATGAAGATGCAGGGCATTCTGGCTACGCTGATCAGAGATGGCCTGGTGAATTCGGCCCACGATGTTTCGCTTGGGGGCCTGTTTGTTACCCTCGTAGAAAGTGCCTTACCCGGGGGGCTTGGGTTTGATGTAACTTCGCCGGCCGAGATCAGGGGCGATGCCTTTCTTTTTGGGGAGTCGCAAAGCCGCGTTGTGGTGAGCGTGTCGCCGGAGCATGAAACGGCCTTTTTGGATTTCATGATGGAATCGGGACTGCATTTCTCAGCCCTGGGCCATGTTACTAAGGAAGAATTGCGCATCGATGATGTGTCTTTTGGTTTTATTGCCGATTATGCCAGGGACTTCGACAAAGCACTTGAACATCTGTTAGCTGCCGAGGCTGGCTAAAATACTAATTCCCGTTTTTCCCCGTTAAAAGCTATAATGAGACCCCCCCTTTTTACCCTGGCCCTGCTCTTTTTAATGAGCGCCGTTTATGGGCAGGTTGAACGCCCCAGGAATCTGAGTGCTTTCGATTTAAAACCTCTTCACTTCGGTTTTACCATAGGATTCAATGCCATGGATCTTGGTTTCGTGCGCAACTATCAGGCCGATCAATTTGTTTATGCCGACCTCGATAAGGTGCTTCCGGGATTCCAGGTGAGCATTGTCTCCGATCTGCGACTAAACCGGAACTGGAATCTCCGTTTTTTACCGGGAATTAGTTTTGGCTCCAGGGAGATTGTTTTTTACGAGGATCCCAGGACGAGCCCTGGATCGGCACTTGTGGAGCTTCCCGAGGTGGACAACCCGGTCAGGCTGGGGCCCAGTAATCTTGACTTTCCCCTGCACCTGAAGTACAGATCGAAACGCAGTAACAATTACCGGCCCTATCTGGTGGGCGGTTTGAATTTTCGTTACGACATGTCGGCCAAGAAGGAATATGATGGCGAATCGGATGAGTATCTGAAATTTAAGCCGGCTGATCTTTTCCTGGAGTTTGGGTTTGGGATTGACACCTATCTGCGTTATTTTAAGTTTGCCCCGGAAATCAAACTGGCTGTGGGTTTGCGCAACATCCTTGCGGATGAAGGAAGGATGCCCCATCCCGAATTTGTGAATTCACTCTCGCGTGTGAATTCCTACATGGTGATGCTCAACTTTCACTTCGAATAGGAGCCTTCGTCTGCCGGGCCAGTTCCGCACTTACGATGGCCACAGCAGATGCGATGTTCAGGGATTCTGATCCCCCTTCCATTCCGGCATAGGACGGGATGGTAATGCGCCCGTTCAGCCGGTTTGAAAGGGCCTGGTCCAGGCCATGGGACTCGCTTCCAAAAAGGATGAGTGGGGCCCGTTCAAGGGGCGTCTCGAAGAGATTTTCACCCTGCAGGTAGGTGCCGTAAACGGCCCTGCCATCTTTCTCGCATTGTTTCAGGATCTGATCCAATTCCATGTAGTAGAGCTTAACCCGGAAAATGGCGCCCATACTGGCCTGGACCACCTTGGGTGACCAGGCATCGGTTGATCCGGGTGTGCAGACGAGGTGCCGGATCCCAAACCAGTCGGCAGTGCGGATAATGGTTCCCAGGTTGCCGGGGTCACTGATCTCGGAAAAAGCCAGCAGGGCTTCGTTTTTCAGGGTCGCAGCTTCCATCGCATATTCAGGGATGCCTACCAGGGCGAGTACGCCGGGCGGACTCACCAAAGCGGAGATCTTTCTCATCTCTCCCGTTTCAATGATTTCTGCTTTCAGGCCCGCAGCCCTGCAAGCTTCCTTGTTTCGCTCAGCCCATTCTGCACTGGCCAGGAGCCGATGAACCGACCAGTAGCTGCGATTGGCCCGAATCAATTCTTTCACCATTTTTTCGCCCTCGACCATGAACAGGCCATGCTGCATTCTGAATTTCTTTTTCTGCAGCGAGCGGATGAGCTGAATGGCAGGTTTTGAGAGCATGGTAAGTCTGTTGTATCCTGCAAAGATGGAAAAACTTTTCCCTGCAGTAAAATTTGTATTTTTGCCTTTCAATCGCCTGAATTTGCGTCGCGGGATTCTTTACATATTGCCCCTTTTAGCCTTGCCCGCTCTCTTTTCCTGTCGTGCTACGCGCTATGTGCCGGAAGATGCCTATCTGTTAAAGCGCAATGAAATCGAGATTGAGGAGGGGGATTTCGAGCGCAAGGAACTGACGAACTACATTAAACAAAAACCCAATAAGCGCATCTTTTTCTGGCGCTTTTATCTCTCACTCTACAACCTGTCTTCACCCCATAAGGACAATGGCTTTCACAACTGGCTTCGCGATATCGGAGAACCCCCTGTTGTTTATGATCCCGATCTGAAAGACAGGACAAGAGAACAATTCTATCTCTATCTGCGCAACAAGGGCTATTATCATGCCAGCGTGACCGATACCACGCTCTTTCGAAATAACCGGGCTTGGGTAAAGTACAGGATAAAGACGGGGCAGCCTTACCGGATCAGGGATATCAGCTATTTCTTTCACGACGGGGACATCTCCCGCATGGTGCTGTCCGATACGGGAAGCAATGCCTTCAGGAAGGGGGAACCCTTCGATGTAGATGTGTTACAGAAGGAACGGCTGAGGATTGAAACCCTTTTAAGGAATCGGGGGTATTACAAGTTTTCAAGGGATTTTGTGTATTTTGAAGTGGACAGTGCCCTGAACAGTCTTGAGGTTGATATTACCCTGGGAATCAGGAATTATCCTCGTCAGCTGCCCAATGGTCATGTGAGGCATGGGGTGCATCCGGTTTACCAGATCAGGGATGTTTACATGCAGACCCTGGATCGGGGACTCGGTCCTGCCGGTGAGAAGAAGACAGCAGGACTTGCAGATACCCTGGTTTTTGACAGTATTCACCTTCTGAGCCGGGGGAAGCCTGCAGTGAGGCCCTCTGTTCTCACGCAGAAAAACTACATCATTCCCTCCGCTGTCTACTGCCTTTCGGATGTGCAGCGGACCTACAGAAACCTGTCGGCATTAAGTGCCCTGAGCACTGTGGATGTGCGGTTTAAAGAGTTAAAGGATGAGCCGGGAGTGTTGGATTGCTATATGAAGCTGATGCCGGCCGTTCGTCAGTCCTACACGGTTAAGCTCGAGGGGACAAACTCCGGTGGCAACATAGGCGCAGGAGGGAACTTCATCTACCAGCACAAGAATCTCTTTGGAGGTTCGGAACAGCTCGACCTGACCTTCCTGGGTGCCGTTGAGTCTTTAAGAAAGACAGCCAGTGAGGCAGTTCGGGAGCAGGGGTTGGATTTTATGCAGGAATACGGGGTGGAAGCAAGGCTGCGCATCCCCAAGTTTTTACTGCCTTTTCGCACCGATCAGTTTATTCGACAGTTTAATCCGCAGACCAGTATCCGGCTCACATACAACTACCAGAACAGGCCGCAATACAACAGAACACTTGCCAATGCTTCGTTTGGATACGAGTGGAAGGGGAACGAACATCTGGTGCATAGGGTCTGGCCTGCAGAGGCGAGCCTGATTCTGACGCCCTATATACATCCCGATATGCTGGAATGGCTGGCTGGGAAATACCTGTTTTATTCCTATGAGCCTCACATGATTCTGAATTCCAGGTATTCGGTAGTTTACAACACCCAAAAGGTGCTGAAGAGACAGGACTTTATTGATGTTCGCTACAATCTGGAGTCTGCGGGGAATTTGCTTTATGGGGGCTATCGCATGTTCAAGTCGGAAGCGGATCCGGGCGATTTCCAGGTCTTTGGGGTCGATTTTGCACAATACATTAAAACGGATATCGATTTTCGCAGCTATCACTTTTTCTATGACGACATCAGCCTGGTGTTTCGGGGCTTTGCCGGAGTGGGTTTTGCCTATGGGAATTCCACCGCCATGCCTTTTGAAAAGCAGTATTTTTCGGGTGGTGCCAACGGGATTCGTGCCTGGCGGGTGAAGAATCTGGGGCCGGGGTCCTATGATGACCAGGAAGAAACCTCCTGGCCCAACCAGACCGGTGACGTGAAGCTGGAGGCCAATGTTGAATATCGTTTCAGACTCTTCTGGAAATTGGAAGGGGCTCTGTTTCTTGATGCCGGGAATATCTGGTCCCTTTCAAAGGAGGATGACAGGCCGGGAGCAGGTTTCGAGTTTGATCGATTCTACAAAGAGTTTGCTGTGGGAACGGGTTTTGGAGCCCGCCTCGTATTTAATTTCTTTATTCTGCGCTTTGATCTGGGCGTTCCCTTGCGCAATCCCTTCCCGGTTTCGGGCTCAAACTGGCTGCCCGGAAACGCCGGAATCGGGACGAAAGACCTGAGTTTTAACATCGGGATTGGTTACCCCTTCTAACTTTGCGGGTGAGTTTCTTTCCGGGGGCCTTGGCCGGCTTTTCCTAACCTGTTGATTATCCCGATATTTATACTAATTTTACGGGCTCATTTAAAGTCAAACTATAACTATTCAGACCATGTCAAATAAGATTTTTGATGCAGTTAAGCCCGGTGTTGTAACCGGTGATGATGTGCAAAAGGTTTTTGCCATCGCTAAGGAAAATGAATATGCACTTCCTGCAGTGAATGTTGTGGGGACAAACTCTGTAAATGCTGTTCTGGAAGCAGCCAAAAAAGTGAATTCTCCGGTAATTATTCAGTTTTCCAATGGTGGTGCGGTTTTTTATGCCGGGAAAGGCCTGTCCAACGAAAACCAGAAGGCTGCTGTTGCCGGTGCTGTTAGTGGCGCAATTCATGTTCATGCCATGGCCGAGGCCTATGGTGTTCCCGTGATCCTTCATACCGACCATGCTGCCAAAAAGCTGCTGCCCTGGATCGACGGCATGCTCGATGCCGGCGAGGCCTACTATGCCAAGCATGGCAAGCCGCTGTTCAGCTCTCACATGATCGACCTTAGTGAGGAGCCTCTGAAGGAAAACATTGAGATCAGTGCAAAGTATCTCGAGCGCATGAGCAAGATTGGCATGACCCTCGAGATTGAACTGGGTTGCACCGGTGGCGAAGAAGACGGAGTGGATAACACCGGTATGGACAATGCACTGCTTTATACCCAGCCCGAGGATGTTGCCTATGCCTATGAGGAGCTTTCCAAGATTAGTAACCGTTTTACCATTGCAGCTTCCTTTGGGAACGTTCATGGTGTGTATAAGCCGGGCAATGTGGTGCTGACTCCCAAGATTCTGGACAATTCTCAGAAATATGTAGAGGAGAAGTACAAGACGGGGAAGAAGCCTCTTTTCTTTGTATTCCATGGTGGTTCAGGTTCTTCGCGGGAGGAAATCCGTGAAGGGATCTCCTATGGTGTAATCAAAATGAACATTGATACCGACACCCAGTGGGCAACCTGGGATGGCGTTCGTAAGTTTGAAGCTGCCAACCACGATTATCTGCAGGGCCAGATTGGAAATCCCGAAGGTGAAGACAAGCCCAACAAGAAGTATTACGATCCGCGGAAATGGCTGCGCGAAGCCGAGCTTTCCATGATCGAGCGTCTGGAGGAGGCATTCACCGACCTTAACTGCATCGACAGGCTTTAAGGCCTCATTTGGATTAAGACCTTATTGGGATGATACAGGGCGAGAGGGATCGATTTAGCAGTAAGTTTGGTGTTATTGCTGCAGCTGCCGGTTCGGCTATCGGGCTGGGCAATATCTGGAGATTCCCCTATGTGGTTGGGGAAAACGGTGGTGGGGCTTTTCTGCTGATCTACCTTTTCTTTATTGCAGCCATTGGCATTCCCGTCATGATGTCGGAGTTTGTGATTGGTCGTTCTGCCCAGTTGAATCCCGTAGGTGCATTTAAAAAAATAGCTCCCGGTAAGCGATGGCATCTCATCGGCTTACTGGGAGTTGTTTCGGCTTTCATTATCCTGGCTTTTTACACAGTGGTAGCGGGTTGGACCCTTGAATACCTGGTACAGTCGGTGAAATGGATGCTTTTTTCAGACAAGATCGGTTTCGAAAGTATGAGCCCCGAACAGGTCGGTTCGTTTTTCAGTGAACACTATGCATCCTTTGTGGACGGCGTTTGGCGCCCCCTGATCTGGTTTGTGCTCATGATGTTTTTTACGGGCTATATCGTGATTAGCGGGGTGAAGAACGGGATCGAAAAGTATGCCAAGATTCTGATGCCGGTTCTGCTTTTACTCCTGCTTGTTTTGGTCTTTCGCTCACTCACCCTGGAGGGGGCACGGGAGGGGCTTATTTTTTTATTTAAGCCCGATTTCTCGACCATTAAGGAAGCACCGCTGAAGGTTGTCATTGAAGCCCTTGGGCAAGCCTTTTTCTCCCTGTCTATAGGCATGGGTACCCTGATTACCTACGGTTCTTATATTCGCCGACAGGAGAACCTGGCCAACACAGCTGTAAGTGTTGCGGCAGCCGACACCTTCATTGCCATTGTTGCAGGCCTGGCGATCTTTCCTGCTGTATTTGCTTTTGGCATTAATCCCGGTTCCGGCCCTGAGTTGGTTTATATTACCCTTCCGGTGATCTTTCAAAGCATGTCCGGTGGCCTGATTTGGGCTTTGATGTTCTTCTTATTGCTTTGTTTTGCTGCCCTTACCTCGACCATTTCTGTGCTGGAAGTGATCGTGGCCTATTTTAGCGAGCAGCTCAACATGACCCGCAAGCGGGCAACCATTCTGGCCATGCTGTCTGTAGGGCTGCTTGGTATTATTTGCACATTTTCTTCCGATTTCTTTTCGGTCTTCAATGCCTCGCCCGACCTGATGCTTCCCCTGGGAGGTTTCTTTATTGTCGTCTTCGTCGGCTGGTTCCTTTCGGGAGACAAAACCCGGGACGAGCTTTCCAGTGGGGGCCGGCATAGAATTAGCTACTACCGCCTCTTTGTATTCCTGGTGAAATTCGTGGCCCCTCTGGCCATTGCCCTGCTCTTTGGCCTTGGTGTTTACAGCCGGCTGATCAGTCTCTTTCCTTCGCTGGCCTAGGATTTTTCAAAAAGTAGTTTTGCGAGGTGTGAGTCTTGCATGATTGGAGCCTTGGGTTTTGTATAAGGGCCATGGCTTTTTTTACCCCGGGCGGACCGATATAGGGGCATCAGGGGGCATTAAGGGATGTGTTTCGCAGATACAGACGATATTTCTATCTCCTGGCCCGTAGCGAGCAGCGGGCCATTCTTGCACTGGCTGTATTCATGCTTCTGATTCTGGCCTTTCGCATGGTTATGTCGCATCGACCTCTTCCAGAACCTCCTGATATGGAAGAGTTTATGACTGAAGTGGAGGGGTTTAGGAAGGCCTTTGAGGCAGATTTGGCAGCTGCCCGTTTCCGGGATACTATGTTTCGGGCTGCTTCCATTGGCTCGTCCCAGACAGGCCGGCAGGCGTATCGCCAGGGTCCGCTAAACAAAAGGCCGGCCTTCCGGGGGATTATCTCCATCAACTCGGCCGATTCGGCCGACCTCCTTCCGCTTCCGGGTATCGGACCTGTTTTTGCAGGCAGGTTGATTCGCTACCGCGACCTGGTAGGCGGTTTTTATGCATCAGAACAGCTCAGAGAGGTATATGGATTGTCCCGAGAAACCATTGCCGACATCCTTCCCCATCTGGCTTTCGATACAAGCCACCTAAGGCTCATTGATCTGAATCATGCCTCTTTTCGGGAGATTCTCAGGCATCCCTACCTGGAATACGAAGACGTACGGGCACTGCTTCGTTACCGGGATGTGCAGGGTGGTTTTTCAGACCTGGAGGAGATCCGTGAGAGCGGCCTGCTTTCCGATACCGTGTATAAACGCATACAGCCGTATTTGCGAATTTCCCCGTTCTAAATTGATTGTCAGTGCGCTTATCGGATAGGGCCTTGCAGGCCTGCCGGTTGCGCCGGCTATTCTGGTTCCATTTAGCTTTTCTGAGGGATTGATTTTCCCTGATTATTTTGTATCTTTAGAGGGAAGTGAAACAATTGACAAAATTTCGGAAATAGATATATCGCAGTATGCTTGTTGTAGCCAGTCGTTTTAAAAAAGTGGAAATTTAAGTTGACAAATCGAAATTGAATCTCTAAATTTGCGGCTCGAATTAAAAAGCGTTTAAAATGATTGTAATTCCCATTAAAGAGGGTGAGAATATTGAGCGGGCCCTGAAGAAGTTCAAACGCAAGTTTGAAAAGACTGGCGTAGTTAAGGAACTGCGCAGCCGTCAGGCCTACCAGAAACCCTCTATTACCAAGCGCCAGCAAAAGCTGAAGGCCATCTATATTCAGCAATTGCAGCAGCAGGAAGACTAGGCGGTACCCGGGGTTTTGGCAGATGTAGATGCACTGCCCATGACCAGGATTGAAGATTTTCTTATATATCTGGAGGCTGAAAAGCGTTATGCAAAGCATACGGTAACAGCTTACAGCAATGATCTGGCACAATTCCATGCCTTTTGCCGGGAAACCGGAAGTGAGGGTGTGGATTTGCATTTTCGGACCATCCGTTCCTGGGTGGTCGATCTGATGGACCGGGGGTATGCGCCCAGATCGGTTCATCGCAAGCTAAGTTCCCTTCGCGGCTATTGTCGCTTTCTGATCAGGAGGGGGGAGCTTGAGCACAACCCCGTGGATAAGGTCTTAAAGCCCAGGCAGAATAAGCGTATCCCCACCTTTGTTGAGGAATCCCGAATGGAAGATCTGCTCGAAGACTTCGATTTTGGGGATGATTTTGAAGGCTGTCGCAACCGACTAATCATAGATGTACTCTATCAGACCGGAATGCGGCGTAGTGAATTGCTTGCCCTGAAGTTGCAGGATATAGATGCACGGGAACTAACTATTCGGGTGCTTGGGAAACGCGACAAGGAACGGATTATTCCGGTGCATTGGGCTCTTATCAAGGCCATTGATGACTATCTTGGGCTCCGCAGAGAGGTGGCCGGGCCGGATGCAGATAAGCGGCTTTTTTTAACTGCTGCCGGAAAGCCGGTGTATGACGGCCTGGTTTACCGGGTGGTGAAGCGCTATCTGAGTATGGTATCGACCATCGACAAAAAGAGTCCGCATGTATTACGGCACAGCTTTGCCACGCATATGCTGAACAACGGGGCCGATCTGAATACGATCAAAGAGATTCTGGGACATGCGAATCTTTCCGCCACCCAGGTCTATACACACAATACCTATAAGAAGTTAAAGTCAATTTATAATCAGGCCCATCCAAGGGCTTAAAAGTTAGGAGGTAATCATGAATACTAAGATGCATTCCATTCGGTTCGATGCCGACGAGAAGCTGCTGAACTTTATCGATGCCAAGCTCAATAAGCTGTCGGCCGTATATGACGATATTCTGGGTGCAGAAGTCTATCTCAGGCTCGATAAGGACCAGGAGCGGGAGAATAAGCTGGTGGAGATTAAACTGGATGTGAAAGGACAGACCGTGTTTGCCAAAAAACAATGCAAAACCTTTGAAGAAGCAACGGACCAATCCGTTGAGGCACTGAAAAAACAATTGATGAAACGGAAGGAAAAGATCCGGAAAAAATAGGGGCGCAGACCCTCATAAAAAGGCTGCTCCGGCAGCTTTTTTTTTGCCCTCGAAAAAAGAAACAGCTTTTTTTGTTAACTAATCAAAATATTCATACATTTGCGAACCGATTTCGGAGGGGTTTCCTTTGACGTTCTTTGTATGCCGATGTAGCTCAGTTGGTCAGAGCAGCTGATTTGTAATCAGCAGGTCGTGGGTTCGAATCCCTCCATCGGCTCTGATTAGCGGTCGGACGTACTATTATTATTGAAACAACATCACACGGGGAGATACCAAAGTGGCCAACTGGGGCAGACTGTAAATCTGCTGTCGTACGACTTCGGAGGTTCGAATCCTTCTCTCCCCACTTCTATTCTGAGGAGTAGATGCGGGAATAGCTCAGTTGGTAGAGCACGACCCTTCCAAGGTCGGGGTCGCGAGTTCGAGCCTCGTTTCCCGCTCCAAACTCTGAGGTTGCCGATGTAGCTCAGGGGTAGAGCGTTTCCTTGGTAAGGAAGAGGTCCCGGGTTCAAATCCCGGCATTGGCTCAGAACTGTATGAACAAAAAGTAAACAAACTAGTAGCAAATTAATTTTTATTAAACGTTATGGCTAAGGAAAAATTTGATAGGTCCAAACCGCATGTCAATATCGGTACTATCGGTCATGTTGACCACGGTAAAACCACTTTGACCGCTGCTATTACCCAGGTTCTTGCCAAACAGGGGCTTTCAGAAGTAAAATCTTTCGATTCGATTGACAACGCTCCGGAAGAAAAAGAACGCGGTATTACGATCAACACTGCTCACGTTGAGTATGAGACAGCCAACCGTCACTATGCACACGTAGACTGCCCGGGTCACGCCGACTACGTTAAGAACATGGTAACCGGTGCTGCCCAGATGGACGGCGCGATCATCGTTGTTGCCGGTACGGATGGTCCTATGCCCCAGACCAGGGAACACATCCTTCTGGCCCGCCAGGTGAACGTCCCCCGTATCGTTGTATTTCTGAACAAGGTCGATATGGTTGATGACGAAGAACTCCTTGAGCTGGTTGAAATGGAGGTTCGTGAACTCCTCGATTTCTACGAATTTGATGGTGACAATGCACCGGTTATTCACGGTTCCGCACTTGGTGCCCTGAACGGTGAAGCCAAGTGGGAAGAGAAAGTGATGGACCTGATGAATGCCGTGGATGAGTACATCCCCATTCCTCCCCGTGACACTGAGAAGCCTTTCCTGATGCCTGTTGAGGACGTATTTTCTATCACCGGACGTGGTACTGTGGCTACCGGACGTATCGAAACCGGTGTATGTAACACAGGTGATGAAGTAAACCTGATTGGGCTTGGTGCCGAAGGTAAGAAGACTGTAATTACGGGTGTGGAAATGTTCCGCAAGATTCTCGACACCGGTGAAGCTGGCGACAACGTAGGTCTGTTGCTCCGTGGTATCGACAAGAAGGAAATCAAGCGTGGTATGGTTATTGCCAAGCCCGGTTCGATTACGCCGCACACCGAATTCAAGGCGCAGGTATATGTGCTTAAGAAAGAAGAAGGTGGACGCCATACACCTTTCCACAACAACTACCGTCCCCAGTTCTACCTGAGGACACTGGATGTAACAGGTGAGATCCGGCTTCCCGAAGGAACAGAAATGGTAATGCCCGGTGATGACGTGGAAATCAGTGTTAAGCTTATTTACCCTGTGGCTATTAACGTCGGTCTGCGTTTCGCCATCCGTGAAGGAGGACGTACTGTAGGTGCTGGTCAGGTGATCTCAGTCGAAGAGTAAGAATAGTTTTTTTGTAAGGCAGAGAGCACGGGTCGGATCTTCATGACCCGGCTTCTCTGTTTTGATACGATAGTACACGGGTGTAGCTCAGTTGGTAGAGCACTGGTCTCCAAAACCAGGTGTCGGGAGTTCGAGTCTCTCCTCCCGTGCTAATTTTAGCCAAGAATGAAGCGAATCATAAATTACCTAAAGGAATCCTATAACGAGTTGGTGCACAAGGTTACCTGGCCCACGTGGAAGGAACTTCAAAACAGTGCACTTGTGGTCATGGTGGCTTCACTGATCTTTGCATTGATTGTGTTCGCCATGGATTTTGGATTTCAGAAGATCCTCGAAGGCATTTATAAACTTGTGTAATCCATGAGTGATCTGGAAAAAAAGTGGTATGTTCTCCGCGCCATCGGTGGCAAAGAGAAAAAAGCCAAAGAGTATATTGAAAGTGAAGTGAGCAGGTTAAACCTGCAGGACTACATTGCTCAGGTACTGATTCCCGCCGAGAAGGTTTATCAGATTCGGAACGGGAAAAAGATCAGCAAGGAACGCAATTACTTTCCGGGCTATGTCCTCGTTGAGGCTGTTCTTACCGGAGAGATTCCGCATATTCTGAGAAACATTCCCAACATTATCGGTTTCCTCGGATCGGACGGTGATCAGATGCCTACTCCGCTGCGGCCCAATGAGGTAAACAGGATTCTCGGGAAGGTGGATGAACTGTCGGCCAGTGATGAGGAAATCACGGTTCCTTTCTTCGTAGGCGAGTCGGTGAAAGTTATCGACGGACCGTTCAATTCTTTCACCGGCGTCATCGAGGAGGTGAATGAAGAGAAGAAGAAACTGAAGGTGATGGTGAAAATCTTCGGTCGTAAAACACCGCTTGAGCTCAGCTTTATGCAGGTGGAAAAGGAAGGATAACACCCCGGAAAATCGGGCGAAAGCCCACGTTAAAAGATTAAACGAATTACAATCTCCAGACAATGATATATCCCTGAATGCTTCCTATATGGTTGTCAGCGGATGTTGTAAGCGGTAAGTATATAAATATTTGAAAAATGGCAAAAGAAGTAGAAGGCTTAATTAAGTTGCAAATCAGGGGCGGTGCTGCTAACCCTTCCCCTCCCGTGGGACCTGCATTGGGTGCCAAGGGTGTCAACATTATGGAGTTCTGCAAGCAGTTCAATGGCAGAACCCAGGAACAGGCCGGTAAGCTCTTGCCAGTGATCATCACCGTGTATTCCGATAAGTCCTTTGATTTTATCGTGAAAACACCCCCGGTAGCAGTTCAGCTGTTGGAGAAGGCTAAACTGAAAAGTGGATCGGCCGAGTCGAACCGTGTGAAAGTTGCTGCCATCACCTGGGATCAGGTGCGTGAGATTGCTGAAGCAAAGATGCCAGACCTGAACGCGTTTACCGTGGAGTCTGCTATGAAAATGGTTGCCGGTACCGCACGGAGTATGGGAATTACAGTAAAAGGAGAATTTCCGTCTAACAATTAATAGTGTTAAAGATGAGTAAACTTACTAAAAACAGGAAGTTAGCTTTAGAGAAGTTAGACAAGGATAAGTTCTATAGCTTGAGCGAAGCGGCCGGGCTTGTAAAGGAGATGACCACCACCAAATTCGACGCATCGGTCGATATCGACGTTCGTCTTGGTGTGGACCCTCGGAAAGCCAATCAGATGGTTCGTGGCGTTGTCACCCTTCCGCATGGAACGGGTAAGTCGCTGAAAGTACTTGTACTGTGTACCCCCGATAAAGAGGATGAAGCCAAAGAAGCCGGAGCCGACTACGTCGGGCTCGATGACTATGTTGAGAAGATCCAGGGTGGTTGGACCGACATAGATGTCATCATTACCATGCCCCCCGTAATGGCAAAGGTCGGGAAACTTGGTCGTGTACTGGGTCCCCGTGGTCTAATGCCTAACCCCAAGAGTGGTACAGTAACCATGGAAATCGGGAAAGCCGTCAAAGAAGTGAAGATGGGTAAGATCGATTTCAAGGTAGACAAATACGGTATCGTACATACCTCTATTGGTAAGGTTTCTTTCAGCGCAGATAAGATTTCAGAAAATGCCCGTGAGTTTGTTAACACGATCAACAAGCTGAAGCCTACTGCAGCGAAAGGGACCTACATCAAGAGCATTTACCTGTCCAGTACGATGAGTCCTGGCGTTAAGGTAGATCCTAAAGCTATCGAAGAATAACAATCGCTAAAGTGTCTCAATAATGAGAAGAGAAGAAAAGGATATGATCATTGACGATCTGGCTCAAAGACTGGACGAGACCAAGCATTTCTATCTGACCGATATTTCCGAGCTGAATGCAGAGGAAACATCCAGTCTCAGAAGGAAGTGTTTTGAGAAAGAGATCAGTCTGCTGGTGGTCAAGAATACCCTGCTGCGCAAAGCAATGGAGAAATCCGAAGGCGATTATGAAGATCTCTACGATGTTCTGAAGAACTCGACTTCCATCATGTTCTGCGAGACAGGGAATGTACCTGCCAAACTGATCAAGGAATTCAGGAAGACCAAGGAAAAACCTGTCCTGAAGGCTGCATTTGTGGAAGAATCGATCTATGTAGGAGATGAGCAACTGGAGGCCCTGGCCAACATCAAGTCGAAGGACGAGCTGTTGGGCGACCTGGCTATGCTGCTGCAGAGTCCTGCGAAGAATCTGGCTTCGGCCCTTGCATCAAGCGGATCCAAATTGGCTGGCGCACTGAAAACATTATCCGAAAAAGAAAATTAGAAAACAGTTTAAATTTCAATAAAAATGGCTGACATTAAACAAATTGCTGATCAGTTGGTCGAACTGACCGTTAAAGAAGTAAACGAATTGCTCGAGGTACTGAAGGAAGAGCATGGCATTGAGCCTGCAGCTGCAGCAGCTGTAGTTGCCGGACCCGCTGCAGGCGGTGCTGAAGGCGGTGCTGAAGAGAAGACCGAATTTGACGTGGTCCTGAAATCCGCTGGCGGAGCCAAGCTTCAGATTGTTAAGCTTGTGAAGGAACTCACCGGTCTTGGTCTGAAAGAAGCCAAAGCTGTTGTTGACTCTGCACCCGCGCCCATTAAAGAAGGTGTTGGTAAAGACGAAGCCGAATCCCTCAAAACTCAATTGGAAGAAGCCGGAGCTGAAGTTGAGCTTAAATAACAGGGCAATCGCACTATCCACTTACAGGTTTAGATCCCCTTTACCGGGGGTCTAAGCCTTTTTGCAGTTATATTCAATCACCTTCATCCACGGATTAAATCGCGATGTCAATGCCAGATAAAACAAACGAACGCATAAGTTTCGCTTCCATTAAGAATCAGCTGGAATACCCTGATTTTCTGGAAGTACAGTTGAAGTCCTTTCAGGATTTCTTCCAGATGGAAACCACGCCTGAGAACAGGACCGACGAGGGCCTGCACCAGGTCTTCCAGGAAAATTTTCCCATTACCGATACCAGGAACAATTTTGTCCTGGAATTCCTGGACTACACCGTCGATCCTCCCCGTTACTCGATTGATGAGTGTATCGAGAGAGGGCTGACCTACAGTGTTCCCCTTAAAGCGAAACTGAAACTTTACTGTACCGACCCCGAGCATGAGGATTTCGATACAGTCATTCAGGACGTTTACCTGGGTACTGTGCCTTATATGACCGACAGGGGGGTATTTATTGTGAACGGAGCTGAGCGCGTTGTCGTAAGCCAGCTTCATCGCTCACCCGGTGTGTTTTTCGGGCAGAGTCTTCATGCGAACGGTACCAAGCTTTACTCGGCCAGGATCATCCCCTTCAAGGGTTCCTGGATCGAGTTTGCCACAGACATCAACAATGTGATGTACGCTTACATCGACCGGAAAAAGAAATTACCGGTGACGACCCTTTTGCGGGCCATTGGCTACGAAAGTGATAAGGACGTCCTGGAAATTTTTGGGCTGGCCGATGAAATCAAGGTTTCGAAGACCGCGCTGAAAAAGCTGGTTGGCCGTAAACTGGCTGCCCGTGTACTGAAGAGCTGGATCGAGGACTTTGTGGATGAAGATACCGGAGAGGTGGTATCCATCGAACGAAACGAGGTCATCATCGATCGTGAGACCGTGCTTGAAACCGAGCACATCGATGAGATCATTGAGTCGGGTGCCAAGACCATTCTCCTTCACAAGGACATGGCAAGCATCAACGATTTTGCCATTATTTACAATACCCTTCAGAAGGACCCGTGCAACTCCGAGAAGGAAGCTGTGATGCACATCTACCGCCAGCTCCGTAATGCTGAGCCGCCGGATGAGCCGACCGCCCGCGACGTGATCGACAAGCTCTTCTTCTCAGACAAGCGTTACGACCTTGGTGAAGTGGGCCGTTACAGGCTGAATAAGAAACTGGGTCTGGAAACAGAGATGGAGAACCGGGTCCTGACCCGCGAGGACATCATCCAGATCATTAAGTACCTCATTGAACTGATCAACTCCAAGACCGATGTGGACGATATCGACCACCTCAGTAACCGCCGTGTCAGAACGGTAGGGGAGCAGTTGATGAACCAGTTTTCTGTGGGCCTTGCCCGTATGGCCAGGACTATTCGTGAACGAATGAACGTTCGTGACAATGAAGTCTTTACACCGACCGACCTGATCAATTCCAAGACCTTGTCCTCGGTGATTAATTCCTTCTTTGGAACCAATCAGCTGAGCCAGTTTATGGACCAGACAAACCCCTTGTCGGAAATGACCCACAAGCGCAGGATGTCGGCCCTGGGTCCGGGTGGCTTGAGCCGCGAGCGCGCCGGTTTCGAGGTGCGTGACGTTCACTATACCCACTACGGCCGTCTGTGCCCGATTGAGACTCCGGAAGGCCCGAACATCGGTCTGATCTCTTCGCTCTGTGTATTTGCGCGTATTTCCGACCTGGGCTTCATCGAGACCCCCTATCGGAAGACCGCCAATGGCAAGGTGGAGCTGGCCAACGAAGGCATTGTTTACCTGAGTGCCGAGGAAGAGGAAGACAAGCTGATTGCACAGGCCAACGCTCCGCTCAATCCCGACGGAACTTTTGTGAACCAACGGGTGAAGGCACGTTACGAGGCCGACTATCCCCTTGCAGAGAAGGAGGATGTGGTCCTGATGGACGTGGCACCTAACCAGATTGCATCCATCGCAGCCTCGCTGATTCCGTTCCTTGAGCACGACGATGCTAACCGTGCGCTGATGGGATCGAACATGATGCGCCAGGCCGTACCACTGGTCTATCCCGAGTCTCCGATTGTGGGAACCGGCATTGAGGGCAACGTGGTCCGCGACTCCCGCCTTCAGGTAGGAGCTGAGGAAGACGGGGTGGTCGAATTTGTTGACGCCAACGAGATCGTGGTCCGCTATGAACGATCCGAAGAGGAACGTTTCGTAAGGTTCGACGACGATGTCAAACGCTACAAGCTTCCGAAGTTCCGGAAGACCAATCAGAATACCTGTGTGAACCTGACACCGATGGTCAGGAAGGGACAGAAACTGAAGAAGGGGGACATCCTTACACAGGGCTATGCCACACAGCACGGAGAACTGGCACTTGGCCGTAACCTGATGGTGGCCTTTATGCCCTGGAAGGGCTACAATTTCGAGGATGCCATCGTGATCTCCGAGCGACTGGTTCGGGAGGATGTATTCACTTCCATTCACGTGGACGAATATTTGCTTGAGGTTCGTGATACCAAGCGTGGTTTGGAGGAGCTAACCTCCGACATCCCCAATGTAAGTGAGGATGCCACCAAGAATCTGGATGAGAATGGCCTCATCCGTATTGGTGCCGAGGTCACTCCGGGGGATATCCTCATTGGGAAGATTACCCCGAAAGGGGAAAGCGATCCGTCTCCGGAAGAGAAGTTGCTTCGCGCCATCTTTGGTGATAAGGCCGGCGATGTGAAGGATGCCTCTCTTAAGGCTGGTCCTTCGCTCTATGGGGTGGTCATCGATAAAAAGCTCTTCTCGCGTACCATGAAGGAGCGAAAGTCCCGCCCGGCCACCAAGCAGATTCTCGAGAAGATTGATGATACCTATAACAGGGACATCGCCGAATTGAAGGGGCAGTTGATCGATAAGCTTTTCGAGCTTGTCAATGGCAAGACTTCTCAGGGCGTGAAAGACTTCCTGAATGTGGACATCATTCCCAAGGGCACCAAATTCACCCTGAGGCAGCTTCAGGAGCTTAACTTTGCCAATGTGAATCCGCTGAAGTGGACCACCGACAAGCATAAGAACGACCTGATTCGCGATCTGCTGCATAACTATATGATTAAGTTTAAGGAGATCGACGGACTCTATAAGCGCAAGAAGCACAGCATCACCAGTGGTGATGAACTGCCCACCGGCATTATCCAGATGGCCAAGGTATATGTGGCAAAGAAGCGAAAGATTACTGTGGGTGATAAAATGGCCGGTCGTCACGGGAACAAAGGGATCGTAGCCAAGATTGTCCGTTCCGAGGACATGCCTTTCCTCGAAGACGGAACCCCGGTCGACATTGTGCTTAATCCGCTGGGTGTGCCTTCCAGGATGAACCTGGGACAGATTTATGAGACAGTGCTTGGCTGGGCAGGCCTGAAACTTGGTCAGAAGTACGGGACGCCCATCTTCGACGGGGCAAAGATCGACCAGATCAATAAGCTCACCGACGAGGCAGGTGTGCCCCGCTTCGGGAAAACGTATCTGTACGACGGTGGAACGGGTGAGCGTTTCGACCAGCCTGCAACCGTGGGTGTGATCTATATGCTGAAGCTGGGTCACATGGTGGAAGACAAGATGCACGCCAGGAGTATCGGACCCTACTCCCTCATTACGCAGCAACCGCTTGGTGGTAAAGCCCAGTTTGGCGGCCAGCGTTTTGGTGAAATGGAGGTCTGGGCGCTGGAAGCCTTTGGCGCGGCCAACATCCTGCAGGAGATCCTCACGGTGAAATCCGATGATGTGATTGGCAGGGCCAAGGCCTACGAGGCCATCGTGAAGGGCGAGCCCATGCCTACCCCGGGAATTCCGGAGTCGCTTAACGTACTGCTCCACGAGCTGCGCGGTCTGGGACTCAGCGTGAACCTGGTGTAATCCTGTTGCACGCGGGCCCCTTCGGGCCCTTTGGAAACATAGTCGAAACAAAAAACAACATTACATATGTCATTCAGGAAAGACACCAAAGTAAAAAGCAGCTTTAACAAGATTTCCATTGGATTGGCTTCTCCGGAAGAAATTCTGGAACGTTCGAGTGGAGAGGTCCTGAAGCCCGAGACCATTAACTACCGGACCTACAAGCCGGAGCGGGATGGCCTGTTTTGCGAGCGCATCTTCGGGCCTGTCAAGGACTACGAGTGTCATTGCGGGAAATACAAGCGAATCCGTTATAAGGGGATTGTCTGCGACCGTTGCGGCGTAGAAGTGACCGAGAAGAAGGTCAGGCGTGAACGCATGGGCCATATCTCTCTGGTGGTCCCGGTGGCACACATCTGGTACTTCCGTTCCCTTCCCAATAAGATCGGTTACCTGTTGGGCCTGCCCACCAAGAAACTCGATTCCATTATTTATTATGAGCGCTATGTGGTGATCAACCCGGGCATCAAGCAGGCCGACGGGGTCAATTACCTCGACTTCCTTACCGAAGACGAATACCTCGAGATTCTGGCCAGTCTGCCCAAGGAGAACCAGATGCTGGAGGACGATCATCCCGATAAGTTCATCGCCGGAATGGGTGCAGAAGGTCTGCATGCCCTGCTGAGTCGTCTGAACCTCGATGAATTGTCCTACTCTTTACGTCACAAGGCCAGTACCGAGACTTCCCAGCAACGGAAGAACGAGGCCCTGAAACGTTTGCAGGTGGTAGAGGCTTTTCGTGCTTCTAAGGGGGTGAACAGGCCCGAGTGGATGATTGTGAAGGTTGTACCGGTGATTCCGCCCGAACTGAGGCCCCTGGTGCCTCTGGACGGGGGACGCTTTGCGACCTCCGATCTGAATGATCTTTATCGTCGGGTCATTATCCGAAACAACAGGCTGAAGCGTCTGATCGAAATCAAGGCACCTGAGGTGATTCTTCGGAATGAGAAAAGGATGCTTCAGGAAGCTGTCGATTCACTCTTCGACAACTCCCGCAAGGCCAATGCTGTTAAAACCGATGCGAACAGGCCACTTAAATCACTTTCCGACAGCCTTAAAGGTAAGCAGGGGCGCTTCCGTCAGAACCTGCTGGGTAAGCGTGTCGACTACTCGGCCCGTTCGGTGATCGTAGTGGGTCCCGAATTGCAGCTGCACGAGTGCGGTCTGCCCAAGGACATGGCTGCTGAGCTTTACAAGCCTTTCATCATCCGTAAGCTCATTGAGCGTGGTATCGTGAAGACCGTGAAATCGGCCAAAAAGATTGTAGACCGTAAGGATCCCGTTGTCTGGGACATCCTGGAGAATGTGCTGAAAGGACACCCGGTATTGCTGAACCGGGCACCAACCCTGCACCGTTTGGGTATTCAGGCCTTCCAGCCTAAATTGATTGAGGGCAAGGCTATTCAGCTTCACCCGCTGGTTTGTACCGCCTTTAACGCCGACTTTGATGGTGACCAGATGGCTGTACACCTTCCGCTAGGCAATGCAGCTGTGCTGGAAGCTCAAATTCTGATGCTGGCCTCACACAACATCCTGAACCCCGCGAACGGTGCGCCTATTGCGGTACCGTCGCAGGACATGGTTCTGGGCTTGTACTACATCACCAAGGCCAAGCGCAGCGAAAAAGATGCAGCTGTGAAGGGAGAGAACATGGTTTTCTATTCTCCGGAAGAGGTGACCATTGCCTACAATGAGAAGCAGGCCGATCTGCATGCCATCATTAAGGTGAGAATTCCGAAGCCTGGCGCCGAAAACGGCGAGACCGAGCTCATTGAAACCACTGTAGGCCGTGTGCTCTTTAATGAATTTGTACCTGCCGAGATTGGTTACATCAATGAAGTACTGACCAAGAAGTCGCTGCGTGACATCATTGGCCGCGTGCTGAAGGTGACCGGAACGGCCAAGACCGCCAAGTTCCTTGACGACATCAAGAATCTGGGTTACAAAATGGCTTTCAGGGGCGGACTGTCCTTCAACCTCGACGATGTGATTATTCCGGCCGAGAAGGAAACCTTTGTGACCGATGGTTATGCCCAGGCCGATGAGATTCTGGACAGCTACAACATGGGTGTGATTACCAACAACGAGCGCTATAACCAGATTATTGATGTGTGGACACACACCAATGCTCGTCTGACCCAGACCCTGATGAAGCAGCTCAGCTCCGACAAGCAGGGTTTCAACCCGGTATACATGATGCTCGATTCCGGTGCCCGGGGTTCGAAAGAGCAGATTCGTCAGCTCTCCGGTATGCGTGGTTTGATGGCCAAGCCACAGAAGTCCGGATCGACCGGTTCCGAGATTATCGAGAACCCGATCCTTTCGAACTTCAAGGAGGGGCTTTCGGTACTGGAGTACTTTATTTCCACACACGGTGCCCGTAAAGGTCTGGCTGATACAGCACTGAAGACGGCTGATGCGGGTTATCTGACCCGCCGTCTGGTAGATGTCAGCCAGGATGTGATCATCCAGGAGAACGACTGCGGTACGCTGCGTGGTCTTCTGGCTTCTGCCATTAAGAAGAATGAAGAAGTGGTTGAGACCCTCTACGAAAGGATTTTGGGGCGTACCACAGTGCATGATGTCTATCATCCGCTGACTGGTGATCTGGTTATTGCCTCCGGTGAGGAGATTACCGAAGACATTGCCAGGGTCATCGAGGACTCGCCCATTGAGCAGGTGGAAATTCGTTCGGTATTGACCTGCGAATCGAAGAAGGGGGTTTGCGCCAAGTGTTATGGCCGTAACCTGGCCACCGGAAGGATGGTTCAGATTGGTGAAGCCACCGGTGTCATAGCTGCCCAGTCGATTGGTGAACCGGGAACACAGCTCACGCTGCGAACCTTTCACGTTGGGGGTACAGCTTCCAACATTACTTCGGAATCGAATGTAACCTCCAAGTACGATGGTGTAGCCGAGATCGAGGAACTGCGCACAGTTGAAGCGAAGGATCCCGATTCCGGAGACAAGATTGATATTGTAATCGGTCGTTTGGCCGAACTTCGTATTCTGGACAAGAATACAGGTATTGCCCTGACTACCCATACCATTCCCTATGGTTCCAGGCTATATATCAAGGATGGTGCCGAGGTGAAGAAGAACGATCTGATTTGTGAATGGGACCCTTACAACGCGCTGATCATTAGTGAGGTTGCCGGTAAGGTTAGCTTCGATAACGTGATTGAAGGCATTACCTTCCGTGAGGAGTCTGATGAACAGACCGGTTTCAAGGAAAAGGTGATTGTGGAAAGCCGCGACCGCACGAAGAATCCGCTGATTAAGATTTTGGACAGCAAAGACCAACTGGTGAAGAACTACAACCTTCCTGTCGGTGCTCACATCGCAGTTAGTGAAGGCGATAAGGTCGCTGCCGGGGAGATTCTGGTCAAGATTCCCAGAGCCGTTGGTAAGTCTGGTGACATTACCGGTGGTCTGCCACGTGTAACCGAGCTCTTCGAGGCCCGCAACCCCTCCAACCCGGCCGTGGTTTCGGAGATCGACGGTGAGGTTGAGTTTGGCAAGATCAAGCGGGGTAACCGCGAGATCATTATCACCTCTAAGGCAGGTGAAGTGAAGAAGTACCTGGTTCCGTTGTCGAAGCAGATTCTGGTGCAGGAAAATGACTATGTTCGTGCCGGTACACCGCTCTCTGACGGAGCTACCACCCCGGCCGACATCCTGGCCATTAAAGGGCCCACGAAGGTACAGGAGTACATCGTGAACGAGGTGCAGGAGGTTTACCGAATGCAGGGTGTGAAGATCAACGACAAGCACTTCGAGATCATCGTGCGCCAGATGATGCGCAAGGTGGAGATTGTGGATCCGGGCGACACCAAGTTCCTGGAGAAGCAGGTTGTGGACAAGCACGACTTCATGGACGAGAACGACTGGATCTATGGCAAGAAGGTGATCGTTGAACCCGGCGATGCCACGGACTATAAGCCCGGTCAGATTCTTACGGCCAGGAAGCTGCGCGACGAGAATTCCATCCTGAAGCGCAAGGACATGAAACTGATGGAAGCCCGCGACGCGGTGCCAGCCACCTCTTCGCAGGTGCTGCAGGGGATCACCAAGGCCGCTTTGCAGACCAACAGCTTCATCTCTGCCGCATCCTTCCAGGAGACGACCAAGGTACTGAACGAGGCTGCCATTTTTGGGAAGGTGGACATTCTCGACGGCCTGAAGGAGAACGTGATCGTTGGTCACCAGATCCCGGCCGGTACCGGTTCCAGGGTGTACAACAACCTGGTGGTTGGTTCGAAGGAAGAGTATGAGCGCCTTACTTCGGGCAGCAGCCCTGAAAGCGCTGATGAGGAAGTGCTTGACCCTGTCAACTAACACTAAACTACTATGGACGAGAAAGCCAGGAAGAACCAGATCAATATTGAACTGAAGGAGGACGTGGCCCAGGGTACATATTCAAACCTGGCCGTTATTACGCATTCCACTTCTGAGTTCATACTCGATTTTGTCCGGGTGATGCCCGGCATCCCCAAGGCAGAGGTTAAGTCCAGGATCATCCTGACCCCGGAACATGCCAAGCGGCTGCTCCAGGCGCTTACCGACAACATCAAGCGCTACGAACAGGTCAACGGTGCCGTCAAGCACATCGATCCCGGCACGCCTCCGGTGATGCCTCCGATGGGTTTCGGTGGTCCCACAGGCCAGGCCTAAGCGTGTAGTATCGCTTTAACGACAGGAGCTGTTCCGTGCGGGCAGCTCCTGTTCTTGTTTGCTGCCGCAGAGACCCGGGTTTTCGTGCCGGGTTTTGTTGTGAGCCGGGTTTCTGCTCTCGGTCTTGAGGGGGCCCGGGTTTCAGCTTTGAGCGCTTTCGCCGGTTTCAGTTCGACTTCAGGTATTCGTAGTACACGGCTTCAGCTACCACCAGATCCTGTACAGCTACACCGGTAAGATCGGCTATTGTAATTTCTGTCGGGGACCTTCTTCCAGGGGCTTTGCCCATGACTATACGGCCAATCTCGGTAGCGTCCTCGTGTTTGAAGCTTCCTGCTTTTACGGCCTGGTAGATCTCGCCCCGCTGACGACACTGTTCCAGGCTGTCGGCTACCACCCGGGCTCGTTTTAAAAGCTGAGGATCCAGTTCCTGCTTATCGGGGGTGTCTGCCCCTGCGGCTGTAATATGCGTACCCGGCTGTACGTCTTCGGACATGATCAAGGGTTTTTCAGAAGGGGTAGCAGAGATGATCAGCTGACTCGTCCGGGCCATCTCCCCAACCTCGTTGCAGAGCTCAAGCTCGAATCCTTCGTTCTCCATGTCCGATTTGAATGCAAGCATTCTGGCGCGATTCCTTCCCCAGGCCAATACCTTCCGGCAGGGGATGGTGCTTTTCAGATAGCGAAGCTGGAGCCGTGCCTGTATCCCTGTTCCCAGTACCCCGATCTGAGCGATCTGCTCTGGTGCAAGGTAACGGGCAACCACCGCCCCTGCCAGGGCAGTTCTTACATCGCTCAGGTGCCCCTCATCCAGCAGGACAGCTCTTAGCTGGCCGGTGTCCTGGCTAAACAACAGCATCAGGCCATTCGAGGTGGGCAGCCCGAGTTCCTGGTTGCTGTAGAATCCCGATGCCACCTTGATGACATAGTTCCTGCCTCCATCTACATAGCCGTACTTGATATGAACCTCGCCTTTCTCGAACAGCATTTCTGCAACCGGAGGCACCCTCACCAGCCCCTTCGAATAGTTGGCAAATCCATCTTCCATGGCTTTGAGCAGGTCCAGTTTGGGTAGAATACGCTGAATGTCTTTCAGTTCGATGGTTTCCATAGTGCTTTGGTTTGGGGACGATTGCCCGGGCCCAGGTTTTTCTCCTGATCGGCCGGGTTTCCCGGTTCTTCTCGTTTTTATACGGAGATTTTCCGCTCCTCTTCGCTGCCCTAAATTACAGTATTCTTGCAGCATTTTACAAATTTGTGGACAGCGGTATTTATTCAAAAAGTGCGCGGAGATGGCTTTGGCTTCGATCCGGGGCTATTCCACATATTGTTCCACGTCCATCTCCAGTTCTTTTTTAAGGCGAAGGTCGTAGAGGGTCGAGGACTGGAGTTGGTAGAAGAGGGTCCAGAATCTTTCCCGGGTGTCGAGAAGCTGCTGCCGGGCGGCAACTTTTTTGTTTTGGGCGTTGTCGAGGTCGAGAATGCCGGCTTCTCCCGACCGGAAGCGTTCGAGTGTGAGGAGGTAGGAAAGCCCGGCGATGGAATCGGCCCGGGCGGAGCTCCTGGTCTCCAGGTCTTTTAGTGCGTATTGATAGGCCAGGTTGGTAATCTCCTGTTCAATGGTTTGAAGTTCCATTGAGGAGCGGGCTTCGACGATTTCCTGGCGGCTTTTGGCGAGGGCTACGGCGCGTTTCTTTCTTCCCCAGTCCAGGATGGGCATCTGCAGTGATACCTCGGCTATTTGCCGGTCGAGCGGGTCTTTGTAAGCCTCGCTAAAGTCATCTGCACTTTGGTTTATGCCATAGCGGAAGACCATGTCCATATTGAAGCGATACTCCTTTACGGCTTTGTCACTGTTCTTCTGGGCCTCGAGCCGGTCGATTTCGAGCATGAAGATATCGGGGTTGTACAGATGGGCCAGGATGAGTGCATCATCCGGGCTAAGTACAATAAAGGGAGGGTTCCCGGGGGGGAGGAGTGCAAAGGCTTCGCCCTTGCTCAGTCCCGTAAACAGACGGAAGCGGTCCTCGGCTTTTCGTTGCTCTTCTTTGTATTGAAGCAATTTGACCCGGGCATTGTTGTGGTTCAGTTCGAGGTTGAGCAGGTCTTCCCTGTTGATGTCGGCGATCTCTTGCCTGGTTTGGCCAATTCGAAGAAGGGTATCTGTGGCCGCCACCTCGGCTTCGGCCATGAGTACGTGGTTCTGGGCTTTGAGGACCGCGAAGTACATTTGTACGGCCTCGACATTGAGGTCCTGAAGGTCCTGCATCAATTCCTTTCTGGCCTGTTCATATTTCTTGGGTTCCAGAATCCGTTCCCACTTGTAGGGATTGTGGGCGAAAAGGGGCTGGTGATAGCTCACCATAAAGGGCACGGAAGAGTAGTAGGTATCCCCGCTTATTCCGCTGCTGTCTGTGGCTGATCGGAGGTTCTGGATCCGTTGGAGACCGGATGAGAGTGAGACCCGCCCTCCCGTGATGCCAATGTTCTGATCGAGTGCGAGACCGGCCGTGGATTTGAGTTTATACATTTCCCGGAATTCGTCTTTCTCATCCACGAAATTGTATATCTGGTAAAACGACTTGTCGTAGGATACAGGGGTCATTCCCAAGTAGAGATTGGGAAGCATTTTGGCCCGGTGCATTTTGTAGTTCCAGTAGGCTTCCAGAAATTCATTTTTGTTCAGCATGGCCTGGATCGAGTGTTCCCTTGCCAGCACCAGGGTTTCCTCGAGGCTCAGCGTCCTCTGCGACAGCAGTGGCATAGAGGCCAGCAGCCCGGCACATATAAATCCTGACAGCTTATGCATGACGAATGGTTTTTCGCTTTTTGTAGAGGTGGTAGTAGTTCAGGGGAATGAAGAACAGGCTGATGAAGGTTCCAAACAGCAGTCCTCCCGAGAGAGCCATGGCCAGCGGACGCTGCATTTCGTTTCCCATACCTCCGAAAAGCAGAAAGGGAAGCAGGGACAGGATGGTGGTCATACTGGTCATCAGGATCGGCTTAAGCCTCCGCACGCCGGCTGTCAGCAGGGCATGGATGATACTGTAGCCCTCTTTACGAAGCCTGTTGATGGTGTCGATTTTGATGATGGAGTCATTAATGACGATGCCACACATAACTACAATCCCGATAAGGGCCATGACATTGATGGTTTGCCCGAACAGGAGCAGGGTCAGAAGGGCGGCACCGATATCAATCGGAAGTTCGAGCAAAACAATAAAGGGTTGAGAAACTGAATTGAACTGGGCGGCGAGGATGAAGTAGAGAAGCAGGATGGAGATTCCGATGATGATCAGAATCTCTTTGTTCTGCTTTTCGCTCTGTTCGATGCTTCCGCTGAAGTCGACCCTGGCACCGGGTATTCCTGCCACGACCTCCCGGATGAGGGCCTCACTTTCGGTTTTTTCCGCAGCTGTGATTTCAAAGTCGAAGGGGAAGTAGCGCCCGATCTGGTCCGATCGAAGCTCCTTCATGGTTGTTCCTTCTTTAAGCTCGACCAGATCACTAAGGGGCAGGATCAATTCCTCGTTGTTGTCCCCCTGGTGATAGAGCATGGTCTTGTGGAGGAGCTCACGGAAGTTGAGCAGTTCACTACCCAGTACCACGGGATAGGTAACGCTGAAGCTGGTCAGATCAAATGAGGTCTGATGCTGCAGGGCGATCCGGATGGTTTTTCTGACTTCTTCTTTCGGAATGCCATAGGCCAGGAGACGGTCTTCCCGAAGGGAGAGCAAGAAGCGCTTCTTAAGGGCGGGTGCGGTCAGTCGTTGATTGGGGAAGGCCGCTTGCAGCCGGGTCTGAATGCGCGAAAGCTTCTCGATGTTCTGCTCTTCATCGCTGTAATCGTCGAGCCTTAGCCGGGCTGTCAGAGGAGCTTCCTGCCTGCCAAATACATCCTGGAGGATGTTGCGGGGAGGAGCGAATTCGAAAAGGGCCGAGGGGTGTCTTTTCACAAGCCACGAGCGAGCCATACGGATCAGGTTCCGGAGATCGTTTTCCGTTTTGCACTCGAGCTGGATCAGGACCTGGGATGCATCCCTGGCTTCCTCCCTGCTCAGGAGGTAGTTGTCGGCGCCCAGCAGTGCGCTTGAACTCACGATCATGCTGTCCATGGCTTCCAGAAAAGCCCTGCTTCGTTCAAGGTTTTCTTCCAGGGGGATGGGGAGGCCCCAGTCGATCCGGGCCACGGTTTCGGTCTGGCTTATCCGGGGCAGGAGGGAACGGTCGAGCATCTTCCAGGACAGGGCACCTCCAAGCAGTAAAACAAGTAAGAACAAGGCAATCACCCACTGGTGACGGAAGAACCAGCTAAGCCAGGACTCATAATGCTTTTCGATGGTACTGAACAGGGCAATGCGCTCAAAGATACTGCTTTGCCTCCTCTTCGCTTCCTGTTCACCATCATGCTTTGTCTCCTGCGTCTGCATATACTGCGTCCGGCGGCCTTTGTGGAGAAGACGGTAATAAACCGGAAGCACCAGGATGGATACGAAGTAGGAGATGAACAGGCCGATGGAGACGGCCACAGCCTGGTCGAAGAACAGAGTTCCGGCAATTCCGCTGATGAAGATGAGGGGAATGAAGATGGAGCAGGTGGTGAGCACGGAGCTAAGCAGGGGGGTGATGATTTCGTTGGTCCCCCTGACGCAGGCCTCGGAAAGTGTTTCGCCTCTTTCTTCCCGCTGGGCGATGTTGTCGAGTACGATGATGGAGTTGTCGATCATCATTCCCACCCCCAGCAGCAATCCCGAGAGCGAAATAATGTTGATGGTGAGTCCGCTGATGTAAAAGAAAAAGACGGCTACAATGAGTGACAGGGGCAAGGAGACGACCATCAGCCAGGGAGTCCTGTTGTCCCTGATGAAGAGGAACATGATCAGAAGGGCAAGCAGGATGCCCAGGTAAAGGCTTTGACGCAGGTTGCGGATGGAATAGCTCAGCAAAGAGGTCTGGTCCTGGCTGAGCTCGAATTGCAGTGAAGGAAACTCTTTCTCCAGTTCGGCGATGCGCAGCTCCACCTGATCGCGCAGGTCTTCCATGCGGGCCTCATCCCTTTTAATAATCCCCAGGCTGATGCATTCCCTCCTGTTAAAGAGGCTGATCCCCATGCGTGGCCTGGCTTCCATGCTTACCTGTGCCAGGTCTTTCAGGGTGAAGATATTTCCATCATGCAGCAGAACAAGCTCTTCAATGTCCTTGATGTCCTCCAGGCTGCCTGCAAAACTCATGTCGTACTCGTAAAAGCCCTGTCGCACCCGGATGGTCCCGCGGGCATTGTTGTTATTCTCCAGCAATTGTTCGATATCGTCCATGGAGATTCCCAGGCTCTGCAGCTTATCTTTATAAACCCGAAGCATGATGCGCGGCTGGGCAAAGCCACTCATCTCGATCATGGCTACAGGCTCCAGCTGGCTAATCTTTTCCCTTATCACCGTACGAACCAGGGTCGAGGTTTCCAGAAAGGACTGGTTCTTTGCTTCTTCCTTCTTAAGCACATTCAGGTAGAACACGGGCAGATCGGTGGGGCGTGCCTTGACTATCTGGGGATAGTCCATGTCTACGGGCAAAAAGGTGGTGGCATTGTCGATCTTCTGATATACATCGATCAGGGCATAGTCCACATCTGCAGCCTGGGCAAAGCGCAGCCTGATCTGGCAGACTCCGTCCCGGGCAGCAGACTCGACCGATTCGAGCCGGTTTACAGTTTGCAGTTGGAGGACGAGAACCCGGCTGATGTTCCGTTCCATCTCCACGGCTGTATAGTCGGGGTATTCTGCCTTGATCAGAATTTCGGGAATATCCACTGGCGGCATCATTGAAACGGGCAGGCGGGTCGATACCACGAGCCCCATGATCACAAATGCAAGCACACTCATGGTGACGGATACCGGCCGGTTAATCAGGAATCTGACCATCACCTATTCCCCGGTTTTTACGACCTTGCTTTCGTGAGCGAGGTTCATATTGCCCGAAATAATCACCTCCTTTCCCGCTGGCAATTCATCCCCTTCCTCGGTGGTAACAACGTAACTGTCAGTGTTTTCATAAGGTGTGGCAATGTACTGCCATTGCGCCAGTCCGTCTTCGTAGTAGAACATGACCTTCCTGTTGTCGCGCAGGACAAGGGCCGATTTGGGGATCACCAGTTTTCCAGGCAGGATTTTTTCGACCGCTACCTTGCATTTCATCCCATCAATCAGCTGGCCATTGGGGTTTGAGAGGCTGGCCCGAACCTCGATCATTCCGCCCTCACTTACTTTCGGGTTGATTGCCGTAATCTTTCCGTAGTGGTTTTCGTCGCTCGCCAGTGCTGTGATGCGCACCCTGTCTCCCAGTGCGATCTCTCCGAAATGGCTTTCCATGATTGGAAAACTGACCAGCATGTCCCGATCATCGATAATGATGAAGAGGGGGTTGTCGGGGGGAGGATTGAGCAGCTCAACATGCATGTCTGCGATGCGGCCTGCCAGGGGGGCTCGAAGCACATAGTTCTTCATCTCGGCTTCCTTCACCCTGATTTCCAGTTCTTTCTCCTGGAAGCCCACGTCCATTTGAACCATGTCGAGCACTTCCTTCGGGATCCTGGCCGAATCGCCCGTAGAAAAGCCATATCCCAGTTTTGCGATCAGGAGTTTGTCCCTTTCCCTGAGAATTTTTTGCATCGACAGCTTCAGTTGCTCCAGTTCGCTGTGGATTTTGCTGTCGTCGATTTTCGCAAGCAGTTCGCCTTTTTGAACCCGCTGGCCATTTCGAATGTACAGTTCGGTCACCACTTCATTGAGATCTGAGCTGATTTCGACCCGGGACCGGGCATGTAACACTCCCTGGCTGAGGATCTCCCGCTTGAAGTTGCCCCGCTCAACAAGCAGGGTGCTGACTTCGGTAATTTTGGCTTCGGCTTCCTGCATGACGGGCGACGTGTCTGCTTCGTTCGCAGGGGATGTGCACGATGCTGCCAGTATGCCCAGGGGGATGAGGATCGTTGAGGGGCGCATAGGAATAGCTTTGGTTGGTCTATAAAATAACAAATTTTATGCCCTTATCCCATTCATTAGGAATAAAATACAGGAAAGACCTGAGAAAAAGGAATTCGCGCTTTGCCGGGTCCCATGCCGGAGAAGGACCTGCAGAAATGCGCTATTCCTTCTTCACTACCTGTAAGCATAAGACTGCAGATCCCCTGTTCCGGCTGAAAAAGGAGCTGGAAAGCATCCCGGTTCATCCCGACCAAAAATGTTCAGACCTGTTTCCGTAAAACCAGAAGCTCTCGGAATCCCGTGAAGCTCTCAGAATCACCTGAAGTTCTCAGGATTACCTGAAACAAGGATGGGGGCTTAACTGGCGGGACAGAGACCATTTAGGAGCAAAAATCAAAAAAAAGACCTAACTTGGAGAATGTTGCAGAGCCTTAGTATTCAATTCTTTTCTTTGAAGGGCTCTCCAGGGCTTCGTCAAAGCTTATTGTAAGCCACTTTTGTTGTTACAGGAGCATTCGTTAGTCCGGTATCGTATGTACTACACTTTTAAACAGACCATTATGAAACAAAAAGCATTTGTTTTTCTGACTATTGTGCTACTAGCATTTGCATGCAGCGAGAAACCAGCTTCAGAAATTGAATTTTCATTTGAATCATTTGAAAAAACAGATAGTTTGATCAACGGACATACGTACCAAAATGACAGTCTCTTTCTTGCCAATCCGCGCTGGTTAAAATACCATCCGGATTCCTTCCTGGTAGTCTCGGAACTCTCAAATGCCTCGAAGTTCATTAAAATTATTGATCTCAAAACAAGTGAGATTCAGGAGATTATTTCTTCCGGAAGAGGACCGGGGGAAATGGTTGCGGCCTGGGGACTCGGTGTTGAAAAAGGCAAAATATGGGTGTTTGATCCGCAACTACGCAAAATGATCCTATTAAACCAAAATGAGAACAGAAGATTCTTCATTGAATCTGAGTTTTGTTTAGAGGAGAATTCAGTGTTAGGTGCTCATGTGGTAAATGACAGTTTAATCGCATGTTTAAGTGGGAAAGGAGACAAAGAAAACAGATTGACTTTTTGTGATTTCGAAGGAAATACACTTAGAAAAATGGGAGATTTTCCTCCGCTTAAGAACGATTCAGAGATTGATAGTGATAACGATATCTTCATGTCGGCGATATCCTCTATTCCAAATAGCTCCAAGCTTGTATTGGCTTGTGTATCAACAGATATATTTGAAATATACAATTGTAATAAGGGCTTACTCAGGAGGGTTCGCGGCCCCTTGGGGATTGAGCTTACTGCATACAATGTTGATATTGGAATTGGGTATATGACAAAAGTAAAACCCAGATATTCAACCTATTACAACATTGCATGTTCTGAAAACGATATTTGGATTTCTTACAATGGGACAGAGTTTTCCAAAACCAAACAACGAACCAACGACAATGCATTCCCTAAAACCATTCTTTGTTTTACGGACAAAGGAAAACCAAAGCAGGTCTTGAATTTTCGAAATAGTATTTTGTATTTCGATGTAGATTGGAAAAATGAGACTGTATTCTGCCTTGAATCGAAAAATGGTATTCCCACGATAGTGAGTTATGACCTTAAATAGGCCATTTCAGGATCGTTTAGTGCGGAAATATGCACGATCGTATCACTCGTCTTAGCAGCATGGAACGCAAATATGATGGAGAAACTATTTCTGTAGCGGAATTCTGGACCAGAATGGAACAGCAAACATTGAAAGCTTAGGGGGAACTTCTGTGCCTGGAAAATCCCGAACGAAAAGCAGATTCTTTGAGCGCAGCGCCTACGGGATGCTGATGGCCTTTATTGCCCTGATGGTTGCAGGACTGGCTCTGCTTCCCTTTTTGCAAACAGGCCTTGAGCCCACCCGGGTCAGCAATGATATTTCGATTAGTTATACCTGGTACAACGCGGCTCCACAGACCATCGAGAGTGAGGTGACTTCGCAAATCACGGAGGTGTGCACTACCATTCCGGGGATCCGGGAGATCGAGTCCTTTTCTGAAAAGAACAGGGGAGGCCTGACCCTGAGCTTTGTGGAGAATAAGAACATGGATGCGGCCCGCATGGAGGTTTCGTCCATGCTTCGCAGGGTAAGGGCGAAGCTTCCGGAGGGAATCCGGGATCTGAAGGTGGCCGGAGGAGACCTCTTTAGCGAGTCAGAAATCATCCTTTCCTATACCATCTTTTCTTCCTTTGATGAGGAGGAAATGAGCTATTTTATCGAGGAGAAGATCAAGCGGCCCATTTCGCTGGTTGAGGGGGTTAATGATGTGGAGGTCAGTGGACTGAATAGAAGCAGGTGGGAGGTTTATTGCGCGGGGAAACGGCTTGAGTCCCTGGGGCTGAATATCGGGGATGTGCGAACTGCCATTCGTGAGAATTATGGGGAATCCTATTTGGGGAAGGGAGGGCTTCCAACAGGCGGGGAGGGCCAGATGCTGCAGGTACCGGTGTATTTGCAGTATGGAAGTGGTGATCCCGATCTGGGTGCCATCAGCATTGTGAGTGGTTCTGGTCATCCGGTGCTGCTGGCCGATATTGCTGATATTTCGAAAAGGACAGTCCATGAATACAGCACATTCAGGATCAATGGCCTGTCCACTCTCCGGGCAAGTATCTTGTCGGACAAGGGAGCCAATATTCTTCAGGTAGGAAAGGCCGTGGAGGAAATCATGGACCGGCTGAACCGCGATCTGCCCGAAGGATACTCGATTCGGAAGGAATTGGATGCAACCGAAGAGCTGAAGGAAGAATTGCGCCATATTTATTTCCGGACCGCCTTGTCCTTTGTCATACTCCTGTTGTTCATCAGTGTAGTAAGCCGTGCGCCACGCTATATCTTCATTGTTTTCTTTTCCCTGATGGCTACCCTGGCCATTTCGGTGCTCTTCTTCTTTCTTTTTGGTGTGCAGATCAACCTTTACTCCCTTGCCGGCATCACCGTTTCCTTTGGAATCATCATCGACAATATTATTGTGATGCAGGATCACCTTCTGCTCCGGAAGGATTTGAAGGCTTATCCGGCGCTGCTTGCAGCAACCTTAACGACCATTGGAGCCCTTTCGGTTATTTTTATGCTGAAGGAGGAAGTGCGTCTGAAGCTGGAGGGCTTTGCCTCTGTATTTGCGATAACCCTTGGTGTATCGCTGTTTACTGCACTTTTCCTGGTGCCGGCACTTACCCATTTAACAGGCATGGAGAATAAGGGCGGGCACAAAGTCGTTTCGTGGAAGCGTTTAGGGGGGTGGATGCAGTTTCTGGAAGGGTTCTGGGCCACGCTGAGCAGGCGAAGGGGCCTGGTCAGCCTTGTCCTTGTCCTGGCTTTTGGCCTGCCTGTCTTTATGCTCCCCGAATCTGTTGGAGAAGACCTGGAACAGGATGAGCTTAAGTGGTATCATCGATGGTACATGCATACCCTCGGCAGTGATTTCTATACGAATCGTTTGCGGAAGTATCTGGATCCGGCCCTGGGCGGTACCCTGCGGCCCTTCCTGGAAAAGCGCGAGGCGGGCAGGTACTATTTTGGACGGGGAAACCGTGAGCATCAGGAGGCCCGCCTGTACATTTACGGGCGTATGGAGATGGGCTCCTCGCCCGAAATGACCGATCAGGTAGTTGCAAGCCTTGAGCGATTTTTGAGTACGATTGATGAGATTGAGATCTTTAGCACCGAGATCAGAGAAAACTTGATTCAGATTCAGATTGAGTTCAGGGAAGCCTTTCAGTTTAGCCATGAGCCACTCGGGGTTAAGTACAAGGTGATACAGGAGTGTATCTCGCTGGGGGCTGCCGTATGGAGGGTCTTTGGATCTGGTGATGCTTTTAGCAATGACCGGTCATTTTCAAACGATGTGCTCGGCCTTATCGGCTACCAAAGCAATAGAATTGAACTCAAGGGCTACGACCTTGGGCGGCTCTACAAGCTGGCTTACTGGCTGAAAGACAGGATGGAGCAGCATGGGCGTTTCCAGGATGTCTCTGTTTTCTCCCGCATCGACATCCGCACGCCCCTTGAGTTCTCCTACCAGCTCGCACCGAGGATCGCTTATATGCAAAGCTCGGGCCTGCAGGCCAGTCAGATTCTGCAAAGGGTGCGGGAGCTTTCCGTCGGGGGAGAACTTTTTGATTTGTACACGGGTAAGGGGCACGAGGAGCTGCTTTTGAGTAGCGACCAGGCGCAAAACCAGGATCTTTGGAACATGATGCACCATAGCGAGGTATTGGGCGACCGGATGGTGTATATCGGAGAGCTGCTCGATCGCCGCTACGAAAAGGCCAACCAGACCATACGCAAAGAAGATGGGCAATACCTGCTCAGCGTGATGTATAATTTCGTGGGCCCTGACCAGCTGCACGGCCGGATCAGGGACCAGATTCTGCAAGAAGTTGAGGCGCAGCAACCCGCCGGTTTCAGCAGTGCACCTAAAATCTCGAGATGGGGCGACTGGGGCAGCGATGATGAGATTGAGGGTCAGCTTGGCCTTTTTCTGGTTCTCGTTCTGATCATTTATTTCCTGTGTGCAATTCTGCTGAATTCCCTGAAGCAGCCGCTGGTGGTAGTCTTTATGATCCCGGTTTCATTTATTGGCTTATTTGCAGGTTTCGCTTTCTTCGATATCCGGATGGACAATGGAATATTTGCAGCCTTTATCTTTAGCAGCGGGCTCTCTGTAAACGCAGCCCTTTACATCATCAATGAGTTTAATTCCCTCAAAAAGATGCGGCCCAATGCCCGGGATATGAAGCTCTACCTGGCAGCTTACCGGCACAAAATCATGCCCATTTTGTACACCATCGTATCTACCATCCTTGGGCTGATGCCATTCATCTTGATCAACCGGAACCAGGAGTTCTGGTATTCCTTTGCAGTGGGAACCATGGCTTCCTGTTTATTCTCCCTGGTGGGCGTATTTGTTTTCCTGCCTGCCTATATGGGGATCAGAGCGCAGGCAGACCGAAGAGAGGGCAAAGGACCGTCCTTATAATCCAATGATGGCAAGAATGGGATTGTTGGTTTCAGTTGAGCGGGCCATCAGTTGTTCGATTTCGCCTTCGGGTTTTAGTTCGTTGTCGGCCTCCATCGCTTCATCAATTCTTTTGGATTCAGCTGTCATGATGAAGTCTTTGCTTATGGCGTATCGCGCAAGCTGCCGAATAGGGTTGTAAATGGCAATTAGCAATGTACTTATTTTCGCAATGAGCGATGTCCGGCCGGCATGGTAGGTTCCTGCTTACAAAAGTGAATAACCGGATCAGCTTCCCGCGAAATGAAAGGACCAGGACAGGGTGGGGGTAATGCCGTAGAGGGAATAAAAGAGGTATTCGGTGTTTGAACCTGTTCTGTCATTTCTGAACAGGAAGTAGGCATTCTTCCGGTTGTACACATTGAAGATGCTTAGTTCCCATGTCGATTTGAAACGCTTTTCGTGGGTTTTTTCGTACTGGATACCAATGTCGGCCCGGTGATAGTTCGGAAATTTTTGCCGGTTTCTTTCATAACGGGTGTTTTCCTTCTGAAGGGTATAGCGCCGGCCCGATTGCAGGATGAAGTTGACTGCTATTTTCAGGGAGGGATTCAGACGGTAGTTCAGGTTCAGGGCAAAATCGTGGGGTTGGTGCTGGGCCGAATAGAAGCTGCGGCCCTGGTTGATGCCATCAATGGTTTTTACCGACTTTGAGAGGGCATAGGAAAGGATGCCCTGCAGTCTTCCTTCCTTCTTGCGGACCATGAATTCGAGGCCACAGGCAAGCCCCTCTCCCTGTCTGACATAGTTCCTGAATGGTGTGTTGTTGTCGATACTGACCACCGAGTCCCGGTATTCGATACTGTTTTTAGCGTGTTTGTAATAGCCCTCCAAGGAAAAGTCGTAACGTCCGTCCAAACTGGTCTTCATATAGGCCGCCGAGAACTGGGTCAGGGCAAGTGGTTTTATTCCCCGGCCACTGGGCACGAGGATTTTATAGATGAACCCTTCTGCGTTTATGCTCGAGAGCTGGTGGATGAACTGGCTCGAGCGATTGACGCCCAGTTTAAGGGATGCTGTTTTTGAGAGGCGGTAGTTGAGTTGAAAGACCGGAGAGATGGCTCCAAAGTCATAGATTTTCAGTGCTGTACTGTCGATGAAAAACTGACTGGAGTCCATATCCGGGTAATACGATTCATAGAAGTTTCCGTTTAGAAACTGTCTGAAGGCGGTCAGGCGTCCTCCTGTTTTGATTTTGAAACGCTTTCCGATTTGCCTTTCGTGTTGCAGATAAGCTGCTCCTTCAAGCGAACTGTTGAATTTGTATTTGTATTCGAGCAGGGTGTTGGTGCGTTTGTACTCGATTGGGTTGTCGAAAAAGTGGTTGCTGAGCTCGACCCCGAAGCGAAGAAGGGAACCTGGACGGATGTAAAAGTTGAACTCGTTCTTCAGACCGGTGTCATAGACATCAATGGCCAGCCAGATACTGTCCTGTTCGAAGCTGTAGCTGTAGCGGCTGTTAAAAAGGATCATATTGTACTTGATCCGGCTGCCGATCTGCCTTCCCCAATCCAGGGAAAAGGTGTTTGTATTCCATTGGTTGCGCGCATAGTGATTGTCTTCAATGTCGAAGGTAGAAAGGTCTTTGCCCCAGTATGTGGAGAGGACCAGATCATTTTTAGGATTGATCTTGTAGCTGATTTTCGAATTAATGTCGTAGAAATAGATATGCGCATTGTTTGGGCTGAAAAAACTCTTCTGAAAGAAATTCTTTCCCCCTCTGCGGGCCGAGAACAGGTAGCTTAGTTTCTCTTTGAAAATGGGCCCCTCGACTGAGAGCCTTGAAGAAATATTGCTGATTGCGCCATTGATCTCCGTTTTGTTTTCATTTCCCTTACGGGTAATCACTTCAATGGCCGATCCGGCTTTGTTTCCATGCTGTATAGGAACGCCACCCTTGTTAATGGTGAGATGGTTGACAATGTCGGGATTAAAGATAGAAAGGTTCGAGACGGAATGCGAAATACTATAGACCGGAACCTTGTCTAAGGTCGTCAGGATTTCTCCGTCGGAGCTGCCCCTGATAATCAGTCCGTTTATGTTTTCAGGATTCAGGCTGATGCCCGGCATAAAGTCGATACTGAGCAGGACATCCTTTTCAGAAAGGATGGAGGGGTAGGACCGGATATTTTGCAGATGGACAATATTGCTGCTGAGATTGAAGCGTGTGAAATCGTTGAGGGATTCGTGGTGGGTAACGATGACCTCATCTAGGTCCTGCCTGTTAGGGGATAACAGGACTTTCTTGTGAAGGTTTCCGTAAAGATCAATTTGGAGGCTCCTTGTTTCGTAACCAAGGTATTGGACCAGGAGATTGTATCTTCCCTCGGGAAGGGTAAGGGAATAGTATCCGCTTGTACTGCTGATGGTTCCAATCTGAAGTTCCGGGCTGTACAGGGTGGCACCTATGAGGATGTCTCCGGTTTTTGCATCCAGAATGCTTCCACTGATGGTGCCATAACTGGGATTTGGTGCCTCCAGAACCGTAATGGCGACGTTGTTTCCCTGTACAAGAAAATCGACCGGATAGGCTGCTTTTAAGCGAGCGATCAGCCCCTCGAGTGGGAGATCCTGTTCGTTGATGCTGATTTCCGGAATGGCCATTTCCAGTTCCCGGGCCTGGTAGGTGAAATGGTAATCCGATTGGGATTCAATTGCTTCGATCAGGTCAAAAACCGTCCCTTCAGCTATTGAAAGGGAAAGCTTCAATGGCTGTGCCTGAAGGATTCCGGACAGCAGGAAGAGGAGTCCGGTCAACAGTCCAAAACGATAGAATCTCCGCCTGAAACTCACATAATAAACACATTATCATGCGCTTAGCCTTTGCTTGCGCATTTTTGGCTGAATCTGGTTCAGCATGTCCAGGCGATGAATAAAGGACCCGGGCACCTTCTTCAAATCCAGAATCAATAGTCCATCTAAGGTATAATTGAAATCCGGATCTACGTTAAAAGCGGCGATTTTTCCATTGATTTGCAGGTATTTTTTCAATAAAACCGGCATATCAGGTGCATGTTCGAAGCCATTCCCCTCAAAAGTATAGGAGCTGGTTTGCAGGTAGGGCGTTCTGGGTGAAACCAGTGCCTGGACCTGGGCATTTTTATGGAACTGCTCCACATAGGATACTATGCGGTCTTTTTCGGCTGGCTTATAGTCATTGCTAATGCTGACCGGACCAATCAGGTAGCGGCAGTTCGGATGCCTTTTCGTATAGGCAAAGATGCCGGCCCAGAGGAGATAGAGTGGGAGGGGCTTTTTCTGGTATTCCCTTGTGATGAATGATCGTCCCAGTTCCATCGACCGACCCAGCATTTCACGCATTTCGGGGGCATAGCGGAACAGGGTATTGGAGTAAAATCCTCTGACCCCCCTCCATTGCATCAGCATTTTGCCATTTCCAATCCGGTAAGCGCCAACCAGGCGATCTCTTTTATGGTCCCAGACAATAAGCTGTTGGTAGAGGTGATCAAAGCCATCCAGGTCGATGCCCTTGTTGCTTCCCTCTCCCACCTCCCGGAAGCTAATCTCTCTTTGACGGCCAATCTCGTACATGAGTTCGGGAATGGCTTTTGCATCACTGCAGAATACCTCATAGGCATCTTTTCTGATGAGACAATGCCCACTCTGTCTGAGTTGGGCAAGTTCCTGAAGGATCACTTTCTGTTCTGCAGGTTCTGCAATTGCGTCGATCTTAGACGATCCGTTTGCCAGCTCATAGGTGCACTTGCGTAGGTGATTGCTGTAGTCCTTTATGTTGCTGAATTGCTTCTGGGTTTCGATGTCGATCATACGCCCGATGGTCATTTTCACCGTGGCTCCCCGTTTATTCATCACTTCTGCAGGAATTCTGGCTGTACGCAAGAGGGGGTGGATGCGTCCCAGAAAGTGGAACAGCCTGGAGTTTGTCCCATGGAAGTAAATTGGCAGTACGGGCACCTCTGCCTTCTGAATCACGCGCATGACAGAAGGGTTCCATTGTTTGTCGGAGATGCCCGGGTAGTCCTTATTGTAGCTGGAGACTTCTCCCGAGGGAAAGATGCCCAGGGGCTGGCCATCACGAAGGTGGCGGATGGCCTTTTTTATACCACTGAAATTGACCTTCGATTTTGAACCCTCGTGAAAGGGATCCAGGGGAATGAAGTTCTCACTCATGTGTTCGAGCCTGCCCATCATGAAATTACTCAGGGTTTTGAAATCCCCGCGTCGTTCCAGCATGGTTTCGAGCAGGCAGATGCCGTCTATACCTCCATAGGGATGGTTCGAGATTGTTACGAATGCGCCGTCTTTCGGGATCTGCTGAAGGGCTTCTTCGTTGATCTCGTAGCGAAGTCTGAGCTGACGGGATGCAAAGCGGATGAAGTCCGCTCCTCCGGGGCCCTTGTAGTTACGATAGATGGCATTCATTTGGTCCAGGTGAAGGATGCGTAAGATCAGTTTACTGATTATTCCTGCGCCAGGAAAACGCAATCCAAGTATGTTCTGGAGATCGCTGCTGCTCAGGATCTCTTTATTTTCGGTAGTCTCAGCTTTCATAGGATCTAAGCGACGAAGTGTTTTGTAATGAGAAAAAGACCTACGATGCAGAGTAAGCCACCACTCACATAGTTAATTCTTTTCATACGTGTTATATTCACATGCTTTCTGAAACGGAATACGATTCCCGAGAGGGAATAGAACCAGGCCAGTGAGCCGGCGCTGACACCAAGCACAAAAAAGATCGCACCATTTCCATCTTTGAACAGATGCTGGCTGCCGATCCCTGCCAGATAGGACACAAAAAACAGGACCGTAAGGGGGTTCGAGATGGTGAAAAGAAAGGAGCGGAAGCGGCCAATCCCGTACCAGTCCCTTTCAGGCTTTTCCTGGTTCAGCGATATCCGGATATGCTTAAGTAAAACAGCCAGTCCAAAGCCCAGAATAATGAATCCTCCGCTCAGTTCGAAAACAGGCCTGAATCGTTCGATGAGGTGAATGACGGTACCCAGCCCCAGGATGGCTATGAGGGCAAAGATTGAATCCGCCAGGGTGGCCCCCAGGGTGGAACGAAAGCCTTTGATCCTTCCCTTTTTAAGTGTTTGTTGCAGACAGATGACATTCACCGGTCCCACCGGGATGGAAATAAGCCCTCCAAGTAAGACACCCTGGAGCAGATATAGAATGGAGCTTTGCATATTAGAAAAAGATTCGTTCGCGGGTTTGTGTTGATTCAGATTGTGGCATGCCAAAGAGATCGATGTAAGCCACTTTCGAATAGACCTTATTCCCCTCGGATTGTACATAGATGTGATCAATGGGGACTTCTTCTCCATTGATTTTGACAAATGCAGTCACCTCATAAGGTTTTTCCTGACGGATGTAGATGTCGCGTTTGTCGGTGGCATTCAGGGTTACCTTATAGGCCTTTCCGCTGGCATCCAGTTGTTTTATTTTCAGGCCAAAAGCCAGGCGTTTTTCAGCCACCCTCAGGGGCATTGTCCGGCCTTTTTCTTCATACCTGATCCAGTATATATCGACAGGATTTTCACTGTCAAGCCAGCCATGGGCATCGAAATTCGCATCATAGACCACGGTATTGGCATTCAGATTGCGTTGCAGGTAGAAAAGCCGTTTTTCCGTTCTGGCGGGGATGGGAAAATGGTGGCAGTTCTTTTTTTGCTGAGCCACCAGCCCCTGGTTTAAGAAGATGCACACAATTACAAAGAGGGTCTTACTCATGTCAGTAGGCTTTAGAAACTTGCTTCAAATCGCATCCTGATGCCGTGGGCCGAGGCCAGATCCCCAAAGTGCTTGCCCGGGTCAATCAGACGGACATATTCGATGCGAAATACCTTAAATATATTGGTGATACCCAAGCCCAGTTCAAGATAGGGTGCAGGCATTTTGTTCCGGAATTCTGTCGGGATGTCGAGTGGTTGGCCAAGGCCTGAAGTTCGCATGCCATAGTAGGCTTTGAGGGAAACGACTTCCCGCAGGTTTAGCCTGGAGACCAGGGGTATATGGTTAAACACTACACCGCCGCCAATCAGGTTAAGATGGGCATTCCCATAAAGGTTGTGGGCATAGCTGGCATAGTTGAGCAGGTTATAGGAATAGCGGGAATAGCCCAGGGAATTCTTGCTGTAGGGTTTTTCCAGCAGGGTGTATGGGACCTCCCCGTGCATATAACCTCCCGAAACCATGTAACGGAGGTAGGCCGGCCCGATATTGAAACGGTGCTTCACGGAGACATGCCCCAACAGATAATTGGCCGGCTTGTCTACACCGGGCAGCCGACTTTCGCCCAGGTCGAGGGTCAGATTGATGACCGGCTTGGTGTTCCCGTAATAGATGCGTGCAAAGTAGAGGTCGTCGAAGGTCTGTCCAAAGGAAAAACGCAGGTTCATCATAAGCCCGTAGCTGTCGAAATACCCAAAGCTTTGATCGTCTTTGGTGAAGGCCAGGTATGGGGCTTCGAAGCTCTGGCGGTAGTAGGGGTTGACCAGCAGGCCGGTGGTGGAGGAAAGGTCGGTCTGGAAGCTGATTTCAGCCATACGCTGCCTGAAGGCATAGGGATTGTAATTCGCTGAGCTTATAGCTGAAATAAAATTGCCATCCCCTTTGCTGTAAGGATTCTCCTGAATGAAGCGGGTGTAACGCGAATCATTGGCCATGAAATAGTCGTCGCAATAGCTGAGCGATACGATGCTTCGCTTTTTCCGGGGCAGCATGAAGCTGGCAGATGCGCCATACTTTAATTCCTTGCTTTTGGTTCCATAGCCGAGATAACCTCCCAGCGTGAATTTTTCGCTGAGTCCGAGGCCTGTTCTCAGCGGAAGGGTGAAGCGATGCCCTTCGATGAGGTTCGTCGAATAGAGGTCGAATACGGGTCCGTAATCGAAGATCTTTCCACTGTAATAGCCCGAAAGGAAGATGTTTCCGGTCTGGTCGACACCCTTTACCACGCTGTTTTCCTTCAGGGTTTTGATCCCTTCCAGGGCCTGCTGTTCAATATGGTCATAGTCGCTCAGCAAGGGGTCTTTCAGCTGGCTCGACAGGCTTGTGGTCGAATCGTTTTCATCCACGATGTACTGCAGGGTACGGTTAATGAAGAAATCACCTGGCAGGGTTTTGGGTGCCTTTTGTTCATCATCGATGCGCAGATTGGCGTGTTTCGACAGGGAGAAATTGACCTGCAGCTTCTGCCTGCTGTAAAACCAGGTATTGTCGGCCTGTTTCTTGTAATGGATCTTTACGTTTAGATCGTTGATGAAATTTACATTGGCTTCTTCAGCCATGCGCGCATTGATGCTAACCAGGGCATAGGAGCCTTTTTCGACCCAGAAGTGGCCCTTGAAAAGCGTGGAGCGGTCATTTTTTGGATAGAAGCTGAATTTGTAATGGGTCTGGCCTTTTTCAATCAGACTGTCGCTCAAATAGATGTTGTAATAAAGCAGGGCATTGTTACTGAGTGGCGAACGGAAGCCCCGGTCCAGAACATTGATCTGGTTCTTATAGAAATTGAAATCAATAGCGATCTTTTCCAGCACCATGTTTTCGACCTGGTCGTTCAGGCTCGGGAAGATGCCATCCCTTTTCTCGGAAAGGACATCTACGGCTTTCCTGTTGCCAAGGAATTTAACTTCACTATGCTCTTCGTTCATATATACCGGGACATAGCTGACATCTTTTTCTTCATCCCGGATGAAGGCATCCTCGGAGTCGGATAGAATGCGGTGCAGCCTTTTCGTCGAATCGGAGGCCAGGAGGATGGTGGTTCGGTCGTAGTTTCCGTATCTGCGTATGGATTGCAGCTTCTCCATGTTGGATTCTTTGTGCTCCAGCACCTTCCGGAACATACTTTCGTCGTAGGAAAAGTCGGGCCTGACACTGATTTCGGGAAGACTAATGATGTCGTTTTTCAGTTCGATCGACCAATGGGCATCAATGGAGCTCAGATCGGCTCGTTTGCTCAGGGGCAGATAGCCAATGGAAGAGAACACGATGGTACAACTGCTGTCAATATCCAGGCTGAAGTTTCCGCTAAGATCAGAAACGGTCCCTCTTGTACTTCCCTTTATAATGATGTTTACAAAGGGGATCGGCTCATGGCTTTCGGCATCTCTGATGGTTCCGGAGATGCTTGCAGCATTGGCAAGGGACCAGCTAAAAGGCCAGAGAAATAGCAGGTATAGGTAGGTGTAATTCTTTATTTTCATGAAGTTATTTGATTGTTTTACTGCCTGTGGACTAAAATAAATAGGCTGATTATCTGGATTTTATACTTAGGTGTGTATCGTCGATCCATTCATAACGGAAGCCACTGACAAAGCAGACCGAAGTCAGCAAATCATCCAGGCTCTCATTTGAATGCGCACCGGAGAGCTCAAACTTGCCGATTTCGCTGTCCGACAGTTTGAGTTCAACACCATAGATTCGTTTGATATCTGTTACAAGCTGATAGAAGGGGGTCTGATCAAAATAGAGGGTCGAAACATCATCTTGCATCAGTTTATTACTGTCGACCTTTCGTGTGACTACCCTTCCGCTGGTCTTGTTATACGATAACTGCATATCGGGGCTGAGGACATAGCGCTTCTCCTGCCTTTCGTTAGCAACTACGACTTCTACTTTTCCACTGCGCACGGTGACCTGCATATCGGGTTCATTTTCGAAATGTCGTACCTTGAAGCTCGTTCCGATTACCCTGACAGTCATAGCGGAGGTATGTACCTGAAAACCTTTGTCATGAATGTTTTCCACATTGAACGTGGCTTCCCCATTCAGAAGGAGTTCCCGCTTTTGATCGAAGTTGTCGCTTATTTTCAATTGACTGCCTGCTCCCAGGCTTACTTCTGAACCGTCGCGCAGCTCCAGAAGTGTCTGCTCCATACCCGCAAGGTATTGTTCGTTGTATGCCGGTAATTTTTCGCTGCGAAGCGTTCGAAGCAGCCAGCCGGCACTTAGCAGGATGGCCAGAATTGCTGCATAGCTGAAAACGCTTCTCTGAATGAATAGCTGTTTCTTTTTTACCGCTTTGGATACCTTCCCGGGGGACGCAAATGAAAAATCTGCAGGTCCATCTTCTTTCAGGCAACAGTTCCAATGGGCTTCCCAGACTTCATTATACTTCTCGTTCGACTCCGGGGAGCTAATCAGCTCAAAGGCCAGTTCAAATTCCTGCCGCGAGCAATTCCCGTCGAGGTACTTTTTCAGATATCGCTCTTCGATGTTTATGTCCGTTTGTTTCATGGTCTCTATGGTTATACACAGCAGGAGGCAAACAGGACCAGATAAAATCCGAAAAAAAACCAGAAATGAGGACTACAAAGCGTAGATCTGTTGATTTATTGCCTCCCTAACTCTTTTTTTATCAAAAGAATAGCCTGAGAGATGTGGTTTTTCACTGTGTTTTTGGAAAGACCTAATTTTTTGGCGATTTCGTCATGCGACAGTCCTTTTTCGCGACTCAGTTGAAAAATCTTTCTTTGTTGAGGGGTGAGCTTGCCGAGTGAGTCCTGAATCTGATGGAGCAATTCGTCGTGCTCAATTGCCTCATCGGTAAAGCAGCGCTCAAGTTCGATTTGCTGCCAGATCTGCTCTTTTAAGAAGGCGTTATTGCTTTGTGCGCTTCTCAAAGCGTTCAGGGCACTGTTCTTCGCAATGGTAAAAAGAAAACTGGAGAACCTTTTCGACGAATCTATGCTCTTTCTCTTCGACCACAGGGTAGCGAAAACATGCTGAACAATGTCTTCGGCATCACTCTCAATTTTCACGATGGAAACCACAAAACGCAGAAGCGCTTCCCTGTAGGTGTAAAAAAGCGTGTTGAAAGCCTTTTCATCGTCTTCAACCAGCCTTGCAAGCAGTATCTGTTCGCTTTGTATCTGTTCCATGGTTTTACATTCGAGACTATTCAGAGCGTCTGAAACCTCCTTGTTTCGCTCTTTCTTAGGCTCTCATATTTCAGATAACGCATAGAAGCCAAAAAGTTTCATTTTGCCCCGATTTTTTTTTTAGTCCTGTTCCCTAAGGCGATATGGCCCCGAATTACTCTGGATTGAATTTAGTTGGGGGGGAGATGAAAGGCATTTTTGGAATAATCTTATATTTGTCAGGTCTAAAAAAAATCCAGATATGCGTATTCTCGTATGTATTAGCAATGTTCCGGACACCACTACCAAGGTTAAGTTTTCGAATGAAGGAGCCTCCTTCGACGAAAACGGGGTGCAATGGATCATTAATCCATGGGACGAACTGGCATTGACCAGGGCCATGGAGTTGAAAGAAGATGCTTCAAATCCTGTTTCACAGGTGACTGTGGCAAGTGTAGGTACGGTGGCTGTTGAGCCCACCCTCCGAAAGGCTATGGCCATTGGAGCTGATGACGCCATTCGTGTTGATGTGGACAGCAGTGATGCCTATGCGGTTGCCACTCAACTGGCTTCCGTTGTTAAAGCAGGATCCTACGATCTGATACTTTGTGGTATTGAGTCCAGCGACTACAATGGTGCCGCTGTTGGAGGCATGTTGGCAGAGATGCTCGATCTCCCTTCCGTATCGGCCGTATCTGCATTGAACCTGAATGGGGAAGAAGCACTGATTACCCGTGACATCGATGGCGGTAAGGAAGAACTGACCGTGGCAGCACCCTTTGTGGCTGTTGTGCAAAAAGGGATTGCCAAAGAGCCCCGGATTGCAGCCATGCGGGGTATTATGATGGCCCGTAAGAAGCCCTTAAATGTGATGCCTGCGGTTGATGCCGAAGCCCTCACCGAGAGTGTCTCTTTCGCGCTTCCCGAAGCCAAGGCACCTTGTAAGATGATAGATGAGACGAATGTAAAGGAGTTGGTTGATCTGCTTGTCAACGAAGCCAAGGTGATCTGAGGGGATGGGAGACTAGAAAAAGCGAAAATGGAAAAAGCTTAAAAGAAATAGGTATGAACGTACTGGTATATACAGAAAATTGGGATGGCAAATTCAAGAAGCTGTCCTACGAACTAGTGTCCTATGCAAAAGCCCTTGCCGGAATGGCTGGAGGTGAGGTGGTGGCCCTGTCTATCGGAGAAGTGGCCGGGGACGAACTGGCCTCACTGGGAAAGTACGGGGCCGACAAGGTGCTGAACGCTGTCGCTGCCCCTGAGGGACTCGACAACCAGCTTTACACGGCTATTATTGCATCGGCAGTGGAAAAGAGTGGAGCGGCTTTGGTGCTCCTGGCCCACAACAATGCAGGCAAGGCCCTGGCCCCGCGTGTATCGGTTAAACTGAAGGCAGGCCTGGTCAGCGGGGTAAATGCCCTGCCCACTACTATAGCTCCCCTTGAGCTTAGTAAAAAGGTCTTCAGTGGGAAGGCTGTTGGTATTGTGAAGGTGAATACTGAAAAGGCTGTGCTTACCCTGGCCCAGAATTCATTTGAGATTAGCGAAACTGCCGGAGATGCTGTTGTAGAGGCCTTTGATGCCGGCCTTGACATGTCTGCTGCCAGGACGAAGATCAAGGATGTTCAGAAGCAGGACGGAAAGCTGTTGCTTAGCGATGCCGAGGTGGTTATTTCGGGCGGACGTGGCATGAAGTCGGCCGAAAACTGGGCTCCCCTGGAGGAGTTGGCCGAGGTACTTGAAGGTGCAACTGCCTGTTCACGTCCGGTTTCCGACGAAGGCTGGCGCCCCCATGCCGAGCATACCGGTCAGACCGGAAAAATCATCGCCCCCAATCTCTACATGGCTTTTGGAATATCCGGTGCCATTCAGCATCTCGCTGGTGTAAGTTCATCGAAGTGCATCGTGGCTGTGAACACCGATAAAGATGCTCCGATCTTTGAGTCGGCCGATTACGGGATTGTTGGCGATGCATTGAAGGTGCTGCCCGAGCTGATCGCAGAGCTAAAGGCTGTGAAGGCGCAGTAGAACCTAAGCCTGTTTTATATGCTGAATCAAATTGTTTTCGCATTGGCCCTGCTGTTTACCATCGGGGTCTTTGCCATATCGGTCCGCCGTTATCTGGCATTTTTCCGCATCACAAAGCATGATTTTCCGGTAAAGGACTTTGGGAAGCGTTTTGCCCTGATGATGGAGGTCGCTTTCGGTCAAACCAAGATTTTTCGCCGTCCGGTACTCGGCTTCTTGCACGCCCTGGTCTTCTGGGGTTTTTGCGTTATTCTGATCGGTAGTATCGAAATGGTGATCGACGGCCTCTTTGCTACCGAAAGGTCCCTGTCTTTTCTGGGGGTGGTCTATGATGCAATTATGGCTATGGGCGATCTCGCTGCACTGCTTATTGCTGTAGCCATCCTGGTTTTCCTTTTCCGTCGGATCTTTCTGAATGTGAAGCGTTTTTCGGGCCCTGAGATGAAGCATATTTCCCATCTGGATGCGAATGCAGCACTCACGGCTATTCTGCTGCTGATGGTCTCCCTCCTTGGGATGAACACCTTTTATCTACTGGAGATGCAGGCCGAAGGCCATAAGGTGTCGGGCTTGTTTCCGGTAAGCGGGGTCCTGGCAGGCTGCTTTGGAACAGTTTCGAATCCGGCCCTGTGGCACGATGTAAACTGGTGGACCCATATTCTGTTGATCTTTGCCTTCGCCAATTACCTCCCCTATTCGAAGCATTTCCATGTCTTTATGTCGGTTCCCAATGTCTTTTTAAGCAGGCTTGAGCCCCTGGGAAAGCTACAGACCATGGAGAGCATTACCAAAGAGGTGAAGATTATGATGGATCCCGATCAGGCTTTTGCTCCTGCTTCAGAAGGAGAGGAAGAGCCTGTGGAACGCTTTGGCGTACTGGATGTCGAGGATGTGAGCTGGAAGAGCTACTTCGATTCGCTGGCCTGTACAGAGTGCGGGCGTTGTACCTCGGTTTGTCCGGCCAACCAGACGGGTAAGCTGCTTTCTCCGCGTAAGATTGTTATGGACCTCAGAGCCAGGATGAAGGAAAAGGGCCCGGGCATGGTGAAGAACGGAAAGGGATACAGCGATAACAAGGCCCTGATCCGGGACTATATTTCGGAGGAAGAACTTTGGGCCTGCACCCTGTGCAATGCCTGTGCTCAGGAGTGTCCGATCAATATTAACCATCCTGCCCTTATTGTGGGAATGCGTCGCTACCTCGTGATGGAGGAGTCCGCTGCGCCGGGTGAGTTGAATGCGATATTTTCCAACATTGAAAACAATGGAGCGCCCTGGCAGTTTGCCCAGGACGACCGGATGTTGTGGGCCGAAGACCTGATGATCAACGAAAAGTACTGAGCCGATGGAGACGAAGCAAAGAAGGGTTGAGGTTCCGCTTATGGCCGACCTCCTTGCCAGGGGGGAGCAGCCCGAATATCTGTTCTGGGTGGGTAGTGCCGGTGCTTTTGACGACCGCTATAAGCACGTTTCCCGTGCCTTTGTGAAGGTTTTGGAAACCCTGGGCACTTCCTATGCTGTACTGGGTACAGAGGAGTCTTCCAGCGGGGATGTAGCCCGCAGGGCGGGAAACGAAATGCTTTACCAGATGCAGGCCTTGATGAACATCGAGATTCTGAATGCTTACGGGATCAAGAAGATCCTTACCTGCGATCCCCATGTCTATAACTGTTTTAAGAATGAGTATCCCGATTTGGGTGGTCGCTTCGAGGTGATTCACCACAGTCAGTTTCTCCGAGACCGGATTGCCGATGGCAGTCTGAAGATTCCGGCCGGAGCACTGAAAGGGCACATTCTGACCTACCACGACCCCTGTTACCTGGGAAGGGCCAATAAGGAATATGAAGCCCCGCGCAGCGTGCTGAGTGCATTGGGGGCAAAGCGGGTCGAGATGAGGCGCAACAAGAGTTTTGCGCTTTGTTGTGGCGCTGGTGGCGGACAGATGTTTAAGGAGGCGGAGAAGGGCGAGAAGGAAGTCTTTATCGAGCGTACCGAGGACGCCCTGGCAACAGGCGCAGATACGATTGTAACAGCCTGCCCGTATTGCCTCGTGATGATGACCGATGGAATCAAATACAAGAACGAAGAGGAAAACGTGAAGGCCTGCGATCTGGCCGAGCTTATAGCCATAGCACTGGAGCTTTAGGTTCCGGGGTCGGAATGGAGAACTTTGTAACTTTAGAAACTATACAAACCTGATGATACTATGGAGAAGTTAATGACTGGCGGTGAATTTCTGGTTAAACCAGGCAACATTGCCGAGGTTTTTATTCCCGAAGAATTTGATGAGGAACAACGCATGATAGGGGAGACCTGTAAGGACTTCCTCGAAACCGAGGTTCTTCCCGTGGCCGATCGCATCGATGCCCAGGAAGAGGGGCTCATGCGCAGCCTGCTTGAGAAGAGCGGTGAACTTGGGCTTTTGGGCATTGCCATTCCCGAGGAATATGAGGGCTTTGGCCAGAACTTTCTCACCACCATGTATGCCAGTGAAGTGCTGGGAGCAGGTTATTCCTACGCGGTGGCCTATTCCTGTCACACAGGTATTGGGACCCTTCCTGTTCTTTACTATGGGAATGAGGAGCAGCGTGCAAAATACATCCCCAAACTTGCTACCGGTGAGCTAATAGGGGCTTATTGCCTGACCGAACCGGGGGCCGGTTCAGATGCCAACTCCGGAACTACAAAGGCTGTGCTGAGTGAGGATGGCAAGCATTACGTTCTGAATGGGGCCAAGATGTGGATTACCAACGGTGGTTTTGCCGATGTCATGACCGTCTTTGCAAAGATCGACAACGATCGGGTGCTTAGTGCCTTTATCGTGGAGCGGTCTTATGAGGGGATTACCTTCAACCCCGAGGAGAAAAAGATGGGGATTAAGGGCTCATCGACCCGCCAGATTTTCTTCAACGATGTAAAGGTGCCCGTCGAGAATATGCTGGGCAAGCGTGGCGAAGGCTTTCGCATTGCACTGAATATTCTGCACATGGGGCGGATTAAATTGGGCGCCAATGTGATCGGATCGGCCAAGAAGGCCATCGACCAATCGGTGCAGTATGCCAATGAGCGCAAACAATTCAACAGCCTGATTTCCGGATTCGGGGCCATTAAGCACAAGCTGGCCGAACAGGTTATTCGTACCTTTGCTACCGAGAGTTCAGTGTACCGTGCATCGAAATCGATTGACGATGCCATTCGGCATTATGTAGCCGGGGGTGACGACAAGGGCCGCAATACCATGGAAGCCTTTAACCACTTTGCAGTAGAGGCTGCTGCCATGAAGGTCTTTGGTTCCGAGGCACTCGACTATGTGGTCGACGAGGGGGTCCAGATCCATGGCGGTATGGGTTTCTCGGCCGAGATGATGATCGACAGGGGTTACCGCGATTCCAGGATCAACCGCATTTTTGAGGGAACCAATGAGATCAATCGCCTTTTGCTGGTCGATAACGTAATCAAGAAGGGGGCCAAGGGCGTATTGCCCATCGACGGGGAGGCCGAGGCTGCCTTCGAAGAAGTGAAGGGCTTGAAGGGAGCACCCGCCTTTGCAGAAGGCTACTATGAAGAGAAGGATCGTGTGGTGGCCAACCTGAAGAAGGTGGTACTGATGCTTTGCAAGTCGGCTTCCGATCACTTTGCCCGTAAGCTTGTGCAGGAGCAGGAGATCCTCAGCAATATTTCGGATTGCATCATTCAGACCTATGCGGCCGAATCGGTGGTACTGCGTCTGAAAAAGATGGAAAGCCTGAAAGGCGAAGCCGAGTGTGCACTCTACAGAGACATAAGCGATGTTTTTGTCTATGATACAGCAGCCCGTGTAGCCAAGTTTGCAGTCGATGCAGCCAATTCCTTTGCCGGGGGTGAGCAGGCCGATCTGCTTCGGAAAGGCATCGGGGCCTTCACCAGTGTTGCACCGGTGAATGTGAAGGAAGCCCGCAGGCGTATTGCTGATAAGCTGATCGAAGAGAACAGATACTGTTACTAATCCAAAAGTCCGGAATCAATGGATTCCTACAGGATTGCTATACTGGGTGCCGGGAATGTGGCTACACACATTGCCCGGCACCTGCATTTCAAGGGACACAGGCTGTGTGCGGTTTGGTCACCGACAGAAGCACATTCCAGGCGGCTTGTGGAGGAGCTGGTTGCGGGATGCCCTTCGGAACCTGTTGGTGGCTTGCTTGCAACAGCCGATCTGAACGAGCTGCCCCGGGACGCCGATTTCTACATTATGACGCTTGCAGATCGTGCTGTTTCAGAGGTGTTGGCGGCTCTTCCCGAATGTGGAGGCATCTGGTTGCATACAGCCGGAGCACTTCCCATGGAGGTTTTTGAGGCCTACCGGGATGCCTTTGGGGTGCTCTATCCCCTGCAGAGTATGAGCAGGGAGGTGGCCATCGACATGGAAACCGTGCCTTTTTTGGTAGAAGGGTCTTCGCCGGAGGTCGCTGAAAAGATCGTGCAACTGGCCGGGAGCCTGTCGAATCGTGTCCGGCTCAGCAATCGGAGCCAGCGATTACGCATCCATCTGGCTGCAGTTTTTGCCAATAACTTCAGCAATCATATGCTGCACATCGCCAAAGAACTCTGTAGCAGAGAGGGCCTCAATCCTGAATGGCTGGTTCCCCTGCTGGAAGAAACCTTTCGCAAGGCTGTTTCTGTGGGGCCTGCTGCTGCCCAGACCGGTCCTGCCCTTCGCGACGACAGGGAGACCATGGAAAAGCACCTGGCCCTGTTGAAAGATGACTCGGAATGGGCAAAATTGTATACTTTTATAAGCCGGGACATCGCTGCAATGGCTAAGAGGAAGTAAAGTCCCTGATTAATAAGAATATGACGAATTTCAAAGAAGGACTAAAGCATATAAAGGCCTTTGCGTTCGATGTGGATGGTGTACTAAGCAATCCCGAGGTGTATCTCCACCCCAGTGGGGAGTTGATGCGTTCGATGAATACCAAGGATGGCTATGCCCTGCAATACGCTGTAAAACGTGGTTATCCGGTGGCTATCATAACCGGGGGAAACACCGAAGCGCTGGTTTTGCGGTTCAGGGCACTGGGTATTACAGATATCTATATGTCTGCATCCTACAAGCCCGATAATTTTAAGGATTTCATCTGCAAGTACGGTTTGGAAGCCGGAGATGTCCTTTACATGGGTGATGACCTGCCCGACTATGAAGTTATTCAGATGAGTGGCGTAGGCTGCTGCCCGGCCGATGCCGTGGAAGAAATCAAGGCTGTTGCACACTACATCTCTCCTAACCGGGGAGGCCGGGGCTGTGTCCGGGATGTCATTGAACAGGTCCTGCGTTTGCACGGACGCTGGATGGATGATGAATCGTTTTCGTGGTAATTATGGCAACAACCCTGAGGAATACATTGCGACTGATCAGGTTTCCCAATCTTCTGATCATTGCCGCCACCCAGTATGCCATGCGCTATCTGCTTATGGAACCCCTGCTTCCTTCCAGGGAGTTCAGCCTCCAGTTTGGCGATTTGCAGTTTGGATTGCTGGTTATAGCAACCATGCTGATCGCAGCAGGCGGATACATCATTAATGATTACTTTGATACCCGGACCGACCTCATTAACAAACCCGCAAAGGTCGTTGTGGGGCTTGGAATCAGCCGGCGCAGGGCTATGATCATGCATAGCATGATGAATATTGTCGGGGTGGGTATAGGGGTTTACCTGGCCTTCTATATTAAGCTGCCCTCCCTGGCTTTTGTCTTTGTGCTCGCCACCGGCTTACTTTGGTTTTATTCGACGCATTACAAGCGGCAGTTTTTGGTCGGCAATATTTCCGTGTCCATCCTTACGGGCCTGGTCCCCCTGATGGTGGTACTCTTTGAGATTCCACTGCTGAACAGGAGTTATGGTGAAATCATGCTGCGCCACGATTCCAATTTTAACTACATGGTGGCTTGGGTTGGCGGTTTCAGTTTCTTTGCCTTTCTGACTACGCTGTTGCGGGAGGTGGTGAAGGACCTCGAAGACTTTGAAGGCGATATGGCCTATGGGATGAGGACCCTGCCTATCATCCTGGGCAGCAGGTGGACCAAGGTGGTGATCCTGGTTTTAATCGGGGCGAATGCCGCTTCACTGGCCTATCTGCTTATCAGACATATTCTGTTTTCGGTTGAGCCGCCCGATTACTATTCACTTGCCTATTTTTCATTGTTGTTGGAACTGCCATTGCTGGTTTTGGCCGGCATCATTTTCAGGGCAAAAAAGAAGAAGCACTATCACCATGCAAGCACGCTCATTAAATTCATCATGTTGGCCGGCATCCTCTATTCCCTCCTGGTTTTTTACTTGTTGAATTTTAAGTACTAAGGGATGAAGGCTCTGCGGGAATATGAGCTTCTTTTGGCTTCCGGATCACCCCGGCGCAGGGAGTTGATGACTCAGTTGGGGCTGCCCTTCCGGGTGGTAAAGACCGGTCATGGTGACGAGGTTTATCCGCCAGGCCTGGAGGCTGAAGGCATCGCCCTTTACCTGGCCCGTCATAAATCTTATGCCTATGAAGCTGAACTTGGTCCTAAGCAGGTCCTGCTTACCGCAGATACCATTGTCTGGCACGAAGGCAGGGAGCTGGGCAAGCCGGAAGGTCCGGAAGAGGCATTCCAAATGCTCCGCAATCTGGCAGCCGCGACCCACCAGGTTTTTACCGGGGTATGCCTGAGGACGGCCTCCGAAGTCAGCGTCTTTTCCTCGGAAACATCTGTTCGCTTTTCATCCCTCAGCGATGAGGAAATCCGGCACTACATCAGGCAATATGCCCCTTTTGACAAGGCCGGAGCCTATGGCATTCAGGAATGGATTGGACATATTGCCGTTGAATACATCGAGGGGTCTTATTTCAATGTAATAGGCCTTCCCGTACAGCGTGTTTACCACGAACTTAAACAAATACTTTTATCCAAAAAAAAATGAAAAGCCTGAACGTTTTTCTGTCCGGTTCACTGCGCATGGGCCTTTTTTCGTTGTTGCTTATTGCCTGCCTGCTGAGTCCTGTCGACTCGCGTGCCGAGAAGGGCATGTGGATCCCTTTACTAATCGAAAAATACAACATTGATGCGATGCATGCAGCCGGCCTGCACCTTAGTGCCGAGGACATTTACAGTATCAACCAGGACTGCCTGAAGGATGCCGTGGTGATCTTCGGCAGAGGTTGTACCGGCGAGCTGGTTTCGAAGGATGGGCTTTTGCTAACCAATCATCACTGTGGTGAGCGTGCCATTCAGCGCCACAGTTCGGTCGAAAACGATTATCTGAAACACGGGTTCTGGGCCATGAACCGTAACGAAGAACTGCCCAATGAAGGGCTGACGGTTTCTTTTCTGCGCTACATCGAGGATGTAACGGACCGCGTGAATGAAGGCATCTCGCCGGATCTGGAAACGGACGAGCAGGAAAGGCTGCGGGCGATCAACAGGGGCCATATTGAGCAGAAAGCTGCCGGAGATGGCCGCTATCGCAGCCAGGTAAAGCCCTTTTACTACGGCAACGAATACTACCTCTTCGTCTATGAAGTATTCACCGATGTCCGGTTGGTAGCTGCGCCGCCGGTAAGTGTGGGAAATTTTGGAGAAGACAGTGACAACTGGATGTGGCCCCGCCATACAGGCGATTTTTCCGTTTTCCGCATCTACGCCGGTGAAGACAATGCTCCGGCCGGCTATGCTCCGGACAATAAGCCTTATCATCCCAGGCGTTACCTCGAATTGAATGCCGGTGGCATAGCTGAGGGCGATTTTACCATGGTACTGGGTTATCCCGGCTCTACAAGCCACTACCTCTATTCTGCAGAAGTAGATGATATGCTGAATCGCAGTCTGCCGCTGAAGATTGCCCTGCGCACCACCCGTCTCGGAATCATGAGTCAGTACATGAAGCAATCGGATAAGATACGCATACAGTATTCCTCGAAATACCGGAGAGTGAGTAATGCCTGGAAGAAATGGCAGGGCATTCTTTTGGGCTTGAAGCGAAACGATGCGCTAAACCAGAAGGTGGCAGGGGAAACGGATTTTCGAGCCTGGGTGGCTGCCGATGGAGAAAGGCAGCTGAAGTACGACAAGGTGCTTGATCGCTTTGCGAGCCTGTACGAAAAACAGGCCGGGATTGCTACTGCTCTTGATTTGTCGGACGAAGCTCTTATGGCGGTGGAATTGTTTCAACAGGGTAAGCGCTGCCAGCGCTTGATGAGCCAGGGTGCCGATCCGGCGGCACTCAGCAAAGAGCTTAGCGCGTTCTTCAAGGATTTTCACATGCCTATTGACCGCGATGTCTTTGCTGCCATGATGGAAGCCATAGCGAGGGAAATGCCTGCCGGTCTGAAGCCGGCCTTTCTTAACAGGGTCGCTGAAAAATACAAAGGCAATTATGTGGCCTTTGCAGCGAAAAGCTATGCCAGGACCATGCTGTCCGATTCGGTCCGCATGCACGCACTCATTGCCCTCTATGCGAAGAATCCGGAATTGGCCCTGAAGAAGCTCAGAAAGGATCCGATGATGCAATATCTGGGGGCTTTTCAGGAGATCTTCCAACTGCAGGTCGATCCCCTGGCGGAAGAGCTGGATCTGGCCCTTGGCCAGGCCTATAAGACCTACATGGCTGCCCGGATGGAAATGGCCGGAGAGCAGATGCTCTTTCCGGATGCCAATTTTACCATGCGTGTGACCTATGGCAAGGTAGGGGGCTATGCACCCAAAGATGCTGTCAGCTACGACTGTTTTACGACCATGGATGGGATTATGGAAAAGGCCGCCAATGGCACCGAAGAATACGCCGTTCCGGATAAGCTCAGGACCCTGTACGAGAATAAGGACTTTGGGCCCTATGCCAGGGATGGAAAAATGCCTGTTTGTTTTACCGCTTCAAATCATACCTCGGGCGGTAACTCAGGCAGTCCTGTTCTGGATGCCGATGGCCGCTTGATTGGGCTTAATTTCGACCGCAACTGGGAGGGAACGATGAGCGATGTCTTTTACGACCCTTCCATTTGCAGGAACATTGTCGTGGATATTCGCTATGTCCTTTTCCTGATCGACAGGTTTGGGGGAGCGGGTTACCTGCTCGAGGAGATGGACATACACTGGAATTGATTTCTGAAACGTGGAAAATCAGCACCGGAAAGGGGCCCTGTATGCGATCCTGACAGCCTCAATGTGGGGCTTTATGCCGATCGTACTCAAGATTATGACCAGCGAATTGCCATCGGTAACGGTGGTCTGGTTTCGCTTTTTCATGGCCTTTGTTGTGCTTTCATTCTGGTCCCTTTTCTTTCGGCCATCCGACTTCTCCATCTTTCGCCGTCCCCCGTGGCGGCTAATCATTACTGCTGCTTTTCTGGCCCTGAACTACACAGGTTTCATTGTGGGGGTTAATTACGCGACACCCGCCTCGGCCCAGATCTTCATACAGATTGGCCCGGTCGGCTTCGCACTCTCCGGCATCCTCATCTTTAAGGAGCATGTAAACTGGAGGCATATTGTGGGTTTTGTCCTCGTATTGGCGGGTATGTTACTGTTCTATTCAGAACAATTGTCTGCCCTTCGCGAAGGGGCATCGGACTTTCGACTGGGAATGTTGCTGGTGCTGGGTGGCGGCATTTCCTGGGCCATCTTTGCCACCCTGCAGAAGACCCTGGTTCGGCATCGGCCAATCAACCAGCTCAACCTTTTTATCTATGGTTTTTGTGCCCTGCTTGTTCTGCCCTTTACAAAATTCAGCAGTCTGCAGGGCCTGTCGGCAGTAAACTGGACGCTGCTGATTTACCTGGGGCTGAATACGGTAATCGCCTATGGTGCACTGGCACTGGCTATGAAGTACACCGAAGCCACCAGGGTGAGTGTCATCATTACCCTGAACCCCATCCTCACCTTTCTGAGCATGGCCCTGCTGGGCTACCTGGAGGTTTCCTGGATCGGGGCAGAGTTCTTCAGCCTGCCCGGCATTCTGGGGGCTGCAACTGTCTTGTCGGGTGCTGTTACCGTTATCTATGCAGGGCGCAGGGCCTCCTGAAACGCCCTTTATTCCTCTTTCTTCTTCTTTTTGAAGAGCCTTGAGCTAAAAAGCATGAAGGCTCCGAAGACGAGCATGAGGACTCCCGAGAAGAGGTTGATGTTGTAGCCGAGCGACTGCTCGTACATCTCTACATCGTTTGCCGTGACCAGCCCAAGGATGGTCAGGATGAGGCCGAGGATGCTAAACATCAGTCCGATTGGTATTTTTATATCGAGTCCCATTCTATAGCGATTTTTTCAGTTTTACCAGACAATGATGGTGAGAATGATGGCGATGATGCCCACGACTACGGCCAGAACTTCAGGCCTCTGATACCAGTACTTTGAATCGTCCTGAACCCTGGGCGTCAGCGAATAAACCAGTCCCTTCAGTTCATCGTCGGTCTTCAGCCTTTTCGTTACCAGGGTCAGTACAAAGGTAAGGATCAGGGCAGCCGTAAAGGCATATACGGCGGTCCAGTAGTTCTGCGCCATCTCGCTGCCATAGGTGTGCAGCACTGTGAAATAGCCTCCCTTTACTCCGGCCACAGCACCTGCAGGAAGGGTGAGCCCGTGATGAATCGCGGCTGCAATCGTCCCCCCGATCAGTCCCCAGAATGCCGCATGTCCTGTGGTTCGTTTCCAGAACATACCCAGGAGGAAGGCAGCAAACAGAGGAGCATTTACAAAGGCAAAGATGAGCTGGAGGAAGTCCATCACATTGTTAAACGACCTGGCTACATAGGCAGTGATGATACTTACCAGGACTCCGACAACAGTGGTCCACTGGCCTACCCTCAGGTAGTGCTTGTCGCTTTTATTCGGGCGGAAGTAGCTTTGGTAGATGTCGTAGGTGAAGACGGTGTTGAAGGCAGAAACATTTCCGGCCATGCCCGACATGAAGGAGGCCATCAGGGCAGTGAGCCCGAGGCCCAGAACACCTACCGGCATATAGCGCATCAGGAGTACCGGAATAACTTTATCATAGTCGGTTACCATGGTGCCTTCTTTCAGCGGGAGCTCAAGGGTTCCCACATTGGTCAGTGCAAGTGCAATCATACCCGGTACTACCACCAGCAAGGGCAGGAACATCTTGGGCAGGGCTCCGATAAGCGGGGTTTTACGTGCCGCCGACATGGAACCGGCAGCCATGCCCCGCTGAACAACCAGGAAGTTGGTACACCAGTAGCCAAAGCTTAACACAAAGCCCAGGCCAAAGAAGACGCCGAACCAGTTCACTCCCATCGGATTGTCGGTGCCCCCGGTGTATTTCCAGGAATGCAGCATTTCCACCGGCAGGTTAGCCTTAAGGCCTTCCCATCCACCAATGTCCTTAAGTCCGATAAAGACGATGGGGGCAAAGCCTATCACGATGAGGAAGAATTGCAGGACCTCGTTGTAGATGGCCGAGGTCAGGCCGCCAAGGACCATGTACACCAACACGATCAGGGCAGAGATCATCAGATAGAAATCAAACTCACCGATGTGAATCCCGAGAATGTTCCAGTCGATCTGCAGGGGCATGATCACCTGGGCCAGCAGCGCCAGGGCATACATGGAAATACCCGAGGAAAAGACCGTCATAATGGCAAAGGCAAAGGCATTGAAGCCCCTGGTCTTTTCATCGAAGCGAAGCTTTAGGTACTCCGGTACGGAGCGGGCCTTGGAGCCATAATAGAAGGGCATCATGAAGATGGCCAGGAAGATCATGGCAGGAATGGCACCAATCAGGTAATGGTGGATGATCATCATCCCATACTTGGCACCCGAGGCTGCCATCCCGATCATTTCGAGTGCACCCAGATTGGCAGAAATGAAAGCCAGTCCGGTAACCCAGGCCGGCAGGGAGCGGCCCGCTTCAAGGAAGGCACTGGCGTCTTTCATATAGCGTTTGAGCGCCCAACCGATTCCGAGAACGAAAACAAAGTAGATCAGGATGATGGTCCAGTCTATCGTAGCTAACGAAAATGTGGTTTGCATAAGATCGATTTAGTAAGAAACTGTCTAAAAATATAAAGAATTTCCCGCGACTCAAATATAGCATGAACAATCCTGCCCGATGCCGCACAAATCGATTTTTTCTTTCTTCTTTTCAAGCCGGTAATCTGGAATAAATCTAAATAAGGAAAAGGGATTGACCCCAAAGTTCATAAGTGTTATAATTACACTTTATTTACTGCTAAAGTTCTGAATATGGCAACACTTGACTGGATTGTACTCGCTCTGTTCTGCATGGCATTGATTGGCGTGATTATCTGGGTGTTGAAGAAGGAGGATAAAAACACTTCCGATTATTTCCTTGCCGGACGCGATGCAACCTGGCTGGCTATCGGAGCCTCGATCTTTGCCTCAAATATTGGATCGGAGCACCTGGTGGGGCTGGCCGGTACCGGTGCTACCAGTGGAATGGCTTATGCCCATTGGGAGATGCAGGGGTGGATGATCCTGCTGCTGGGCTGGGTCTTTGTACCCTTTTACGCCAGAAGCGGGGTATTTACCATGCCCGAATTTCTGGAAAGGCGTTACAACAGTAAATCGCGTTCCTTCCTTTCCCTTATTTCTCTGGTGAGCTATGTACTAACCAAGGTGGCAGTAACGGTTTATGCCGGTGGGGTCGTATTCAAGGATGTGTTCAATATTGATTCCCTGATGATCTTTGGACAGCAGGTGGATTTCTTTTGGGTGAGTGCAATCGGACTGGTGTTGCTGACCGGAATCTATACCGTCCTGGGCGGAATGAAGGCCGTGCTATATACCTCCGTTCTCCAGACTCCTGTATTGCTGGCGGGATCCATAGCCATCCTGGTAATCGGGCTCTCCCAGCTTGGAGGCTGGGCCGAGCTGATGGAGATTGTACGCGGTACAGATGCCAGCTACCTGAATGAAGCAGGGGAGGTGATCTATCGCTCATCGACCGACAGTATGGGGAGTCTGATCCGATCGAGACACGATCCGGAGTATCCCTGGACCGGGGTGATTCTGGGGTCGGCCATCATTGGTTTCTGGTACTGGTGTACCGACCAGTTCATTGTGCAGCGCGTATTGTCGGGCCGGGACCAAAGCCAGGCCAGACGCGGAACCATCTTTGGCGCTTACCTCAAACTTACACCGGTCTTCCTTTTCCTGATTCCGGGTATGATTGCTTTTGCACTGAAGCAGCAGGGCGCTTTGGATTTTTCCTCGAATGATGCCGCATTTTCGACCCTGGTCAAGGAATTGCTTCCCAAGGGATTTACGGGCGTGGTAGTGGGGGGGATCCTGGCTGCATTGATGAGCTCTCTGGCCTCCCTCTTCAATTCTTCCTCGATGCTCTTTACTGTCGATTTCTATCAGAAATTCAGGCCCAATGCCTCGGAGAAACACTATGTGAGGGCCGGGCGAATTGCTACGGTGGCCATCGTGGTGCTTGGCATCCTCTGGATTCCTGTAATGAGGGGCATTGGCAAGGTTCTTTATGAGTATCTGCAGGATGTCCAGTCCTTGTTGGCCCCGGGCATAGCGGCTGTCTTTTTGCTGGGTGTACTGTCTAAACGGACTACTCCGGCAGCCGGGTTCTGGGGCCTGGTGGTGGGTTTCGTCCTGGGCATGTTCCGACTTGGCCTGAAGATCTACTACAAGAGTGAAGTGGCTGATCATTTCTTGTATAAGGCTGTTGTGGCGCCCAACTGGCTGCACTATGAGATCTTTCTTTTCGTCACCGTGATCGTTCTGATGGTGCTCATCAGCAGCTTTACAAAAGCGATCGATCCGGCCCGGATTCAGGGCCTGTATTTTGGTTCGGCCTCTGCGGAGCAAAGGGCCATTACCCGCGCCAGCTGGAGCAGGTGGGACGTGATTAACAGCTTAATTATTATTGCATTTATCATTGCTTTCTACATTTACTTCTGGTAGAGTGAAAGAGATGACGACACAGGCTCCTTATAAGCAGCATCCGCGGTTTCATGTGGCTGTCGATTGCATCATCTTTGGCTTTGATGCAGGCGATTTGAAGCTTCTGATTCATCGCAGGCGCTTCGAACCCCGAAAGGGCGAGTGGTCGCTTTTCGGTGGTTTTCTGCAGGAAGACGAGGGGCTTGATGATGCAGCCAATCGCATACTTAGTGAGCTTACGGGTTTGCAGAATATTTACATGGAACAGCTTCGTACCTATGGTAAGATAGACCGGGATCCGGCAGGCCGGGTGATTTCGGTGGCCTTTTACGCCCTGATTCCGGTGCATCAGTACTCGGCGGCCTATTCAGACCAGTATGGGGCCGAATGGATCAGCCTGGATGAGCTTCCCGAACTCATTATGGACCATGGAAGCATGGTCGAGAAGGCGCTTCGAAGACTACAGCGAAGAGCCGCATCCCAGGCCATTGGGATGGAGCTCCTGCCCGAAGAATTTACAATTCCTCAATTGCAGGCGCTGCATGAAGCCATCTACCGGGCACCTTTGGACAAGCGGAACTTTCGAAAAAAAATGATGGGGAAGGATATTTTGGAAAGGTTAGAGGTGAAGGATATGAGTGCTTCGAAAAAAGGCGCTTACCTCTACAGGTTTAAGAAAAACGTTAAAACATAGATGATGTTGAAGAACTATAAAGAGTTGGAAGCCTGGTTTGTAACCGGGAGCCAGCATTTGTACGGGGAAAAGACCCTTGAGCAGGTCAGGGAGGATGCCGAACGAATTGTCAGGGGGCTGAACCAAAGCCCGGACCTGCCTGTAAAACTTGTTTTTAAGCCCCTTGTTACGAGCCCCGAGGCCATTCTGAATCTCTGCCTGGAGGCTAACCGCAGTAAGTCCTGCATCGGGCTGGTTTGCTGGATGCATACCTTTTCACCTGCAAAGATGTGGATTGCCGGGCTGAAGGCCCTGAGCCGCCCCTTCATGCATCTTCACACCCAATACAACAGAGACATTCCGTGGGATGCCATCGACATGGATTTTATGAACCTGAACCAATCGGCTCATGGGGGCCGGGAGTTTGGCTTTATCGGGTCTCGCCTGCGGATCGAGCGCAAGGTGGTGGTTGGGCATTGGGCGGAAACAGCCGTTCAAACGCAGCTAGGCGATTGGCTGAGGGCTGCTGTAGCCTGGCACGAGTGGCAGGGCATGAAGCTGGCACGCTTTGGCGACAACATGCGTGAGGTGGCGGTTACCGAGGGCGACAAAGTTTCGGCCCAGATCCGCTTTGGGTATTCGGTAAGCGGATACGGTGTCGGTGATCTGGTGGAAAGGATCCGGGATGTTTCCGATGCAGAAATTGCCCGGCTTCTCGCGGAGTACGACGATTGCTATGATCTGGATGATGAGGTGCGGGCAGGAGGCAGCAAGCGACAGAATCTTGAGGATGCCGCAAGAATTGAAGCAGGCATGCGTCATTTCCTTGAAGACGGAGGCTTTTCGGCCTTTACAACAAACTTTGAGGACCTGCACGGGCTCCCTCAGTTACCGGGTTTGGCCGTGCAGCGGCTGATGGCCGATGGCTATGGCTTTGGTGCGGAAGGCGACTGGAAAACCGCAGCACTTGTCAGGGCAATGAAGGTGATGTCTTTCGGACTTAAAGGCGGCACATCCTTTATGGAGGACTATACCTATCATTTGGATCCGGCAGGGCCAAGGGTGCTGGGTGCCCACATGCTCGAGGTTTGTCCCAGCATTTCCGGCGGAAAATCCAGGCTTGAGGTTCATCCTCTGGGCATAGGCGGGAAGGCCGATCCGGCCCGCCTGGTATTCAGTGTGGCCCCGGGCGAGGGGCTCAATGCCAGTATCATGGACATGGGCGACCGTTTTCGCATCCTCTTGAATCCCTGTGAGGTCGTAGCACCCGATGAGCCCCTTCCAAAGCTCCCGGTGGCCAGGGTCTTGTGGAGCCCCCGTCCCAGCCTGGAGCTGGCTGCCCAGGCATGGATCCTGGCAGGAGGAGCACACCATACCGGATTTAGCATGGCTTTGAGTACCGCACAGATGATTGATTTTGCCGAAATTGCCGGCATTGAATGCCTTATCATTGATGAGGAAACCCGTATTCGGGACTTTAAGAAGGAGCTGCGCTGGAACGATTTGTATTACAAACTGGCCGGAGGCATTAGCTGACCGGCAATTATTGTAGAAATTATGCTGGAGCATTTAAAGGAAAGGGTATTGGCATCGAATCTGGCGCTGGTGACCCACAATCTGGTCATCTTTACCTGGGGAAATGTAAGTGAGCGTGACCCCGAAAGCGGGCTGATTGTGATTAAACCTTCCGGAATGGCCTATGATGAGATGGGAGCCGACGACATGGTCGTGCTTGATCCTGAAGGCCGACTTGTAGAGGGCAAGCTTCGGCCATCAACCGATGCACCCACCCATCTGCATCTTTATGCCAGTTATGGGCAGCTAAACGGCATTGTCCATACCCATTCCGAGTGGGCCACCTCCTGGGCCCAGGCCGGCAGGTCCATTCCGCCTTATGGGACCACACATGCCGACTATTTTTACGGAGCTGTGCCTTGTTCCCGTCCGCTAAATGAGCAGGAAATGGAGGGGGCTTATGAGGAAAATACGGGAAGGGTCATCGTGGAAACGATGGGGGAGACTGCCCCTCTTGACATACCGGGTGTTCTTGTTCACAGCCACGGGCCATTTACCTGGGGGCGCAGCGCTGAAGAGGCCGTGCACAATGCGGTGGTCCTGGAAGAGTTGGCCAAGATGGCTTTCCGTACCGAGGTACTTGGACAGCGGCAGGCAATTCCATCCCGATTGCTCGACAAGCATTTTCTGCGTAAGCATGGCGCAGGAGCTTACTATGGACAGATGAAGAAAGACTAAAACAAACTTTGAGATGACGTATACCATTGGCGTAGATTATGGCACTGATTCGGTCAGGGCCGTGGTGGTCGATACCTCAACAGGTGAGGAGATGGCCAGCCATGTTTTTTTCTATCCCCGCTGGAAGGAAGGGAAATACTGTGATGCAAGCCGGAACCAGTTTAGACAGCATCCCCTCGACTACCTGGAAGGCCTCGAAACAACGATCGTTGAAGCCCTGAAAGCCTGTCCCCGGGGAACAGCCGAAAAGGTTGCAGGTATTTCTGTTGACACCACAGGTTCGACCCCGGTGGCTGTCGGCAAGGATGGTGTGCCTTTGTCCCTTACCCCGGAGTTTGCAGAGAATCCCAACGCTATGTTTGTGCTTTGGAAGGACCATACGGCGGTAAAAGAAGCGGATGAGATCAATGCCCTGGCCCGAAGCTGGGGTGGGGAGGACTATACCCGTTACGAAGGGGGAATCTACAGTTCGGAATGGTTCTGGGCGAAAATCCTGCATGTATTACGCAGCGATCAAAATGTTCGTGTTGCGGCCTTTTCCTGGGTCGAACACTGCGACTGGATTCCTGCCGTATTGAGTGGGAATACGAATCCGCTTACCCTGAAACGGAGCCGATGTGCGGCCGGACATAAGGCCATGTGGCATAAGCATTTTAACGGACTCCCGGATGAGGACTTTCTAAGGAAACTCGACCCCATGCTTGGGGGACTAAAAAGGCGCCTTTACTCCGAAACCCATACCTGCGATGTAGCCGTGGGAAATCTTTGTCCCGAATGGGCTGTGAAGCTTGGCCTCCCTGAAACAGTGGTAATCGGTACAGGAGCCTTTGATGCCCATCTTGGGGCTCTGGGGGCGGGGATCGAACCCTATTATCTGAGCAAGGTCATGGGGACCTCGACCTGTGATATGTTAATTGCACCTGAAGCCGAGGTAGGCGACCGCCTGGTAAAGGGGATTTGCGGCCAGGTAGATGGTTCCATAGTCCCCGGCCTGGTGGGCCTGGAGGCCGGTCAGTCGGCCTTTGGCGACATTTACGCCTGGTTTGCAGAGCTGCTGATGTGGCCTCTTGATCATCTTGGCGGAGACATTGAAGGCCTTGATGAGGCGAGCGTCAAAGAAATCAGAAAGCAGATTCGCAGCAGGCTTATTGCGGCCCTGAGTGCCGAGGCGGAAAAACTGGATCCTGGCGAATCCGCTGTATTGGCGCTTGATTGGATGAATGGCCGGCGGACCCCCGATGCCAATCAGGCCCTGAAGGGGGCCATTATGGGACTGAGCCTCGGCACCGATGCGCCACGCATCTTTCGGGCCCTGGTGGAGGCCACAGCCTATGGTGCCAGATTAATCGTAGATCGCTTTGTGGAAGAGGGCATCCGCATCGACGGCATTATCGCCCTTGGCGGCGTGGCCAAAAAATCCCCGCTGGTTATGCAGATCGTAGCCGATGTGCTGAACAAACCCATCAAGGTGGCTCGCTCCGAACAGGCCGTAGCTTTGGGATCGGCCATGGCAGCAGCCGTTGCGGCCGGGGTTCACCCAAGCGTAGCGGAAGCCCAATTGGCGATGGGCGGTGGATTTGAGAAGGAATACCAGCCAGATCCGGACCGAGCCGCCATCTACGAAAAATGCTACGCCGATTACAAACGCTTCGGGGAATTTGTCGAAGCGGAAACTTCAGACTCTTAACCGTTCAGAAAACCGAAAGAAACAACAAAACGAAAGGTACTTGCCGGGACGGATACTTTGATCCTGGCCGGGGACTGCTGTCATTGAATATGACATGTTGTTGTGCGCAGTATTTCTAGAAATTCAGGGTCAATCCAATTCCGTTTCCTGTTAAGGATAAACTTAATTCACGCTTATCTCCCGACGATCCTGGCCCTAAACTGCCGTTATAGGTCTCGACTGCTTGTTTTGCTTTTTTATTGGAGCTTTGGGATATTGGTATCGAAATAACAATTAAACCTGCTCCAATACCTGCTATTGTCCAGTTGGGTTCTCCACCCCCTATTGCTGTCCCGATAGGCCATCCTACCATAAAACCACCAACTGCCCCAGATATAGTTGCCAGAGTGTAGCTCGATTGCGCTGATTTGATTTGCTGGTAGGCCTGTTCATTTGGTTTCATGGTGTTAACAAGTTGCTTCATGTTAAGTCTTTGTTCTCCCTGATAAAATTGATAAGCTCCAAAGACTTTTTTCATCGAAATGGAATCAGAAGCAGTTTGTCCAAATGTAAAAGACATATTCACAGCTAACAAGGTCAGAATAACAGCTATTTTTCTCATGTCAAATGATTTACTAAAGTTTCGCAGTTCATTTAATTGTTGAGAATGAACAAGATATAGAAGAAAAAAGCAGCACGATTATTCCGTTAATATACTTATAACGAATATATCAACATGGTCTTACAAACGCAAACAAGCATGCTGCAGCATAAAGATATCAATAAGTTTGCAGAATTGAAAAACGGTTTTACCCCAGATGGCTTGAGCCGGATTTCATATTCAGTTCATTGACATGTTTTTCATTTTCGGCCGTGTGTAAACAGCTGCACCCATTCAAGCAAAGAGGCTACAGCTTCAAGTTGGTTTTCTCCAGTCTGATCAGTTTTCCGTTTTTAGGACTGCAGAGTGTACACGCCTTTACAAGCAGTGCATTGTTTGATCATATCCAGGCAAAAAGGATGTATTCTACCGCGTGAAGAATACCTCCGGGATCTGTTGGAGGAATATCCTGTGGATGTTTGGAAGCAGCATAATTGAAAATGGAAAAGTTATTTTACTGAAATACGAATACTTAGCACTTGAAACTGTATTCTAATTGGTCGAAATCATGTGCGTTGATCATAAGTGCGAAACTTTAGTAATATATTTATCGAGAGGTTCTGGCGCATTCTCAAGTATGAAAAATTATATTCTGAGCCATCAGATGATGGGCATGAATTATTTTTTAAAATAAAATGGCATACGGAGTTTTATAATACTGAAATGGGGCATCAGTCTTTGAAGTATAAAAGACCGGAGATGGTGTTCCGATCGGCTGCTTAGATTTTCCTTTTCGCCCAATTGGGCGGAAAGGAAAATCTAACTTATCTTTGATAACAATGTTGTCTAAAGAAGGGGAGTATTTAATAAAAGCGCCTGCAAAGTTGTTGATGAACGGACTTTGTGGGGGCAGGCAACGTATCATGTCTGGTTATCAAATCAGGATGCGGTTGTGTACGTTCCCCAGTTTGTTCAGTAGGATATGATCAGACTATAATGCGAGTAAGAGGTGAATAATGGCAAAGATAGAAGGAGTTCGGATAAAAAACTTCAGAGTGTTAAAAGATGTCACACTTGGTCGTCTCTGGAATCAACAGGAGGCTCAGCCTCTTACACCCATGACTGCGGTTATCGGCAAAAATGGTGTTGGTAAGAGTACGTTGTTTGATGCCTTCGGGTTCCTTGCGGATGCTTTAAAATCTGGCGTAGAAGAGGCGTGTGACTCTCGTGGTAGGGGAGGATTTGAGCGTATCCGAGCACAAGGCCAAAAAGGACCAATCGAGTTCGAGGTCTATTATAAGGAGGATGGGAATGCACGTCCTATTACTTATGAGCTTGCAATTGATGTTGATAAATCAGGTCGTCCTTATATCTCTAAAGAAAGGCTTAGGCAGAGGCGCAAAGGCCAGAAGCACGGCTGGCCTTTTTCATTTCTTGTGCTGAATAGCGGAAAGGGTGTTGCGTGGAAGGGCGAAGAGGAAGGTCGTCAAATTAATGAGGAAAAAGGTGATTTCGACCTGATGGATTTGATGAAGTCCCTAAAATTAGGAGAAGCAAAAGAAGAGTCTAAAGAAACCGAAGTCGTTGAGCTTGACGATACGCGCAAGCTTGGTATTGCAACGCTGGGGTCATTGAAACAACATCCGAGGATTTCTGCGTTCCGCAAATTTATCGAAGGGTGGTATCTCAGCTATTTTACACCTGATGCAGCGCGTAGTCTTCCTCTCG